>Ga0315281_10003757_pt1 | contig 22190 bp, 22 predicted proteins | sample YL17G07_0_MG_FD_204540 | JGI IMG/M metagenome (GOLD analysis project Ga0315281, IMG submission 204540) | Sediment microbial communities from Yellowstone Lake, YNP, Wyoming, USA - YL17G07_0 | ecosystem: Environmental > Aquatic > Freshwater > Lake > Sediment | place: USA: Wyoming | collected... | reverse complement strand
TATCTTTTCCTCCAGCGGACAGCCTGCCTGGGTTACGCCGAAGAGGTTCTTCTTGAAGCCCGGGGCGCGGGCGCCGCGGGCGGGGACCGACCCTGCCGCTGCTTTCTCGCGCAAGCCGGTGGAGCAGGAATCCTTGCCCTGCTCATGGCACCAAATGCAGTAATGGGCCTCGTCGAGCGCGCCCGCGAGATCGGTGCCCGCATCGGTCAGGGCGAAGCCTTCGCGCCGGCGCAGATGCTCGGGCGGCAGCGTGTGCACCGGGTAGCCGTCGGCAATATCGGTATGCACCGGCACGAGGCGCAGGAAATCGAGTTTCAAAGGGGCCTTGAACAGCACGCCGGCGCGGTGTCTGTGCTTTCCCGCCACAGTCTGACTCGCCCAGGCCGCATATTGCACAGCCGCCTCTATCCGGTCGCGGTACTGCGCTTCGTCCTTTTGCCATGCGCCGACGGCACGCGCGAATGCCAGTTCCGAGAACGGCTGGCCGAACCAGGAGACCAGTTGCGCTTCGAGGGCGGCGCCATCCAGGTTCGCCGCCTCGTCGGGCTTGATGCTGTGCATGGCGCGGCGCTGCACGAACAGGCGCTTTACCGTGTACAGCGGCGCGAGCGCCGCGTGCCGCGCCGACAGCGCCTGAACCTCGGCTTCAATGCCAAACAGCGCTGCGGTAAAGTCCTCCAGCTGCGGAGCCAGGGCGATCAGCAACTCCGATTCCGCTTTCTTGGTGAGTGCCTCGGGTCGAGCGCGCGCGGCGACCAGGCGCTCGGTCAATGCCGCATCGCCCTCCCGGAGAAATTGCCGGAAAGCCGCATCGATGCGAACAAGTCCGGGGCGCGAATACAGATCCTGAAATGCAAAACCGAAATTGAACATATGACCGGGCGCGCAGCCGTAAAAGTGGCAATCTTACATTGGCCGGCAGCCCGGCTGCCAACCGATTGCTTATTAACTAATGCCTGAGCGCGATATGAGCCCGGCACGCGGCTTTGGACCCGGGGATAAAATCGCGAGATAATACGCAAATGCGTGGCAAACTCTTTCTCTGTAGATTAGGAAGGCTAAAATGGAAATCAAGAACAACACGTTCATAGTCACTGGCGGCGCATCCGGCCTGGGTGCCGCTACGGTACGCGCCATCGCGGCGGCCGGCGGGAACGTAGTCATCGCCGACGTCAACGCGGACGCCGGTAATGCCTTGGCGAAGGAACTGGCCCAGACGCGATTCATCAAGACCGATGTTGCCGCGGAAGCAGACGGCCAGGCTGCGGTCGCGCTGGCGTTGAAGGAATTCGGCGGTTTGCAGGGCCTCGTCAACTGCGCCGGCATCGCCATCGCCGAAAAGACGCTGGGCAAGGACGGACCGCACGCGCTCGCCAGGTTCAGCCGCGTCATCAGCGTCAATCTGATCGGCACGTTCAACATGATCCGACTGGCCGCCGATGCCATGAGCAAGGGCCAACCCAATGCCGGCGGCGAGCGCGGCGTAATCATCAACACGGCGTCGGTGGCGGCATACGACGGCCAGATCGGCCAGGCTGCCTATTCGGCTTCCAAGGGCGGCATAGTAGGGATGACCCTGCCGATCGCACGCGACCTGGCGCGCTCCGGCATACGCGTAATGACCATTGCGCCGGGCATTTTCCTGACACCGATGCTGCTGGGCTTGCCCAAGGAAGCGCAGGACGCGCTCGGCAAGATGGTGCCGTTCCCGCCGCGCCTGGGGCAGCCCTCCGAATACGCTGCCCTGGCCAGGCATATCATTGAGAATGAAATGCTGAACGGCGAAGTAATAAGGCTCGACGGTGCCATCCGCATGGCGCCGAAGTAACTGCTGGACCAGGCGGTTGACGCCGCAGCGGCTCAGAGCTGCTGCGGCTGTAATTGCTGTTTGAAGATTTTCGCGCGACGCATGTAGCCGTCGGCGATATTCTGCAGATTGTCGATCTCCGCCTGAGACAGGTCGCGCACGACCTTGGCCGGAGAGCCCAGTGCGAGCACGCCGTCCGGTATGGTCTTGCCTTCCGGTATCAACGAACCTGCGCCGATCAGGCAGTGTTTGCCGATCAGCGCGTGGTTCAGAATGACGCTGCCGATGCCGATGAGGCTGCCATCGCCTATACTGCAGCCGTGCAGCATGACCAGGTGACCCACGGACACATTGCGGCCCAGGGTGAGTTTGATGCCGGCATCGGTATGCAGCACGGCACTGTCCTGCAGGTTGCTGCCTTCGCCGATGACGATCTGATCGTTGTCGCCGCGGACGACGACATTGAACCAGATACTGGCCCGGTCCTCGATCCGCACCGAACCGATGACGCTGGCGCTCTCCGCGATATACCAGTCCGTGCCTTGCACCTCGACCCGGCGTTCGCCGAGCGAATAGACCGCCATGTTTGATCCCCGCTAATTGCCGCAAGGATAATAGCAGAAGGCGTCACCTGCTATGATGGCGGCCGAAAATGAAAACCGACACCTCCGTTTTTCTCGACATTCGCGGCCTGCGCTATCACTGCCGCGTCTGGGGCGAGACCGGTCAACCGAAGCTGTTCATGCTGCACGGATGGATGGATGTGTCGGCCTCGTTCCAGTTTCTGGTCGATGCGTTGCGCGCCGACTGGCAGGTGATCGCGCCGGACTGGCGCGGCTATGGCCTGTCTGCGTGGGGGCCGGCCGATTGCTACTGGTTCCCCGATTACATGGGCGATCTGGACCGCTTGCTCGCGCATTTCGAGCCGGATCGGCCGGTCGCCCTGATCGGCCACAGCATGGGCGGCAATATCGCCAGCATGTATGCAGGGGTGCGCCCGGAGCGCGTATCGCACCTGGTGAATCTGGAGGGCTTCGGCATGAGCCGCAGCGAACCGGCCAAGGCACCCGCGCGCTACGCCAAGTGGCTGGCCCAGCTTGCCGACAAGCCGGGTTTCCGCGACTACACCGATTTCGCGGAGCTCGCCCAACGCATGCGCGCGAGCAATCCGCGATTGTCGCAGGTGCGCGCGCTGTATCTGGCGCAGCACTGGGGCCGGCAAAACGCGGCGGGCGGCGTCGAGCTGAGAAGCGACCCTGCGCACAAGCTGATCAATCCGGTGGCCTACCAGCTGGAGGAAGCCATGGCCTGCTGGCGCAATGTCGCTGCGCCGGTATTGTGGATAGACGGCGCCGAATCCAAGACCATGGAGCGCATGCGCATCAATGCCGCTGACCATGACGCGCGCAAGGCCTGTTTCCGTCACTTGAGCGTGCATACCATCGGCGAAGCCGGACACATGTTGCATCACGACCAGCCCGAGCGGCTCGCCGAGCTGATCGAAACCTTCCTGCGCAAACCTTAGAGCCTGTTGCCATTCACCGCATGAGGCGCTCCTGGCCGGGGCGCATTGCGTCGCATGTTAAAATTGGCAATTCCGTACCGGCCGCGTCCATGCCCAATTACGACCTGCACTGCCACTCGACCGCTTCCGACGGCCTGCTCGCGCCGGCGGAGCTGGTGCGGCGCGCGGCTGGCAACGGCGTCGACATGCTGGCGCTGACCGACCATGACGAGATCTCCGGCCTGGCGGAAGCGCGCGGGCAGGCTGCCGCACTGAACCTGCGCTTTGTCGACGGCGTCGAGGTATCGATCAGCTGGGGCGGGATCACCATCCACGTCATCGGCTTGAACATCGATCCGGACAATCAGCAATTGCGGCATGGCCTGCATGCGATTCGCCAGGGTCGCGCCGAGCGCGCCAAGAGGATGGCCGAAGACCTGGCGCGGGCGGGCATTCCGGGCAGCCTCGAGGGCGCCTACGCCTATGTCGAGAATCCGAATCTCATCGGCCGGACGCATTTCGCCCGCTTTCTGGTGGAAAAGCACTATGTGAGCGACGTGAAAAGCGCATTCCAACATTATCTAGTGAACGGCAAACCGGGTTACGTGCCGCACCAATGGGCCACGCTGGAAGAGGCGCTTTCTTACATCAAGGCGGGCGGCGGAATTGCGGTAGTGGCGCACCCGGGGCGCTACAAGCTGACGCGCGCCGAGATGCGCAAGTTCTTCGGCGAATTCAAGGACGGCGGGGGCATGGGCGTGGAGGTCATCACCAGCAGCCATACTGCCGAGCAATACCTGGAGTACGCGATCCTCGCGAAGGAATTCGGTTTCCTCGCCTCGCGCGGGTCGGATTTTCACGGGCCGGGCGAATCGCGCGTTGATTTGGGCAAACTGCCGGATTTGGCGGCCGATCTGAAGCCCGTTTGGCACGATTGGTAAGGTGCCAGTCCGCCCCCGGGACTGCCTTGCCAATCTCTTGACTCCATTGTTGCGTTCAAATGTCGCAGTATTTTTCCGTCCATCCGACGCATCCGCAGCCGCGTCTGGTTGCCCAGGCCGCCGCAATCATCCGCGACGGCGGCGTGATTGCCTATCCTACCGACTCCTGTTACGCCATCGGCTGCCACATCGGCGACAAGGAGGCGATGCAGCGCCTGCGCGCCATCCGCAGGATTGATGACAAGCACCACCTGACCCTGATGTGCCGCGATCTGTCGGAGATTGCCACGTACGCGCAGGTGGACAACGTGCAATACCGGCTGTTGAAAAAACTCACCCCGGGCAGCTACACCTTCATCCTCCAGGCGAGCCGGGAAGTGCCGCGGCGTCTGCTGCACCCGCGGCGCAAAAGCATCGGCGTGCGCGTGCCCGAGCATGCCGTTGCGCGCGCCCTGCTGACCGAGCTGGGCGAGCCGCTGCTGTCGGCTACGTTGATTCTCCCGGGCGATGCGCTGCCGCTCAACGACGGAGAGGAAATCCGCGCCCGCCTCGAGCATGCCCTCGATCTGGTGCTCGACGCGGGCTCCTGCGGCGTCGACCCGACCACGATGGTAGATCTGACCGGCGCCGCGCCGCAGCTGCTGCGGCGAGGCAAGGGAAGTGTCGAACCATTCGGGTTCGAGCACTGAGTCTGGTAAAATTGCTGTTTTCGCACTGCCGGATCAATGGAATTCAATCTAGTCCAGACCCTTGCCATCTACGCCCTTCCCGTCATTTTCGCGATTACCCTGCACGAGGCGGCGCATGGCTACGTGGCGCGGCATTTCGGCGACAATACCGCCTACGTGCTCGGGCGCGTGAGCCTCAACCCGGTACGCCATATCGATCTTGTGGGGACCATTCTGGTGCCCCTGCTGATCCTGGTGACAAGCAAACTGCTCGGCTCTGGCGGCATCCTGTTTGGCTGGGCCAAACCGGTGCCGGTGGACTTTGCGGCGCTGCGCCATCCCAAGCGCGACATGTTGTGGGTCGCCGCAGCGGGCCCATTCGCCAATCTGTTGATGGCCTTCGTCTGGGCTCTGGCGCTTAAGCTGGCGCTGGTCACGCAGCACAACGCCTTCACCCTGCCGCTCAGCTTGATGGCCGAGGCGGGGATAACGGTCAACCTGGTGCTGATGGTGCTGAACCTGCTGCCTATCCTGCCGCTCGATGGCGGCCGCATCGCGGTGAGCCTGCTGCCGAACCGTCTCGCCTACCGCTATTCACGCCTCGAACCGTATGGGTTTCCGATCCTGCTGCTGCTGTTGTTCACCAATACGCTGGGGGTCATCCTGAACCCGGCCCTGCTATTCTCGATGCAGCTGATCGAATCCATTTTTCAGATTCAACTTTAGGGAACGTCAAGCAATGTACGAGCAGCGCGTCGTCTCGGGCATGCGCCCCACCGGGAGCTTGCACCTTGGGCATTTCCACGGCGCCCTGAAGAACTGGGTCAAGCTGCAAAGCGAGTATCCGTGTTTCTTTTTCGTGGCTGACTGGCACGCGCTCACCACGCATTACGACACCCCGGCGGTGATCGAAGAGCACGTCTGGGACATGGTGATCGACTGGCTGGCCGCCGGTATCGATCCAGCCCGGGCGACGTTGTTCATACAGTCGCGTGTGCCCGAGCACGCCGAATTGCACACGCTGTTGTCGATGATCACGCCGCTCGGCTGGCTCGAGCGGGTTCCCAGCTACAAGGACCAGCAGGAGAGGCTTGCCGATCGCGACCTGGGCACCTACGGTTTTCTGGGCTACCCGCTGTTGCAGAGCGCCGACATTCTGATGTACCGCGCCGCCTGGGTGCCGGTGGGCGAGGACCAGGTCCCGCATATCGAATTTACGCGCGAAGTGGCGCGCCGCTTCAACCACCTGTTCGGGCGCGAGCCCGGCTTCGAGGACAAGGCGAAAGTGGCGGTGAAGAAACTCGGCAGCAAGAAAAGCCGTCTGTATAACGAGCTGCGCACGCGTTACCAGGAGCAGGGCGACGAGGAGGCGCTGCAGGCGGGGCGCGCGCTGCTGAACGGGCAGCAGAACTTGTCCATGGGGGACAAGGAGCGCTTGTTCGGCTACCTCGAGGGCGGCGGGCGCATGATCCTGGCCGAGCCGCAGGCGCTCCTCACCGAGTCCTCCAAGCTGCCGGGTCTCGACGGCCAGAAGATGTCCAAGTCCTACAATAACGCGATTACGCTGCGCGAAGACGCCGCCTCGGTCACGAAGAAGATTCGCACCATGCCGACGGATCCGGCGCGGATAAAACGCAACGACCCCGGCGATCCGGACAAGTGTCCGGTGTGGCAACTGCATCTGGTGTACTCCGACGCGAGCACCCAGGCGTGGGTGCAGCATGGCTGCAGGAGCGCCGCCTTCGGCTGCCTCGAGTGCAAGCAGCCGCTGATTCAATCGATTCTGGCCGAACAAACGCCGATGCGGGAGCGGGCACAGCGCTACCTGGACGATCCCACGCTGGTGAAGAACATCATCGCCGACGGCTGCGAGAAAGCGCGCGCGCTCGCCGCCGAAACCATGCGCGAAGTGCGCGAAGCCATGGGATTGAATTACTCGTGATCGGCGCCGCCGCAGCCAACGACGCGCCGTCCGATCCGGTGCCCGGCGCAGCGCATTCCGCCATGCCCGCGGCCGGCGCGCATGTCGCCAGGGTGCGTGGCGAAGCATTACTCGAGATGCCGCTGGATCTGTACATCCCTCCCGATGCGCTGGAGGTATTTTTCGACACCTTCGAAGGGCCGCTCGACCTGCTGCTCTATCTCATCCGCAAGGCCAACATCGACATCCTCGATATCCCGATGGCGCAGCTCACGCTGCAATATCTGGAGTACGTCGAGCTGATGCGCCGGCGCAACCTCGAGCTCGCCGCCGAATATCTGCTGATGGCGGCGCTGCTGATGGAGATCAAGTCTAGAATGCTGCTGCCGCGGCCGCGCGCGCTGCGCGAGGACGAAGAGGATCCCCGTGCCGAACTGGTGCGCCGCCTGATGGAATACGAGAGCATCAAGCTGGCTGCGCATAAGCTCGACATTCTGCCTGTGCTCGGGCGCGATTATCTCGCCGTGCAGGTGTGGATCGAACAGCTGGCGGGGCAACGTCTGCCCGAGGTGCGCACCCAGGACCTGATCGTCGCCTGGCAGTCGCTGCTGATGCGGGCGCGGGTGATGCAGCATCACAAGGTGATGCGCGAAGAGCTGTCGGTGCGCGAGTTCATGTCATCGATCCTGCGCCGGCTGCAAGGCGGCCAGTTCACCGAATTCACCGCGCTGTTCGAGTTGGGCAAAGGCGTGGCGGTGGTGGTGGTGAGTTTTCTCGCGCTACTGGAACTGGTGCGCGAGAGCCTGATCGAAATAACCCAGTCGGAGCCCTATGCTCCCATCTATGTGAAGCTTGCCCATGCTGAATCCGAGTGAAGCCAAGACCGTCCTTGAAGCTGCGCTGCTCACGGCGCAGGAGCCGCTCACGCTCGCCGATCTGCGCCGCCTGTTCGAGGACGATCTCGGCGCCGACACGCTGCGGCGGCTGTTGGATGAACTGCGCGAAGCCTGGCAGGGCAGGGGCGTGGAACTGGTGAACCTGGCGAGCGGCTGGCGCTTTCAGACCCGCCCCGAATACCAGCCGTTCCTCGAGCGTCTGTCCCAGGACAAGCCACCGCGCTATTCGCGCGCTGTGATGGAGACGCTCGCCATCATCGCCTACCGCCAGCCGGTGACGCGCGGCGACATCGAGGACATTCGCGGCGTAACCGTATCCACCAATGTGATCCGAAGCCTGGAGGCGCGCGGCTGGATCGACACCGTAGGCTATCGCGACGTTCCGGGCCGGCCCGCGTTGTATGCCACGACCAAGACATTTCTCGATGACCTGGGCCTGCGTTCCTTGCAGGAATTGCCACCGCTCGAACAGATAAGCAGCACCCTCGAACTTGCCCCGCACCTACCGCCCAGCGAACAGCCGCCCGCAGCCGAAGAAACTGCCGGACCGGCAGACGCAGCCGACTAGCGCCCCCGCGGCCTCGGAGAAGCTGCACAAGGTGCTCGCAGGCGCCGGGCTCGGTTCGCGCCGGGAAATCGAGCAGTGGATAGCCGCCGGCAGAGTAAACGTCAACGGCGAGCCGGCCGGAGTCGGGACGCGGGTGAGCGCGGCCGACCGGATAGCGGTGGACGGCCGGCCGGTGCGCCTGCGGCGCGGCGTGCCTGAGCGCGTGCTGCTCTATCACAAACCCACGGGCGAGATCGTCAGCCACGACGACCCGCAAGGCCGTCCCGAGGTGTTCGAAAAATTGCCGCGCCTGCGCGGCGCCAAATGGATCGCGGTGGGGCGGCTCGATTTCAATACCAGCGGCCTGTTGATTTTCACCACCTCCGGGGAACTTGCCAACCGACTGATGCATCCGCGTCATCGAATCGAGCGCGAGTATGCGGTGCGCTTGCTCGGGGAACTGCGCGAGGAGCAGATGCAGGCGCTGCGCGCCGGCGTGCAGCTTGCGGACGGCCCGGCGCACCTGGACAGCATTGAAGATGCCGGCGGCCAGGGCAGCAACCATTGGTACAACGTAGTGCTGAGCGAAGGACGCAATCGCGAGGTGCGCCGGTTGTTCGAAGCCCTGAACCTCACGGTGAGCCGGCTGATGCGCGTGCGATTCGGTCCGATTGCCTTGCCGTCGCACTTGAAGCGCGGCCAGATGCGCGAACTGGAGGAAACCGAAATTGCCCGTTTGTTCGCGGCGCTGGAGTTCCAGCCGCCCGCCGCTGCGATCGAATCCTCGGCCGCGCGCCCGGCGCGGCCCGCAGCGCCCAAGCCCCGCGGTCAGCGCGGCGGGCGCTGATTCGCGGTAGAAGAAATCCAAGCTTGCACTTCTCGACGCCGCGTTGCGCAGGGCAAATGGATTGTTCCTAGGATAAATTTCTGCTATAATTTCAAGTCTGTGGAATGAAGTTTGTTGGATGGGCGGTCAGCCCATTTTTTATTTGTGGCTATGAAATTGCAGGGTTTGCTGGAAACAACGGTCGGTGGGCTCGGTTACGAGCTCGTCAGCGTCGAATTGTCCAACCGCGGCAGGATGTTGCGGGTGTTCATCGACAGGCCGGCGGCAGGTTGGCAGGGTGCTGTTTCGAGCGGGATCACGGTGGACGACTGTGCCCGGGTCAGCAACCAGTTGGCGCGGGTGCTGGAGGTTGAGGACTTCGATTACGACCGCCTTGAGGTGTCCTCGCCCGGGCTGGATCGGCCGTTGAAGAAAGAGGCGGATTTTGCGCGTTTTGCCGGGGAGCAGGCGCGGCTGACCCTGCGCATTCCGGTCGAGGGCCGGCGCAATTTCACCGGGGTCATGCATGCGGTCGCAGATGGCAAGCTGCAACTGGAAGTTGAGGGCGGTATGGTGAATATCGATCTCGCCAATATCGACAAGGCGCGCTTGGTGCCGAAGGTTGAATTTTGAAGTTGGAGGTGCTGTAAATGAGCCGTGAGATTCTGTTGCTGGTGGACGCCCTGGCGCGCGAGAAGAACGTCAACAAGGACGTGGTCTTCGTCGCGCTGGAGATGGCGCTCGCCTCGGCCACCAAGAAACGATTCAGCGACGACGCCGACGTGCGCGTGGCAGTCGACCGCGACACCGGGGATTTCGAGTCGTTCCGCCGCTGGCAGGTCGTGGCCGACGAGGCGGTGGAGAATCCGCCGCAGCAGATTCCGCTGTCGGAGGCGATCAAGCAGCACGCCGATATTCAGGTCGAGGAGTATATCGAGGAGCCGCTCGAGCCGATCGAATTCGGCCGCATCGGCGCGCAGGCAGCCAAACAGGTGATTCTGCAGAAGATCCGCGACGCCGAGCGCGAGCAGATCCTGCAGGACTTCCTCGGCCGCGGCGAGAAGCTGGTGACCGGCACGGTGAAGCGCATCGAACGCGGCAACGCCGTGATCGAGTCGGGCCGCATCGAAGCGGTCCTGCCGCGAGACCAGATGATTCCGAAAGAGAATCTGCGTGTGGGCGACCGCGTGCGCGCCCTGCTGCTGCGCATCGACCGCAATATTCGCGGCCCGCAACTGGTGCTGTCGCGCACCGCGCCGGAATTCATCATCGAACTGTTCCGGCTGGAAGTGCCCGAAATCGAAGAAGGCCTGCTGGAGATCAAGTCGGCCGCGCGCGACCCGGGCGTGCGCGCCAAGATCGCGGTGCATACGAATGACAAGCGCATCGACCCCATCGGCACCTGCGTTGGCATGCGCGGCTCGCGCGTGCAGGCGGTCACGGGCGAACTCGGCGGCGAACGCGTCGACATCGTGCTGTGGTCGGCCGATCCGGCGCAATTCGTCATCGGCGCGCTGGCGCCCGCGGACGTGTCCAGCATCCTGGTTGACGAAGAGAAGCACAGCATGGACGTGGTGGTGGACGAGGCCAACCTCGCCATCGCCATCGGCAGGAGCGGCCAGAACGTGCGCCTCGCGTCGGAACTCACCGGCTGGACCATCAATCTGATGACCGAGGAGGAATCCGAGAAGAAGCAGCAGGAAGAAAGCGCGGGCATCCGCTCCATTTTCATAGACAAGCTGGACGTCGACGAAGAAGTGGCGGACATCCTGATCCAGGAAGGGTTTTCCTCGCTCGAAGAAGTCGCCTACGTGCCGATCAACGAAATGATGGAAATCGAGTCTTTTGACGAGAACACGGTCAACGAACTCCGGAGCCGCGCGCGCAACGCGCTGCTGGTGCAGGAGATCGCAAGCGAGGAAAAAGTCGAAGGGGTGGATCCGGAACTGCTGCGCCTCGAAGGCATGGACAGCCAGATTGCGGCCAAGCTCGCCGAGTCCGGCGTCAGGACACGCGACGATCTGGCGGACCTGGCCACGGACGATCTGATCGAAATCTGCGCCATGGACGCGGAGCGCGCCAAGGCCTTGATCATGAAGGCGCGCGAGCATTGGTTCGCGGAAGAGGAAGGGAAGTAGGGGACCGGTATGGCGCAAACTAGCGTTACACAATTTGCCGGGGAGCTCAAAGTCCAGCCTTCGGTGCTGCTCGAGCAGCTCAAGGCCGCCGGCGTTCACAAGCAGCAGGCCGAGGACACACTGAGCGAGCAGGACAAGACGAGGCTGCTCGAGTATCTGCGCAAAGTGCACGGCGCCACCGAGGCGAAAAGCAAAATCACGCTGACGCGCAAGCAAAGCTCGGAAATCAAGAAATCGGATTCGACCGGCAAGTCGCGCACCATCCAGGTCGAGGTCAAGAAGAAGCGCGTTTTCGTCAAACGCGACGCGGCCGCGGAGACGCCGGCCGAAGTTCCAGTAGCCGAGGAAAAACGCGCGCCGGCCGCCCGGGCCCCGGCAGTGGATGCGCAGCAACTCGAGTTGCGCGAGCAGGAGCAAAAACGCCAGGCCGAGCTAATGGCGCGCCAGTCGGAGGAATTGCGCGAGAAGCAGGAGCGCGAGAAGAAGCTTGTCGAGGTGCGTGAAACCGAAGAGAAACGCGCGCAGCAGGCACCGGTCAAGGCCGGCGCCGAACCGGCCCCGGCAACTGACGGCACGCTGCACAAACCCAAGGTGGACGAAGCCGCCAAAGGCGACAAGAAGAGCCCGAAGAAAAAAACGACGACCATCTGGAAGGACGAGACCGCCAAGCGGCGCACCATCAAGACCCGCGGCGATGTCGGCGGAGCCTCCGGCTGGCACACGCCGAAAGGAGCGCGCCACAAGCCCGTTTCTTCGGTGGAATCGGCGCAGACCTTCGCTGCCCCGACCGAACCCGTGGTGCGCGAAGTAATGGTTCCGGAAACCATCAGCGTCGCCGATCTCGCGCACAAGATGTCGGTGAAAGCGGCAGCGGTAATCAAGACCCTGATGAAGCTGGGCAGCATGGTTACCATCAACCAGGTGCTCGACCAGGAAACTGCCATGATCGTGGTCGAGGACATGGGGCACATCGCCAAGGCGGCCAGGCTGGACGAGCCCGATACGTTTCTTACCGAACAGCCGCTGGCGCACGAAGCCGCGCATGAGTTGCATGCGCGCGCGCCCGTGGTGACGGTGATGGGTCACGTCGACCACGGCAAGACCTCGCTCCTCGACTACATCCGCCGCACCCGCGTCGCCTCGGGCGAAGCCGGCGGCATTACCCAGCATATCGGCGCCTATCACGTGCAGACGCCGCGCGGCATGGTGACTTTTCTGGACACCCCGGGCCACGAAGCCTTCACCGCGATGCGCGCGCGCGGCGCGAAAGCCACCGACATCGTCATACTGGTGGTCGCGGCCGATGACGGTGTGATGCCGCAGACGATCGAGGCGATCGCGCATTCCAAGGCGGCAAACGTGCCGCTGGTGGTGGCGATCAACAAAATAGACAAACCGGATGCCAATCTCGAGCGCGTCAAGCAGGAACTGGTGGCGCAGGGCGTGGTGCCCGAGGAATACGGCGGCGAGTCGCCGTTCGTGCCGGTATCGGCTAAGACCGGGGCGGGAATAGACAATCTGCTGGAACAGGTGCTGCTGCAGGCCGAGGTGCTGGAACTGAAGGCGCCGGTGGCAGCGCCGGCGAAGGGTCTGGTGATCGAAGCGCGCCTGGACAAGGGCAAGGGACCGGTCGCAACCGTCCTCGTGCAATCGGGCACGCTGCGCCGCGGCGACGTGCTGCTCGTCGGTTCGGTGTTCGGCCGGGTGCGCGCGATGCTCGACGAGACCGGCCAGCCGGTGGAACAGGCGGGACCCTCGATTCCGGTGGAAATTCAAGGCTTGTCCGACGTGCCGCTGGCCGGAGAAGAGGCGGTCGCGCTCGGCGACGAGCGCAAGGCGCGCGAGATCGCTTTGTTCCGCCAGGGCAAATTCCGCGACGTCAAGCTCGCGAAGCAGCAGGCGGCAAAGCTTGAGAACATGTTCGAGCAGCTGGGCGAGGGCGGCGTGAAGACGTTGGCGCTGCTGATCAAGGCGGACGTGCAGGGCTCGCGCGAGGCGCTTGCGCATGCGCTGTCGCGCCTGTCCACGGACGAGGTCAAGGTCAACGTCGTGCACAGCGGCGTCGGCGCCATCACCGAGTCCGATGTCAACCTCGCGCTCGCCTCCAAATCGGTGATCATCGGCTTCAATACGCGCGCCGACGTCGCAGCGCGCAGGCTGGCCGAGTCGCAGGGCGTGGACATCCGCTACTACAACATCATTTACGACGCCGTCGACGAGGTGAAGGCCGCGCTTTCCGGAATGCTCGCGCCGGAGCGGAAGGAGAGCGTGCTCGGGCTGGTGCAGATCCGCCAGATCTACAAGATCTCCAAGGTCGGCACGGTCGCCGGCTGCATGGTGCTCGAAGGCCTGATCAAGCGCGGCGCGCGCGTGCGCCTGCTGCGCGACAACGTGGTCATCAACGACGGCGAGCTCGACTCACTCAAGCGTTTCAAGGACGATGTGCGCGAAGTGAAGGCGGGATTCGAGTGCGGCCTGTCGCTGAAGAACTACAACGATATCCGCGAAGGCGACCAACTGGAAGCCTACGAGGTGCTGGAAGTCGCAAGGACGCTATAGGGTAAAGCCGGCGGAGAATCGCCGGCTGACCCCCGCAAGAGGTTGCATCATGCCAAAAGGTCCTGCCCGCAGTCTGCGCGTTGCCGATCAAATCCAGCGCGAACTCGCTGAAATCATACGCACCGAACTGAAAGACCCGCGCGTCGCCATGATTACGCTGACCGGTGTGGAGGTGACCGCCGATTATTCCCATGCCAAAGTGTTCTACACACTGATGGGCAGCGCTGAGCAGCGCGCCGAGACGGAAGTCGGTCTGAAACAAGCCGGCGGTTTCCTGCGCAGCCAGATTGCGCGCCGCATCAAGCTGCATTCGATACCGCAATTGCATTTCGTCTACGACGCTTCGGTCGAGCGCGGCTTCGAACTTTCGCGTCTCATCGACGAGGCGGTCGCAGACAGCAAGGAACCGAAGTCGTAGTGCCTGGGAAACGCTTGAAGCGCCCCTTGAACGGCGTTCTGATGCTGGACAAGTCCCCCGGGGCGAGTTCCAACGCCGCCCTGCAGCAGGCCAAGCGCCTGTACCAGGCGGCGAAGGGGGGGCACGCCGGCACCCTCGATCCGCTTGCGACCGGGCTGCTACCGGTGCTGTTCGGCGAGGCGGCCAAATTCTCCTCCGATCTGCTCGAGGCCGACAAGTCGTATGCGGCCGAGATCCGGCTCGGCGTCAGCACCGCTACGGCGGATGCCGAAGGCGAGGTGATCGCGGTGAAACCGGTGAGGGTCGCACCGGAGCAGCTTGCCGCGGCGCTGCTGAATTTCCGCGGTAGCATCCTGCAGACACCACCGTTGTATTCCGCTCTGAAACACGCTGGCAAACCGCTTTACGCCTATGCCCGCGCCGGCGTCGAGATCGAGCGCACGCCGCGTCCCGTGACGATATACACGCTCGACCTCTGCTGGTTCGAAGGCGACCGGCTCGCCTTGTCGGTGACCTGCAGCAAGGGCACCTATATCCGCTCGATCGCTCACGACCTGGGTCAGATGCTTGGCTGTGGCGCGCATCTCGCCGCCCTGCGCCGCACTGCGGTCGGTCGATTCGGACTGGACCGCGCGCATACCCTGGAAAGCCTGGAGGCAATGCCGGAAGCCGCGCGCGATGCCTGCCTGCTGCCGGTGGATTCCTTGCTGCAGAACTTGGCCGAAGTTCGTCTGGAGCCCGCTGACGAGGCCCGGTTCCTGCGCGGACAGGCGGTGCGATGGGAGGGGCCGCCGCAGCCACGCGTGCGCGTCTATGGGGCCGGCGGAGCGTTGCTAGGGGTAGGCGAAGCGGTGGCTGACGGGACGATCTTGCCCAAGCGCGTGATCGCCAACGCGTAGACAGCTGCGATTGTCGACCCAATCCCAAAAAATCGTGGAAAACCCTTGAAAAACCACCCGTTTTCAGTGTAAAATCCGCGCCTTCGCTGCAGCGATGACGAAGACTCAAGAGACCCAGGAGAGCATCAGTATGCCATTTACCACTGCGCACAAAGCGCAAGTCATGAACGATTACCAGCGCGCCAAGGGCGACACCGGTTCACCGGAAGTACAAGTCGCCCTGCTGACGACGCGCATCAACGAGCTGACCGGGCATTTCAAGACCCACGTTAAGGATCACCATTCACGCCGCGGTCTGCTCAGGATGGTCAGCCAGCGGCGCAAGCTGCTGGACTATCTGAAGGGCAAGAACGCGGACAGCTACCGCAGCCTGATCGAGCGGCTGGGTCTGCGCAAGTAAACAAACCGACGCCCGTTCGTATTGCGACGGGCGTTTTGCATTTCCGCGGGCGGGTTGCCTGTTCCGTATGCCGCCCAGTCCCCTCACATGAACGCCGGCGCGCCAAGCGCCGCCACGCAAAGGACCTTCCCTTGAACCCGATCAAAAAAACTTTCAGCTACGGCGCCCACCAAGTTACGCTCGAAACCGGCGAAATCGCGCGCCAGGCCGGCGGCGCGGTCATGGTCAACATGGACGATACCGTGGTGCTGTGCACTGTGGTGGGCTCCAAACATGCCAAGTCCGGCCAGGACTTCTTCCCGCTCACCGTCGATTACATCGAAAAGACCTACGCCGCCGGCAAGATCCCCGGCGGTTTTTTCAAACGCGAGGGCAGGCCTTCGGAAAAGGAAATCCTCACCTCGCGCCTGATCGACCGCCCCATCCGCCCGCTGTTCCCCGAGGGTTTTTACAATGAGGTGCAGGTGGTGGCGACCGTCATGTCGGTCAACCCCGAAGTCGATCCGGACATCGCCGCGCTGATTGGCGTTTCGGCGGCATTGATCCTGTCGGGTATTCCGTTCAATGGTCCGACGGCGGCCGCGCGCGTAGGCTACGCCAATGGCCAATATATTCTCAACCCGACGGCTACGCAGCTGAAAGATTCGAAACTCAACCTGGTCGTGGCCGGCACCGAGCATGCGGTGCTCATGGTGGAATCGGAAGCGCAGGAGCTGTCCGAAGAAGTCATGCTGGGCGCAGTGATGTTCGGCCACCAGCAGATGCAAGCGGCGATCACCGCCATCAACGAACTTGCCGATCTCGCCGCCAAACCGGTGTGGGACTGGCAGCCCCCGGCCAAGGATGACACGCTCACCGCGCGCATTACCTCATTGGCTGAGGCCGATTTGCGCGCTGCGTTCGATATCAAGGAAAAGCAGGCGCGCTCCGCCGCCATCGACGCGATCTGGAAGCGCGTGTTCACCGACATCGGCGTCGGCAGCGAAGGCGGACCGGATGCGAATGTGGTCAAGGAAATCTGCTTCGGCCTGGAAGCGAAGATCGTGCGCAATCAGATTCTCGACGGCGAGCCGAGAATCGACGGTCGCGATACGCGCACCGTGCGTCCCATCAGCATCCGCCTCGGCGTGCTGCCGCGCACCCACGGCTCGGCGCTGTTCACGCGCGGCGAGACCCAGGCAATCGTCGTGGCCACGCTGGGAACCGCGCGCGACTCGCAGATCATCGATGCGCTGATGGGCGAGTACAAGGAACGGTTCATGCTCCATTACAACTTTCCCCCGTACGCTACCGGCGAGACCGGCCGCGTCGGTTCGCCCAAGCGGCGCGAGATCGGCCACGGACGCCTGGCCAAGCGCGCGCTGCTGGCGACGCTGCCTTCGGTGGAGGAATTCGGCTACAGCATGCGCGTTGTGTCGGAGATCACCGAATCGAATGGTTCGAGTTCGATGGCCTCGGTGTGCGGCGGCAGCCTGGCGCTGATGGACGCCGGCGTGCCGATGAAGGCGCATGTGGCCGGCATCGCCATGGGCCTGATCAAGGAGGGCAACCGCTTCGCCGTGCTCACCGACATCCTCGGCGACGAGGATCACCTGGGCGACATGGATTTCAAGGTGGCCGGCACCGCGAACGGTGTCACCGCGCTGCAGATGGATATCAAGATCGAGGGTATCACCAAGGAAATCATGCAAGTCGCGCTGTCGCAGGCGCGCGAGGGCCGCATGCATATCCTGGAGAAGATGACCGCCGTGCTGCCTTCGTCGCGTTCGGACATCTCCACGTTTGCGCCGCGCATCATCAAGATCAAGATCAATCCGGACAAGATTCGCGACGTCATCGGCAAGGGCGGCGCGGTGATCCGCGCGCTGACCGAGGAGACCGGCACGACCATCGATATCGAGGACGACGGCACGGTGAGCATCGCCTGCATCAGTTCAGAGGGCGGAGAGCTGGCGAGAAAGCGCATTCTGGCGATCACCGCTGACGTCGAAGTCGGCAAGGTCTATGAAGGCACGGTGCTCAAATTGCTCGACTTCGGCGCCATCGTGAGCGTCCTGCCCGGCAAAGACGGTCTGCTGCACATCTCGCAGATCAGCCAGCAGCGCGTCGCCAGCGTCGCCGACCACCTGAAGGAAGGGCAAATCGTGAAGGTCAAGGTGCTGGAAGCCGACGACAAGGGCCGACTGCGCCTGTCGATGAAGGCGGTGGAAGCTGCCGCTGTCGAAACGCCGCAGCCGGGTGCGACACAGCCCAGCTGATCGGGGGGCGAGTGGCAATGAAAAAGGACGCCGAGGCGTCCTTTTCTATTTCAGTTCCCTGCGACGGGGATCTTCACGCTTCGACCATAAAAAACGGCGGCATCGAGCCGCCGTTTGTTGCTTTTAGTTTCGACATAACCTGGCGCTCCGCGCCAGGTTAGTCTTCACTGAAAGCAACTGGCCAAGTGTTACTTGGCCAGTTGCTTTTCTCTGAGTTCGTCCAGCGTCTTGCAGTCTATGCACAACGTCGCCGTGGGACGCGCTTCCAGGCGTTTCAGACCGATCTCCACGCCGCAGCTTTCGCAATAGCCGTAATCCTGACTTTCGATCTTGGCGATGGTCTCCTCGATCTTCTTGATCAATTTGCGCTCGCGGTCGCGGTTGCGCAATTCGAGCGCCATGTCGGACTCCTGGCTGGCGCGATCGTTGGGGTCGGCGAACACCGTGGCTTCGTCCTGCATCGTGTGCACGGTGCGATCGATATCCTGCCCCAATTCGACCTTGAGCGCTTCCAGAATGTTGCGGAAATGCGCGAGTTGCTTCTTGTTCATGTACTCCTCGCCCTTCTTCGGGGCATAGGGCGGGAAGGTCTTATGGCGTAACAACTGTTCTGCAGGCATATCAAACCACTCTCAGTTCAAAAAACGCAGGCGCTTTAATATCAGAAATACAATCGGGGGGCAAGTTTATTATCTTTTTCCCCGTTGCGCCACTGCCTTCTGCGTTGACCGCCAGAGAGCGCCAGAGTATGATACGCGTCCGCTCGGGGTGTAGCGTAGCCTGGTAGCGCGCCTGCTTTGGGAGCAGGATGTCGGGAGTTCAAATCTCTCCACCCCGACCAGTTTGTTACCCGCTGCTACGCCAAGTGCGGGTGTGTCGTGCGTTGCCCGATGGGGGTGCCCGTAGCTCAACCGGATAGAGCACCAGCCTTCTAAGCTGGGGGTTGTGGGTTCGATTCCCGCCGGGCACGCCAAAGACGTTCAATGGTGGCTGTAGCTCAGCTGGTAGAGTCCCGGATTGTGATTCCGGTCGTCGCGGGTTCGAGTCCCGTCAGCCACCCCACCATCGTGCTCGGGTAAATCGTGAGGCTGCGACGATGCGCGGAAAGCCGCGGCGGCCCAAGCGGCCGGAGACGATCTACCTACCGCATCCAGCAGCGGCGCGCTCGCGCCCCGTCTATTGCGGGAAGTTGTAGTAGGTCACGTTCAGATAGGCAATGATGTCTTCGACTTCCTGGGGCGTCATCTTCGGATTGAGATAGTCGTTGCGCCGGTTCACGCCTGCGCGCAGCTCCGCCAGCGACTTGATTCTTCCCTTGAACCGGGTGGGTTCCGCAGGCGGCAGATCGGAGAGCCCGCTCGCCCGGAGCACCGAATCGATAAAGCTGGCCGCGGCGTAGGTCACCGGCGCCACATAGCGCTCGATGCCGTGGCAGCCAAAGCATCCCCGGTGCAGCGCGGCGCCTCTTGCCGGATCTCCGACCAAAGGACGAGGCGCTGCCGCCGGCTCCGGGGGGTTGGCATACTCGGCGCGGATTCTGGCTTTCTCTTCTTGCGTGGTCGCCGCTTCCATGCGTCGGCGATAGGCGTCGCGCTCCGCGCTGGACATCCGGTCTGCACCCGGAATTACCTCGCGCTCGACTGCAGGTACTGCCGGATTCACGGCGCCTGTCGCGCTGTCCGCACGCTTCGCGTTCTGACCGACGACGTCGCTCGAGGCGGATGCGAAAACAAGGAGGGCGCCTGCAAGAACTGCGGCGTTTCGATTAAACGATTTCATGGCGTGCTCCTCCGCTTGTTGAGGGCACTCCAATTCTCACGCGTTCTCAGAGCTGCGCATTTGACCTAGGTCAAATATGCCGTGAGCAGTTCAATCGGCGCGAATATTGTTCTCGCGCACGACCTTGCCCCAGCGATCGATCTCGCCGACCAGGAATTTCTGCAGGGCTTCCGGGGTGCTGACGACAAGGTCCATGCCCAGTTGTTCGGTGAGTGTCTTGCGCAGATCTGGTTGGTTCAAGGCCTTGACCAACTCAGCATGGAATTTGTCCAGAATGGGCTTGGGCGTACCGCTCGGCGCGAAAATGCCCCACCACGAGAGCGCGGAGAATCCCGGGAATCCCTGCTCCGACAGCGAGGGCACGTCGGCCATGGTGTGGGAGCGTTTGTCGCCGGTGACCGCCACGGCGCGCAGCTTGCCGCCTTTAACATGCGGCGCGAGTACGGCCACCGAGCCGATGGCCAGATCGATCTGGCCGCCCAGCGCGTCCTGGGTCATCGGCCCGCCGCCTTTGTAGGGCACATGAACCACTTTGAATCCGCCCGCATGTTGTAGCAGCGTTGTCGTCAGGTGACCGAGGCTGCCGTTGCCGATCGAGCCGTAAGTCACTGTGTCCGGTTTCGCCTTGGCGGCTGCGATAACATCAGCGAAATTCTTGTAGGGCTTGGCCGGATGCGTCGCGTAGGCCATCGGAGCAGTACTGATCAGCATCACCGGCGCGAGATCCTTCACGGTGTCGAACGGTATGCCCGGGATCAGCGTCGGGTTGACCGCGTGTGTATCGAACACGAAGACGAAGTTGTAACCGTCCGGCGCGGACTTGGCGACATAAGCCGTCCCGATGGACCCTGACGCGCCGGGTTTGTTTTCTACCAGGAACTGCTGTCCCATCGACTCGTTCAGTTTCACGGCGAGCAAGCGCGCCAACGGATCGACCGACCCACCGGGCGGGAAGGGCACCACGAATTTGACCGGCTTGGTCGGCCAGTTCACGCTCTGGGCCGAGGCCGGCAGCGCCGCGAGCGCTGTGCACAGCGCGAGTCCTACCAAGGCGAGGTGGCCGAATACTCTGTTGATCATGTTTCTGTCCTTCAAAAGAAGCGCCATGTAGTTGGCGGCAAGCGCTTTGGCGAGGAGTTTAACATCGCGCTGGATTACACGAGATCCACGGCTGCGCGTCGCTCAAATAGACCGTGCTCGAATCATTCTGGAATCTTCTCCTGGTCTAGCAGATTTTCGCTTGCTTTAGTCTCGCGCCAGCGGCCGAGGATCGCCGGCTGCTCTTCACCAGCCGCGATCAGCGCAAAGCTGCGGCTGTCTACCGTCAGCGTCGCGCGCAGACTAACTTCGGAGTCGTAATACACCGGCCCCTTCAACCACGTGTCCAGGCGCTGGGCGCCGGCCGATGCCAGTCGCGGCAGGCGCGCCATGCACTGTCCAAGCACGAGTTGAGGGTGGTGAAAAGCGCGGCGGAAGCCCAGTCGCCGGGCGTACCAATTCGACCAGTGGATGCCGTTATAGTCTCCGGTGAGCCCGCCGAAGCGCCAGCCCACACCGGCGGCCATGTGCCACTGGGCGAGTGTCTGGTCGCCCACCGCCGGCGCGGCAGTCAAGGATGAAGGCGCATCCGGCTCGCCGAAGCGGCCGCGATAGTAAAACGTATTGACGCTCTCCCACACCAATTCATCGCCCGTTCGTATGCCGGTGTGCAAATCGAGTTCTGCGCCTTTTTCCAACACGCGCTGTCCGACGACACTGGTTTGCATATCGAGCAGGGCGTCCGCGGGGATGGGGCGATGGCGTAGCAGCTGATTGCGGACTTGCAGCGAGTTCCAGATCGCCAACGGATGGGCGGGATGGGTGAGGATCACCATCTGCAGCGGAAAGCTGAGAACATGGGGATAGAGCAGAGGCAAGCCCTGGTCCGCGGGCAACCCGGTGAGCCGGAGGAATTGGCCGAGGTGGCGCGCATCGACCCGGTGTTGCCGCCAGCCTGCGCGGATCGGCGGGAATCGCCCCGCCTTGCGCAAACCCGGTTTGGGGCGAAATGCACGCAGCATGAACGCGACGGTCGACGGATGACGGTCGAATCGCAGTTCCAGGTTCGCGCTCATGTGCTGAACGTCAACACGCGCCATGGTCTTGCCCGATTGCCGCCGTCTGGCCGTTCGTGGGTGGTCAGGGCGCGCGTATCGCCCTTTGTGGTGTTTCGCGCTGCCTAGCGTCGCGGCGCCCGTTTGCCCTGCGCCGGCAGATAGACATAACCCTGATCCTTTGCATTGGCCAGGCAGGCTTCGTAATTGCTGTAACCCTTGGCAGATTCAGCCACTACTGCCTGGCCCACGCCGATCTGCTGCCAGTTCCAGCGCTGACCTCCGTCCATATAGAAACGCCAAATTACATTCATCTGCATGTTCCTCTTCGGTTAGCTGTAGTGTGATCAGTGGCTTCAGGGAATGGTTGGAGGCACCGACGCCGCCCAGGGATCAGCCGGAGCGGACAGATAAGCTCATTGAATTATAACAAAAAGATTCACTCGTTCGCGATCTTCGGCACTACTTGCGCGAACGCGTCCTTCGGGGCAGGGATTAAGCCTTCGGCCGCGCCCTGCGCCGTTGCTTGCAGCAGT
>Ga0315281_10003756_pt1 | contig 22194 bp, 22 predicted proteins | sample YL17G07_0_MG_FD_204540 | JGI IMG/M metagenome (GOLD analysis project Ga0315281, IMG submission 204540) | Sediment microbial communities from Yellowstone Lake, YNP, Wyoming, USA - YL17G07_0 | ecosystem: Environmental > Aquatic > Freshwater > Lake > Sediment | place: USA: Wyoming | collected... | reverse complement strand
AAGCAAAATTAGTCTATAAATCTAATAAGATATGCAAGATGACAATGGTTGCAATGGCAGGTTGTTCAATAAGATTTATCCCCGAATCTGGAGTATATTATGCCAAGAAGCGAGCAGAAGGTAAATCACATAACCATGCCTTACGCTGTCTAGCAAGACAGTTAGTAAAGGTAATTTTCAAAATGCTAAAAGAGGACAGAGACTATGTTATAAATGATAAAATAAAAAAGGCTGCATAAATATTTTTAATATTTTTTCTTGACAAATTCTAATGGGAAGTTCAGTCCTTGTATTTTAGCATTTAATAAAATAATTTGGTTCTTGTTTTTTTCTTTTAATCATAGATAATAAACACATGAGCGTAATAGCAATACCAAAAGCATTGAGAATGATACTTGGTGAAGAGGCAACTGATGCGTTGATTACTGTCATCAATAATGTTGACCTTGAAGGCAAAAAAGAACTTGCCACAAAGGGTGACATTCAAGCACTCAAGAATGATATAACAAGACTTGAAGGCGAAATGAAACTCATTCGCTGGATGCTTGGTGTTGTGCTTGCTGGCGTTGTTTCTTTAATATTAAAAGTCTTCTTAATAGTTTAACTCAATAACCCTGCATTTTATACAGATAATTGGGGACAGACACAATACAGTTCGGCATGGAATTTTCATTGATTTAAAAACCCATTTTACTTTATTGTTTGACTTTGTTGATAAAGGCGCATTATTCAGTAATTCTGTGTTATTATTATTCATAAATAAGCTCCAATGAACCGTTGAGATTTAATCGGAAAGTAAATCAATTATACCATTTTAGAGCTTATTTATGCTATTTTATTTAATTATTTTAATAAGTTATCCCTAATTTTAAGGGTGCGAAACTTGAGTATATTTATAGAAATTTAAAAGAGGTATAGATGGATTTTGAAAAATTATTAGAAGAATCAGTTAAGATACACGGTCATCTTTGCGCAGGTCAGGTGCTTGGAGTTAGGCTTGCTATGTATGGCTTGGGTCTTATAGGCATAACAGACCCAAAGGGAGTAGACCGTAAGAAGATTATAGTTTACGTAGAGATAGATAGATGCGCAACTGATGCAATTCAATCCGTCACCGGATGCAGTCTTGGTAAAAGGACGATGAAATTTGCAGACTATGGCAAGATGGCTGCAACATTTTTGAATCTTGAGACAGGAAAGGCGGTGAGGATTATTGCAAGAGAAGACTCAAGAGAGGCTGCAAAGGGATATTTCCCAGATATAAAAGACAAATATGCGGCGCAGCTTGAGGCGTATAAAATTATGCCCGAAAGCGTCTTATTTGATACAATGGAGGTATTAATAGCAATCCAGCCTGAAGATATGCCCGGCAGACCTTTAAAAAGGGTTCAATGCGTATTATGTAATGAATTTGTACAGGATAATAGAGATGTAGAGATTAATGGCAGGATAATATGTAAGACATGCCATTTTGGAGGGTATTTCACGAAAATTAGTGAAAAATTAAAAGTGTAAAGTGAAAAATTATATTTAAATGTTTTTCACTTTTAGTTTTTCACTTTTAACCTAATTCCTAAGGAGTTACTATGAGCAAATCAATTACTATCCCAATTATGCAGGCCGTAGGAATGGCGCTGTTACATGATATTACAGAGATTAAACCTGGTGAGTTTAAGGGAGTGGCATTTAAAAAAGGTCATATAATTACAGAGAGCGACATCCCTCGATTTCTTAGTCTTGGGAAAGAAAATATCTATGTCTTAACCATTGCTAAAGACGAAGTTCATGAAAACGACGCAGCCTTTGCCCTTGCTAAAGGACTGATGGGGCAGGGCGTTGAAATAGCAGGGCAGCCAAGGGAAGGCAAGATAAATATTATTGCAGCTATTGACGGGCTTTTAAAGATAGATAAGGAAAGATTGTTTGCATTAAATATGATTGGAGAGGTTATGTGCGCTACCTTGCATACTAACAGTCTGGTCAAAAAGGGACAGATTGTAGGCGCAACAAGGGCTATCCCGCTTGTGCTTTCCGCATCTGTTTTAGAGGACGCTGTAAAAGTAATTACTAACCCTAACGGTGTTATATTGGTAAAACCGTTGTCAATACCAAGGGTAGGACTGGTCATAACTGGTAATGAGGTATTTTCTGGCAGGATCAAGGACGCCTTTTTACCTGTTATAGAGAAAAAGATTACTGCCTTTGGAGGGCAGATTGTAAAGACATATTACTGCCCTGATGATAAGGAAGTGATTGAATCAAGGATAAGGGAACTAATTGACCTTAGAGTAAATATGCTGATAACAACAGGAGGTATGTCCGTTGACCCTGATGATGTTACAAGATTTGCTATAAGAAACCTTGATATTGCAGAGTCTCATTATGGTACGCCAGTGCTGCCTGGCGCAATGTTTATGCTGTCTTATCTCAACAAAACAAAACTGCCGATACTATCAATTCCTGCCTGTGGGATGTATAGTAAGATTACAGCGCTTGATATTATCCTGCCGCGGATACTTGCAGGAGATAAGATTGGGAGAGAGGATATTGCCGAGATGGGACACGGAGGTCTATGTATGCAGTGTAAGGAATGCAAGTGGCCGGTGTGCCCATTTTGTAAATAGATGCATGAAATTATTTATATTAAAATCTGTGAGATGTTATAATACAGCTTAAAGATAAGTATTGAATCTCAGGTAAACATTTTTTATGTAAGCAATGAAATGTTCTTAAACAATATATAGCTGATGAAAATCCTATAGTTCAATTTCCTTCTATGAGTTATATTTACGATTTACTTAAAATTACATGATAAAGAAAAGGAATTCACCATTATTAATTGTGAATTCTTTTTCATCAATCTATCTCTACTCCATCCCATGCACAATATCAATCAAAATTTTTAAATTATCAACAGGCGTTGTCGGCAATATCCCATGCCCAAGATTAAATATATGCCCCTTCGCCTTTTTCCCCTTTTGAATTATATCAGCAGCAGCCCTTTTAATTTGAGTCCTATCTGAGAATAATATTATCGGCTCAAGATTTCCCTGTATAACCTTATCAGCCCCAAGCCTGTCAATAGCATCAGATATATCTACCCTCCAGTCTATTCCAATAACATCGGACTTGCAATCTTTGGCTATCTCAAGAAGCCCTCCGCAGTTGTTTACAAAATATATTATTGGAACATTGAGAGGCTTTAAATCAGAGATTATCTTTAAAACATATGGAAATGCGAATGTCTTATAATCCTCAGGACTCAAAACCCCTGCCCATGAATCAAATAACTGCACCGCATCTGCCCCTGCATTTATCTGTCCCTTTAAATAAGAAATAGTATTTACAGTCAATCTCTCCATCAACGCTCTAAAAAGATGCGGGTCTGTATACATCATTTTTTTGGTGTTTAAAAATGTCTTAGAAGATCTGCCTTCAATCATATAAGTCGCAAGCGTAAAAGGCGCTCCGCTAAATCCAATAAGCGGAACTTTCAGTTCTTTATGTAAAATTTTAATCGTATCAAGCACAAACGGCACATGCTCTTGAGGGTCAATATCAATCAGCCTTTCAACTCCCAATCTATCCCTTATAGGACTATCAAATATCGGGCCCTTTTCCTCTTCAAATCTTAGCCCCATCCCCATAGCCTCAAGTGGGATAAGTATATCTGAAAATAAGATAGCAGCATCCACCCCAAGAATATCTACTGGCTGCATAGTCACCTTTGCAGCAAGCTCAGGCGTCTTGCAAAGGGTCAGGAAATCCACCTTTGAACGCACCTCTTGATATTGAGGCAGGTAACGCCCTGCCTGTCTCATTATCCAAATAGGCGTGAAATCCGTCTTTTTGCCTCGACATACTCTTAAAAATGTATCATTCATTTTATTCTCCATAATATTATTATGAGGGCAGCGCCCTCATAAAATTAATGCGCAGGGATATGTTTACAGAATGGTTCTTCTTCCATATAATCGCCGCACATAGCGTATGCCCTTGCCCTACAGCCTCCGCATACCTTTATATATTCACATGACCCGCATCTGCCTTTATAGCTTTTGAAATCCCGCATATCTTGAAATAGTTTAGATTTCTCCCAAATATCTTTAAATGACTGAGTCTTTAAGTTACCTGCTGATAATGGGAAATAACTGCATGGCAGGACATTTTTATCAACATCAATCAAGGATATTAATTGTCCTGCAAGACATCCCTTTGAACCGCCAGTTGAGAATTTCAGGGAGCGTCTCCTCATCTTCTTGCCGTCATCCTTCGCCCTTTGTAAGACTATTCTATAATAATGAGGGGCGCATGTTGGTCTTACAAGCATGGTATCTTCGTCTTTTTCCATGTCATAATGCCAGTTTAAAATATCTTCATAGTCTTCTTTGGATATAAGCTCTTCAATCACATCATTGCCCCTGCCTGTTGGCACTATCATAAACATATACCATGCAGTTGCCCCAAGCTCCTTAGCAAGACTATATATCTTAGGGATTTCTCCTTGATTTCTCTTTGTAAATGAGGAATTAATAATAAACTCTATCCCATGAGTCTTTAATCTATTGGCTGCATTAATCACACCTTCAAATGCCCCATTTTGCGACCTGAAATTATCGTGAATTGTCGAACTTGCCCCATCTAAACTAAGAGAAACGATTTTAATCCCGCATTGCTTTATTTTAAGACAAGATTCATCTGTAACTAGAGTCCCATTTGTGGCAAGACACATGCGAAATCCTTTATTTGTGCCGTATTGAGCAATATCAAATACATCACATCGCAAAAGAGGTTCGCCTCCTGAAAGCACCATTACAGGGGCAGCATAGCTTGCAATATCGTCAATAATCCCTTTAGCCTCATTCAGAGAAAAGTCTGGATGTCCATCCATATCACTTTTAGATGATGAGCGGCAGTGAATACAGGATAGATTACAGCGTCTGGTAATCTCCCACGCGATCCATTTAGGTAAAAATTCCATTTTTAATAATGGGATAAAGGGGACGAGTCCCCTTTTGGGAGTTTGAGGGCAAAGCCCTCATATTAAAACAACCCCTTCCCTAGCTCCTATAGTAGCGCCATAGATTTTATTATTTCTAACTATATATTCATTCCCGTTCAAAAGACACGTTAGTTTAGTCCCATCCTTGATATAATCTCCGACAGTAATTTCAACAGGGAAGACGCTTTCGCTGTTATTTAGTATAACGATAATTTTTTCATCATTAAGGTTTCTCATAAAGGCATAAACATTAGTCTTAGTATCTGCAAAAACGCTTTTATAATCTCCGTCTCTAAGGCAGGGATGATTTTTTCTAATAGTTACGATTTTTTTAAAAAACTCAAAGGTCTCCATATCCCAAGTTGTCTTATCCCAATTCATAGCCCTTCTGTTGTCAGGGTCGCGCCTGCCTTCAATGCCTATCTCAGTGCCATAATATATAGCTGGCGCACCGGGATAGGTAAATATAAAGAGATATGAAAGCCTTAAAATCCTCTTATCGCCCCTTGCAAGGGTCAGAAAACGCGCAACATCATGACTATCTAAGAGATTATATTGTGAATAAACGATATTTTTGGGATACCTGTCAAGGATGGTGTTGATCTTCTGTGAAAAAACAGAGGCGTCTATGGTATCTTCAGGATCATGATGCTGGCCTTTGACTAAAGCCTTGTCTAGAGATTTACCTATAAAAAACGCTATACAGGCAGACGTTAACCCATAATTCATAATACCGTCAAATTGATCGCCTTTAAGCCATCTTTCTGCGGTTTGTCTTACTTCATCTACCCAAATCTCTCCAACTATATACGCCTGAGGATTTGCCTTTTTGACAACAGAGCGAAATTCCTGCCAGAAGATGTCGTCATCAATTTCAGAAGGGACATCAAGCCTCCATCCATCAATCCCTATATCAATCCAATATCTGGCAACATCTAATATAAATTGCCTGACTTGAGGGTTTTTAATATTAAACTTAGGAAGCTGCGGAATCCCCCACCATGCCTCATAATTTGGTTTCCCTTGACCGTAGGCATTAAGGGGAAAGTTTTTGATGAGAAACCAATCAATATACGGCGAGCCTGATTCACATTCAAGTATATGATTAAATTGAAAAAAACCACGGCTGGCATGATTAAACACTCCGTCAAGTATTACCTTTATTCCATTTTTATGGGCAGTTTCAAGGAGTTTAAGTAACGCATCATCTCCGCCAAGCATTGGGTCTACCTTATAGTAATCATGCGTATGGTAACGATGATTTGAGCAAGACTGAAATATCGGGGTTAGATATATGGCATTTATGCCTAGATCCTTTAGGTAATCCATCTTTTCAACTATACCGTAAAGGTCTCCGCCCATAAAGCCATTATTGGTCGGAGGACTGCCCCATTTCTGAAAGCTGCCTATCGGAGCATCCTTGCCCCTTGCAAAACGATCAGGGAATATTTGATAAAAGACTGCGTCTTTTACCCATGTCGGCGTTATTATTTCTGCCATTTGTACCTCTATGTTTCAAATATTTTAACCACTATATTAATATTATTCATTTTGTTTGTAATAAAAACTGATAAATAAAGGGTTAGACTTTAATTATCTTTTCAGTTATCGTTAGCATTAGCATTGGCTATATCTCCTGCTGTTTTCTGAACATCAGGGTTTCTGGGGTTATATATTCCTTGTAATTCTTTTACATATATGTTAAGTTTTTTATTAACATTATAGATTACAGATTTTCCGCCAAGTATTAATAAAAATGGTAGCACTACTCCAACTATAGCTGCCACATAGAAAATATCCTTTAAAATAACAGGCATATAAGGTATGTACTTAAAAAATAAGATGACCCAAGATGAAAAAAGCGGAATACTTGCTATCAAAAAATTGAATGTTATTATAAGAAGGATAATTTGAATGATAATTGAATCAAATGCGAAACCAGTTGTTTCCCATTGAGTATTAACCTTCTTTTTCCGCCCATATATTGACTTTAGGAAATATATCCCAATGCCCTTTTCCATATAAACTTTATATTCAAGTCTTGCCCTCTCTAATATTGAATCAGTTTCATTATTCCCAGAATCTTCAATAATTTTGATTAAAATAGGAATCTTTGTCTCATATAGCTTATCTACAGCATCAAGATATCGAAACCGCTCCAACGCAATATAAGCCAAATCAAATGCAATTGCAACTTGGCACAACGGCAAAAGGTCTTTTACCCATTCTGTCATAGAGTTTAACAAGTTAGAACAATTTCTTTTGAATTCTTACTGCTGATTATATCTGAAAAGGCTTTTTTAAGAGTTTCTGCGCTGGCAAGATCACCAAAATTGGCTATCGCTTTTTTTTGTTCATGGTCTGTTTCAAAGCGATATGCCAAGCCATCCATTAGAGCGAAATGATTGGTTATAGCATTAAAAACAGAAGAAGCAGTCCAAACCTTCAACCTATTTTTTATTAATTTATTATCTAAAATACTTCTAATAAATTTACGTGACAAGATACTTTCTCTATCAATGCTTTCCTGAAATACAATTTTTACAGTAGCATCTTTATCTCTTTTTAAAAAATTAATAGCTGTGCCAATGAGTTGTTCGCTTCCAAAGATACTATCGGAAAGACTACCAGTATAAATACAGATTTCTTTTTTTGCATACTTGAAAAATGTATTTAACAAATAAATTGCATGTGTAGAATCTCCATTTGATATCTCAAAATTCATTTTTTCTTTAGCGCATTTATCAATAATCCAATAATAAGACTCTGCATTAAAATCCTTTATAGCCATACTATACCCTCTTATATAATTTATATTGTCTTTTTGACATATCTTGTTAAATCCTTTAACTTTAACTCTATTAACGTATGTTAAGAAGAGTTAAGTTATATGTAATTATAATATAATTCTACGAGCTTTTTTGTCAAATCGTATGTAATTATAATTTATGCGTAACGATATTTCAAAACGATAGCATATTTATTAAGTCCAATTAAAACAAAAAAACTCGTAAATAAGGTTGTAACATATAAATATTTTTAGAAGCAGACTCCTATTATTACTTTATTGAAAGTTTCGCTGATTTAACTGTATTTTTCATCAACATAATGATAGTCATTGGTCCTACGCCCCCAGGAACTGGCGTAATATATCCTGCGATTTCCTTTGCAGCCTCAAAATCAACGTCACCCTTTAATATGGCTATCTTTTTGCCTGTCTTTTCACTGATTTTTTCGCCTACTCTGTTTACGCCTACGTCAATTACGCATGCTCCGGGTTTAATCCATTCTGGTTTAACAAGGTCTGGGACTCCTGCTGCCACAATCAAGATATCCGCCCTCTTACAGTGACTTGCCATATCCTTTGTGCGGGTATGAACGATGGTTACTGTAGAATCTGCGCCTTCACCCTTTTGTAACATAATATTAGCTATAGGCTTACCAACGATGTTTGAACGCCCAACTACTACAACCTCTGCGCCAGATGTCTTAACCCCTGAACGCACTATTAATTCTTGAATACCAGCAGGAGTGCAAGGGAGAAATTTAGCCTCGCTTCCGCCAATCATCAAACGTCCAACATTTACTGGATGAAAGCCGTCAACATCCTTATCAGGGTCAATGGCATTTAAGACCTTTTTTTCATCAATATGCTTTGGAAGCGGAAGTTGGACTAAGATTCCATGAATCTTAGGGTCTTTATTGTATTTATCAATCAGATCAAGAAGCACATCTTCTGTAATATCAACCAACTGGTCATCTTGAATAGAATGAAACCCAAGGTCATGGGCTGTTTTAATCTTTCCTGTAACATAACTTATTGAGGCAGGATTTGAACCGACTAAGATGGTTACAAGCCCTGGCACAATACCGTGCTTTGCCTTTAAATCTGCAACTTCATTCTTTAATTCCGCCCTTATTTGTTCGGCTACTTCTGTTCCGCTGATTATCTTAGCTGCCATAAATATACTACCTCCGATATAATAATTATTAGAAGAATTTGAATGTTTAATTTTAGAAGGAATTATAGAGTAAAATCAAGGATTATTTGAAATTATGTTTGAAAAAAGGCTTGACATAGAAATGAAATTTAAAGTAAAATAATTATATGAAAAATAAATCTTTAAAATTCTCGGACTATAAAGAACAAATTAAAAATGCATTGAGTGATAAAAGTACTTCTTTAGGTATTCAAGAAAAATATATTTTAATTGATAGTTTTATAAATCCACCTATATATAACGAACTTACTGAAGATTTTGTACTTGGTGGTCCAACAATTCCTATGATTGCATTAGTTGGGGATAGTGGAAGAATTTATTTTTTTGCTCTAAAGGCTCTACTTCCTAAAATAGAAATATAATATGAATGATATTAATCAAGATGAAGATGCAGTTGTGAAAAAGTTCGTTTCCGATGGGAGTGAAGCTACTAAAGTAGATCAAAGTCAAACAATATCGTTAATCCGAGATCATGTTAAAAAAGAAGTTAAAAGAGAAATTCAAAGAGAAATTCAAAGAGAAATTAAATTAGATAAAGCTACTTTATTTACTGTTTTCGGCATTTTTGCTTCAATAGTCACTTTTATATCTATTGATATTCAGATTTTAAAGACATTCTGCGCTGTTTGGAATGTTATTGGGTTTAGTATTATTATGCTTGCTTCCTTATTAAGCTTTATTCTTATTTTGGATTATATTGGTAGAGGCTGGAGTAATGATTTACAATTTCCGTGGCTATTAATGGGATTTATTATTTTGCTATTTGGAGTTGGTTTTTAATCAGTCACTTCCTCGACAAAAGAAGTTGCGTGTAAAGACGAAGCAATTTTTAATAAATATGAAACTAATTTTTTAGTCAAACAACTTGAACTTAAAAAAATGTATGACAATAAGATTCAAGATTTGCAGAACCAAATTGATAATAATAGAAAAGCTTTTGAGAGATTTGAAAAGTCTAAAAACTAATAACCTCATTCTCCGTAACAATCATATCAACCTTCATATCATACGCCTCAACTGGCACTTTTTCAACAATCTGCTCATGATAGGCAACGGCTACAGTCTGGTTTTTTTAGTTATCTCAGAGAGCAGCTTATCATAATATCCGCCCCCATATCCAAGTCGATTTCTATTGCTGCCAAATGCTGCTCCACGTAATTATTATCAAATCTAATCTATTTGTGGAGAATTTGATGGACGAAATAGGTTCTATGATACCCATATGATAATTTTAAATAAATGTACTTTTAATTTTAGAAGGAATTAGGGTTTAAAATCAAGGATTATTTATTATTTTAAGAGTGAAGCGGATAAAATCAGGAGACATATTAATTAAAAATTGATTTTATGATGGTACAATGATAAAAATATGTAGTACTATAGGTTTAAGTGTTTATAGTTATAATAATTTTGGCTGTTGGTGTGATGAATGATTGATACTAAGAAAGTCAGTTTTAGCAGAGATATATTTTCAATTTCTGTGATAGTTGCCGCGCTTGGATATTTTGTTGATATCTACGACCTAATTCTCTTTGGGATTGTCAGGGTACAAAGTCTTAAAGCTATTGGGGTAGAGCCGTCAGAGATACTAAATCAGGGTATTTTTCTATTTAATATGCAGATGGCTGGAATGCTGATTGGCGGCTTTTTATGGGGAATCATCGGGGACAAAAAGGGAAGGATAAAGATATTATTTGGCTCAATATTTTTGTACTCAGCAGCAAATATCGCCAATGGTTATATTAATTCCATAGAAGGTTATTCGCTATGCAGGTTTATTGCTGGCATAGGTCTGGCTGGTGAACTCGGCGCAGGGGTTACACTAGTACTTGAGACGCTTCCCAAAGAACTCAGAGGCTACGGAACTATGCTAGTCGCAACAATTGGGGTAATGGGCGCAGTCTTGGCTAACTATATCGCAAATACCTTTGACTGGAGAACCTCTTATTTCATAGGAGGAGGTTTGGGGATGGCGCTTCTTATTATGAGGATTGGAGTCTATGAATCAGGTATGTATACTAATATCGAGTCAAGCAATATCAGCAAGGGAAATTTCTTTATGCTATTTACCAGCAAGCAGCGATTTTTCAAGTATATGAAATCCATATTTATAGGGCTTCCGATATGGTTCTGCGTTGGAATCCTTATTATACTATCGCCAGAGTTTGCAAAAGCCATGAATATTTCTGGCAATATTAGCGCGGGGAACGCAGTGATGTTCTGTTACATAGGGCTTGTATTTGGCGATTTTTGCAGCGGTTTTCTGAGTCAATATCTGCGCAGCAGGAAAAAGGTCGCGCTGTTATTTCTGATTCTCACCTCTCTTGCTATAACAGGGTATTTCATGCTTGACTGGGTAAGCAGCGCTTTATTTTATACTTATTGCGGTTTCATTGGTTTTGCTTCTGGATATTGGGTGATATTCATAACCATAGCAGCAGAGCAGTTTGGCACAAACATAAGGGCAACTGTAGCCTCAACTGTGCCAAATATTATCCGAGGTATGGTAATTCCAATAACCTATACCTTTCAATTTACAAGGAAGTACATAGGTATCTTAAACGCTGGAGCGGTTGTGGGAATATTATGTATGATTATTGCTTATTATGCTTACTATCGGCTTGAGGAGACTTTTAATAAAGACCTTGATTATGTGGAGATATAGATAATGAATAGAAATATTGTTACAAATTCATAACCATAAAATATAATAAAATCAACTCCAAAGTCAAACCTTGTTAAGGCAAATGTTTGAAAAAAGACTTGACATAGAAATGAAATTTAAAGTAAAATAATAAAAGTTGCTCAGATATGTTAATCCAGTATGATTGTACTAAAGGCATTTTTAAGTTTTGAATTAGATGGACTTTTTATGGAAGGATAGAGAATTAATCGTGAAGCCATGTTATAGGGTGGTGAATATTTATAAAAATTTGTCTTTTAGGAGTCAACAATGTACAAAACAATTAAAGGTATATATAAAAGAAGACAGATTGTTCCAATAGAGCCAATTGAATTAAATCAGAGTGAAGTTGAGGTTATCATCACATTTTTACAAGAAGAAAAAAAGACTGAGGATAAGTTTCAATCTTCAATAAGTGGACTTCTTTATACTATGGGAGACAGAGCGGCGCAAGGTAAATTAGCTGATACTTCAGAAAAACATGATCATTACCTGTATGGTCGAATTACTGAGAAATGAAAAAACTTTTTGTAGACACTGGAGCATGGATTGCTCTTAATAATAAAAAAGACAAGTATTATGAAACCGCCGTAAAAGCCAATAAAAACTTTATAGATAACGGATATTTATATATAACAAGTGATTATATATTAGACGAAACATATACTCTTTGCCGCTATAACGTTGGGCATATAAGGACCGTTGAATTTGGTATTGAAATCAAATCATTAGAACAAATGGGAGAAATAAGTATTGTCAGTATAAATCAGCATATTTTACATGATGCGTGGGAAATATTTGAGAAATATTCTGATAAGGATTTTTCTTTTACTGATTGCACTAGTTTTGCAGTTATGAATATGATGGATATAAATGAATCTTTCACGTTTGATAGACACTTTGAACAGTATGGATTAATTAGATTGCCTATTCTTAATTATTCAACAAAATAAGATATCTGAAAGGATGTTTAATTAAAGAAAAGCATAGTAGGGGTCTTGAATTATCAGTTTTTTATATTTATTGGTAAAATCATTATGAAAAAACTGATAATTCAAGACCCCTACTAAATAATCTCTCTATCAGTAATAATCATATCAACCTTAATATCATGCCCTTCAACAGGCACCTCATCAATAATCTGTTCTTGGTAGGCAATGGCGATAGTTGGGGGTCTTTTAACCATTTCAGATAGGAGTTTATCATAATATCCTCCTCCATATCCAAGACGATTCCTCTTGCGGTCAAAGGCTGCTCCAGGCATAACTATTAAATCTATTTTATCAATGGGAAAATGGATGTATGAAATCGGTTCTAAGATACCCATATAAGATAATTCCAAATCATCTAAGTCATTGATTTCAACGATAATTAACCGTCTTTCGTCTCGTAAAACCTTTGGCAGTATTACTTTTTTCCCTTGCGAAAAGGCATGTCTGATTAAAAAAAACGTGTCTACTTCACTCTTAAACGATGCAAAAAACAATACTGTCTGCACATCTTGATATTGCGGTAGAGAAAGCATTTTCTTTGAAATCTTGATATCTTTAAGGTGTCTTATCTCAGGCGGGATATTATCTCTATCTTTAAGTACATGTTTTCTAATTTCAGATTTATTATTCATAAGGATTTATTTTATAATACTTAAGGAGTTATTATCAAGGAATGTTTAAGATGAGGGTTTACTATTAATCAAACGGTTTTAATTATTGATGATGAGGTCAAGGTTTTAGAGATTGTTTCTGCATATCTGAAACGCGAAGGATTTAATGTTCTTTCTGCTAGTAATGGCGCGCAGGGACTGTCTCAGCTTAAATCTTCTCCTGATATAGTGATTTTAGACCTTATGCTTCCTGATATGAAGGGTGAGGATATTTGTAGTATTATCAGAGAGGATTCTGACGTTCCGATTATAATGCTTACTGCTAAAACGGTTATAGATGACAGGGTCAAAGGATTATTGCTTGGAGCTGATGATTATATCTCAAAACCTTTTAGTCCTAAAGAACTTGTTGCTAGGGTTATAGCAATCCTTCGCAGGATTAAGCCTAAGGGACATGTCCTTAGTTTTAATGGGAGACGATTGTTGATTGATAAAAATACTAATCAAGTCAAGGTTGACGGTACTGATATTATGCTTACAAATACTGAATTTAGACTGCTTGTTATTATGGCAGAAAGACATGGCAATGTCTTAAGCCGTATGCAAATAATGAATCTTGTTTATGGTTATGATTCTGAAAGTTATGACAGAACCATAGATGCGCATATCAAAAATCTTAGAAAGATAATTGGTGGATTCATTGACCAAGAATTCATCAAGACTATTTATGGGGCAGGGTATAAGTTTGTTGGAGAGATTGATAAAGAGTAGCAAGGGGCTTGGCGCAGCATATTATGGATAAGAAGTGTAAAATATTATTAGGGTAACCATGATGAACTCTCTTTTAAAAGCCGCAGATAATACTCCTGACCCAAAATCAGCGTTAAATATTTTAATAGATTTTTCAGAAAGCAATCCATTAATAACTCAAGGTCTATCCTCAGACCAATATTATGCGCTTGCTATGCTTTCAGCGTATAGTTGTTTTTTAGGGCGTTATTGCGTGAAAAATCCAAGCGCATTTTTAGATGGATTTGCCAATATTAATATTCCTATTAATGATGATTTAAACAATATCATCCTTGTTGATTATAATGACATAAATCCAATAATCAGAGACCTTAAGAAAAAAATACTAATTAAGATAACCCTTAGATTCATACTTAATATTACTAATATAATTGAAAGTATGGGAGAATTAAGCATTCTTGCTGATAAGTTAATAGAACTAACTTTTGACAATATCAGAAATCAACTCGAAGCCGCTCACGGCAAACCAAATAATGACGGAGTAACCATTATCTCTCTTGGTAAGCTTGGAGCAAGCGAGCTTAATTTTAGCTCAGATATTGACCTGATATGCGTCTATAAAGATGACCAGGGAGAGACGTCTGGCAGGATAACTCCTGATGGCAAAAAACAGGACATCATCAGCAACCATGAATTTTACTGTAAACTTGTAGAAATCTTGAGTATTACCCTTTCCAATAACACTGAAGATGGATTTGTTTACAGAGTAGACCTGAGGCTAAGACCATATGGTCAAAAAGGCTGGCTTGCCCTTGCGCTTTCAGGCTATGAATTTTATTATGAATTACAAGGCAGGGAATGGGAGCGGCTTGCTCTTATCCGCGCAAGATATGCAGCCGGAGATAAAGAACTTTTTAATAGTTTTATTAATGTAATTGAGCATTTTGTATACAGAAAATATATTGATATGGGCTCAATTAATGAGATTCGAAGATTGAAACAGATGATAGATAAGACATTTTCCGATTTAGATATAAAAAGAGGGAGAGGAGGAATTAGGGAGATAGAATTTTTTGTCCAGACATTTCAATTGATTTACGGCGGGCAAAATAAACTTCTCAGAGAGAAAAATCTTCTCAGGGCAATGCACATGCTTGCTCAAAAAAATATTATTGGCAGGGCTGATTACGATATCTTATATAGTAACTATATCTATCTAAGACACCTTGAACAAATTATTCAGATGTTTTATGACCTTCAAACGCATAAACTACCCTCTGACCCTGAGCTTCTTTTGGCTATAGCAAAAAAAATGAGACATAAAAATATCAAGATATTTATAGGGGACCTTCAAAGAAGAAGAGATAAAGTAAGACAGATATATGATTCTCTATTTGCGCCCACTTTAACAGAGGAATCTGTCAAATCAGCTAAAATATTTGAAAGGGAATTAACCATAGAGGAAATTTCAAGATATATAGTCAATAAAAACATTGTAATATCTGAGAATATTCTTTATACAACTATAAAGATTAAAGAAAGTTTAAATTCATTCCAGACCCTCAAAGGAAAACGGTTAAAAGACAATATCCTCCCTGAATTTACAGAGTTTGCGCTTGGCAGCCCAAATCCTGAGATGGCGCTTCAAAACCTCTTAAATTTTTCAGATATTTTGCTTACCAATGAGTCATATCTTGACCTATTTCATGGGAGAGATGATCTCTCAAAGGCTTTAATATATGTATTTTCACATAGTAGTTATCTTTCAAAGATACTTATAGGAAATCTAAGATACTTTGACATGCTTTCAGGCGGCATACCGATAAGAAAGACATTTAGAAGACAAGAAACAGAATTATTAGAAAATTTGGCACAAAATACATCAATCTCAGAATCCATAAATATATTTAAAAAAATGGAAGAGTTAAGGCTTGGCATACTGTTTATAAACAAGAAAATCTCAGTTTTAGATCTAATAAAAGGGCTTTCAAAGCTCTCTGACGTCATTTTAAGCGGAGTATTTCAGGCACTCTGTTCAAATGAAGACCTAATGATTGTTGGATTTGGCAAACTTGGAGGGAGAGAGATTACCATTAATTCAGACCTTGACCTGACATTTATCTCTATATCAGAACCAAACGAAGGCGATACAATAATCGCTCAAAAAATATTAAACATTCTGATGTCACTTACATTAGAAGGGTTTGCATATAAGGTAGACACAAGGCTTCGACCATATGGTTCAAAGGGAATACTTGTAAATGGGCTGACTGGTTTGCGAGAGTATTATCTTAATAAGGCGCAGATTTGGGAAATTCAAGCGCTTTTAAAGGCAAGACCCATTACTGGCACAAATGGCGCTCAACTTATTTCATTAATAAAAGAGATAATAATCAAACGAGGACATGAAATAACGCCAAATGATATAATCTCTATGAGAAATAGAATAAAGAAGGAACATTATAATCCTTCGCTCTCATTTGAATTAAAGCTTGGCGATGGAGGAATTCAGGACATAGAATTTCTTATTCAATATCTACAACTTAAAAATGGAATTATTGTTCAAAATACTGTAGCAGCAATAAAACGTATGTATAGAAAGGGTATAATCGACTATGAGGCAAGCGATATTCTTATTAATAATTATCTGTTTCAAAGGAATGTAGAATCATTTATAAGGTTGAGCGAGCAAGAAAAAAAGACAACAAATAATAGAGATTCCCTGATAAATGTCCTTAGCATGTTTTTTAATTACGATGAAAGAGAAATCTTTTTGACATATTTAAACACAACCTTTGAAAAAACATCAGAAATTATCCATAGGCTTTTGAAATAGGCGTATCTGTAAGGTAATTTTATAAATAGAGATTATTTCTTCATAATTCACACATAATTTAATTGTATAATTAACAATTGTGTAAAGATTTATTTAACGAGGGGTTTTTATAGATGAAAAATAGATTATTTTTATCATTTATTATAATAATTATAATTGCCTTAATCTCTAATTTTATATACAAAGAGTTATTAACAAGAGATTTTGAAAACTATATACATGAGCGTCAAATAGAGAGGGAATTCTGCTTAAAAACCGCTCTTGAAAGCTGCTATAGAAGAGGTGTTTGGGATAATGATATGCTTTTGGAGACTGTGCATTGGGGGGTAATGCTAGGTTTTGATATGCGGGTAATAGTCTCTGGAAGATGTTTAGCCTCTGTATCAGATGTATTGAAAATGCTTGATCCAAGGATGCTTAAAAAAATGAAAGAATTGGTAGAACTTGATGAATCAGAGGGCGTTTATGATAAATATCCTATATTGGTTGATGGTAAAGAGGTTGGGTATATGGAGATAAGACCATTTCGCAATTATGGATTTACAAAGGCAAGGGAATGGGTCTTTCGTAAGCGTGGGCAGGAATTTATAATTATATCAATAGCCATAGCTGGGGGCGGATCTCTTGCCCTTGCATTTTTATTTAGCAGACTGCTGACTCATCCGCTTAGAAATCTGAGAGAGGCAGCCTCAAAGATTGCAAACAGAGATTTTAATGTAGTTATTCCTATTGGCGGAGACGACGAGATTGCCTCATTGTCAGGGTCATTTAATTATATGGCAGAGGCATTAATGCGTGAAGATAGTTTAAGAAAAAACATGATGATTGATATTGCCCATGAACTCAGAAACCCTTTGACTATTATGAAGGTTAATATTGAGGCTATAATTGATAATGTAATATCTGATACAAGTATTGGTCTTGATAATGTGCATATTGAGACAGAAAAGTTGATTAATCTTGTAAAGGGAATTGAGGATTTAACAAAGGTTGAGGCAGGGTTTTTCAAGAAATGTAATTATTCGAATGCTATCCTGAAAGAATATTTTATAGGTATAATGGATGAATTTAGATTAATTGCCGAGCAAAAGGGTCTTGAACTAAGGATAAATGGCGATGATGATATAGAGATAGCGGTTGATAATGAAAAACTATCAATTATTACAGGTAATCTCTTGTCTAATGCCATAAAATTTACAGATACAGGATATATTTCATTAGACTATGAGGTAAATGATAATTTGTTTACATTTAGCGTAGCTGACACTGGTATTGGAATAGATGAGAGAGAGAGAGAAATGGTTTTTAGGAGATTTTACAGGGGAAAGACATCTGGTGGAATGGGGATAGGGCTTGCAATTGTCAAGGAGATGGCTGGTATTATGGGAGGAGACATCTCTGTTGAAAGCAAGATTGGGAGCGGGTCGATCTTTAAAGTTAGTCTGCCTATAAAAATAATCTAAAATCTTCATAATTCCTTCATAATTCTACAGTATACTAAGATCAAGTAAAATTATAGGGCTTCAATTGTCTTTAATATGTAGGGGCAATTCATGAATAGCCCTACAAATAGAACAAGGAATCTTGATAGGAGTTGATAAAAAGTGAAAAGATTATTTACTATCTCAGTAATTTTACTAACGATGTCAATGTTTAGCTGCGCAAATAAGCAGGTAGTTGCGCCAAATAAACCTGTTACAGAGGTGGCTAAAGAGGACATACTGCCTCCAGTCACTGATAAAGCTAGTCCTGCTATTGAAGTTGACAAAGATATTATTGGAAAGAATGAAGATACTAAGAATGAAGTTACTAAGAATGAAGATGCAGTTAAAGAGGCGCAAACTAGCGAGCCATTTAAAGACATTTATTTTGATTATGACAAATCTGGAATAAAGTCTGAGTCAAAAGACATATTAAAAGGCATTTCAGATTTTATGATAGCAAATCTTGATGTAACTCTTTCAGTAGAGGGACATTGCGATGAGAGAGGCACAAATGAGTATAATATATCCCTTGGGGACAGGAGGGCAAAGGCTGTAATGGATTATTTAGTATCATTGGGAGTTACAACAGATAAAATCAGCACATTCAGCTATGGCAAAGAATCGCCAGTATGCGCGGAACATGAAGAATCATGCTGGTCTAAAAATAGAAGGGCGCATATTGTAGTAACTAAAAATCATTGAAAAATTAAACATAGTTGAGACAAAAATTTGTTTAAATGATTTTAATTTTTTATTTTCATTTCTCCTAAATCTGAGGATGTCAGTTAGTTAATCCCCCATACCTGACATCCTCATATGAAAAAATAATGCTTCATGCAAATATCAATAGCATCGGATGTTTCAATTATGGAAAAGGCTCTTGATGCAGCTATAGTAAGAATTCTTAAAGAAGACAAATATGCTTAAACTTAAATCTAATATTATATTTCGTATTTTACTATCGGTGATATTATTAATATTCCTTTACCCAGCAAAGGCAAGGGCAGGAGTATTTGACAATATTGGGAGTAATACAATTGATTCTTTTACAGGCGATAATCTTCTATATAATCTGACAGGTATTGCTTCGACATATTTATTAGTATCTTCAAATGCAGACGCATCACTAAGTCAGTATTTTAATAAACATAACGATCAATATTATTATGAAGCATTGCCAGGCGCTGCATGGGGAACGCTGAGTCCTATTGTTATAGGAGGTGGATTATATTTATTTGGAAGTTCATCTAATGATAAAGAAACTCTTGGCGCAGCATATGCTGTGCTTCAAGCTAGTTTAATAAATATTACTTGCGATAGTCTTTTGAAGGCAATAACTGGACGTCCTAATCCAAATCCTGACAATGGAGACCTTGAGTCTCAAAGCAGGGTATTTAAAATAGGTTTTTTGGAAGGAGGAATATTTCATGGCTGGCCCTCAGGTCATGTGTCCGCTACGGCTGCGGTTGCGTTTTCTCTTATACATTATTATCCTGACAGTTTATTAGTCAAGATTTATGGTTATACATCTGTTGCGTATATGATGTTTACTGTTACTGCGTTCAGCGGAGGCAGGATGCACTGGTTTTCTGATGGTGTAGCTGGACTATTAATGGGCTATACGATTGGTAAAACCGTTGGCGATAGTTATAGGAATGAAGGTATGAAGACATCAGAAAAAGATACTATTAAATATTTCTCTTTTTTCCCGCTGGTTTCAGACGAAGCAGTTGGCGGACAGCTTACAATAATTTTCTAAAATATAATATAGCGCAGGGTTTTTACTATCTTGCGTCTTTAATTTATATAGGTAAATGTGTTATCATGGGTTCAAAGGGAATAGTCCCTTTGCGTGAGCCAGTAGATAAAAAGGGCAGAGCCCTCATTTTTTAATTTTATAAGAGGTGCTAATAATGGCAAAGATATTAAGCAAGAGATTGATACGCAAACCTGATGTATTTTATTACAAGATAGATGCTCCGTTGATATCAAAAAAGGCAAAGCCAGGGCAGTTTGTAATCCTGCGCATACATGTCAATGGTGAGAGGATACCGATATCTCTTGCTGACATCAATCCAAGCGAAGGCACGATAAGCATAATAGTAATGGCAGTAGGAAAGACCACTCATGAATTATCTCTATTAAAAGAGGGCGATGATATTAGAGACCTATGCGGACCCTTAGGAATGCCAACGCATATAGAAGGCGGAAAGAAGGTAATCTTAGTTGGCGGCGGATTTGGAGTAGCCCCATTATATCCAATAGCAAAGGCATTTAAGGCAGCAGGCAGCGCTGTTACAGTTATTATGGGAGCAAGGAGTCACGATCTTTTGATATACGAAAAAGAGATGGGGGAAGCCTCTGATAAATTATTGATAACCACAGATGACGGCTCAAAGGGCGTAAAGGGGATCGTAACCGACGCCTTGATAAAAGAGCTAAAGGAAAATGGCGCAGATATGGTTATGTCTGTTGGCCCTGCTATAATGATGAAGTTTGTAAGCAAGGCAACAGAGGGCTTTGGAGTAAAGACATATGTAAGTCTAAATCCAATTATGATAGATGGCAGCGGAATGTGCGGCGGATGCAGGGTTTCGGTCGGAGGAGAGACAAAATTTGCCTGCGCTGACGGGCCTGATTTTGACGGACATAAGGTTGATTGGGATCAACTGATGAGCAGGCAGCGTTCATTTGCAAGTGAAGAAAAATTATCCTTTGAGGTCTGGAAGTCTAAACATCCTCATGTATTGGTGGATTAATTGTCTATTGATATCCTAAGACCACATACCGAAATATTGGGTTCAAGCTGCTGGCTTGAACCCTTATCTCCGACACAAAATATCCTTTATTGCGCTTTAGCAGGTTGATTGTTAACTGGTTGATTCATCTCTTTATCAACTTCATCTTGAAGCTCTTCGTATGACTTCTTTGCCTGAACTTGCTGCCATAATGCCTGTTCGTTTCTAAAACTCGTTGCTACTGAATTAATAATATATTTACTGACTGTGTTTTTATCAATAGTCACCAGAACAAACAGTTCATTCTCAGGAGAAATCCACATGTCTTTTTGTTTAGAGCCTTGTAATACCTCATTGGCTACCTGTTTTGATACTTGCGTTGAAACCCTGTCTATTGCCTCAATATCTTCAATACCAGTTGCTTCTGTAAAATTCTTTACCATGTTTTTGACCTTGAGTTTAAGAATCCTCGCAAGCTCATCGCGGGCATTTGATAATGCCTCTACACGCGCAAAATTCAGTCCTGCCTTTGTGATTTTTGAGTATCCATATGAAGCAAGACCATCATCAGACTCGGGCTTAAATACCCATTTGGGCGCATTTGACAGTTTTTTGTCAAGCCTGACCTCACCTTTTGTTGTCGTTTGAGATGAGCAGCTCAAAAAAACCATCATACTAATCATCGTTATAGCATAATATAATAATTTACCTTTCACAATCCTTACCTCCAGAACTTATTTAGTTGACATGAGTATTTATTATCAATAAATATAAAGCAAGTTTTGTTCCAAGTAGTTATTATTTTATCCTAAAGGTAAAGACATTGATGGGCATTAGAGTTTCGGGGTAGAATGTTATAAAGGATTATAATATCAATGGCAAATATTTCTCTTAAGGTAAATAATTCCTATATTACCAATTATTTGTCACTATATAAAATAGACCCCCCCCCATTTCTCACTTTAATGTAATTGAGCCTCTTGCAAAAGTATTTACAAAAATGACTTACTTGTCCTTAGAGTCGTAGGGGCAGGTCTTGTGCCTGCCCTTTATTTAAGTTTTATACCGAGCAATCAACACGGTTACCACAACAACAG
>Ga0315281_10003755_pt1 | contig 22195 bp, 13 predicted proteins | sample YL17G07_0_MG_FD_204540 | JGI IMG/M metagenome (GOLD analysis project Ga0315281, IMG submission 204540) | Sediment microbial communities from Yellowstone Lake, YNP, Wyoming, USA - YL17G07_0 | ecosystem: Environmental > Aquatic > Freshwater > Lake > Sediment | place: USA: Wyoming | collected... | reverse complement strand
AGATCGCGAAGAGCCGGGGACCGAGACCGGGAAGGCGAAAGACGCTAAGGAGCAGGCCAAGAAGGAAGAGGTCAAGATGCTCGTCAGCGGCGCGGTGAAGGGAGAGGACGAGCTCGAAGGGCGGCCCGCGATCCTCGACCTCCCGGCCGGCCGGGGCCGCGTCATCGCCTATAACTTCGAGCCGATCCACCGGGACCTCAACCGCTCGGACTACAGGTTTCTCTGGAACGCGCTCCTCAACTGGAACGCCCTGCCGCCGGCGGGTTCCCCGGCCGGATCGGCCGAATCCGGCCCGTTCGTAGCGGTTAGCGGCGGCAAGTTTGTTCTCGGCGGCCGTCCATATCTTTTTGTCGGCGCCAACTTCTGGCAGGGGATGAACCTCGGTGTCAGCGGCCCGAGCGGCGACCGGAACCGGCTCCTTCAAGAGCTGGATCACCTCCGGCAGATCGGCGTGTCCAACCTGCGCGTCATGGCTTCTTCGGAGGGGCCGAACACGGAGCCGCACCGGATGGTCCCGGCCCTGATGACCTCCCCGGGGGTTTACGACGAGAGAGTCCTCGACGGCCTGGATTTTCTCCTGGCCGAGATGGGCAAGCGCGGGATGCGGGCCGTGATGGTTCTCAATAATTTCTGGGAGTGGTCGGGCGGCATGGCCCAGTACGTGTCGTGGCACGAAAAAACCAGGATCCCTTACCCGGGAGACTATGAGGTCTTTATCCATTATTCGGCGAAATTCTATTCCTACGCCGAATGCCGGACATGGTTTCGCAATCACATCGCGATGCTGACCTCGCGCACGAATCCGTACACCGGGGTGAAATACCGGGACGATCCCGCGGTTTTTTCCTGGGAACTGGCCAACGAACCGAGACTCTATCCCCAGAAGTGGATCGACGAGACGGCGGCCCATATCAAGTCCCTCGACTCCCATCACATGGTCACGACGGGCTCGGAAGGGGCGCTGCCGGATAACTCCCAAGATTTCGTGAAAACGCACCGCGGTCGCGATATCGATTACGTCACCATCCATATCTGGCCGCAGAATTGGAGCTGGTTCGACCCCCAAAAGCCCTCCACTTACCAATCCGCGGAAGTCAAGGCGGTCGCGTATTTCCAAAAGCACGCCAAGGAGGCCGCCTCGATGCGGAAGCCCCTCGTGCTCGAGGAATTCGGGCTGGCGCGCGATTGGGAGCCCCTCCACGACAATTTCAATCCCGGCTCGCCGACAACCTTGCGGGACCTCTTTTATGCGGCCATGTATCAGCAGGTTCTCGCGTCCATATCGACCGGGGGGGCGGCGGCGGGCGACAACTTCTGGGCCTGGGGGGGAGGAGCGCGGCCGGGCTACCCCTGGATCGGCGACCCGCCCCATGAGACGCCCGGCTGGTATTCCGTCTACGACGCCGATGCGTCGACTCTGGCCATCATCTCGGCCCATGCGAAGAAGATGGCCGGTCGCTAACTCGTGAATCTGCAGGATCGGGTGACCGGATTACTGGCCGTGCGCTCGCTTAGCCGAAGTCCTTCTCTCAATACCACTCCGCCAGGATGAAGCCGACGCTGATCCGGTTGACGCGATGGTTGTGATCGAGGAGGCTCTCGCCGTAGCCGAGGAAGTACTGGACATAACCGCCGAGCTGGGCGAAAAGCGGGAAGCTCCACTCGAGCTGGATGGCGCCCCGGTTCTCGCTAAAGTCCAAGTTGTCGCGGAGCATGACCGCAAATCGGTGCTTCTTCAGGAAATAATAGCCCCATACCTCTCCGTATCCCATATAGTTGGTGATCTGAGGATTATCGTCACTCTCTGCGCTTTCCGGCAGCCGGTACCAGCCCTTCACGAGGAGCGAAAAATCGCCCCGCTCGAGCCCGACGTTGGCCACCAGCCGGTTCCAACTCCGTGAGAGGGGCTCCGACTGGCCGTTCGACTGGTGGTTGATTCCGAGCTGGAAGAAGCGCACCTTCAACCCAAGGAGGCTGAAGCGTGTCCTGAAGTTGAGAAGGGCCTCCGGCTCATAATTGGTCTCCCGGAATGGCGAGCTGTCGTTGAAATTATAAAGCTGCCAGAAGGACCTCTGGGTATACGCGACCCATAGGTCCATGTCCTTGCCGAAGACGTCCTGCCAGATCTTGGCCTTGAAGCTCAATTGAAATAGGAATTCGGGCTTCGTCAAAGTCTTGGGCGGCTCGAGTGCTTCCCAAGGGGCCAGATTAGGGGAGCTATTATAAGATAAAATCAGGGCGTAATTGGACCTGTGGAAGGTGACAGAGGGCCTGCCGGCGCGTGTCTCTTTATCCAGATGCCAGAGCTCGGTGAAGTAGGACGGCTTTTTCTCTTGCCCGCTTTCGGGATTCTTTGGTTCAAGCGAATCACTAGGGGCGGCCGAAAGCCCGCAACCGGCGATGGAAAGGGCAAGAAATCCAAGCACCAACGCTCGCTTCGAAAGTGCCATTGTGGCCTCCTTATTCGCCCTTTTAGACTTATGCGGCTTGCCGGCCGCGGCGCCTATTTCGGCTTAGTTTCCTCGATTCCCTATCGTAAGGAATCATATTATTGTTCAAAATCAAGATCAAGGGACGTTTCATAGGGCATCTGAACGGGCCTGGTCATGGTCCATGAAGGATGGCCCGGCGCGCCAGAGAGGATTCGAAACTCCGACCTTTGGATCCGGAGTCCGGATGAGGCTGACCCGTGCGGTTATCCGCAGATCAGAACACGATCGGCACGGTGGTTGTCGTATTCGCCGTTACGTCGAAGTTCACCACCTGGGTGGTCTTGCCGGCGGTCGAGGCCACGACGGAATAAATGCTGGCGCCGACCGGAAGGGTGAAGTTGTCGGGATTGCCGTTGACGACGCTGATCGTCTTAATCTCGACCATCACGTCCGTGGCGTCCAGGGTCATCTTCTGACGGATGGAGAGCGTCACGGGAGTATCAGCGACCGCGCCCGCGATGGTGATGGCCACCGTCCCGGTGGATGTCGGGGCGGCAAGGGCGAAGTCGTTCGTGTAGGCCTGGCCGTTCTCAATCAGGAATCTGAGGGCGGCAGGCACGAAGTCCATCTTGCTCACGACCAGATTGATCGTCTTCGGCGCGTCCACGGCGAAGAAAAACTTATAGACACCGCGCATGGCGTCCGTGTCGTCAGTGAAGGTTGACGTCAATATGACGACCTGGTCCTTGGGGTCCAGGGCCGCGGGATCATAGACCTGAATGTTGACGAGAGCTCCCCCAATGCCAGTCTGGTCGGCCTGGTTGGTGACCTTTCCGTTGAGGACAGTGGCGAGAGCTGTGTCGATGACCTGGATCGTCGGCTTCAGGAGGTATTTGCCGCTCTTCCCGGCGACGACCACCGACCGCGAGGCGTCGAAATCGAAGGTCAGTTCGGTGGTTCCGTTGTCGTTGATATCAAACCCCTGGACGAGCTTGATCCCGGTCTGCATGCCGCTCGGGATCTTCAAATCGTGAAAAACGCTATTGGTATCGATCACGTAATTCGCTGAAGGATGGGGGTTGCCCAGGATGTTAAGGCCGTCGTCCTGCTGGGTCCCGATCATGAGCCGCAGCTGCGTGTAGTGCCCGGAAGCGAGTTCCACGAGGGCCAGTTGCTGTCTCACGCCGTTCGCCAGGGCCAAAAGGTTCACGGTTTTGTTCGGAGTGGCGATCGTCTTCCAAGTGTCCGCCGCGTCGGAGGCCGCGTGGACAGAGATCGCACTGATCGTTACGTAAACGGCGTCATAGTTGTCTGACGGCTTGTCGGTGACGGTCAGGGAGAGGTGCCCCGTATTGCCCCCACCCGCGCTGCAGGCAACCAAGCCTGTGAGCAGAATGGCGGACACCACAAGACATTTCGCTCCAGAAACAAAATTTCTCATCGATATGCCTCCTTTTCCTTATTCTGTTGAGCCCCAATTCCCAATTTGATAATAGTCCCGCTGCGGGTCCGCGTCAAGACCAGGGGACCGAGATGCCCGCGCGTCGGCGGCCCTTCGCCGGGGCAGGACTTCACTAAACGGGCCCTCGTCGGGAAGGGGTCAGGGGAATTCTCACAGGAAAATCGTAACAGCCGGAGATGAATCTACGATTAAAGTTAAATTAATTTTAGATTAAAAATCGCGCACCCAGGGAGCTCGGGCGGACTTGTGTCCCTTTCGCCCTTATAGATTTGATATTATGACTGGGCAAATTCTTTGCCCAGTTTGTAGGCTCGCTCCAGAAAACTCAGTCTGGTTTTGTAATCCGCTACGGGCGCCCTATAGAAATAAACATGTTCGACTCTCTTGACCCCTGGATACCGCAATCCCCAGTCATCAATAATCCGCGCCATTGGCGCCTCCCAATCGGCCTTATAGTCCTCTTCCTTGAAGAGGGTCGTGCTGATGACCAGGGCTTTTTCATGGTGAAGGAGCGGCACTCGACCTTTCACTTCACCGCCCCAGCCCTCTGACGTTAGGGCATAGGCATCACCATAAGCGAAGACCCGTTCGAACCATCCCTTCAGGATCGCGGGAAAGTGGAGCCAGAACACGGGTGCAATAAAGGCCAGGCCCTGGGCGCTTTTAATTTTCTCCCACTGGGCCATGACGTCTTTTGGCCTATGGTCGTGGATGAATTTCGCCAAAGCCAAAGAATCTTTGTTGCGGAGCCAGCGTGAGGCGACGAACCTCTGAATGGGACCTCCCGCATAGTCCAGGACCCGCTGCTTGAGATTCATCTGTTCGAGGATGTCGGGCGGCATGCTTTCATGCACATAGCTGGCAAAGTCCCGCATGCGAAAAACCGGGTCAAATCGAATGGCGTACAGGTCGACCACTTCGCTGCCGTGGCCGGCGTCCCCAAGCCCTCTGGTGAACTCCTTGAGAATGGCGTGACATAATGAGTTGGGATTGGGATGGGCATAAACCGTCAAGACTCTCATGAGATAGTCCTCCTTAGGTCGTTTTTAACACCATGGATCAGTAAACGAAATGGCTATATTCCGAATATTCTTTGATCGAGCAGATGCATCGGTGCGGTTATCCCCCCCTCCGGCTGTCAGGAATCGTACTCAAAGGGTGAAAAAACTGCGTTGGCCAAAAGCGCGCTTGTCCCTGGTCGGGGCTAGAATCCGGCGCCCGCCATAAGTAAAAAAGTCCTCGTCTTTGTCATCGGCTGCCCGGAGAGAGGCTTGGAGATATTGACCAGCCCGAGGTCGAAACGGGCGTCGAAAACAAGGCTGATCCGGCCCAGTTTCCAGTCCACTCCCAGGCCGAAGAGGAGGCCGAGATTCAACGTCTTGTAGGCCGCCGTAACGTCTTGTTCACTCTCAAGCGTATTGCCGAGATAATTCCTTCCCTTGGCCTTGAGAAGGAAGCCGACGGAAGGCCCGGCGAAAACGACCGGAATCGCCCGCACTCCCTGCATCAGCCGGAATTTGGCCAGCACGGGGACTTCGATATAATCGTACTCAAAGCGGATCCGTCGTATTGCTTGGGTAATGGAATCCGGATACGAGCCGCCCCCGCCGGCCGTAAAGTACAAGATTTCCGGCTGAATGGCGAATCTCTCGCCGAAGCTGAACGCCCCGTAAGCGCCAAAGGCGGCCCTGGCCAGGGAATACTTGCCCGACCACCCTGTCGGGAGGGGCCCTTCCAGGCTGATTCTGCCGCTGGAAAACCCCAGCTTGATCCCCCAGTTAATGGAGGACTCTGCGGCCGCGGCCTGCGGCGCGAGCGCCGCAATGGCCAAGGCCAAGACACCAATTATAAGACTCTTCTTCATGATGCCCTCCGTTCGGAATCCGTCTCGTTTGCGAGCTCTCCCTCCCGGGAGAAGCCGGCCGGCCCCGACACAGGCCCCCGTCTCATCGAAAATCAGGCATCCGGGCCTGCTTGCGCAGTTTTTCCCTGGCCGCGGCGATTTCGGTTTCGCTGGCTCCACCGATTTTGATCGTTTCTGGCTGGCTCAAGAGCAGGCCGGTGAGTCCTCCCGCGGCCAGCCCCACGACTCCACAAAACGGAATCGAAAAGTAAATATACAGATCATCGAGGAAATTTCCCTTTTGTTTTACCGCCAAGCCTGTGATCAATCCCGTCGTGACGCCGGCGGCCGCCCCGATGAGCAGGCCCAGTCCGACCTTCGATTTCTTCCTGATCTGAACGGAGTCGATCCCGGCGATGTCGGCCGTAACGTCTTGGCCATCTTTGGAAAGGAGAAGAAGAGAGTCCGGCTTGACCGCGATAAGCTCTCCTTCCAGCCGTCCCCCGTCTTTATTGGTGATCTTGATACGAGCCCCGCGGCTTTCTTTGGCGTCCAGGATCGGACAGAGCATCAAGACCGCTAAAACAAGCGCGAAAGAAACCACCTTATGATGGCCCTTCAATTTGCCCTCCTTTCAAGATTCCCCGCTTTACACCGGTCCTAGGGCGTGACCGATAGCGCGCCGGCGCCATGCCCTTTTTGTCCGGTTCGCGCGCAATGCCGGTCAGCCCCCAGCGCTCCAGGGCGGAGGCCAGCGTAAAGCTAGGCGAATGGAAGATGCCGCCGTTGCCTAACTTGAACGCAGCCTATTCATCTGGCGCAACGCCCTTGGCTCTGATTATGTGATCAGCGGAAAACTTTTATCCGCCGCGCACGCGCTGGCCAAAATTCGAGTCCGGTGGTTCCCCTCCGTGAAACGATGATATGGCCGGCCTCCGGCCATTGTCAAGGTTTTTGGAACAAGATTCTTGGAAATTCATCCGATCCGGTTCTTGACATGAGCCCGATAATTCAATGAATATAGGGATCAGGACCGAGAGGAACAGAGAAGGGGATGCGAAAGCCTTTGCGCACGCTCAACCGCGGCTTCATCCTGGTGTCGTTGGCCGTGCTCTTCTGCGTGAGCCCGTCGGCGCGGGCGTGGAAAGAGCACATGCACAAGAGCCAGCTGACGCCCATGGCGCTGGACCTCGTCAGACTCCTGCATTCCGGGTCCTATCCCGGCGAGATATGGGAGTCCTTCAGGGCCTTCATCGAACAAGGAGCCTGGGACGAGGATTTCCCCTGCCGAGCCTCGGGCGTCAGGGCCATTAACCACTATTTTCATCCCCTCACCGGAAGGGGACTGAGCGACGCTCCCTGGATCGGCCTGAAGGACCCGGATGTGGATACGCTGACCTGGGCCATCAGCAACGCGAAGCTCACTCCGGCCGAAGAGTTCAACGGGGGCGTTGATTGGGCCATCAAGAACTGGGGGTGGAGCCCCGCCGACGTGGAGCTCGGGGACATGAGCTGGAACAGGGCCATCGAGCGCTACGGCTACACCGAAGACTCCAAGCGACTGGCCTACTATACGCTGGGCTTCATTTGTCACCTTCTCGAGGAGATGGGCGATCCTGAACACGTTCACGACGACGCGCACGGCGCGTCCGGCTATACCGGTTTCGAGTGGTGGGTCTGGAAGAACTGGGATTCGCTGAGGCCGCCCATCCTGGGCGATTTGAAGCCCCGGAAATTCGATAGCCTCGAGGGCTTCTTCAGGAACCTCGCGCTACTCGGCTATAGCATCGACAGATTCCAAGCGAAGCTGGTCACGGATTCTGCAATCCTCCGGAACTCCGACTTGGGGAAAATGTTCGACGTCCGCTATGAGAAGAGTCGGCGTGAATGGATCCTCCGCAACTACAACGGACAGCGCATCCTCGCTTGGTCGTCTCCAGGCGGGGGAACCAACTTCCTCAATTGGGCGTTCAAATGGAATCCGGACGAATACGCCCGACGCCCCATCTGGACGAAGGGGCATGACGAAGGCGAATGGTGGCCGACCTCCTTGGAAATACCCGGCTCCCCCCTCAATGACGAGAAAGGCTATTATTATATCGAGCTTTCCGGAGAACTCCCCGGAGAACCCTTTGCCGCCGCGGCCGATCCCGGGAGAAACCTCTATCCCGCCGCCTTCCTGCCCTCTCCGCTGACTGCGGTCGCCGACCAATGCACGGGTTGGAGAGCCGAGTCCGCCGGCGGCTTGCACCTCTATTCGCTCATCGGCAGCCGGATTTTGCCCCTCGTCGTCGAGCACACGGCAGGGCTGATCGAGCATTATTTTGACATCGTCAACCACCCTCCTTTCGTGAGGAGCCTCCAGGTTTCCCAGCCGGGCGGATGCGGATATTCGTTCTATTGGGAGGACAAAAAGGACCCCCCGCGGCCATCGAGAACGATCTCCGATATCGGCGAGCGGTCACTGACCGTTGAATTCGAGAGCCCGAGAGCGGGATGGAGCGAGGTTTCAGGGCTGGCGCCGGGGAGAGCGTTGATCCGGATCACGTTCAGCGAACCCGTTCAGTCCGTGGACGTAAACGTGGGCGGGACGCCCGTTCCAGGGTTCCTTGATGAGAGTGAAACCGTCTGGACCGCCGAAATGACGGTCGAGCAGGACGGACCTCCGGAGGAAACACAGGAGGTCTCGATCTACGCGGAGGATAAGAACAACCATTTCGGAAACGAGGGGGGGAAGCTGGACGGGGATCCGGCGACCCCGGCCCGGAGGATAGGAAATTATCCCGATTACAGATGGACGAACTACGAGAGCGGCGGGGACACTCACTATGTGCTCCCCATAAAAAGAAACCAGAAGCCGGATCGGAGGACTCTTTGAAAACTCCGGACGCTTCAGGGAAGCCCATGAACCTTGGGGTCGTTGTCCTTCGCCGGGTTTGTTTTTTGGCGATCTTCGCCTCGGCCGCAGCGCTCGCCCGCTCCGCCGACACGCCGGACCACAAGCGGTCGCTGAGCGTTTTCCCGTATGCCCTCTACAGCACGGACATCGGGTTCGGCGCCGGAGCCATGGGCAAGACGGTGAATTTTCTCCGCCGCGACGAATCCCTCTCCCTGACTGTCTTTTACTCGACGAAGAGCGAGCGTTGGTACCTGCTGGGTTTTTCCATCCCCGATCTCCAGATCCGCCAGGGAAAACGCTATGGATTGTCCCTGGACTTCAAGGCGGAATACGACAAATATCTCAAGTATTACTTCTACGGCATCGGCCCGGACAGTCAAAAACTGGGGCCCGCTGAGGATTCCTATGCGACATACCTGATGGAACAGATTTCGACGACCTTCGGCCACGCCTTCAGCCGGACCCTCATCGTCGAGGCCGCTTATACCCTCAGGGAATACAGGACATCGAACGCCGCTCCAGGCAAGCCCTTTTCGGGCCTCCTGGCCAATGAAGGAAATAAATTCTCACCCTTCGTTTCGTTAATCCTGCGCTATGACTCGTCGGACAGCCAAGTCCATCCGACGAGGGGAATCCGCTTCCTTTTCGAAAACGATTTCGCCGGGCCGGTCCTCGGGAACAAGGCCGGGACGTTCTATCGCTGGACCCTCGATTTGCGAGCCTACCGCCGTGTTTTCGGCGAGAAGGACGTCGTGGCGGCCCGCGCTCTCGTCCAGGATGTTTCGGGCTCCAAAATCCCACTCTGGGACCTGTCCATGCTCGGCGGCGGCATGAGCATGTCCGCCCTCCGGGGATATGTCCTGAACAGGTTCATGGACAACGGCAAGTTCCTCGCGTGCGTCGAGTACCGGTTCCCGCTCTGGAAGAAATTCGCCGGAACGGTCTTCGCCGAGGGCGGGTCCGTCTGGCCCTCGCTGAGGGACATCGACCTCAAGAGAATCGCTCTCGACGCGGGGCTCGGACTGCGCTTCTACCTATCTGATTTCGTCGTCCGCGCGGATCTCGGCTTCAGCCATGAGGGGATGGGCATCTACTTCAACACGGGCCACATGTTTTAGTGGCGGGAAGGTGTGGGAGTCGAACCCACCCGGGACGTTTATAGCCCCATACTGGATTTGAAGTCCAGAGGGTTCACCGGAACCCTGACCCTCCCGTGGGCTTAGTTATCGTATTCCGTCGACCAAGCGGCGTCAAGAACGATTGACTTCCCGTCCATCCCTCTGTTAACCTGTGGCCAAGCCAGAGAAGGGGAGATCGCTTGGCCATCAAGTGTCCGAAATGTCACTCCGAAAACCCTGAGACCAAGCAGTTCTGCGCTGATTGCGGCACCCAGCTCCCTCCGCCCCAAAGCCGGCCTCCGGTCATGACGGAAACTCTTCATACGCCCGTCCGCGAACTCACTACAGGCTCGACTTTCGCCGGCCGCTACCAGGTGATCGAGGAGCTTGGCCACGGCGGCATGGGCCGGGTATATAAGGTCTTCGATACGCATATCAAGGAGAAGATCGCCCTCAAGCTCCTGCGGCCCGAGATGGCCCTGGACAAGGATACCGTCGAGCGCTTCTCGAACGAACTCAAGCTCGCCCGGAAGATCAGTCACCGCAACGTTTGCCGCATGTTCGATATGGGCAAAGCCGAGGGCACGACTTTCATCACCATGGAATTCGTGCCGGGCGAGGACCTGAAGAAGTTCATCCGGAAGTCGGGCCAGCTCGGGGCGGGCCGGGCTATTTCGATCGGTAAGCAAATATGCGAAGGCCTGGCGGAGGCCCACCACTTCGGGGTCGTCCACCGCGATCTGAAGCCCCAGAACATCATGGTGGACGAGGACGGGAACGCTCGGATCATGGACTTCGGAATCGCCCGGTCGCTCTCTGGGAAAGGCATCACAGCCGCCGGGGTGCTAATCGGGACGCCGGAGTACATGTCGCCGGAGCAGGTCGAGGGGAAGGAGGTTGACCAGCGCTCGGATATCTATTCGTTGGGGGTCATCCTCTTCGAGATGGTGACGGGTCATGTGCCGTTCGAGGGCGACACGCCGTTCACGATCGGTGTGAAGCATAAGAGCGAGCGACCCCGGAACCCGCGCGAGCTTAATACTCAGCTTCCCGAGGATCTGAGCCGGGTCATCCTCCGCTGCCTGGAGAAGGACAAAGCCAAGCGTTATCAAACGGCGGGGGAACTGCGGACCGACCTCGAAAAGGTCGAGCAGGGCCTGCCGACGACGGAGCGCGTTATCGCTCCCAAGAGGTCTTTCACGTCCCGGGAAATCACCGTTAAGTTCAACCTAAGAAAACTCGCCATCCCTTTGGTGGCCGTCATCGTGCTGGCCGCGGCGGCCGTCGTTCTTTGGAAATTCCTCCCTCACCAAAAGGCGCCCGCCGCGCCCCAGATCGAGAACTCCATCGCCGTCATCAGCTTTGAGAATCATACAGGAGACAAAGCCTTCGACTATCTGCAAAAGGCCATTCCTGACCTTCTGATCACCAGCCTGGAGCGGAAAAGCGGGTTTTATGTGGCCACCTGGGAACGGATGGAAGACCTTCTTGAACAGATGGGAAAAAAGAATGTCGAAGTCATCGACAGGCCGCTCGGTTTTGAACTGTGCCGAAAAGAAGGAATCAAGACGATCGTTTTGGGCAGCTACATCAAGGCCGGAGAGACTTTTGCCACGGATGTGAAAGTGCTGGACGTGGACACCAAGAAACTGCTCAGGAGCTCCAGCTCAAAGGGAGAGGGCGTTTCCAGCATCATCAATAACCAGATCGATGAACTGACCAAGGAGATCTCCGAGGGCGTAGGCCTGGCGGGAAAAGATATTGAACCCGCAGAGAGGCCGATCGCTGATGTCACAACGAGTTCGATGGACGCTTACAGATATTATGTGGAAGGGAAGGAGAATTACCGAAAGCTCTATACCGTTGAAGCGCGGATCGCTTTAGAAAAGGCCGTTAAGCTTGACCCGGATTTTGCCATGGCTTATTACCTACTCGCTTTGTCAAATGCTGACCTCGAAAATGTTGAAGCCGAGGTCGCCGCCATTAAAAGGGCCAAAGCTTTGTCGCTCAAGGCAACTGAAAAGGAGAGGCTCAATATCGAGGAGTATTATGCCGACCTCGTAGAAAAAGATCCTGAAAAAAGTCACCGCATCCTCCTGCAGATGGCCGAAAAATATCCCAAGGAAAAAGGAAGGTTTTTTAATCTAGGTATTTATTACTTTAATAGAGGAGCTTATGATGAAGCCATAATAGAGTTAAATAGAGCCCTGGAGCTCGATCCCAACTATGGATTGGCCCATAATGAATTAGGTTATGTCTATATCGCTACAGGGGATTTTTCAAAGGCAGTTGAGCATCTTCAAAAATACGTGTCCTTGAGCCCGGGTGAGGCCAATCCGCTTGATTCTTTGGCCGAGGCCTATTTTGATATGGGCCGGCTGGATGAGGCCATAGCGAATTACAAAGACGCGTTAAAGATAAAATCTGATCTTTTTAGTCCCTATTTTTGTGTCGGGTACATTTATGCCTTGAAGGCTGAGTATGCTGAGGCGATGAGATGGATGGATAAATTCATCGCCACGGCCCCTTCTCCGGAGAAAACAAGGACGGCTTATCTTTGGAAAGGGTTTTGCCGCCTTCTGTCGGGGAGTTTGAAGGACTGCGATTTTTACTTTCGTAAGGCCGAAGAATACGCAGAACCAGGGTACTTTTGGGGACGGCCCTATATAAACTTGCTCAAGGCCTTCATTTATTACGACCTGGGGGAGCTTGATCAAAGCCGCAGGTCCAATGAAGCCTGGCTTGACGTTATTATCAAAGCTTATCCTGAAAATACACTATACTGGGAGGGGGTCTATAAATTCCTTGCGGGGCTATTGGAATTAAAGTCCGGGCATATGGATTCGGCCAAGAACATATTATCAGAGATGAAATCACTCTATGCCAAGATGCCGCCCTGGCGGAAAGACTGGGTGTCGCTCTATATGCATTTCTTAAGTGCCGAGCTGTCGCTCAAAGCCGGATCCCCCGAAAAAGCTATCGCCGTGTTCGAGAAACAAGCACCCTTGCGCCCACTTCATTTTGCTTGGAAAGACACGCTGATCTTGTACAACATGCCCATGATGAAGGACGTCTTGCCCCGGGCGTATGAGCAGAAAGGGGACATCGACGGAGCCATTGCCGAATATGAGCGGCTGATCACCTTTGACCCCAACAACCTTTCGCGCTATCTGATTCATCCCGAGTACCATTATAGGCTCGCCCGGCTGTACGAACAGAAGGGCCTGAAGGCGAAAGCGGTCGAGCAATACCAGCACTTCCTCGACCTCTGGAAGGACGCCGATGCGGGTCTGCCCGAGGTCGCGGATGCGAAGAAGCGGCTGGCCGGTCTTCAGAATTGATATTGGCGGCTTCGCCCTCCTCGCGCTTTCGGCATCCATGCCGTGGCAGGATTAGTCCCCGTTTCTCTCCAACGGAAAGGCAAACCGTCCCACCGCAAGTGTCTAAATACCCTCAAAAAATTGAGCAGAGATTGTACAAACTCGTGCTCAAAATAGCTCAGTCTAGCCTAAACCTGATAAAACCATCAAGATCGGCAAATCGAAGAAAAACAAGCCGGATGCGGTCCAACAGGAGAGAATCCACCGATGCCAATTTCCGGCGGAATCGTTTTTGAAGTCCACATGGCCTTTTGCGAATGAATTGATTCCGAAACAGATGGCGCCGCCTCTTGGGCCTTGTTAGCTACTTTGTGGCGACTCTGGCGACTGCGGTATCAGCCCGTTCCTCGCCCCCCGAGGCACATGAGCCTTTCCTTGACCAGGCTATTCCGCTTGACGGGCTTGTCGTTCTTGATGGCGATGGCAAGGGCCTTGAAGGAGCCGACGATGACGCTCAGCTTCCTGGCCCGCGTCAGCGCGGTATAAAAGAGATTTCGCTGCAGCATGATGAAGTGCTGTGTCAGCAGAGGCATAATGACAGCCAGGTATTCTCCGCCCTGGGCTTTGTGCACGGAGACTGCGTAAGCGAGGGTGATGTCGTCCAGCTCATCTTTCTCGTAGCTCACGGTCCGGCCATCGTAGTCGATGAAGAGCCTGGACTTCGCTTTATCCGCGTGCCGAATCGTCCCGATGTCGCCGTTGAAGACGTCCTTTTCGTAATCGTTGCGAAGCTGCATGACCTTGTCGCGCGGCCGGTAATCCCGTAGCCCGATTTTGAGCCCTTCACCCTGCGGATTGAGCCGCTTCTGGAGCTCCCGGTTCAGGTTGTCCACCCCCACCAGGCCCTTGTACATGGGGCTGATGACCTGGATCTGCGTCGAGAGCGGGCTCAGCCCAAGCCGCCGCGGAACGCTCCAGGTGCAGAGTTTAATGATCATCTCGAAGGCCTTCTCCTCGTCCTCCCGGTGGACGAAGAAGAAATCGGCGGTCTTGTCCTCCCGTGGTGGGTAGATAAGAGACAGGCCCTCGTTCACCCGGTGGGCGTTGAGGACGATGTAACTCTCCTTGCCCTGCCGGAAGATCTGGTCGAGCCGGGCGACATCGACGGTCCCTGAATCGATGAGATCCTGGAGAACGGTTCCTGGGCCGACCGAAGGCAGCTGATCCTTGTCGCCGACGAGGACGAGCCGCATCGAGGCAGGCACGGCCTTCATGAGATGATACATAAGGGGCAGGTCGATCATCGACATCTCGTCGATGATGAGGGCCTCGCCGCGGAGCGGGTTCCGCGCATTCCTCTTGAACGTCCCATTGCCGGGCTGGAACTCAAGGACGCGATGGATTGTTCTGGCTTCCCGGCCCGTCGTTTCGGTCAGCCGCTTGGCTGCTCGCCCCGTGGGCGCTGCCAGGAGGAGCTCTCGGCCCCACTTCTGGAAGATGTCGACGACGGCCCGAATGATCGTTGTCTTTCCGGTGCCGGGGCCGCCAGTGATGACAAGGATCTTCTTTTCGAACGTCTGACAGATGGCCCGCTTCTGAAGGTCCGAAAAGGCAAAGCCAACGTCCTTTTCCGTGGCCGCGATCGCCTGATTCAGGTCGAGATCTGGCGGGCGGCAGGGAAAGCCCGCGAGCTTATGGATGGCTTGGGCGACCTCTTCCTGGGCTTGATAAAAAAAAGGTAGATAGAGGGCGGTGTCGGTCCCGAGTTCCTCGCGGACGGCTTTCTTCGCATTAAGCAGTTCGTCCACCGCTCGGTCCGTCCAGGCGGGCTCGACGGCTAAGTCCTCGGCGCACTTCGCTCGGATCTCGGAGACGTAGGAGAAGACGTGGCCCTGATCGTTGTCCTTTTCTAGGATATAGTGGATATAGGCCTTGACCCGCTCGATCGATCGCGGGTCCACGCCAAGCTTGAGCGCGATCTGGTCGGCCGTCTTGAAACCGACTCCCCGGATATCGAAACAGAGCTGGTAGGGGTTTGTCCTGAGGATGTTGAACGACTGGTCCCCGTATTGGCGGTAGATCTTGGTCGCCAGGTTCGTCGAGACGTTATGCTCCTGAAGGAAGATGATGAGATCGCGTATGTTCTGATGTTCGGCCCAGGACTTCTTGATCTCGCGGAGCTTGACCTCCCCCACGCCACTAACTTCCTTGAGCCGCTCCGGATCCTTGGTCAGGATGTCGATCGTCCCGGCGGCGAACCGGGCCACAATCCGCCCGGCTAGGACCGGGCCGATCCCCCTGATGAGCCCGGAAGCAAGGAACTTCTTAATCCCTGAGGTCGTGACCGGCAGGGTTAGCGTGAAATAGTCGGCCTTGAACTGCTGGCCAAAGCGGGCGTCGAATTCCCACTGGCCCTTGATTTTCAGCCTTACCCCCGGCGACAGGGGCGGGAATGAGCCGACGACGGTCAGGATGTCGTCCTTCTCGACGACGAAGCGGCAGACGGTATAGCCGTTCTCGGGGTTGTAGAAGATAATCTCGTCGACGTTTCCTTCGATCTCGTCCTTCTCGGCAGCGTTCATCGGATAGCTTCTGTTCTCAATCTTAAGCGTTCCCCAAAGGCCGGTCAATCCCAGCTGGCAACGCATCGCGCCGCAGAACCCAAGATGGGAGACAAAGATTCCTGTGCCGTGCCCTTATCACGTAGTTCAAGAGTGTTAAGGAAAAGGCAAAGAAATATTGGTATAATTCGCCCAGATTCTTGAGACGTACAGGAGCTAAAGAATGTCAACACGAATCAAGATTGCTCATGCACGTGAAATCCTGGATTCGCGCGGCAACCCGACGGTCGAAGTCGAGGTCACACTTGGCGACGGCTCATGGGGCAGGGCAGCCGTGCCCTCCGGGGCCTCCACAGGCGTTTACGAGGCCCTTGAGCTCAGGGACGGTGACAAAGGCCGCTACGAGGGCAAGGGCGTGCTCAAGGCGGTCGAGCACGTCAATGTCCATATCGCCGAGGCCGTCCATGACCTCGATGCCCTCGACCAAGCCGGCGTTGACCGGGCCATGCTGACCTTAGACGGGACAGAGAACAAGAGCAAGCTCGGCGCCAACGCTATCCTGGGCGTAAGCCTGGCCGTGGCCCGTGCCGCAGCCGCCTCTTCGAAGATGCCGCTCTACCGCTACCTCGGCGGCGCATCGGCAAACCTCCTGCCTGTGCCGATGTTCAATATCCTCAACGGCGGGGTCCACGCCAACTGGCAGAGCACGGACCTCCAGGAATTCATGATCGCCCCGGTCGGGGCGCCGAACTTCCGGGAGGCGTTACGTTGGGGAGCTGAGACGTACCACGCCCTGAAGGGCGTTCTGAAGACAGGCGGCTATTCGATGGGCGTCGGCGACGAGGGCGGTTTCGCCCCCGCCTTTAAGAAGAATTCGGACGCCGTCGAGACCATCCTGAAGGCCATCGAGAAGGCGGGATACAAGCCCGGGGAGCATATCGCTCTTGTTGTCGACGGGGCCGTAAGCAGCATCTACGAGGACGGCTTCTACCACTTGAGGACCGAGGATAAAAAGGTCAAAGCGGACGAAATGGTCCGGATGTACGAGGACTGGGTTCTCAAGTACCCGATCCTCGTTCTCGAAGACGGGCTGGCCGAGGACGATTGGGAGGGCTGGAAGCTGCTGAACAACGCGCTCGGCCATAAGATCGAGCTCGTCGGCGATGACATCTTCGTCACCAACGTGAAGCGCATCGCCCGGGGCATCGCCGAGAACACCGCAAATGCCGTCCTGATCAAGCTGAATCAGATCGGGACACTCACAGAGACCATTGCGGCCGTCGAGTTGGCCCGCAAGGCCGGCTGGGGAGCTATGGTGTCTCACCGGAGCGGAGAGACGGTCGACAGTTTCATCGCTGACCTGACTGTGGCTATGGGCACGGGTCATCTCAAGACGGGGGCCCCATGCCGGGGCGAGCGAGTCGAGAAATATAACCAACTCATGCGCATCGAGGAGGACCTCGGATCCAACGCCGCCTATGCCGGCCGCAAGGCCTTCGTCCGCTGATCTCCAAAGGGACTATGACCGCCAGGTCTTGACGCCGGACGGCGAATCATGTAAAAAATAGGGGCGTTCTGCGGTGATGGAGTTCACCCCAACCGCTTCCCTGTAAGCTGATGACTCCTACGGAATCATTAAGGTAGGAGTTTTCTCATGAAGGCGGATCTTGTACCCCTGATCATCGGGGGATTGGTTTTCCTAGCCAGCCTGATATCCCTCAAACTGGGCTTATCCGTCGCCATCATCGAGGTCCTTGTCGGTGCCATCGCCGGGAATGCCGGCCTTCAGCCCGAGTCGTGGATGACCTATGTCGCCGGCTTCGGTGGGATCCTGCTTACGTTCCTCGCCGGGGCGGAAATTGACACCCGGCTGTTGAGGGAAAAATCCAAGGAGAGTTTCCTGATCGGAATTCTTTCCTTCGCGCTGCCGTTTCTCGGTATCTTCCTGTACACCCGTTTCGTAGCCGGCTGGGGCGTACAGGCCGCCCTCATTGCCGGCACCGCCCTTTCCACGACCTCGCTGGCTGTCGTCTACTCGGTGCTCGTCGAGACCGGACTGGCCAAGACCGAGATCGGGAAATTGATTATGGCCTCGACGTTCGTCACGGACATGGGGACGGCGCTGGCCCTGAGCATCCTCTTCGTCAAGCCGAACCTCTACACGCTGATCTTTATCTCTGTGTCCCTGAACATCATCTATTTCGCCGATAAGCTCTCTCATCGCATTTTCGCTAACTCGTTGCTCCAAAATAAGGTCATCGAACCGGAGATTAAATATGTCTTCCTCCTGCTACTGGCGTTCATGTATTTCGCCAACTTGGGAGAGGGGCATGCGGTCCTCCCGGCATTCCTATTGGGCCTGATAATGTCGCCTCACTTTAAGGAATCGTCGAGATCCCATGTCGTCAAGCATCGCCTCAGGACGGTGTCATATGCATTCATCACGCCGTTGTTCTTCATCGTGGGCGGGATGAAGATCTCGTTCGCCCTGATCTTATCGGCCTTGGGGCTCTTCGCCATCCTCTTCGGCCTGAAGATCCTGCTGAAGTTCCTCGGCGTGTTCTTCCTGGCGAAAAAATATATTCCCAAGGGGACCGTCTACACCACCCTGCTGATGAGCACGGGTCTGACGTTCGGGACGATATCGAGCCTCTTCGGCCTGAATTCCGGCTATATCACCCAGGTTCAATACTCGGTCCTCATCGGAGTTGTCATCGCCAGCGCCGTCATCCCGACATTTATCGCCCAGAGATGGTTCAGCCCCAAACATGATGAGGATCTCGTGGAAACGAATGGAGAAACCGTTTGATAGTTTCTCGGCGATGTGATGTGCTGTGATCAAGCTAATCTTCTTCATCGCACTCATCTTTTCCCCTTTTGCCGCGGCTATTGCCTTCATCATCACCTATGCGGAATACTCAAAGCACCTTGTTGATAAAAGGAGGGTGCTGAGGATATCCCTTAGAGCAGCACTAGTGGCTCTCGTCTTCTTTCTGATCGTTCCGCCGCTCTTAATCTGGCTGTTCATGAAATGAACGTCATTTCCGCTTTGATATTGGGAGAACCTGTCCGTTTCTATATTTCGGTGATTAACAAGGAGATTCCCATGAGGATGCCGTATCAGCGGCGGATACGAGAGGCGCGAAAGTGGAAACACCTATTATTGACCGTGACCATTGTCTCGCTAGCTATGATATTTGCGGCCGCCGTCCGCTGCGCTGATGTCGAGCCTGTTCCTCCGAAAATCCTGCTTTCGAACGACGACGGGATTGGGGCGCCTGGGCTCATTGCCCTATTCGACGCCCTCGAGAAGGTCGGGACTCTCACGGTCGCCGCACCTGTTCTGGAACAGACCGGGGTCAGCCACGGCATGACGACACAAAAGCTCCTCGCCGTCCGGCTTAGCGAACAGAAGGGCGCTAGTTGGTTTGGAATCGATGGAACTCCGGCTTCCTCCGTACGCCTGGCTCTGGAATCCCTTCTTCCTGAAAAGCCGGACGTCGTCATTTCCGGGATCAACAGGGGAGAAAACCTCGGCCTTGTGACGTATTATTCAGCCACGTTCGCCGCGGCTAGGGAGGCGGCCTTTCTGCGGATCCCGGCGATCGCCGTCAATCTCCAGAGGGGACCAGATATGGACTATCGCACGGCCGCAGACTTCACGGCTGCCCTCGTCGAGGAGATCGCCCGGAGGGGCTTTGAGAAGGGGATGTTCCTCAACGTGAACGTCCCCGCCTTGCCCAGGGATCGCATCAAGGGGATCCTTGTCACACGTCAAGATGTCCGGTCGACCTTGGAATATTTTGAAAAGAAGGAATCTCGGGACGGGCAAGATTATTACTGGCCGTCCTACAAGATCCTCGATGCGGGCCCAGCGGGCACGGATACTTGGGCCGTGAGAAACGGCTATATCTCTATTACTCCCCTAACGCTCGACCAGACCGACCTGCCCGGGCTCAGGACGTTGAAGAACCTAGAGAAGCTCGCCTGGAAATAGCACGCTGTTCGGAAAGTTCACCCAGCACTTCGGACAAGAATCCGCATGCTTGAGTCGCTTTTCTGGCGGCTGGGATTCGTTCGATGTCCTCGATTGGTACAACGAACCGTCCTTCACCGGAGGCGCTTTTTCAGTTTTCCTGCGAGGATTGGATCTAGGGTCAGGAGCTTGTTATAGATCTGCGTGGCGGCGTAGTCTCTCCTGAGATTGATGTAGATGATCGCCAGGTCGAACTGAGCGCTCGCGTTCTCCGGCTTGAGGTCGAGGCATCTTTTCATGGGCTCCAAAGCCCCTTCGAAATCCTGCACGAACATGTGCGAGATACCCAGGCTCAGCCAGCCGTTGGCCTCGTTAGGGGCCAGGCCCGTGTATGTTCTGAAGGCGTAGATGGCATCCCTGTACTTTTTCTGCTGGAAATAGGCGGAGCCGATCTGGAACCAGGCGTCGGAGAGATCAGGCTTGATGGCCAGGCCCTCCATGAAAGCCGTAATGGCCTTGTCGAACTTCTTGAATTTGAAATACGTGAGGCCCATGTTATACCAGACTTCGGCTTTTCTCGGATTCCATTTGACGGCCTGCTTGTAAGCGGCAATCGCGTCTTCAAATAAGTTCAAATGCACATAAGCATCCCCCAAGATTTTATGCGTCACATAATTATCTGGGTAGCGGCGAACGAGATTTTGACAATATCCCAGTTGCTTTACGTAATCCAACGCCAATTCGGCCCGCCGTGCCGCTAGATAATCAGAATCACCAAGAATAGCCTCGTAATCGTCCCTGGCAATAGCGGCACCCAACGGTTGGGCAGCAGGCATATTCTCGGCCCGCGCTACGAGCGCAACAGCCGCCTCGGCCGGCACGGCGAAATTGAGGGCCTGCCCACCCTGGAGAAATGAGGAAGCTATACCGATAACGAGGCCTTTGGCATCCAGCACCGGCGAGCCGCTGGACCCTGGCGAGATGGCGGCGGTCAACTGAATCAATTGCCTGCCTGCGTTGGAGTCGCGGACTGCGGACACGATTCCTTCTGACATGGAGCCCTCCAATCCAAGCGGGCTGCCAATGATAGCGATGTGGGTGCCTACTTCGATTTTGTCGCTAGTACCGAGTTTCAGGAATGGAAGGTCTTTGCCCGTAATCATGAGCACGGCAAGGTCGTTTTTCGGGTCGGATGCGAGCACTCCTTCGACGGGAAACAGTGTGCCGTTTCCCGCCTTGGCGACCGCTATCGGCCCTTTCTCAATGACGTGGTAACTGGTGATGAGTTTGCCTTCGGCGGAAATGAGAAATCCAGTCCCGGTAGCGACTTCCTTGCCATTTGAGTCAGAGATGACTAATAGCATAACTGCGGGAGATGCCTTTCTAGCGAGCGCTATGAGATCGATTTGCTCTGTTTGAGCAAGCGCCGATAGCTGGCAGAGAATGGGCAAAGCCACCACGGTCAAAAGAGCCTGAGCCTTGGTTGGGTGCTTTTTACTACCAATCATCGGTTTCATCTTTAAGGAGCCTCACGGCATACCGTTAGCCTATTCCCCCAATCAATCAACCAGCTGTAGATATGTATCGCGAGGCATGAGGCCGCCGCGTGCTCTTCGCGGAGATTTCCCAAGATCGAGGGCGCCTGGACAGAGGTTTTCGTTACTTGGTGATTCAGGGAGACGATATTTTTTCCAGCACAGTCTTTCTCCCTCAAGAATGAGGGAAAGTCCCGGCCGCGCTCGGAGCACACGGACACGCCGTTCGGAAAGTCCACCCAGCACTTCGGACAAGAATCCGCATGCTTGAGTCGCTTTTCTGGCGGCTGGGATTCGTTCGAGGTCCTCGGTTGGTACAACGAACCGCCTTTGGCCTAGATGTCATATTCAGGAGTCATCAGCCCGGCCGGGGCGGTTTTGTGGAGGACTCCATCCCCTCTTAATAATAATCTATCAAGCCCGCCTGGGAATGTCAACTTCCCGCTGCTTCTGAAGCAACAGAGGAGGCTTGTTCGGGCATGGGCCCCTTCACGGATGCCTGCTTAAAAGATGAGAATCGATAGGATCGTTCCGCTCAGAACGACCCAAAGGATGTTGATCTTGAGCCGCAGGGCGATAAACGCTGCAACGGCAAGAAGAGTCCGGGTCAGTTCCCACGGAACATTCATGGCAAACCGCACCGTTACAGAGCAAAGAAGTCCGACAAAAGAGCATAATATTCCCCCGATGGCCCTTTGGAAATGGCCGGACATGCGCAGCCTGTCGTAGTATGGCGCGACGCCGACGACGATCAAGAACGACGGCAAAAATACGCTGATTGTGGCTACAAGTCCGCCGAGCGGCCCGTATAGCAAATAGCCTATGAAACTAGCCGTAATCACAATAGGGCCCGGAGTAACCTGCCCCAAGGCGATTCCGTTTAAGAGCGTGGGGCCATCCAGCCAGTGGCGGACATCTACGATCTCATGGAACATGATGGGAACTGAGGCAAATCCGCCCCCGAACGCCGAAACGTCGATCTTGGCCATCAGAGCCGCGAGCTTGAAGAGCCGTGGATCCACGATGAATAATAGTGTCAAGGCCGTGCC
>Ga0315281_10003754_pt1 | contig 22198 bp, 38 predicted proteins | sample YL17G07_0_MG_FD_204540 | JGI IMG/M metagenome (GOLD analysis project Ga0315281, IMG submission 204540) | Sediment microbial communities from Yellowstone Lake, YNP, Wyoming, USA - YL17G07_0 | ecosystem: Environmental > Aquatic > Freshwater > Lake > Sediment | place: USA: Wyoming | collected... | reverse complement strand
TACCTCACCACACCCAACCATACCACACCCTACCTCACCACACCCAACCATACCACACCCTACCTCACCACACCCAACCATACCACACCCTACCTCACCACACCCAACCATACCACACCTTACCGTACCTCACCCAACCATACCGAACCTAACCAAACCATACCAAACCGCACCATATCTTGAACCTCTCGCGAGGCAAGAGCATGATAAGGTAAGTATCAAATTTCCTTCCATTTTATAACTTGGAATTTCCCAAATCTGCCTTTCTTGGCGGGCCTCCAATCTCCTATGCCGACTTTCCTTCCAGCGATATCAAACAGTTCTTTCATTATTTCAGGCTCTATCTCATCTTCATCAAAAATTACCTGAAAATCCAGCTTCCAATTTCTCAGCATCGGCCTATGCAAAAGATTTCTTCCTCTTGTTGTGGGATTAACAGCTTGTATGCTAAACACTTCCCAATCTTGAATCTTATGGATTATCTCAAAAGGCTCTATTTCTACCGCGAATCCGCATGCTTTTGAATAGTTAGCTTTTGCTGTTCCCCTGCCTAATTTCTTTTTGAATTTTCCAGCTTCTATCAATGCACCTTGCAGATGCGTTGCTGGAGTATATATTTTTCCGTCTAATTCATAAAGTTTTTTGGAAGCTATTTCCTGTGGCGTGTCTGTTTCTCTTTTTATATCTTTTGATTTTTCACCAATTTCAATGCTTGGTTTGTTAATCAATAAAGGTGTAATTCCTTCTATTTCAACTTCAACTTTTTTCATTTTATCACTCCTTAATCAACTTCGCTTTCAGTCTTTCTAATATTTTAGGGAATTCTGCGGAATATTTGTAAATCGTATTTTTGTTGAAGCCTAAATTTTCGATTTCCTTTGGCTTGAATCCCATCATCAGCAACAGGTAGATTTCAGGCTTCCTGCTTCTTTCCGTATCAATCATTCTTTTTTAATAATGAATAAAAAATATCTTCCTTTTCTTTATACTCTTTAAATGCCTTTTTTAATTCATTATCTATTTTAATTTTCTTACCTTTCAATTTTAAATCAGTTAAATTAGTTCCATAATAACCAAATTCAGTTTCTATTTTTTTAGGAATTAAAATTACTATCAAAGTTAAAATACAGAATATTAATCCGAATATTCCAAAGATTAAATCATTAGTTAATTTGAATGTAATAAAGCATAAAAGTTCCATTATTGTAAACCCTATATAATCTTTCATATTTATACATATGTAAACAAAGCTTAAATTTCTATCGTTTTCCAGAAAATCCTTTGTAGAGATATGTTAGTGGCATAGATATCTACGCAAATGACCATGATACTATGGCATGCTTATAGGCAAGGAATCACTTTAGCATACTGTATGCTAAATTTGTAAAATGATAGCTTTATATCTCTATCTAATCAAGGATTAATCAAGGATTATCATGGTAACAGAAGCAAAATCAATGATAGATTGTATGAAAGAATATTCGTTGATAGATTTGTTTAACCCATTTTCTCATTTTTTCAAAGGCGTCTATCAAGGATTAGAGGATGGCAAGACAAAGGCAGTCCAGACAGTCCAAGCAATAAAGGAAGAATTTTACAAAGATAGGATGCAAGATATGGCTTATTCATCCTCATTGCTTGATTATTATGCAAAGTATGAATCATTATTCAAGCCGAAAAAACCTTCTAAAGTTAAAGGAACAAAAAGAAGGTTGCCAAAAATAAATTTAAGTTATAAAATATTTGATTAAGGTAATTTTGATGAGTGAAGAAGCAAAAGCAGAGTATCAAGAAATAAAGCAGAGAATAGAAAGAATTGAACAAGATTATTCACAATTAATAGATGCTCAAATATCTTTAATAGAAACTCAAAAAAGAAAGATTGAAAATGATATTCGAAATAGTTATGACCCAGTTGCAGAACACAACAGGAGAGCACAACAATTTATAGATAGTGGCTATATTCAAAGCCGAAAACAAAAATAAAAGAATTGAGGTGATAAAGATGAGTGACCTTGACACTGCAACTACTGCGACTATGAAAAATATAGCAAAGCAATTTGGTTGTTATAACCCAAGCCCATTAAAGACTTACAGGCTTGATGAGATTGGCAGAGAATGGTGCTATGCACACGGAAGATTTGAAACAACTCAAAAACAGCAGATAAGGATTTTAGACCATCAAAGAACTGGTGAATAAAATAATGAATAAGGGGGGTAGGTGAAAATGACATTAGATAATGAAGATTGCGAAAGGATTACAGAATATATGGATATGCAAAGATATTACAAAAGATTGCCATCAAAATATTATTTGCCGAATAGATGATAAAGATGTAATCAAAATGCAAAAAGGTTTGGTTATGATTCCTATATAGATTATTTAAGCGATAAATAATTAAGGTGGTGTAAAACATGGCAGAGATATCTGATTTTGAATGCATGAATTGCGGTAATCCTGCCTTTATCGGCGATACCAAGCATTATGTTCTATGCAAAGGTTGTTTTAATCATATTTGGAATACCGGTTCAAATAAATCTCTCAATAAAAGAAGATTCCTTGATTCTATCAATGAAAGTATTTTAGAAGAACAAAAATTAAAAGCGATCAAGCATGGGAAGGATTTGATAAATCCAAAAAAACTAAGGAGAAAAGATTAGTATGGCAAAAAGCGGTTGGAAAGGAAAGACGCAGGCTTTATACACGCCTGACGAAGCAATGGCAAAGACATTTTTTGGTAGCAAGCCATTATATCCGTCGCAAATCGTGAAAAAAGCTTGGGATTTCGTGAAAGCACATAGCACAAAATCATTGGTGAAGACAGAATAATCTTGAAACCGTGCTAATGAGGTTCAATTTCCTTTGGTAGGATTGAAAGCCTACGAACTTCATATTGGGATGTTCATATCCCTTTCCACTAGCACGGCAAGAATAAAAAATCGGTGATTCAAAATGAACTACACACAACCTAAAGGATGTGGTATCTTTATGAGAGGATTAAATTATTGTTGCAGGTGTGGAAAAGATTTGCTTACTAAATGGGATAGATATACTTGTAGAAAATGTGGTAGCACTTGGTGTGGTAATTGTGTAGATTCAACGAAATGTAGAGATGGAAAAGAACACGATATTATAGAACCAAAGCGTCCTCTTCCTCCCCATGCTAAAGCAGGGGGTATCCGAGGTGCAGATTTATGATTAATATTTTTACAATTGTATTGTCTTATATAATTCTGGTATTTAGTGTAACATTTATAGATTATAAATTAAAGTTTTTCAAAAGACATGCAATAATTGATATAGAAAAACCAACAGACAAGGATTATTTCAAGCTTCTTTTAAGAGCAAATATGTTAGAGTTTTTTATGCTTTTTGTTGGGATTTACATAGGTAGTTTGATATGACTGAAGAAAAGTCAATATATGAAAGAGCAATAGAAAAGTGGGGAATAGAAACTCAAATTAAGATGTGCATAGAAGAATTATCAGAATTAATTCAAGTGTTAATCAAATATGGAAGAAAGATAAATGGCTCAAATAGGAATGATATTGCTGAAGAGATTGCAGACGTAGAACTAATGATAGAACAGATGAAAGTTGCATTTAACATTCACAAAGATGTAGAAGAATGGAAGCATGAAAAAATTCAAAGATTAGAAGGTTTTTTGATATGACTGATGAGAAAATCAAACTAAAATTCAAACCAAAATGCTCTCTGAATGGGAAATTTTATAATGAATGGTGCATGCAATGTGCATGGATAAAAGAGTGCTATGAAGGAAAGAGGTTTTATTATGAATGATTTGAAATATTTTAAATATCTGAAGAACCGTAGCTATGTGAGCTTGTTATTAAGACGATTATTCTTCCTTGAAAACATAAAGAAAGAGTTTGACAATATAGGGAAAGTTTTGGATGTAGGATGTGGCATTGGCGAGTTCCTATCATCCTATAAAAACAAGTTATGTATTGGTATTGACATAAACCCATATTGCGTTAAGTTTTGTAGAGAAAATGGATTGGATGTCCGAAAGGCTTCGACATATAAACTCCCTTTCATGGATGAGGAGTTTGATGGAGTCCTTTGTTCCCACATCTTAGAGCATCTGGATAAGCCGATAAAAGCATTTCAAGAGATGAATCGTGTATTGAAGCATGAAGGGAAGATAATCATAGTAGTCCCATGCGGTGAAGGATTCAAGAGCGATGTAAACCATGTAAAATTCTGGGATAGTAGCAATATGGAACATGCGTTAAGATTTAACGGATTCATTCCTATAAAGAGATTCTGCCAGCCGATAAATAACTTTTCCCTTTTCTTTGGAATGCTTAAATTCCAAGAGATGGTTGTCGTGGGTGTCAAGAAATGACTGAAGATAAAACTATGATAATGAGATGCCCTGAATGTAATAAAGAATTTATAATATATATAATTTTTAAAACATTAGAAGAAGGCGATTGATAATGACTGAAGAAAAAATCTTTTTAGTGAAAATTAAAGGCAATGAAGAAGAAATAAAAGATACTCTTGAATTATTAGAAGGTTTCGTGGAACTCGACAAAGCCCTCGAAGAAAAAATCACGAAAGAAGTATTTGATTTTATTGAAACTAATTATGTTGAATGTTATCGTGAGGAAAATATAGTTAAAAATACCATTAATGAATTTTGGAAAGTTATTCATCAAAAGCTCAAGGAGTCGATTTGAATGGAAGACAGAATAAAACAAGAAGTATTAAATGAAATTGACACTTGGGAAGGGATAGAACAAGACAAAAGACTTAGACTTATTAATGTAGATACATTTGAAAGAGCAATAGACCTCACCATCAAGAAATGCAACGATGAATGGACAGAGTTTATTAATAAAAATAAGTTTACTAAGAAAGATGAAGAAGAACTCCGAGCAGATGAGAGAGCCAAAGTCCGAGAAGAATTTGAGAAAGAAACCAAACCAAAAGTTATGATACAAAATGAAGTTGTTCAAGAGATGTTAATGGAAGAGCAACAGAAAATCATAGGGATAATCAAGAAAATAAAAGATAAAGTTCCAGAGTGCCAAGAAGGAAGCCTTTACAATATGCTTAGAATTTTGATAGACAAACTGAATGATGATAGCATTATAATAGAATATGATAAGAGTGGTTTTGGTGTAACTTCAATTAAACCAGTTCTTAATGAAATCGGTGATAAATCAATATAACAATGTTATGATGCAGAAAAGACATAAGAATAACAGAAGCAGCGTGATCGTATCTTCATCGAGCCATAAGGGAAAGACGCCATTCTGGAATGGCAGGATTATCAATGACATTATCGATATCACAAGCATCATCATCAAAGGCAGTTTGTATATATTTTTCATATGTTCACCTTCTCCTCTTCGCCCATGCGATCAATAATGCAAAAAATATGATTATCGCGGCCACTATGATTATATTATAAACATTCTGCTCATATTTCAATGGATTGCACGAGTTTGTCACATTGTCGCAGCCATTCGTGCAATATTCTGGAAAGTCAAAATAACCTGAAGTTCCATCATTGTCATATAATAAATGTTTAAATAAAGTATTATTATCAAGGCAATAAGTAATTGATGCGTATAATGAGATGTTTGTATAATTTACGCCACAAATTCCTAATTTATCATCTTGGTATAAATCTAAAATTTCAGTTGAATTCAAACTCCTATTCCAGATTCTCACATTGTCTATTGTTCCGTTGAAATATAGCGTATCCCAAATATCATATCCTATAAACACATTTTCATCTACAGTTAAATTATCTATAATTCCGTTAGTGGTATTTTCCAAAGAACCATCTATATAAAGTTTAAAATCATATCCCTCTCTAACTGCAACAACATAATGCCAGTTATTATCTCTTATTGTTGTGTTTGAATTAATCAAAACAGTATGAGATTCGCTGTCTATTATCAAAAATATTATTATAGGTTCTCCATCATCTACATATAAATCCCAACCATAAGCCCCATTAAATTTGTCTATAATACCTCCATAAGAATTTGTCTTTATCCATGCTTCAACCGAAAAATCTCCTGTTCCAAAATCCAAAGAGCTATCATTTCCAATATCTATGAATTGCTCAGCAGTCAAGTTGAAATTTAAGGCATTATTATATTTACCTGTTACATAACCGTTTGTGAAATTGTATCTTGTCCCGTTGTTTAACAATTGTGTATCTAAAACACTATTATCAAATTTCCACCATGAAATCACACCATCGCTTATAGATGGATAATCGCATGAAGCCAAACTTATAGTTGGAACTATTAAAATTATCAATCCGATCAATAAGATTGATTTTTTCAATACAACCACCTGTAATTGTTATAATACCATGTTCCTAATGACGTCACATTATAATAATAAGCATGAGCAAGCTGATTTGCTTGAAAATTTAAAAAGCCATTTGAGCCGTAGATGTTGATGTTTCCACTGACAGTGTTCGATGATGACAAGGTACAGTTGTCATTTATGTCTATGTTCCAATCTCCTGAACCTAAATAAGTGCATGTATCTCCTGTTGTCACATTAAAGAAATAAGTCCTCGATGAAGTTGAATAGTTCTCATCGCCCTCAAAGTATCCTGTCAAATTCCACCAATCACCAACCGAGTTTAAAGTTGTATAATTCATTAAAGGAGTTGTGCTGGATTGCAAAGCCCAACCTGCATAGTCAGATGCTAATTTGACTGTCTTTCCAGATACATTTAAACTAACAGTAAAGTTTGCTGTATCACTAATGTTATAGCTTTTATTTCCTTCTGTGCCATTCAAATAGAGTGAGGTGTTTGTACCACCTTTACTTACATTCCACCAAAGCATCACTGAAGCGCTATCAGAATAATTTACATTGCCTAAAACTTTAGCTGTGAAATTATTGCTCCAAGCACCCCATTGCGTTATGTTTGTCGCTGTATTTGTTGTGTTGGCTATTAAAGTTCCATTTCTCCATATTCGCACATATAATCCAGAAATACTTGAAGTGGCAGTTGCATTTACAGTCGAATTAGAATAAACGCTTGTTTGGCTTGATGTGCTTCCATTTAAGTATAAAGTTGCTGTAGTACTCCCTTTGTTAACTGTAACACTATCTGTCTGTAAATTAGAGGATTGAGTCCAGTTAGAGTAAGTACCTGCTGTCGTATTGAACACACAACTATAAGCACCAGCTCCAAATGCATAAGTATTTGGTCCTTTGCCAGCAGTACAGGTACTACCACAACAAGTCTGATAATTGACATCAGTATCTCCAGCGTTAGATTCACTACCAGTAGCAGATATTGAAGTAGGATAAGTAACATCAGGAGAACTTATAGTTCCAGCTAACGTACCTTTACTTACAGTATAAGTATCAGACAAAGCAGTAGCCCAAGCATTTGCACTGTCATTAGCATACCATTTATAACCTGTAGCAGTTTGTGCAGCCAAATCAGTCTTTGTTGTTGTATAATTTCTGCAAGTTGTGTTCCATGCAACATAAGTTGTAACACTAACATTTGCTCCTCCAGCCCACTCAAACAAAACCTTTGAAATATCTGCGACTAATTGAGCATCGCAAACAGTAACATTAAACGTGTATGTTGCTCCATAAACATAAGTTGCAGGATCTGTTGGATTTTCCCAAGCATAGCTTAAAGTTGGTGGGTTATTTGCTGTATAGCTCACAGTCAGATTTACAAAATCAATCCTGCATAATGTTGACTCTGCTGGGTTGTTTGAATAGGCTATGCAATCCAATGAAAGGTTGAAATATCCGTTTGTATCAATCAACTGTGATGCTATCGAATTGGTGGTGAAATTCTGGCAGAATGTCGCATCAGTCGTCATTGGAAAGTAATTTCCAGAATCTGTCCATGTACTGCTTGAAACATTATAATAATAGATGGTTGCAGCACCTCTATCAATTCTACTTTCTATATAATATCCTTCCATGCAGTATTTCATCCAGTTTATATTGGAAGCTCCATAAGGCGTTAGATTAAATGAGAATCTTGTATCTTTGTATCTGGTTCCTGCAGTTGTTACACCTAATGTTGTTATACCATAAGGATTATTATCTGAAACATTGGTTTTATTATAGTTTGTATCACTGAAAGCTGTGTCGACAGTCGAAGGAGTGACACTTGTCTGTGCGGCTGAATGATACATGCCTATATTCGTGGAATTTGGAAGCAATTGAACTGTTGTTGCAAAAGAAGGAGTTATTGAAATTAAAAAGAATATAATGCTTAATAAGAAAATCTTCAACATGAATTAGCCACCCATTTATGCGTTGAATTATAGCAATCGCACCATTTCAAAGTGCCAGTCGAATTGTAGTATTTCGAGCATGTTGGAACTGCTTCTGCAGACAGATAATAGCTCTGGTTATAGATGCTCATGTTCCAATTAGAACCGACCGCACCATTAGAAATATTTCCCAAGTTTATTGAAAATGCATTTGCCAAATCCCCTTTGACTATGGAGTTTGCCAAAGACAGATTATTATAAGTGATTCCGCCTGTCATGTTCCAAAAATAATCCCCATTTTTTCCATTGAAATAAAGGCTATTATTTGCCAAGATATTATAAAATGTCTGGCTTGTATTTATTGCAGTTATCATTTGCGCAGATGTATTGAACAGATCAGCAGTGCAAACCCATACCCCATTCACCTTGCCCTGCACAAGATTTCCTGCCGTGCAGTTTGTTGGGTTCGTGATATTGTTTAAAGGAATATTCCCTGTATGATTCCAGAAATAAGATGGCGATTTGCCATTTAAATAATAGCTGTTGTTTGCAATGGATGAGACATTGGCTGTTACAAATGCATCATAAGTATCATTGGTCGTATTCAAGAATAAATCTCTTTCTGTTTGATTGTCAATATAACTGCAATAACCAGAAGAATTCACATTCAAATCTCCTTCTGAACTTTGTAGAATATAACTTTGCAAGTCGCTTATGTTTGCCTCATAGAGAATTGGAAAACTGTCCATATTATCCCAATAGACAGAACTATTCACATTAAGATTGCTCTCATTTGCCAGATTTATAAAAGTTGCATCGCAATAATCCATCGCAGGTATGGTTTGGTTATATTGCCATGTCGTATCATTTGTAAAGTTGAAAGGATTTGAATAAGGATAGAAATAACTTGAAGGATAACCGTTGAAATAGATGGAATTATTTACAGTTATATTCTGTATTGAATTTATGCAAACCTCATAGGTTATGTTTGATGCATCTTCTGTGACGGTGAAGTTGACGTCATCATTGTCGTATGCATCCCCTGAAGTAGAACAATTTCCTGTTGTTTCAGCATTATAACTCATTATACATCTGATTATATGCGTGCCTTCAGTAGAGTTCAGTTTAAAGGCTACTGTTCTATTGTTAGGACCATTAACGTTATAAGAATTATTCCATATTTTTATCCAGTTAGCATTTGAAGAAGAATCATTATTATACCATATGTATTCATAACTGTTAAAACCAGCAAATTCTTGAAATTTACAAGTAACAGTAATCACACCTTCTCCTACGAAAAATGAGGAAGCATTTATATAAATTTCTTGTACATCAACTCCAAATGACCATGGATCATATTTTGTTCCATTGCAACCTAAATATGCATCATCTAAAGTACCACTACATGAAAAACCCCAAATTTGAGAACAAGTTTTTGGAGTTTCAAAAGGATTATAGGATTCGTTGTAGCAGTAAGAACCGTCCAATACATTTGTGCAATAGTTGCTGATGTTTGATGAGTTTACACTCCAATCACTTTGATTCGCCAGAAAAGCAACAGAAGAATAATTTGCAGACCAGAATGGATCAACTTCATTAAAACCAGTCAAATAGCCAGAAGGATTAGTATTCAACGGATAGTATAAACTATCAGCTAAGGATTCATTCCAAGAGGAATTGCCGCCTGCGCCATTTACGCAATACTGCGATTCATTCACCTTGAAAGCAGTTATATAACCATCGCTTGTCTGCGAATAATTGGCTGTCCATAATGTATCTTCTTCAGTGAAATTTATGATTCCTGCTGGCAAGGCTGTCAATAAATAATCAGGTTTTGGACAAAACCAGCATGAGAAATCATCCTTGTTTATTATAGGCAGGAAAATTGCATCATCCGCTATGGCAATAACAGGGACTATAAACAGCACTATCAATAAAAACAGAGCAATTTTCATAGATATTATCATCTTTTCCAAATATTAATATTTACCATTTGTCTTTTGGTTCAGGTTCGCCCCTTTCCTTTCCGCCGTAATATTCCCACTCATAGTGCATCGGTTCTCTCGATTTCGGCCTGACACCCATCGCATATTTCTTCAAGCCCTTTGTCCTTGGATATTTCTTCCTTGCCTCGCTATAAGCTATCGCGATAGCCTGTTGCTGTGGATAACCCTCTCTTATAAGTTCTGCTATCCTATTTGATATGAATGTCTGGACTTTTGGCGTAAGCTTCCTTCCTCTTTTAAAACTTTTCCATCTTATAATATTAATCACCTCTTAATAAGTATGCCTCGTGGCAATTCTTTTTCCATCCTTATATTTGAAATGAGTATGATCTATCTCCTGCCAATGCAGATATCTCATCTGCTTGGGGCTATAAATCTTGACTTTTCCCCTCTTGATAGTTCCAAGTAATTTTCTCTTTGATTTTTTATGATAAAATGACTTCCATTTTCCCAATCAATCACCTTTATTTATTTCTTTAATTTTAAAATTATATATTTTTTTTAATGGGATTTCTTGTATTTCTCTATTGCAATAAGGACACATCCTTAACCATACTCTTTTATTTGGATAATTACAGGGAAATATTACAGAAGTATGCATAATTCTTTTGCAGTTTGGGCATTTTAAAGGTATAACGCCAAAAGGATATTTTTGTTTTCTACCAAATGCCTTCCATCTTGCCATTTAATCATTCCTGTGCTCATCATCCCATCTTTGCCAATTCTTCTTCAAGTTCTCATCCCTTTCTTTCGTCTGCTTTGTTAATTCCTTCTTGAATTTCTTTTTGGTATTATACTTTTTATAAAATGACTTCCATCCTGCCATATTAATCAATTTTACATTGGTTTTTTTAATTCTTTCAATCCTTTCTTGACATAAGGTTTGGATTTCTTATAGATGCTTTCTGCTATGCTATCCGCCCTTTTCAAGATGTTCAAAGCCTTTCTATGCCTTATCTGGAATCCTTCTTTTTTGATCTCTTTCTGTATTTTTTCTTTTTCTCTTTGAAGTTCCTGATAAGCTTCTGTGTTTTTTTCAGCTTCCTTTAGCTTGTTGACTTCTAGCTTTAATTCTGCCAAACTCTTAGTCGGCTTTGAGCCAAATCTTTTCCATCTACCCATTTAACCACCTCCTGCGACTCCTCTTGCCAATCTTGCCATAAAGATTATCAAAATAATTGATATAACTGAAAAAATCATTGTCATTATTGGTTGCGCATAGCCTGTGGATGTGAAATATGCGATTAAAAATGTTGCACCGAAATATATTGCCATGGCAGCAGCACAAGGCAGACCGGTAGCTACAACGCAAACGCCTCCAACTGCAACCGTTGCACCGCTAAGCCATGTAAGGCTGGTGATGCTTACAAATTGGTACGCAACTGGCAATAAAAGATTCAAGAAAGCCAGGCATGTCAAGAATATGACTATGCTTGATACGATAGTCAGGTCGCTCATCATCCGCCACCTATGACTTTCTTGAAATAACCTGACATTATGCCTGCCGAGATTATGACCATGACTGCAAAGACAGCCCATAATAAAAGATTGTTCAATCCGATCGTGAATAATGAGAACCAACCAAGAAACGAATAGCCGAATGCTTTTTCAGCAAATTCAGATTTTTTATAAGATATTCCAATGGCAGTGGCAATGCTTAAAATCAATGAAAGGAATATGGCGAACATCGCCACATCAGTCTGCAAGTTTGCGACATCGCCCATGCCGAATAGACTGCCGAATAGTAATGCCCCATAGCCGAAAGGATTAGTCAATACTTCTGGTGATGGGCATGGAATTGCATTGCAGTTTGAATCATAGCATTGTATTGCTGTATTTGGACATGCCGTATTATTTAAAGTTACATTTAAATGCTTTTCAATCAATTCTTTTTCGGTAGTATTGCCGCCTGTTTCATTTATTATCAAGGCAGTCGAACCGTCTGCCTTGATACATGCCGCAGTATATGAAGATATTGTCACTGAACCTGTTATTGTCTGATTATAATAATAAACCCCATTCCCCCAAGTGATTATATAAAAAAATGGAACTCCAAATGCGCTGTGTGTCGTACCTGCACATGCTGATGTATAACCTGCACAATTTGTCTTGTCTATTGTATAATTTCCATAAGCAAAATTCCATTTCCATCCAAACCAGCAATGAGAGCAATCTGCAATATTTTCAGTCAAGCCATGCGTTGCATTGTATTGCGGTGTCAATTGTTCGCAGGTGCTTCCTGATGGGCATGGAATGCTTGTATTGGTGCAACCGACAGATGTCATAATAGTTGTTTTTAATGGATCATTTTCATCGCAATAAGAACCCTGATTAACATTTGCATTGCATCTAGTTGTTCCGCAACCGCAATCACCGCAGTAATTATTCTGCGTTATATCACAATTTGAATTTGTATAAGTTTCATTGTTTGTTGCCTGGGAGCATGACCATTGTGGCGTACAAAGATTAGTTGAAGCTGAAAAGAAACTATACCATGCAGAAGGATTGTTTGAATGCATCGAATCACTACCAGAAGTACAACCAGTATATTGACACATCTTAAATGTAGAACCTGAAGGTGTAGAAGTATTTGAAAAAGGCAATAAAGATTGTGTAATTCTCATATTGTTTGGAAATAAAGTGTATAAATAATCAAGTAATGCTGTATTAGTAGAATTTTGCATATTTATCTGTGCTGTTGGTGTGCCAGAATAAAGCATGAATGGTCTTGAATATATAGTGCTTGAATTATTTGATAATAGAGTTATCTTTGCAGTTGATAGACTTAAACCTTCTAAATAATAATAATTATTAAACCCCCAACAAACATCACAACCAAAACTGGAAAAATAGCCGAAAAAAGAATCTCTCATTTGCCATAATAAATAGGAAACATCATTAGCATTTTTACAAGATGCATAAGAACGTGGCATATCACGAGTTAAAACCCTTCTTGCTTTTATAAAATTGCCTATTTTTACAACTACTGCATAACTACTCTCATTATCTTTGCATATTAACCAAGAATTATTTGTATTAAAATTCTTAAAAACTGGTGATGGTGTTGTAGTAGTATCAGTACATAAATCACTTGTGCTTAATGCTATATAATCAGAACCGCAATAATATGAATATTCATCAGTAGAAGTTGCCGACCATGTAGTTCTAGCTTCGATAATATCCAAAGTATAGAATTTGAACTTGTCAATCTCTAATTTTGAAGGCAAATTATCCCAATTCCAATAAAAACCCATTCTTAAATTCCTTATAGCCAAAGAAGCGTTTATTACCACTGACAAATTAATCCAAACACCCGTAGTTGTATTTAAATAAGTTTGATTGATATATGCTCCTGTTTCAGCATTAATTACAAAAAAGATAGGAACAGGCGTTGTCAAAGTTGTATTCCAGCGGTAATTAGTGATAATAATCCCTTCCTGATTTGCTGGAAGCCTTAATTCAATATAATTCACTCCATTCTGCGCATTGTTAGAATTAAATGATGATAAAGCAGTTGAATTAGTCCATAAAGGAGTTAGACCAGTTGAAACCCAATCATATTGTTGTAAATATAAATTGTTTGTTTGCGCTGTTCCATTGCTCTCAATGATAACGCAATTAGTCATTCCATCGCATGTTGCATTCTGATAGAAAGAATTGTTATAAAGGGAATTAAAAAGAACTATGCCTTGTGGATAATTGTTTATTGCCACATGGTCAAAATAAGGATTATATGAGAACATTGTGTATGCTTCCGCTTTCGAGGAAAAAGCTAAAAGAAAAAATAAAGAAATAAATAGATAAAGATACTTTCTTGTAAGCATAGTCTTCACTTTAAATAATTCTTTTCTCTTAAATTTAAAAGTAGCTATGCTTTTTACTTGAATCCGCTAGTGAAATGTTTTGTAACCAAGTAACCTGATCCTAGAACTGACACTATCACTATTAGCAATGCTATCCACTGCCAATCAATTCCCCAGATCGTTATGGCTGATGCTGTTGGCATGACTGCCGTATATCCGTAAAGCAAAAGCATGATTACGAATATGGACACAAACATTCCGCTAAATACTCTTCCTATGATGTCTGGCATTTAATCACCTTATATTTTTTTCTTATAAATTGGATTGGTGCTTCGTCCAATTTTTATGAATATTACTTTTTACTGGAGGTTTTTATTATTTGCATAACAACGAATCCTGCCACTACAAGGAATATTATTATGCCGATAAATGTGAAATCCACGCTCCATATATTTGCCAGTTTCTGATAATTGTATGATGAATAATAATTGCTATTCAAGGTAACATTGGGATAGGCAAGTGTTCCATTGGTATATACCTTTATGTGGGTTGTGTTGAAGGAATATCTAGCTGCCGGAATCTCAAAGGTCGTGTTTCCGAAATAATAGAGATGCATTGAATAGCTGTTTACAGGAATGTGGCCGAAGGCAAAATATGTGTTGTTTGCCGTGAAATTCCTCACTTCCAGAGCTATGTCTGGATTTGTCATAGGTTCAAAGGCATAAAGTAACATTGTTATTGCAAATACACCTGCAAGGAATATCAAAAATCCCTTTTGCAAAAGATCCATACCCTTATTTATGTTTTATTGCATATACTTGTCTATTATGGAAACATTACGCCTGCTACCTCTTCCACAGCAGAAATTCATCCTGTTTATGTATGATAACCATAAAATAATGACGTTCAAGGAACAGGATATTTATAAATCAAATAGAAGTTTTAAGAAGGCGATGAAATGCCTGCATGAAAAGGACATCGTACTATGCAGGGCGATAAGAACCGGCAGCAAGAAAGACTGCTTCAACCAGTATAAACTGACGATATTCGGCGAGCATGTCGCCGAAGTTCTAAAAAGACTTCAAGTGGGAAAATGACATACTCACACGCCCTAAAGGGCATGGTATCTCATCAGAAAGGTGAAAAATTGTGAAAGTATTAGAATTGTTTTCAGGAACAGCAAGTTTCAGTAGAGTTTGTGAGGAAAGAGGACATCAGACTTTTACAATAGATAATAATCCTATTTTCAAACCTGATTTATGCAAAGATATAATGCAAATTGAGAAAAAAGATATACCTTTTCAACCAGATGTGATATGGGCGAGTCCCCCATGTCAAAAATTCTCAATCATGACAGTGTATAAAAATTGGGAGAAGATAGATGATAAGACATTTGTTCCAAAGAACAAGGAAACTATTCATGCAATAGAAGTTGTAGAAAAAACAGTTAAATTGATTAAAGAATTGAAACCAAAACTTTTTTTTATAGAGAATCCAAGAGCCATGCTAAGAAGAGTTACAATCATGTTTCCATTAACGAGAAAGACTGTAACATACTGTCAATACGGAACACCTTATCAGAAAGCTACTGACATCTGGACTAATTCAAAAGAATGGATACCGAGACCGATATGCTCTCCGAAAGCACCTTGCCATGTAAGAGCTCCGAGAGGTTCACGATATGGAATTCAAGGAATGGATGGTTTCAGAGAAAATAGAGAACAGAAACATCCACAAGACAGTTCAAGATTAAAAAGCCATCATAGTTACATGCATCCTGAACAGATGTCAGACGATATAAATCCAAAGACATACGGAAAAACAAGACCCTCACTACATCCTCACGACCTTTGGGCAACCCAAGAATTTAATTGGGATTTTTCAGCTAAGACAAGAAGAGGTATAGTTCCGAAAGAACTATGCGAAGAAATTTGCATGGCATGTGAAAAGGAGATTAATTCATGAACAATCGGGATAAATATATGCTATTTTCTGCTGTTATCCTTATTCTTACGCCTATTATTTTTTCAACGATAACTACAAACAAGATAACCGCGACTGATTGGGTTTATCGCCATAGTGAATGGATAAACCGATATTTACGAGGTGATTTCACCCCTGTTTATGAATATCCGCCGTTGTTCCATTTTTTGATGCTTCCATTCGTATATTTTGATTTTCCAATAATTTATTTCCAGATTGTTTTTGCAATTCTAAGCACTTTTGGAATTCTTTATTATGTCAAGAAAATGGAGAATGAGAAAGCCATGATCTTGATGGCGATGCTCATGGCGACAAGCGTTGCTTACATAGAATTTTCATCGGCATTGATGCCACAGGCATTGGACTATTTCTTGTTTCCCCTAGTCCTTATTGCATATTTCAAGGGAAAGAATTTAACTGTTTTAACTGGAATAACCGTAATATTTTTCATGCATTTGATTGGAATTATTTTTTTAGGTATTTTGTTAATCCATTCACTACTGACGAAGAGATATAAATTTGCGTCTTATTCTATAATTTTATTATTAATGCTTTTACCTATTTTTTATCATTATACTTTTTCTCCGATTTATTATCAGTTCATATGGGATTTCCAAGCCCAAGCGCAATGGGAATCCTTTTATATCTCGCCAATCTACAGGTTTTTTGTCTTGTCAGGATTTCTTACATGGATCTTACTGCCGTTTGCGGGTTATAAACTGGCAAGGCAAAAATTTAAATTTGATGAAAAGCTATTATTATATGTAATTTGGATTTTAGGATTTTTACCTTTGGCAATTTTCAACTTTGGAATATGGCGAGCAATGAGCTATCAGATTGTTCCGCTCTCGTTATTTGTTGCAACATTGATTTCAAAAGCTTTAAAATAAAATGACATACTCACACGCCCTAAAGGGCATGGTATCTCATCAGAGTGATTAACATGGATAAAGAAAAAGACGATATTAAAAAACAAGCGTTAGAAGAAACTAAAGACTATTTTACAGAAGAAGGTGGTGGAGTTTTTGACTGTAGATTATGTGGTGAGAGTGGTTTTATGGAACTTGAAGAATTAACCTCTCACTTTTACGAAGAACATCCAAGAGAATTTTGTGATTGTGCAATAGATTTTGCAATGGAAAAAACTAAAAAGAAGTTTTATTTCAAAGAGCAAGATGTGATTGAAGATACAAAAAGAATATTTATGAAATTAAACATTGAGGATTTTAAGAAAGTTATAGACAACATAGACGATGAAGAATTTGCAGAACTATTTCACAAGGAATACGAAAAAGCTTCACTTGCTTATGGTTGGAAAACTCAAGAAAAATGTCAAACTGATTTTTGGAATTTACCAGAAGCCAATAGAAAAGCGATGATAGGAACTGTTATACAAATTAAACTATGGTTGTGGAAACTGATAGATGATGTATTTAAATTCAAGACAGAAGTTGAGAACAATGCAAAAACCTAAAGTTTTTAAATGGTGTGGAATGGTTGAACGAAGAAAGAACGAATGGAAAGATTGGAATGGTAAGCAAAGCTACGATTACTTTATAGAACTTCCAGAATGGTTAGCGAGAGCTTACAACCTCGACTTTAGACAAGTGATTGTAACAATTTGGGCAGAAGGACAATCTATGTCGAAGATGTCAAAGAGAGCTACAAGCGACAAATATTTTAAAGCTAATTGGTCAAAAAAACAAACGAAGAAACGAAAACTTAATAGTAACTATATAAAGATAAAGGTGATTAAGTGAAAAATCGCTACGAACATTTTAAATCTAACGACGGCTTGGTAGAGAAGATGCACACGATTAGAACCACTTCTCATGCTACCTACAACTGCAACTACCACTTTGTGTGGATTCCAAAGTATAGGAAACCTCTATTGAAGCATGAGAAACTTAAAGAGATTTTAGAAAAGATACTACGAGGTCAGAGTGAAAGTCGTGAGTGGGAAGTCTTGGCGATAGAAATCCAACCAGACCATTTGCATCTATTCGTAAGCGTTCCACCTTCTTGGTCGCCTTCGGAAGTGGTGAACATACTAAAGGGCAACACATCAAGGCAACTGCGATTGGTCTTTCCATTCCTAAAGACTATAATCAGAAAAAGTTTGTGGGCAGACGGCTACTATGTTTCAACTGCTGGTTATGTAAGTCAAGAGCAGGTCAGAAAATATATTGATGAGCAATCTAAAAGACTTAACTTACGATTTGAGAAAGAGTTGGATAACGATATAAAAGAGGAGTTGGACAAGTCTATTTTAGACTACTGCTCAATTCCTCCCAAAGATAAATCTTTGGGTATCCTTGAGGAATTTTTATGATAACTATGAATAAATGGAAATCCTTTGGAAGGAAAGTAATAAGAAAGCCAAAATACCTCTATAAGATAAAACTGCCTGCGTATCCTGACATGTATTTTACCTCTAAGAAAGAAGCTAAAATATGGCTGGATGAGTTCTTTGGAAAAAGGCATGGAAGCGTAGCCAAGCTGATGAGAAAAGGGCTATTGACAAAGGAGAAAGACGGTATGACGATGGCTCTAACACCTGCTATTAAATATAAAACTCGGCCTTTATTTCGGATAACAATACCAAAAACAGGGAAGAAAAGAACTTTTGAAATTTAAATAGTGATGAAAAATGATTGTAAGATTTAAAAATGGCTATCATAATTCAGATTTCAAATTGAGAATTAATAATCCGAAAAAGCAGGAATTTTATAAAAATATGGCTAAATATAATCCTGATAAAATTATTATTTATGAGTGATAAAATGAGAAAATTTACGGATGAAGAAATACCTATTGATATTTTAAGGATGATAATTAATAAGTCAAGAAAATATTCCATTATTGCCTTGATAAACGGGCATTCACAGGTCGGGAAAACGACATTCATAAGGCATATGGCCAACCGCATCATGCAGATAAAAAGATTTGGAAGGCTGAACCCTTATGATCCTGACAATGCTTGGAACGAATGGGATGAGAAAAAATATACTGCCACCAATGCTTATGAATTCGTGAAAATCTGGGATGAGAATGATAACTCTGTATTGACACTCGCCGAAGCAGGTGAATCTTTGAATTATTTGGAATGGTTTTCTGTGATGGCAAAAGTTTTTGCCTCTACGACGAGAACGCAGGGGTTGAAAAGAAATATTTGTTTTTTAGATACGTGCATGTCAACTGACATACAGAAGCATAACAAGGAAAATATAGACTTCAGGATATGGGTTTATAAAAGATATGATTATTGGAGAAGATGCATCACCCGCAACTATTGGGTTGAGATAGATTATGCAAAAGATAAATGGCGATTGCGTTGGCTGCCAAATTGGGATTTCCAATATTCTGAAGAAGAACTACTACTTAGTAAGAACTATACCGACTGGGTTGCAAAAGATCTGAAAAGTGCGATTGCAGAAAAAAATAAGCGTTTGGTTGGAATTTTGCCATTACAACCTCAAATACCTCATGAATGGTATTAGACAGACACACATATATATATATAATGAAGGTGTATACCACCCTATATAAGAATGAACAAACTTTTTATATAATGTCGTATAGACATACATTTTTTATGTCTTTTTGCATATCGCCAGTCTCATAAAGGTATACATATCCATTTTATGTGTGTGTGTCTGGGTAGAAATCTTTAAATTTAATGAATAATACATACTTTTTATGACTTTTTATGGTCTAACAAGCTATGATAGATGCAAAGAACTTTTGAAAGTTCTACAAAACCAAAATTTTATAGAAATAACACAAGAAGAACTTGCAAAACAAATAGCTATAAATATTGGATCGTCTAAATTCTATAAAACAGTAAGAAATTATATAGCAATGTTAATAAATTTTAAAATGATTGAATCAATTGATAAATTTGATAGATTTAAAATCAATTATGAGGTATTAAATGATAAGTAAAGAAAATATAGAAGAAATCAAGAATGCAATCTATATGTATTGTAAGACTTCTAAATTTTGTTGCCTTTGCATGGATAAGATACCACATAATGAACATTGCTGGCATATTGGTTCTTTAAGGATTGGAATGATTGAAAATTTATTTACACTTATCAATCAAATATTGAATGATACTACCCCACAAAAATTTAGAGTAACCGAAGCATTACATTATTTAGCTGGTAATGGATATTTATATTATAAAAATTATACGAAAGTAAAAGACCATATTCAATTATTCGGTACAGTTGTACATTACGCAAGTGAAAAATTTTGGTTAGAAATGAAATTAAAAGAAGAACATCCTGAATTAGAAACAAACTTAACAAATTGGTATTAATGGAAGAAACTAAAGAGCAGCTTGAAGATATCATCACGCGATTAGAAGATAGAAAAAAATTATTGGAACTTAAAGAAAAAGCTAACAAGCTTAAACAGGAAGTATCAAATAAAGAGGAACAAGTCAATCCATCATTGATTAAACGAATACTAAAGAGGATATAATGGCTACGATATTCGACAAGGCAGGAGAACTGTTGCTTTATAAAATAGGCGGTGTCCTTCCAGTCTGGATTCCAATTCTCATCGGCGGATTTGGATTCATGCTTTATCTGATGATAACCAGAAGGCCGAAGGCAAAGGAATACAAACCCATCAACTTGAAGCAGGAATTGAAGAAGGATCTTGATATCCAATACAAGTATTTCTATACGCCTGTCAGGAAGAATATTTACAGCGGTCTGATCAAGCTTGGTTCTGTTGCCGGCTATATGCCATTCGTTTGGAATAATCGCTATTATTACAAGCTGCTCACTAGGCGCATCAAGAATGAGGATAGAGTCATAGAAGTAAGGACAAGCGAATCAGATGCATCAAAAACGACCGCCAAGATAAAGGTCGTGGATAATCCGATCCCCTTGCTGTGCTTCAAGATATATCAGGGCAGCCTGATAGGAAGAATAAAGGCAATATTCGGCTTTGGGATGAAATATTTTTTGATTGATGAGAAGGCTGTTGCCATGGATGAGGACTCGATCAAGATTGATTCTGGCTTGGAAAGGCAGTATTTCTTCGGGCAGTTCATATTCTCAAAGGCGGGCAAGAGCATCATGGATAATACTTCTTTCCGCATAGACCGTGAGAACCAGTTGCAGGAGATAGCCAACCAGATTCCGCGCACAGTATTCTTTGACACCGAGCTTGCCAAGAGGGCGATCATGGCCCGCGAGGCGTTTGCATTGGAGAAGGAGAAATTTAGGGCGCAGAAAGAATCGATGGAAGATTGAATGAAATTTAAGATAGGCAAATTCATTATAGAATTAGGATTTGAGTGGAGATATTTATTGATAGCATTACCTTGGTTTGGATTAGGATTCATGCTTTGTTGGGTATTATTTTTAAGTGGGATTTTATGAATTATAAATTATGGCTTATTTTTTGCTTTTTGATTTTATTGGATTTTATCACCACTGTCATCGGTGTCTGGCAAGGAGATTATCATGAGATGAATCCATTGGTAAATGCACTTTATAAAGCTGATGCATTCTATCCATTTTTTGTCTATTCATTGATATTAGTGCCTATGATGGCTTTTGGCATTATAAATCTTTTTAAAACGGAAATGACAAAGAATTTCATGCTTTTTATATTTATCATCCAATGGATTTTTGCTGTATCCGGCAATATCCTGATATTATTATTTTTTTAAAATCATGCCTTGGAAACGCTCTTCTTCCCAACATTCATGGCATCCTTGATGATAGAAATGGTCATGCTTCTTGCAATATTTTAAATTATTCATTCAATCATCTGATATCGCAAATATATTTTGAATTGCTTCCAAAAATAGAAGTTATAGTTATATTGCATAATTGCTGTGTTGTATTAATAATTGTTTTATTCTGTTCTAAAAATGCATTTGGGTCAAATATACTATAGTAAGCTAGTACTCCTACTACAATCAAAATTATCAATATAGCCCATCCATAAATTTTTAGATATTCTATTGCTGTTTGCCCTTTCATTTATAATACCTCCTATTCAATCATCTCAAGGATATGTCGAACCGCGCCTTACCCTACCTCACCACACCCAACCATACCACACCCTACCTCACCACACCCAACCATACCACACCCTACCTCACCACACCCAACCATACCACAC
>Ga0315281_10003753_pt1 | contig 22201 bp, 22 predicted proteins | sample YL17G07_0_MG_FD_204540 | JGI IMG/M metagenome (GOLD analysis project Ga0315281, IMG submission 204540) | Sediment microbial communities from Yellowstone Lake, YNP, Wyoming, USA - YL17G07_0 | ecosystem: Environmental > Aquatic > Freshwater > Lake > Sediment | place: USA: Wyoming | collected... | reverse complement strand
GAGTTTGTGTTAGAATATTTTAAACAGAAAGGGGGAACTGTACAGTATCTATAGGTCCCGCACAATAACTTGACTTCCTATAAACTTTTGGTACAATGCGTAACGTTATGGAAGTTAATAAATCCGAAACGGGAAAGGCAAGCACGATAGATAGAATCCCCGTGGGAGAAAAATTTCCTATACTTGAAGTCCGTGAATCTTTGGGAATGTGGATTGCTGTAGAAGGTGAAATTAAAAAGGTTATCGGAGAGCCAAGAAAAAAAGTTATTCCCGGAAACGCGTCGGATACGGTACTTGGTTAAAAGAAAGCCAGGGACAAAAATCCGAAAGAAGCCCCGAGTAAGCCTCCGCCCAGAACGTCTGACAACCAATGCTCCCCCAAATAAATTCTTGAAATAAACATTAGAACAACAATAATAACAATTGAACAATATAGCAATTTTTTTTGAACACTTGAAAATCTTTTAGACCTTAAAATTAAAAAAGAAATTATTACACTTAAAAAAAGCGTTCTAGCTAAATGCCCTGACGGATAAGACGAACCGGGCTGGACATAGGAACTTGGAAACGAAAACGGAATATCGTATCTCACAAATAAGTATGGAGGACCAGGATGAGTTACAAACATCTTCCCAAACAGTTCAAAAACATGAATTGCCACAAAAGAGAAAAGAGTAAAAATAAACCTCAATTTCCTAGTAATTACCCACAAAATAAACAATATAAAACTTACAATTTCAAAACTACCCATCAGACTCAATAAGGAAAATGGCGTATTAAAAATTTGAGAAATTTTATCTTGCAATCTAACCGTTGTATCAAAATCCAAACCCGTAAAAAGATTTTTATGTACTAAATAAGAATACAAAACAAATAAAGAGAAAAGTAAAACTCCTGATAAAAAGGTGTATATTTTTGGTTTAGTCATTAATCTTTGAGGACGAGCTCTTTAAGAAATTTACGGAATTCACCGTTTAAATCCGGATGCTGTAATCCCAATTCCACAACTGTTTTCATGTATTCAAGTTTATTTCCGGTATCGTAATATTTTGCATTTTCTATTTCTACCGCATAAACCGGCACGCCCTCATCTTTTAAAAGATTAATTGCATCAATTAACCACAGCTCCCCACCTTTACCCGGTTTTATGCGTTTTAAAGCAGTAAAAATTTCAGGAGGAAAAATGTATGCCCCATGAGTTGCCAAATTTGACGGCGCCTGATCCGGTTCGGGTTTTTCTATAATTGCATTGACTTTATAAACATTTCCTTCAACAGGAGTAATGTCTCCGATTCCGTAACGCTTTAGATCTTCTTTTTTTTGAATTCTGACTCCCGATATAACAATTCCACCGTATTTTTCATGAACCTCCATCATTTGCGAAAGTCTTGGCGGTTTTGAATAAATAAATTCATCTCCCCAGAGTACGGCAAACGGTTCGTCTTCAATTGCAGGTTCAGCAGATAAAACAGGCGTTGCATTTCCGTAAGCCCCTTTTTGCCTTATGTAAATAAAGTTGGCCATCTCGGAAATTCTTTTTACGTGTTCCAATAATTCTGTTTTTCCGCCCTGCTCAAGATTTTTTATCAATTCCGCATTCGGCGTATCAAAATGATCTTCTATCGCCCGCTTGGCAGATCCCGTAACAATAATAATATCTTCAACTCCCGAATCAACCGCTTCCTCAACTACATATTGAATAACCGGCTTATCTACAATTGGAAGCATTTCTTTAGGCATTGCTTTTGTCTGAGGCAAAAAGCGGGTTCCAAAACCTGCTGCAGGAATAACAACTTTCCTAATCTTCTTCATATAGTCTTTAAATTGTAATGCCAGTCGATAAGCGATGTCAACCCCGCTTAACGGGATTAACAATCTTCTTTACATACCCTTTTATTTTTGGTAAAATAATTCGTAACTCAAATCACAAAACTCAAAACCACAAATCAAATCTTAAATCTTTGACTCGAATTTTGAGATTTTAGGTTTAGATTTGACATTTGAGATTTGACATTTGAGATTTTTTGAGTATGGCGACAACACCGGTTATTTTTTTAAAAGAGGTAAGAGACGAACTTAAAAAGGTCGTTTGGCCAACAAGACCGGAAGTAATAAGACTCACTACGGTGGTAATAATGGTAAGCTTAATCGTTGGAGTTTATCTAGGCGGACTCGACTTAATACTCACAAAGATTTTAGCAATATTTATTAAATAATATGGATGACACAATAGTTCAGGACGTAATAAACGAACAAACAGAAGAGCAAAGAATTGCATCTGAAAATGCTAAGTGGTATATCATACACACTTATTCCGGGCACGAAAATAAAGTTGCAAAATCTTTAAAACAAAGGGTTGAATCAATGGGTTTTGAAACCCGTATTTTCGATATCATTGTTCCGACAAGAAATACAATCAAAGTTTCGCAAGGGAAAAAAGAAACGGTAAAAGAAAAAATATTCCCCGGCTATGTTTTGGTTAAAATGATTTTGGATGACGAATCTTGGCTTTTAGTAAGAACAACCCAAGGAGTTACGGCTTTTATCGGAGCAGGCAATAAACCAAGTCCAATTTCAGACAAAGAAGTAGAAGCAATCCAAAAATTTATAAAAACAGACGAACCGCTATACAAAACTGCTTTTGTTAAAGGCGAGGCAGTTAAAATTATTGACGGGCCGTTTACCGATTTCTTGGGCGCAATTGACGCAATCGACGAGGCAAAAGGCAAGCTTAAAGTTTTGGTTTCAATCTTCGGAAGAGAAACCCCGGTTGAACTGGACTTTTTACAAGTAGCAAAACTCTAAACTATGGCAAAAAAAATAAAAACAATTATAAAACTTACTATTCCGGCTGGTGCAGCCACTCCTGCGCCACCTGTTGGACCTGCTTTAGGACAACATGGGCTGCCGATTATGGAGTTTGTAAAAGCGTTTAATGATAAGACCATGGATCAAAAAGGCACGGTTATTCCCGCGGTTATTACAGTTTACGAAGATAGAACATTTTCCTTTATTATTAAAAAACCTCCGGTTGCCGAAATGATTAAAAAAGCTCTAGGCAAAGACAAGGGCTCACAAAAGCCGGGCAAAGAATCCGCAGGAAAACTTACCAGAGCTCAAGCCGAAGAAATTGCAACAGCCAAAATGGAAGATTTGAATACAACTGAACTTGAACCGGCAGTAAAAATTGTTACAGGAATTGCCAGGAGTATGGGAGTAACAGTAGAATAAACTCGAAACACGACTATTGAAACTCGAAACAAGCTTAAAATTCGAATGACAGAAAATTTTAAACATTTGGATTTAGAAAATTAAAATTTGTTTCGGATTTGAAATTTCGGATTTCGGATTTGCGACTGAAAGGAGATTTATGGGAAAAATAAGAGTTAAAGCCTTCGGCGACGAAGCTGAAGAAAAAAAACAAAAAGAAAAGCTTAATAGAAAAAAAGAGGAAAAATTAAGCAGGGCGAAATCCGCCTCCGGCGGAACGGCTGAGGTGGAAACTGAAGAAAAAGCTGTTGAATCTGAAGCCAAAGCTAATTTGTCAACCAACGAAGAAAAAGTTGCAACTCCGCAACCCAAAAAGGAAAAGAAAGAGAAATTTCAAAAAAAACAAAAAGCTTTCCATTCAACCCAATATACTGCTCTTACAAAGCAAGTCGACAGAAGTAAAACCTATTCTCTTTCCGAAAGCTTGGAGCTTTTGGAAAAGTTACAAAGAAACAAATTTGATGAAACAGTCGAACTTCACATAAATACGGTTTCAACCGGAATTTCCGGAAATGTTACTCTTCCCCATGGAACAGGCAAAAAAACAAAAGTTGCGATTGCAACAGATACATTAATTGCAGAGATTGAAAAAGGAATTATAAACTTTGATATTTTAGTTGCACATCCGGAATTTATGGGAAAATTAGCAAAAGTTGCAAAAGTTTTAGGCCCAAGGGGCTTAATGCCAAATCCTAAAAACGGCACAATCACGCAAAATCCCGAGGATGTAGTTAAAAAATACGAAGGCGGACAAATTAACTTTAAAACCGAAGCTAAATCCCCTATTATGCACTTAACAGTCGGAAAAATGTCTTTCGGAGCGAAAAAATTAAGCGAAAACATCGAAAGCATGCTTAAGGCAATTAAAAAATCCAATATTGCAAATATTACTCTAAAAAGCACAATGAGCCCCGGCATTAAACTAAAAATCTAACTTACCTCTAAAAATATGACTGAAAGAAGAATTGGAATAAGAGATATCCCCAAAGCTACAGTTGGGAAAATAAGCGGTGAAGTTCTAATGAATGCAATAGGCATTGAGGTTGTTGACCTTGACAATAATCTTACTATTGTAAAAAAACATTTAGAAACAGATTCTATGATTTTACTTTTTAATCATGCTAAAAATGATTTTTTTGTATGGGCTAGATTTATTGAGAATAATTTAAATTCATTAAGCAATGCTAAGGCCTTAGTTGCAATGAAATATTTAGATCCAAAAAGAGGAAAAGGTAGTAAGGCATTTAGCTTATTTTTCCCAACATGGAAAGCAGCATTTGGCATAGATGCTTCGCCCATTGTTCAACGTAAAGATCATGAACTATATCCTGACCATAAGAAGATAAATACAAGTTCTGTTATAAACGCGAGAAAATTTTTACAAATCCCAGGGCACGTTTTAGCTTTTTCTCCCGAAGGGACAAGAAGTTTAACAGGAGAAATTGGCGAAGCAGAAGAAGGAACGGAATTAATTTTAAAATTAAAACAAGGGGCCATAATTCTTCCCGTAGCTGCAGAATTTCCAATTGGCTCTGATTTAAAACTTTACAGAAATAAAACAGCTTTAAAAATACATGTTGGAAAACCCTATTCTTACGAAGAAATTAAAGCAGAAAGTGAACAAACCGGCAAAAACATTCCTGAACTTGCGATGAGAAGAATAGCTAATCTTCTACCCGAACAAAACCACGGGTTCTACAGATAATTTGACAATCTTGTTATACTTTGATATATTTAAATAATATGAAACCTGAATTATCGCCAAAACAATACAATCGAGAAATACAGGCTCAAAGAATACTTGAAGGAGAAAGTTTTACTGAATTAAGAACGTGGTATCAAGAACGATTAAAGTCTTTTCCAGAATACAGCGTAAAAAATGCTGATTTAACAGATGGAAGCAACTGGAAAGCAAAATTAACTCCTGAAGGACAAGTAGAAGAAGTAGACGGAGGATTTTTTACACTTAAAGGTCAAACAATAACAATAACAAAACCTGATGGAACAACCATGGGATGGACACAGCCTGGACTTTTGCAAAAAGAAGGATCTGTAACAATTTTAACTTCAGAAGGAGTAGAAGAAATTACTGCAAGCGGATTTGTAGGCGTAATTAAAGACACAGATGGAAACATTCTTTTAACTTTAGCGCAAGAACCATTTGCCTTAACCCCTAAAAAAGTATTGGCTCGAACTCCAATTCAAACTAGTGCTGCTAAATTAGCAAGTGTATTATCTGGAGATATTTCTAAAGATAAAGCTATGTACGAATTTATGTCAACAGTAACAGAATCAGAAAATATTTCAACTTTTTTTGGAGAACATGCACAAGACATTTTTCCCCTTCCCTATGCAGATGCAAACAGAATACAAGCTACTAATATTGGATTTGTAACAACAATTTCAGAACCGGCAATGAGAGAAGCTGTTACAAAAAACGGACAAAACAGATGGTGTACACTAAAAGAAGTTTCACAACTTGCAAAAGCTGGAATATTAAACGGACATACAGCCGCAGCAGTTTTAGCCGCAAATTAATATAACTTAAAATAAATCCATTTACCTAAATAAGCCTTGACGTTAACTTATTCTTCTGCTAAACTTATAAAACCTAAGACCGTGGGCGCAAAAATAAGTCCTACCGAGGAGAATAAGTATCTAGTATTTCGTATCTAGTATTTAGTAGCTTCCTTAGGGAAGCTTTTTTTATGGTTTAGGTTTTATATTTTAAGTTTAATATTATGGATACAAAAGTAAATACAAATAGGCAAAAAAAAGAAGCAATAGTTGATGAGCTTGTTGAAAAAGCTTCAAGAGCTAAGGCCTTGGTTTTTACCAATTACGAAGGATTAACCCACAAGCAACTGGAAGGATTCAAAAAAGCGATTAAGCCTCTTGAAAGCGATTACGTTGTGGCCAAAAATACACTTGTATTAAGAAGCCTTGAGAAAGCAAACATTAAAATCGAAAATCCGGCTTCTTTAAACGGCCCAACAGGCACGATGTTTCTATATGGAGATATTGTTGAACCTTTAAAAAAATTAGCCAAAATAATCAAAGAATTTAATCTTCCGACTGTTAAATTTGGCATTCTTGATAATCAAGCGCTTACAAGCGAACAAGTGCTAAGATTGGCTACACTTCCCTCCCGCGATACGCTTATTGCGCAATTTGTAGGCGGAATAAAATCACCGCTTTATGGCTTGCATAGGGCTTTATCGTGGAATCTTAATAAACTTGTTATTACGTTAAAAGCTATTGAAACCAAGAAAGTTTAATTTTAAATTTTAAATTTGAAATTTTTAATCAAATCTAAATTTAAAATGTTTTAAACATTTAGTCATTGAAAATTCATTGAAAATTGAAAATTTAGAATTAGAAATTCTCCAGGAAGGAGGTGTTGTATGGCAAAATTAAATAAAGACGAATTAATAAAAGCAGTTGAAGAAATGTCCGTTCTTGAACTTTCCGAGCTTGTAAAAGCTTTGGAAGAGAAATTTGGAGTAAGCGCTCAAGCCTTTGCCGCAGCACCAGCAGCCGCTGGAGCCGCCGCAGGAGCAGACGAAGAACCAAAGGAAGAACAAACAGTATTCAACGTCGTTATTGCGAATAGCGGTGCAAATAAAATAAGCGTAATCAAGGCTTTAAGAGAATTAGTTCCAACTTTGGGACTTAAAGAAGCAAAAGACTTGGTAGATGCCGCACCAAAAGAAGTAATGACAGCGGTAAATAAGAAAACAGCAGACGAAGCTAAGGAAAAATTAACCACAGCAGGCGCTACTGTTGAATTAAAATAATACGTGTATTTTGTATAAAGTATTTCGTATTTAGTATTAAGCCCCGAAATTCGGGGCTTTTTGCTGGTAATTTTATACCAGATACTGATTTCCCCCTTGACAAGTTTGTTCTATTTTGTTACTTTATACATGGTTAACAATCACATTGATTGTCAATCATCTACTCTTAAGGCTATGATTAATCAAAACATATCAATCAATAACCTACCAGATCTACTTACGGTACGGGAAGTTGCGCAAGTCTTGCGTGTTTCTCCGTTAACAATCAAACGCTGGGGCAAAAGAGGCAAACTTCCGGCCATTAGGATCAACTCACGAGGCGACAGAAGATATAAAAAAGAAGCAGTCCTCTGGCTCCTCGGCATCCAGACAAAGGAAGAATAAACCTCAAAAATACTACCAATACTACAAATATCAAATAGTACAAATATTTAAATATTGAATTATTGGTATTTATTGGTAGTATTTGTAGTATTTACTGTGGAACAGCTGTTGGAGTTGGAACAAAAACCGGTTTAGGACTTGCAGTCGGACCAACAACAGAGCTTGCAGATGAAGAAGCTACAGATTGATTATTCATTTCTATATTTAAAATCGAAACTTCTATAATTTTATTTGTACTGGCTCTGTACAATATTGCCTTTTTAGCAACCGGAAAAATCAAAACCTTATCCCCGTTTTCTGCTCTTGCAAAAAATGTCTGACCGGAAAGTTTTGTTTTATCCGAAACCGTTGCTATTTGCGGCTGTTCGTTTACCGGAAGCTCAATTAGTGCTCCAACTTTATCTATAAGATTTTGTGCTTGAATATTTGCTGCTTCATTAGGATTTTGCGAAAGCCGGTTTTTCTGATATTGATTGTAAAAATAATAAGAAGGAATTGCCACAACTAGCAAAACAAAAACTATGATAATTGTCCAGCCTGCTTTGGTTGGGGCAAAAACGGTTTTTGCTTTTCCCGAAGACTGATGTTCCATATTCAATTCCAATGATAATGAATTGACTCAAGAGTTGTCAACCGATAGGTTGATTGACCTATTAATTTCGTGTAAAGTTAATGTAGATGAGAAAAATTATTTTATTTATTCTTATATCTTTACTCTTTAATTTTAATTCCGTACCCGCAAACGCCTCTTCTTTTGCCAGTGCCTACGTTAGACTTAATAGTCTGCAATCATCCGCTGCCCTTTCCGGAACTGTTTGTGCACAGCCTTCTTCTGCAGGAGCCGGAGTTGAAAATTCGGTAGTTGTAACTTTTCCCGGTGACTTTACAATTTCTTCGACTGTTTCCAACTGGACGACCTCAACAACCAATCTGCCAAACGGCGCTGCAACATGGCCGTCAATTGGCGCAATTGCCACAAGTGTTTCAGGGCAAACAGTTACTTTTTCAAGCGGAGATTTAACCGCAAGCACTCTTTATTGTTTTAATTTTACAGGCGCTTCATCAACAACAGGAAGCACGGGAGTCGACAAAACCGGACAGGTTACAACAAAAAATAGCTCAAATACCACAATTGATTCAACTACCTACGCCGTTTCCATAGTTAGCAATAATCAAATAAGCGTAACCGCAACTATTGATCCGAAGATCTCGGATATGCCGGTTGCAATCGAATCAACAACCACAGGATCAAATTTTTCCCAGGATACCACATTAAGCTATACTGTTACTTACGGCTATGCCGGCGTAAGCCCAATCCCTTTAGCAATTAAAGCAACATGGACACAGGGAACAGTGGGAAGCAACCCAAGCCCTTCGGTTGATATCCTGGACTACGTAATCGGCAGCGCAACTAATGCTTATAATTCAACTGCTCCCGTAATTGACAGCACAAACAAAACAATTACCTGGACAATTTCTTCTTTTCCGGCAAATACCGTAAATAAAACAGTCACTTTTAGCCTTAAAACCAATAGCGCTTATACCGGTGGAAGCACGGTAAGTTTTACAGTCTCGGCAAAAGCAACATCAGGCTCAAACAGTACGACAGACAAATCCGTTACCCAAACTTACCTTTATACTTCTACGTCTACCTCAACATCTTCAACGACCACAACAACAACCACGTCAACCGCAACCCCAACGCCTACTCCAACGCCGATACCTACGGCTTTATCTTTCACTGACATTTCCATACGCAATCTTACGCAAGCGCAAGCAGAAATTTATGTTGAAACCAATAATAAATCAACATTCTCTATTAATTACGGCATTTCCTTAAAAGATTTTTCTAAAAACATTAAAACCGCATCCTTTAATACCAAGGCATTAATCACCTTACCCGACCTTACAGCAAATACTGATTATTATTTTAAAATTACCGCAACCGACGAAAACGGAAAAACTGCTACTTCTGATATTTTTACTTTTAGAACCGCTGCTATTTCAACTGCACCTACTGTAAATCTAGAGAGCCTGACTATTACAAGCAACAACAATATTTTACTAAACCCTCAAATTCAAATAGCAACAGGGCAATCTTCTACTAAGAATATCGTCATAATCCCCTCTTCAAACGTATTTGAATTTCATTTTGCAGTCAATATGCAAACTCAAATAAAAAGCATTCAGGGAATTATAAAAAACAAAAATGTTCTGGGCGCAAGCACTTTTGAACAACCGGAAGCAAGCTCAAACTTCGTAGATTTGGTAGAAATAATATCGGGTGTTTATACTGGACGACTTCTAAGCCCGAAAGATCCGGGAAATTATGAGCTTTATGTAAAAATATTAGACTATAGCGGAAATATAACAATACAAAAAATTGCAGACATAAGAGTCGTTAGCAAATTTAAGATTCTTGATAAAGAGGCTAAAAAACCTATTGAAAACGCAAGAATTTTGTTTTATTTATATAATCCAACCACCAAAATTTATGAAGTTATTTCTCCCCAGATTTTACCTATAAATAATCCTTCATATTCAAATCCCGACGGCACAGTTGATATTGCCTTACCTAGAGGTAAATACAGAATCGATGCTTCAGCAATTGGTTATAGCCACGATACAACCTCTTTTGAGATAAGTTTTTACCAAGGAGATTATCCCACCATATACCTTGAAGCTCAACCGTTTAACATTATGAATAGTACTAATTATTATTTTTCAACTATTACAGATAGTCTGTCTATTATTCAAAGAGACTTACTTTTTTACACACAATCCAACCGCTTATTTGACCTTTTAACATTTGCCTCTTTGCTTTGTTTTATTTTTATTACTCTTTTATCATTTAGCGCAAAAACGCATATTACCCTCTTTGATTTACCTTATTTTTTACTCTATAAAACAAAATTGGTGTTTTTAAAAGATAAATCCTTAATAATTCAGGGGAAAATAATAGACGAGGGGGATATGAGTATTTCTAAAGCGGTTATTTCCGTTTTAGACCTTTTAGAAAATAAACTGCTTTTTAGCACAAAAACAAATAAACTCGGTGAATTTTATTTTAAAAAGCCGGATGTTGAAAATTTTAAAATAACAGTATCTAAAAACGGTTTTAACGAAAAATCTATCCAGTATACAAAACAAAATAGCAATACTTTACAATTAATTATTAAAAGGACAAGCGGAGAAATATATATCTTACGCGAAGTAGTATTGATGAGATTTGAAAGGATGCTTGGCCTTTTGTTTGAATTATTATTAATAGCCTCTCTGCTAGTTGAAATGTTCTTTATTTTTACTTTCGGATTTTTAAGAATTGCTCCGTTTTTAATTATAACCTCTGTTAATATTTTTCTTTTATTTTTATTTCTTTACAACACAATAAAAGAAGAAGTTGCGGCAGAATTATTAAATAAACAAGAAAATTAGCTTCTTCGATACAGTATCGGAAATGCAGGAAAGTTAATCTAATAAATGATGTTTCATATCTTCTAACGACTTTGCATAATCTGCCTGATCTAATACAAATTGCTCATAATCATTTTTTGTTTTAAAGTTTCTTAAAATTAGTTCCGGATTTGATAAACCATCTTCTCCGCCGCCTATATAAGAATGATATGATGACCATGGATAATTTTTTAAATCCGCTACAAGACCGGACACCAAGGGATTAAGATGAGTGTAGCGTGAAACATGAAGAAGTTGTTCATCAGATTCAATCAGAACATTTTTAAAAGGCCCCTGAAACAACGGCCCCACTCTTTTGTATTTAAGGTTTAGATAATGAACATAGCTATTAGCTAAGTGCTGCATAAACCAAGTAATTCCATCATCTTCTAATTGTTTTACTAAAAAATGAAAATGGTTTGGCATAAGACAATAAGCAAAAATCTCAACCTTAGGTTTTTCCATCCTATTTAGCTTCTCCGACTTCTCCGATACAGTATCGGAAATACCGGAAACGATGGTTGCGGTAAATTTTTGAGTAAAATTTTTGTAATGAATAGCTGTTGTTGTAAATCTTTTGTAGTCTTTTTCCGAAAAAAAGATATCAGCCTTATTTACTCCCCTATTAAAGATATGGTAAATTTGTCCTGTGGTAAGAATATCTTTTCTTAACATAATTAATTTATACTCTTCCGATACTGTATCGTCAAGAGTCGTAAAGAGTTTATTGCGGGTTAAACTGAAGAAGTACAAAAAAACTTTTTATAAGATTTAGGACTGTTTTAAACAATTTTCATATCACCCCCTTTAGAATGTGAACGGTTGCTTTACTCCCCCACTAAAGAATTTTCCATGCCGCATTACCGCAGTTAAATCTGCTAATGTAATTGTCGGTTGAACGCTAATATTTGTTAAAGAATTTTTAGGATTGGTTGCAATTTTAGATTGCGTAGTAAATGTATGAACTCCGGATGTTACAGAATTTGTAACCCCTCCTGCACCTCTTCCGCTTCCGTAATTTACAATAATCGTGCCTGTTGTTGCCGGAATTGTAAGAATATTAGTTGTTATGGTCCATGGCCCTGAACCTGTAACAACCGGGCTCCCCGGACCGATAAGAATATAGTCAACAGAAACGGTATTGCTATCTAATGTGGAATTGCTGCCATAGGTAAAACCAAAACTGACAATTGCCGTACGGGTTGTTGCACCAAATGGAAACGTTTCCCAGACCCAAACGTTTGCAATTGTTGCAGTACTCAAAGAAATATCTGCAATTGGACTGGCAAGAGCAGCAGTATCATCATACGAAAACCTAAGATGTGACAGAGTACTAAGGGCAGTAGTTGTTCTTACCCATGCTCCAACTGTTGTATAGCTTGACCAGTTAGAAGAAGAAATGCTTTTATAAAAACCATCTCCTGTTGAAACGCCAACGTTTGCACATTTAAGATCTCCGTTACCTTGTGGTTGCGTTGTGGTCTCGACAACCGGTGGAGCTGCCGGATTTCCACAAGCAAAATGATTAGTTCCCGAACCTAAATTAGTCCAATTAGTATTTGAATCTGCATTATCTAAAACATCTGCCGATGTTCCTGTAGAGATTGCGTCAACTGTTGTATAGCCGGCCAGTCCTGCAGATGATGTTTGCGGATCTATCCAGCCGGAAGGAACAGATATTGTAAATGCTCCCGAGCCTGTTGCAACAGATTCTCCGGTCTTATAGGTAAATCTATACTGTTCTCCCGTTTGATTTATTACTCCTGCTGTGGGACTTACCGTGTTTGTACCTGAACCGTCTGCGTCAACTGCTATTTGCCATTGCCTTACCTCACTAAAAATATTTAGCCCGTTTTCATAAAACTTAAGCGCACCGATTCTATAAAACTGCGGACTGATGTTGGGAGCTTTATAAAAATATCCCAAAGTTATTTTGTCGCCTTTTTTTAACGAGACATTCCAGCTTATAAGTTTTGTCAGACTTGCCGGATCTGCTTGACTTTGAATACCTAAAAACGGCAAAGGATCAATTTTTCCGTAATAACCGTTTTGCATATCGGGATTATTAGGCTTTATGCCAAAATGCAAATGTGGACCGGTTGTAATGCCTGTATTGCCCGAAAGCGCTATCTCTTGACCTTTTGACACTTCCTGATCCATTGCTACTCCTACATCGCTTAAATGCCCGTAATAACTTTTACCCCAGGAATGTTGTATGACAACTGTTGTGCCATAAATCTCTCCGCCTGCCATAACAACTTTACCGTCATCAACCGCTAAAATTGGAGTGCCAACCGGCATGTCAAAATCAACGCCATCATGTCCTGCTAAATTAAATTGCTGATATAAATTTTTCTCTACATTATCTTTTAATTTCTCCCCAAACTCTTCGCTTATAGGGTAATTTCCGGAAAAAGGAAGCTTTAATTTTGCAGAAGAAGAACCTAATAATGCATCTATAGCTGTTGATGAAACTGTTTGCGCTTCCGCAAAAGGAACGCTGCTTGAAGATGATTGATCAATGGCAAAATCTCCCGGAACCGATTCAACAATAGTTCCTGTAAAATCCTGATTTGCAGTTATATTCAAATCAACCGGATACGGATGTACGGGAAAAATACGGGTTGCAGTTATTCTTTCTACATCAAAAGGCACACTATCTTGCACTTCAAACGCATCATCTATTGCATATGTGCCATTTTTTGTAACTGCCGAAAGGCTCATGCTATAAATACCCGTTCCTTTTACAGTATAATTTGATTCGTAATCAGGCACTGTTGTTATTTCTTTAGACTGGCACTGCGGATTAACTGTTATTTGTCCGTTATCTGTTGATAAAGTAGTTGCTTGCCCATCCGGAGCCTTGATTTCAAGGCGAAGGAGGGCATCACAAACCATATTACCAAACTCGTCCAGTACTGCCATGGCGATTTTTGCGGTTTCGTTTGGCAGATAAATTGATTTATTAGTATTTATTGCCAAAACTCCCCAGGTAAAATCCTGAGTAAATGTTTGCCCTGCGTATGTAACGGTAATTGTATATTTACCGGGTTTAAATTCCCTTTTGGGCTTAACCGTAACTGTTTTTCTGGAACCGTTGTCTATGGTAAAAAAATCAAAATCTGCTACCTCTCCGTTTTTATCCGTTATTGTGACATCTGCGGCGGAGTTATCCGCGTTGTCTATATTTACTTCAACTTTCTCATCGGCTTTAAAACTTCTTTTGGCAAGATTTCTTATGATTGGAGGCGACTTTATGCTCGCTGAAGATTTATTTTCTGCATTCGGAAAAGCCGGCAATGGAGACGTTAAATCCTGATCTTGAGAAGCGGAAAGATCCGGTAATTGGCGAACCGATTCTTCTGTTGAATTTGGAACCGGTGTCGGCGTTGCCTGCGGCACAAGAGTTGCCGAAGGAGTCGCTTCCTGGGCAAAAGCGTAACTAGAAACGTTGCCCAATTGCAAAGCAAATATTAATAGATAAATAATAAGTTTTTTCATTTTAGAATTTAGACAAATAATTTAGACCTATATCCCCAATCTGGACATAGGCCGGGCTTCCGGCATACATTTTTAGATAAATAGTGGCTGTTTGTCCTGCTGTATTCCATGCCGTAGAACCTGTGAAACGTGAGGATGGAATAGTTAAGGTCTGCCAGGTTTTCCCAACTGAAGACACGTTTCCTGTAGCAATCATAACGGGAATGCTTACACTTGCACTTGGATTGTAAACCAATAAATCAAATTTATTTTGAGGCGCGTTTGTCGTTGCCGTATCAAAATCTATTGTCATTGCATTGCTAGTTGCCCAAGCAGAAAAATCATTAGGCAAAGTAACCCTCACAGCAACAGTGTAATCCTGCAGAGACGCTTGGGTGGAGCTCCATTCATAATAAGTTCTAAAATTGGCAGAGGAAGACGCGTCGGACGTCATATTTCCGTTGGTAGTTGCAGAATTTGACGCTGTTAATATTGCTCCTGTATATTCTGGAGACAGTGTAATTGTTTTTGAGGGCCTTGCCGTACCGCTATAAGTCGGGCCGCTGTTTGTTGGGCTAAATACTAATCCGTCTGTTGAATTTCCTATTGTTACTGTTCCATTTTGCGCTATTACAAATCTGGTTGCGCCACTTGCCGAAGCAGTAAATAAATCCCCAATTGAATTATCAACAACTAGAGCTGCAAAGGAAGTTTGTCCTGAAATACTTGCAACCCCAAGTGTTCCAGCTCCTAAGTTATTGGCAATTAGTCTAAATCTTGCGGAAGCTGATGCTTGAGAACCAAATAGGAAATCTGCAGTACTATTTTTTGCAACATTTGCACCCAACACATTGGTAAACATTCCAGGATCATCAGATGCACAAGTTACTAATCCTGTTGAATCTGTTTTAAGAGTACAGGTGTTATAAAAAGAAGCAGTAATTGCACCTGTATTGGCAAGCATGAATCTTGTTGTTCCGGAAGAAGATGCTGCAAAGATATCACCTGTTCCAGCAAAATTTGTCTGATTTACAACAAACTGTGCGTTTCCAACAGCAGTTGACCCAATTCCTAAATTTCCTGCAAGATAATTATGGGAACCTCCACCGGCAGCATAAATACTGTAATTACTTGTTGAACCGGCAAGTGATTGGTCTTCCACATAAAGTCCGTAATTATTTAATAATGCTCCGCCGCCGCTATTAGCCCCTCCGACAACATAAACTCCATATGCGTTAGTCATTTGTCCCGTACTGGAATTCGTATTTCCAAATCTACCCGCAAAAGAATCTGTAATTGTTCCACCTGCTGCATTGAAAACAAATCCTGCGAAACCCCTTGCCTGCGCTAATGTTCCGGTTCCATTATGAGTAACTTGACCCTGAAAACCTACAAGCCTACCTGTAAAATTCTGCACATTACCGGTTGATGAAAAAGAACTAAAAAATGCTCCATAATAAAGTTTTGAAGTGTCGGCAGACGGATTTGCTTCGACACTTCCACCGATTGCAAAATTATCGCTATTTATGTCTGTTGTTTTATTGTTAACATAAAGAATTTTATTTCCCCCAAGCGCTTGAGCTTGCTGATTTCCAAAAGCACTAAGTCCCCTGTTGTCAAGACTAAATCCTGCTGTTGGTGTTGTTGTGCCAATTCCAACCTGTCCTCCCCAGCCGTTTTGAGGCATAACGATAAAGTTTCCGGAAACTGATGCGATTGTTTGTCCTGTGTTTACTTCCAAAACTGCAAATTTTGCAGAGGCTGTTGATTGTCCGCCGATTAGAAAGTCTTCTGTTGAATTAAGAGGAACTATTGCTCCAAGAAGTTCTGTAAAACCTCCCCCGCCGCCCCCGCCGCCCGATACATCAGTGGAGCAAATAAGCTGACCTGATCCGTTTAGGGTAAGTTTGTCTGTTCCGGAGCAGGTATAGGCAGCTCCTTCTTTTTGAAAGACAAAATGACCTGGTCCTCCACCGTCCACATTAAAGGTTAATGTAGATACTGTATTGTTGCCTAAAACTATCTGGTTTGCGTTTACTCCGGCAATTGTTAACTTGGTTGCCGTAAGAGTATCGATATCGGAAGACAAATTCCCTATTAAATCCAGTTGTCCTGTGTTTGTTACTCTAAATTTACCTAAAATATCAAGAACCCCCTGTGGATTAGTCGTTCCAATTCCCAATTGTCCTCCCCAGCCGTTATTGGGCATTACGATTAGGTTTCCTGAAACTGATGCTATTGTTTGTCCTGTTAGTACACCGCTAAAGGAAAAAAGGGCCGAGGCTGTTGAGGCTCCGCCGATTGCAAAATCTGTTGTTAAATTTCCGCCATACAACAATCCTCCGGTTGTAACTCCGTTACCGTTACTTAATCCCCAATAATTCGTACTTCCTACTCCACCGCAACCGGAACAGCTTACTACTGACAAAACTCCTGCTTTTGTTATACTCCATGTTGAACCGGTTCCTAACAGGTCGTATGTCGTTCCCGATCCGTTTAAGTTAAATGATATTCCTGCTAAAGTGCCAGTCCCTGATGTATCTGCGATAGAAAGAACATTGCCTGAAGTTTGGGTTGAGGTTAATGTTTGGTTAGCAGCTGCAGTATTTGTCAAAAGCGTGCCTGTTGTCGGAAGAGTAACATTTGTTGATGCCGTTGTTGTTAGAGTTAACGGAAAAGCGCCTGATGTTGTAAATGCATCTGCAAAAGAAACTGTTTTGGCATTAGCAATTTGCAAAGTTCCGGAAGTTGAGGCGTTGCCGGAAGTGTCTTGAACAGTTAATCCTGCCACTTTTTCTGCGTTAAAAGCAAAGGGAACGGCTGCCATTTGAATACGGGGGGTCATTTCCGAATCCGCACCAACTTTAATACCCAAGTAAAGCCCGCTCCAATTAAAGTTGAAATTTGCAGGAAAAGGAGTAACTGAACCTAAAGCTACTCTAAAAATTCCGTCTACTGTCGGAACTGATGGCTGAGTTTCTGTCCATAAAACAGTATTTGCCCCGCTTGCATTATCATAAAGCGTGAAAACAATTGAGTAATTGGTGTCTGTTACGTTAGTTGCCGCCGGATTATTTACAAGCTTTCCTTGAAAGTTAATTTGCCTGTTTATGCCTATTGCAGCTTGCGCCGGAGTAAAAATCTGTGAGAAGATAAGTATTGCTATGGAGACTATTGCAATACTTGTGAAAATTCTTGTAAAATTTAATTTAGGACAGCGCATTAATATTACCTACGGTAATATTAATTAGACCAATTATACAGGCACGGGTCAAGTCTTGACATAACTTGTATACTGTTGCATAATATTGTATACAATTGTATAGAGCAATTTCTAAGAAATTGCAAACTCGAAATCCAAATATCGAAATCCGAAACAAAAGAAACAAATAAAATGACAGAAAATCAAAAATCTAAAAAATACGACTTGGAAGAAAGAACTCAAAGGTTCGCTAAAAATGTCCGAAATTTTGTTAAGAAACTACCCAAGAATCTCGCAAACAATGAAGACGGAAAACAACTAATACGCTCTTCAGGCTCAGTTGGAGCAAATTATATCGAAGCAAACGAAGCCTTGAGTAAGAAAGATTTTATTTTCAGAGTAAAAATTTCCAGAAAAGAAGCTAAAGAAAGCAGATACTGGTTAGACTTAATAGATACAACTGCTATTATTAAACTGGAAGATGAACGGCAGAAACTAAGTGCGGAAGCCACAGAACTTATGAATATCTTTGGTGCAATTATCAAAAAATCCGAGTAAATTTTGAATTTATGATTTTGAATTTAGATATTGTTTCGAATTTCGAGCTTAGAGCTTCAAATTTGTTTCGAGTTTCGATATTCGATATTCAGATTTTATAAAGTTATGGAGAATCTATTGAACGTTAAACAAGCCGCTTATATTTTAAAGGTTCACCCTTTAACTATCCGCAGATATATCAGGGATGGAAAACTAAAAGCAGTTAGGGCAGGCGGAAATGTGAGAATCAAAGAATCCCAGCTTTTGGACTTTAACAAAGACTTCTCCTCTACTCCTTCGCAAAAACAAGTAATTAAAAATAGATTAATACCGGCAAAAACATTTAGCACGGACGACCCATTATTTAGATTAAAAGGCAGAGGCGCCAGCCTCAATCTTAGTTCTTAAGAACTAAGATTTATGAATTATGAAGCAAGAATTATGAATAATGGAAAGATAAAGTCGTTTACCAGTCTGAATGGGTTAATCAAGAAATCAAAAACCATGATTCATGATTCGTAATTCATGATTCTATGCGAGTTATTATGCTTAGTAAAAAAGTTTACATTGCACGTAGCGGATTTTACGCCTTTATCGACAGGGCTCATCCCAAACATGATCAGGCAACTGCTTATTTTAGATATTTTGCGGAAGAACACTATGCTCTTTATACCGACAGCATCACTCTAATTGACGTTTATAATCAAATCTATAAGGACATCAGCCCTTCCCTCTCAAAGGATTTTTTGCGCACTGTTTTTCTAGGTAATATTAATGTTCTTTTTCCGGATGAAAGCGATAACAAGGCAGCTTTAAAAACTTTAATTAACTACCAATCAACAGATCTTACGTTCGGTCAAGCTTTAAGGGCGGTTTTAGCCAATAGACGCGGAGTCGGACAAATTTTTACATTCGATTACTTGCATCCTTTATTTGGCTTAAATGTATTTTATTTACCAATTTAATAAGCAAATATGCAAATGAATGAAAAAACAATAAATGATTACGAATTATGATAACATCAATATATAAATTAATATATCAATAGGTTAAGCAGTGAATCATTATTTACTGAAATTTTATTTATGTTATAAGATAGAATTACAAGAAAATATAATTGTTGAATTGTTCTATTGTTTCATTGTTAACAATTTAGCAATCCAGCAATTTAACAATATTTTATTATGAAATTTAAGATTTTCATTTGCTTATTTGCTTATTTGCTTATTTTTGCATTTCTAGCCCAAAAGGCAAACGCCGGACCGGTAAGCAGCAGTTTTGAACTTAAAGAATATGGCTTTGGATCCGGAGGAATTGCAACTTCCAGCTCAACTAATTTTATGTTTCAAGGAATTGCAGGGGAAGTAGAAACCGCCAGCCTTTCTTCAACCAATTTTAGACTTGGTCCGGGACTTACCTACACTCTCCAGCCGAATGTTCCCCCTGCACCAACTTTTACCAACCCGTCAAATTATTACAACAAATTAAAAATAGTAATTGATACGGGCGGAAATTCAACCGATACAACCTACGCAATTGCGATATCTACCGACAGTTTCGTTTCAAACATAAATTATGTTCAGGCAGATAATACGCTTGGCGCAAGCATTTTCTTCCAAAACTACACTTCCTGGGGCGGAGCATCGCCGGGAACTACTATAATAGGACTTACTCCGGGAGTTACCTATTATGCAAAAGTTGCCGCAAGAAGAGGAACATTTCAGCAAGGCTCGTTTGGGGGAATTGCCAATGCGGCAACCATAAATCCTACTTTTACTTTTAGTTTGCAAACAACCAATCAATCCGTTCCTCCGTTTACGGTTGGCATCGGCGTTGTTAATGCCGGACAAGTTACTACCTCTTGGCAAAAAGTTACAACCACCATATCTACAAATGCAAACAACGGCGGAATCGTTTATTTAAACGACACAAGCGGAGGACTTGTCAGCGCAACGGCCAGTAATTATAAAATAAATAGCGTTGCTGTCCAAAACGATCTTACAGGCCTTGCGGAAGGATACGGCGCAAGAGGAGTATCGGTTTCCGGAGCACCAATGGAACTTGTTTCTCCTTATAATGGAAATGGAAATACCGTTGGAGTCGTTGATGCAACCAAAAGGATTTTTGCAGACTCTACTCAAACTCCTGTTACCAATGGCTCTGCCTCTTTTGAATTACAAGCAAAGGCCTCGACCACAACTCCGGCTGCAACAGATTACGCCGACATAATAACTGTTATCGCAACAGGCTCCTTCTAATTTAGAATTATGAAGCATGAATTATGAATAATGGAAAAATAAAATCATTTACAGATTTGAATGCGTGGAAAGAAGCACATTTATTAGTTTTAGAAATATATAAAATAACAGGTAACTTTCCAAAAGAAGAGCAATTCGGTTTAACGAACCAGATTAGAAGAGCAGTAGTATCTATAACATCAAATATTGCCGAAGGCTTTAGCAGAAGTTCATATAAAGAAAAATCACAGTTTTATTCAATGGCTTTGGGTTCTTTAACCGAAGTTCAGAATCAGCTTCTTATTGCGCGAGATTTAAGATACATTACTCCTGAAGAATTCTCAAGTCTAGCAAATAAAACAATCACAGTAAGCAAACTTTTAAATGGGCTTATTAAAAAATCAAGAACCATGATTCGTGATTCATAATTCGTTATTCATAAAAAAAGGGGCTTGACAAGTATTAAAAAAAATGGTTTGCTTGTTATAGTATTGTTATTCTTTAATTTATGACCTTATTGGAAAATATTAAAATTTATAAAAATAAATCCTCCCTGTTGAGTTTGGTTCTGAATCTTTCCCTGCTTCTTTTAGCCTTCTATCCTTTCTTTTATCCTCAAAAAACAGACGCAACATTAAGCACATTTTATGTTAGATTCGACAGGCAATCTGCAACAGCAGCTTTATCAGGAGTGGTTTGTATGAAATCCACGCAAACAACTCCCGGAGTTGCAAAAGTCATCGTTCAATTTCCTTCCACTTTTAGCATTGGAGGAACGGACACAAACTGGACAACGGACGTAACTGCTGCCAATCTACCTTCTGGAGCAACCGCTTGGCCCGTAACCGGAGCAAATCTTAAGGTTATGGTGGCAACAACGTCAGCTCTTTTTCTTGTTGGAGACTTAGCGTCTTCATCTAATACTTATTGTTTTCATTTTGTAGGCACTAGCTCTACCGTCGGAACCGCAGGAGTCGATAAAACCGGACAAGTCGTGGCTTACACCAAAGACAGCACAGGCGCTACTATAGTTGAAACCGGCTCATATGCAACAGCTGTTACAACAGGAACAAACAGCGAACAAATCAGCATTACGGCTTCTGTTTCGGCAAGTTTTAGCTTTGCCTTATCAGGCGGAGCAACAGGACAAGCATTGCCGCTTGGAGTATTAAACAGCGCTACTACGGCAACTGCTCCTTATCAGGTTACGGCAACGATATCCACTAATGCCGCTAATGGATTTATCTCTTGGGTTAAAGGAACAAGTACGGGCGGAAAACTTCATTCAACAACAGCAAATGCAGATGTAACCGACACTCTTGCTGCTTATCCGACAATAACAGACTTGGCTTCAAACACCGGTTATGGAATTTTCGGAGTAACAGGTACTAACGCACCAACAATCGCAGCGGGATATTCAACCGGGCCGGCCGGAACTTCGGTAGGAAAAGTTAATGAAACCACATTTAACCAGCTTGCTTCTAAAACCGGCGTGCAATCGGGGTCAACTTTTAACATAGGCGCAAGAGCAAAGCCGGCATCAACAGATCCTGCAGCAACCGATTATACCGATACTTTAACCGTCGTTGCATCCGGCTCATTCTAACCATGTATGGACACAGAAAATTACTACTGCCTTTTATCCTTTTAGGTTTAGTAACTGCTCTTTTTTCTTTTCCCAAAGTCTTTGCCCAAACCGCAAATAACTACGACGTAACCGTTAGCCCTGTCTTCTTTGATTTATCGGCAAATCCGGGAGATACTGTAAGCGATAAGATAAGAATCAGAAATAATACGTCCTCCCCTATTCCGATTAAGCTTGAAGTTAAAAGATTAACAGG
>Ga0315281_10003752_pt1 | contig 22203 bp, 36 predicted proteins | sample YL17G07_0_MG_FD_204540 | JGI IMG/M metagenome (GOLD analysis project Ga0315281, IMG submission 204540) | Sediment microbial communities from Yellowstone Lake, YNP, Wyoming, USA - YL17G07_0 | ecosystem: Environmental > Aquatic > Freshwater > Lake > Sediment | place: USA: Wyoming | collected... | reverse complement strand
GTTGCGCACGCTGTCGTGGTAGACCAGGGTGTCGGCCCAGGTTACGGCGTTGGCCCAGGTCATGCGGCCATCGGCATCGTAGTTGCTGGTCTTGGCGTAGTTGGCGTCCGCCAGCCAGGTGATGTTGAGCACGTCGTCGAATATCAGGCCGGAGCCACGGTCGTGCAGGGCGGCCTGCGCCGCGCCGGAAAGGGTCAGGCCCGTCAGCAGGGCCAGGATGAGTCGTGTCTGTTGCATGGTTTACTCCCAGGGTTGTTTTGCAGGCCTATCCCGCACTCCTGGTGGATTAAGCAATTACCTTGCCATGTGCATAGGTATTGTATTTTTTTTGTTTTATTCAGTCACTTGTCTGCACAGCAAGCAAGCAAGCAAGCAAGCAAGCAAGCAAGTAAAAGTGTAAGAATTTCCGACAAAAGCGCAAGCCGGCTAGCCTGTCGTTCGCGCCACAAGCGGGCGCGCGCGCCTCATCCACCCTACTGCTCCTGTTGGGGACGTGTCGATGCATCGGGGGCGAGGAGAGCGGTCATTGGCGAATGGCCGCAATGTGGTGGCCGTGACTGGCCGTTGTGGCCGATGTGTTGTCGGTGGGCCTCGAAACCCGAGCGTCCGTTGACTGTCCGAAGCAGGCATAGCCACCTCAGGCTCAGTTCCAACCAATTGGAGCTGAATTGAGGTTGCCCCCAAGATGCTCATTCCAACCTCGGCACCCAACCGGATTGGACTTCGAAATTTCCGCTATCCAACCTCAGAATGCAAATAGCCCAATAAAAAACCCAGCAAACAGTAAAGCCTGCCGGGTTTGTTTTTACCTAATCAGGTTAGGTACGTCCTAGAAGGGGATGTCATCCTCGAAGTCGTCGAACTCGCCGCCGGTTTTGGCGGGCTTGCCGGCGGGCGCCGCACCGCCACTGGGTTTGTCCACCACCTCGAAGCTGTTGCCGCCGCCGCTGCGGCCGCCCAGCATACGCATCTCGTTGGCGATGATTTCGGTGGTGTAGCGCTCCTTGCCTTCCTTGTCGGTCCACTTGCGCGTTTCCAGCCGACCCTCGACGTAAATCTGGCTGCCCTTCTTGAGATATTCGCCGGCGATTTCGGCCAGCTTGCGGTAGAAGGTCACCCGGTGCCACTCGGTTTTTTCCTGCTTTTCGCCGTTCTTGTCCTTCCACGTTTCGGTGGTCGCCAGGGTCGCATTGGCAACCGCCTCGCCGTTGGGCATGTAGCGCACTTCCGGGTCTTTGCCCAAGTTGCCGATCAGAATCACTTTGTTTACCGATGCCATTATGCTGCCCCCTCAATCAATTTCATCACACCCGGCTCGTCCCACCCCCGCTGCTCCACCTTGAGGTAAGCCACGCCCTCTTGCGAGATGACCACGGCCTCGGTCACCCCGCTCACCGCCGCCAGACTGCGCGACAACTGCCGCGCTTCGTCTGTGCTCATTTCGCGCACATGGAACATCTTGCTCTTGACCGCGGGCGGAGGCTTCAGCCCCAGCGCCAGCAACAACCACGCTGCCATGAGCGTGCCGCCGAACAGAAACACCGAGGGGTAGCCATGGTAGTGCGCGAGGTAGCCACCCAGCGCCCCGCCGGTAAAAAGCCCCAGGGATTGGGCGGTATTATACACCCCCATGGCCGTCCCCTTGCTCGCCGCCGGGGCGATTTTCGAGATCATGGAGGGCAGGCTCGCTTCCAGAATATTGAAGGCTACGAAGTACGCCCCAAGCGCCACCACAATGCCCCAGAAATGCTGCATGGAAAAGGCAAAGCCGAGTTGCGCGGCAAGCATCAGCGCGATGGCGCCGACAAATACCGGCTTGAGCTTGGCCTTTTTCTCGCCGTAGATGATGGCCGGCACCATCAGCGCGAACGACAGCAGCATGATGGGCAGGTATATCTGCCAATGGTGATTCGCGTCTATGCCGCCGGTTTCCATCAGAGCGAAGGGCACCACCACGAACATCGCCATCTGTGCCGCGTGCAGCGCGAAAATGCCGAAGTTGAGGCGCGTCAACTGGCCGTCCCTGAGTACGTCCATGAGCTTGCCCGGCACCGCCTCGGCGTCCGAGTGAAAGCGGCTGATCTGCGGGTCGGGAACGGCCCACTTCACCACGCCCATGGCCGTGATCGCCAGCACGCCGGTCATGGCGAAAATGCCGGGGATGCCGATGAGGTGGTAGAGCGCCGGCCCCACCGCCAAGGACGCCGAAAAGGTGATGCCTATGGTCATGCCTATCATGGCCATGGCCTTGGTGCGGTGTTCTTCGCGGGTCAGGTCGGCGGTGAGCGCCGTGACCGCGGCGGAAATCGCCCCCGCTCCCTGTATCGAGCGGCCGAGAATGATCATGTAAATGTCGTCGGCGCCGGCGGCGACGAAGCTGCCGATGGCGAACAGGACCAGCCCGAAATAGATCACGCGCTTGCGCCCGAAATGGTCGGATGCCATGCCGAACGGCAGTTGCAGCAGCGCCTGCGTGAGCCCGTAGGCGCCCAGCGCGAGTCCGATCAGGGCGGGGTTGGCGGCCCCCCCGGGCAGCGTTGCGGCATAGATGGCGAACACCGGGAGGATCAGGAACATGCCCAGCATGCGCAGGCCGAAGATGCCGGCCAGGCTGACGCTCGCGCGCATTTCCAGCGCGGTCATTTTATCTTGATTCATATCTCGTTTGGGCAATGGCTGCAAAGTTGCGTATATTAGCAGGTTCTCTTTCGTTTTGAGCTTCCGGTTTCGGGCATGGACTTCATCAAGATTCGCGGCGCACGCACGCACAACCTCAAGAACATCAGCCTCGACATCCCGCGCAACCGCCTGGTGGTGATCACCGGGCTGTCCGGCTCCGGCAAGTCTTCGCTGGCCTTCGACACGCTCTATGCCGAGGGCCAGCGGCGCTACGTGGAATCGCTCTCGGCCTATGCCCGGCAGTTCCTGCAACTGATGCAAAAGCCCGACGTGGACATGATAGAGGGCCTGTCGCCGGCCATTTCCATCGAGCAGAAGGCGACCTCGCACAACCCGCGCTCCACCGTCGGCACCATCACGGAAATCCACGATTACCTGCGCCTGCTCTACGCCCGCATCGGCGACCCCCACTGCCCCGAGCACCAGCTCCTGCTCGCGGCGCAAAGCGTCTCGCAGATGGTCGACCACGTACTGCAGCTGCCCGAGGACACCAGGCTGATGATCCTCTCGCCGCTCGTCGCGGGGCGCAAGGGCGAGCAACAGGATCTGATCGAGGAATTGCGCGCGCAAGGGTTCGTGCGCCTGCGCATCGACGGCACGGCCTACGAGATCGACAGCCTGCCGAAGCTGGACAAGAACAGGAAACACACCATCGACGTGGTGGTGGACCGCGTCAAGGTGCGCCCGGACATCAAGCAGCGCCTCGCGGAATCCTTCGAGACCGCGCTGCGCCATTCCGACGGCAAGGCCCTGGCCGTGGAAATGGATAGCGGGCACGAGCACCTGTTTTCCGCCAAGTTCGCCTGCCCTGTGTGCAACTACTCACTGTCGGAACTGGAACCGCGGCTGTTCTCCTTCAACAACCCGATGGGCGCCTGCCCGCGTTGCGATGGCCTGGGCCAGATCAGCTTCTTCGACCCCAAGCGCATCGTCGCCTTCCCCCACATGAGCCTGGCCAGCGGCGCCATCAAGGGCTGGGACCGGCGCAACCAGTTCTACTTCCAGATGCTGCAAAGCCTCGCACTGCACTATGGCTTCGATCTGGAAACGCCGTTCGAGGAACTGGCAGAGCCGATGCGTCAGATCCTGCTTTATGGCAGCGGCAAGGAACCCATCAAGTTCAAATACCTCGCGGAAAAAGGCGGCATGGAAACGCGCGCCCATCCGTTCGAGGGCATCATCCACAACCTGGAGCGGCGCTACAAGGAAACCGATTCCGCCATGGTGCGCGAGGAACTGGCCAAGTACCTCAACTCCCAGACCTGCCCGGACTGCGGCGGCACGCGGCTGCGCCTGGAAGCGCGCCACGTGCACGTTGCGGGCAAGGCGATTTTCGAAATCAGCGCCATGCCCTTGAAGCAGGCCTTGACACTTTTCTCCGACCTGCACTTCGAGGGCCAGAAGCAGGCCATCGCCGAACGCATCGTAAAGGAAATCGCCAGCCGCTTGCAGTTTCTCAACAACGTCGGGCTCAATTACCTGTCGCTCGACCGCTCCGCCGACACGCTCTCCGGCGGCGAGGCCCAGCGCATCCGGCTGGCCAGCCAGATCGGCTCCGGGCTCACCGGCGTCATGTACGTGCTGGACGAGCCTTCCATCGGCCTGCACCAGCGCGACAACGACCGCCTGCTGGACACCCTGAAGCGCCTGCGCGACCTCGGCAATTCGGTGATCGTGGTGGAGCATGACCAGGACGCCATCCTGTCCGCCGACCACTTGGTCGACATGGGTCCGGGAGCAGGCGAACACGGCGGCCACATCATCGCCGAAGGCACGCCGCGCGCCGTCATGGACAACCCTGCCTCTCTCACCGGGCAATATCTGAGCGGCGAGCGCGGCATCAGTGTTCCGTCCGAGCGGCGCAAGCCAGACCCGGAGCGCATGCTGCGCCTGACCCATGCGCACGGCAACAACCTGAAGGACGTCGAACTCAACCTGCCGGTTGGGCTGCTGGTATGCGTAACCGGCGTGTCCGGATCGGGCAAATCCACCCTCATCAACGACACGCTGTACCACGCAGTGGCACGCCACCTCTATGGCAGCACCGCTGAGCCGGCACCGTTCGAGGCCCTGCACGGCCTGGAGTTCTTCGACAAGGTCATCAGCGTCGACCAAAGCCCCATCGGCCGCACCCCGCGCTCCAACCCCGCCACCTACACCGGGATGTTCACCCCGATCCGCGAGTTGTTCGCCGGCGTGCCGCAGGCCCGCGAGCGCGGCTACGGGCCGGGGCGCTTCTCCTTCAACGTGAAGGGTGGGCGCTGCGAGTCCTGCCAGGGCGATGGCGTCATCAAGGTCGAGATGCACTTCCTGCCCGACATCTACGTTCCCTGCGACGTCTGCAAAGGCCGCCGCTACAACCGCGAAACCATGGAAGTCCAGTACAAGGGAAAGAGCATCCACGAAATCCTGCAAATGACTGTGGAGCAGGCCCGCGCCTTCTTCGATCCGGTGCCGGTGGTCGCGCGCAAACTGCAAACCCTGCTCGACGTGGGACTCGGCTACATCACCCTGGGACAGAGCGCCACCACCCTTTCCGGGGGCGAAGCGCAGCGCGTCAAACTCTCCCTGGAACTGTCCAAGCGCGATACCGGCAGAACGCTCTACATTCTCGACGAACCCACCACCGGCCTGCACTTCTACGACATCGACCTGCTCCTGAAGGTGCTGCACCGCCTGCGCGACCAGGGCAACACGGTGCTGGTGATCGAACACAACCTGGACGTGATCAAAACTGCGGACTGGATTATCGACCTGGGACCTGAAGGCGGGGAAGGCGGCGGTCAAATCCTTGCGGAAGGCACACCGGAAGACGTTGCCAGAAATCCGGCGAGCCACACTGGGATGTATCTGAAGCGCGTCATTCCGTAGACTTGCGCGGTGACCGCGGGACAGTCCCTCGCTTTATCCGTCAAGCGGCGAGGGCATCGCGTTGCGATGCGCGTGCGTACCCGCCCGGCTGCCATGACCTTACGCAAAGCATGGCCAACTCCCCTATCCACGGGGCGTTTGCTCGCAAAATTATGCTAGACTAGGTGCTCCCAAACACCTGTAACGGAGGATCAAATGCGCATTTCCCGCTTGCTTGCCGCAGTTCTTTTCATCTCTTTGGGCGCAACCGCCCCGTTGGCCCTTTCCGCCGATGCCTCAGTCAAGATCACCGCCCCCGCCGATGGCGCCAAGCTCGACGCCATGGCACAGAACAAGATGGCCTATGAAGTCGTTCCCGGCCCCAAAGGGGATCACGTCCATGTCTACGTGGACGGCAAGGAGCAAGCCGTGCTACGCGAGCTGAAGGGCAGCTACACCTTCGAGACCATGAGCCCCGGCAGCCACGACATTTGCATCAAGGTGGTGAACAAAGGCCATACCCCGATCGGTGTTGAAAAATGCATCAAGGTGAAGGTGGAGTAGGCGTAGGTGGACCTGCAGAATCTCTCTTACGCTCTGGTCCAGTTGGTACACAATTTCGGCGCGGCCGCGGTCGTGGGCGTGCCGCTTGCGGCGTTGACCCTGGCTCGTGGACAGTTGGCCACACAGCACAAGCTGACCTGGCTCGTGCTCGCCGGCTGGCTGGCCCAATTTGCCAGCGGCGCAGGGTTCGGCGCGGTAAGCTACTACAACTACGGCAAGTTTCCAGACATCCACGGCATCGCCACCGGCGCACTGGCGATCAAGGTAGCGTGCGCGGCAACGGCTCTTCTGGTCGCATTCGCCCTGCTGCGAATGGGCACAAAGTGGACCGAAAAATCGCGCCACCGCGCTTGGCATTCGCTGACCAGCCTGGGCACCATCGCATTAACTGCCGCGGCCTTCCTGCGCTGGTTCTCGTAAGCACGCCTGCTGCACCAGCGAAGTATGAACGCGCATGCCCACTGTTGGTGCTCAAACAACACCGGTTGCGCAATATGCAAGCACCACTTGTTAAACCAAAGCGACCAAACAGAGGCCGTTCTTGGATTCGCAGCGACATTGCTTCCGACAAGCACCATCGCAACAAAGTGCGTCAAGTAAAGGTAGCCAGCCAAGGCAGCAACCGCATGAGCCTGTGAACGGTCAGCAGTTCAATACCGGACCATTGGCCGGCTTCGCCGGCAGGGTTAAACCGCCTTGCAACAGCCCTCGAAAAAGCGGTTCACCGCGGAGGGTCAGGGTTGATTTACAAAGAGACAATCAGCCAACCAGCGTTCACCTTGCCGGTGAGTTCATGGGTAGCATCAACTTTTTGTTTTGCAAGTTTGGCAACAAGCCACCCATCCCTGCGAACCCCTTTTCTCTGTACCTTCGCGCCTCTGCGGTGAACGAACGAACCAACTGCCGAGTTTAGGATAACGGGGATGTCGTTGATCCTAAAAACCGCAGTTACCCGATTCCATTCGCATGATTTGCGAGGAATCGATGGTCTTGGGGCGGTCCGACCCCGGCGAGGACACGTTTGAGATGGTCGCAGACGAGGTTCCAGACGGTCGTTGCGTTCAACTGCTCCGCAGCATGGGGACCCAGCCCTGAAGCAGGGCGGAGACACGCATCAGGGCTGCCCGGGCCTTGCCGAAATCGGCGTGCTGGCCAGTCAGCGTGATCGTTGTCTGGCCGGCATGCTCCGTTCTGCGTCCCACCGCGGACATCAACCACGGGCGGCTGGTGATCGCCTCGCGCCGCGCCTCCGGGTTCGCCAGGCGAACGAACAGGCTCCACCAGTTGTAGATCAGCGCCACCGCCCGCGCGACTCGCTGGCAGCGATGCAGGTCGTGCGTGGTGAAGCCGCCCCAGCCCCACTGGTTCTTCAACTCATCGAAGGCGTTCTCGGCATCCGCCCGATCCCGGTAGAGCTGGCCGAGTGCGAGAATCTCATAGTCGGTGTTGGTCACCAGCACCGCATACTCATAGCCTGTGATCTGCTTGCCGGCGCGCCGATCCGCCTCGACAAAGCCCAGCAGTTGCTGGCCGCTGTCTTCCTGGGCGATCACGATCTCGCCCTTGGGACCACAGCCTGGTAAGCGCGAGGAACTCGATGAAGTAGGCCAACTGCCCCATCGGCGTGGCCGCGCTTGCGGTGTCCCAGCGCACCTGCACCCGACCCGCCATCGTCTGCACTCCCGCACACGACATGAGCATTTCTTCGCGCTTCGCCAGCTTCAGTTTCGATTCACCCATCGGGTGACTCGTCGTTTCGTTCGCAAACCAAAAGCCGGCCTGACTTTCGGCTATCTTGTACAGGGGCAACTGAAGTTAGGTTGATAGGTTTTTAGGACCATCCCGGAATTGCAGCGCGATTCGCGCACCAATAAAAAAGCCGGGCAAGCCCGGCTTTTTTATTATAACCCCCCAGACCTAAGTGCTATTCTGCAACCACTGCCGAAGCCAATTCCCCGCCCTGTGGGCGATCGACCAGCTCCACCAGTGCCATGGGCGCGTTGTCCCCCAACCGGAAGCCGAACTTCAGGATGCGCAGGTAACCGCCATTGCGGTTCTGAAAACGCGGACCCAGGTCATCAAACAGTTTCACAACCATTTCGCGGTCGCGAAGGCGATCGAATGCCAGACGCCGATTGGCAAGCGACGGTTTTTTTCCCAGCGTGATCAACGGCTCGGCGACCCGGCGCAACTCCTTGGCCTTGGGCAGTGTGGTCTTGATCACCTCGTGGCGCAACAGGGAGTTGGCCATGTTGCGCAACATGGCCAAACGATGGCTGCTGGTGCGGTTAAGTTTGCGATTGCTCAGACGATGGCGCATAGCTATTCCTTCTATTCTTACTTACGGCTTTTCGAGCCCGGCCGGAGGCCAGCTTTCCAGTTTCATTCCAAGAGACAAGCCCTTGGAAGCCAGGACTTCTTTGATTTCATTCAGCGACTTTCGTCCCAGATTCGGTGTCTTCAGCAACTCGTTCTCGCTGCGCTGAATCAGGTCGCCGATATAATAAATGTTCTCTGCCTTCAGACAATTAGCAGAGCGCACTGTGAGTTCGAGGTCGTCTACCGGACGTAGCAGAATTGGATCTACCTGTTGCGCAGTGCGCGCTTCCTCTACGGCAGCCGGGGTTCCCTTGAGATCAGCGAATACCGACAACTGATCAACAAGAATACGCGCCGCATAGCGTACTGCTTCCTCGGGATCGACGACGCCGTTGGTCTCGATATCAATGATCAATTTATCGAGGTCAGTCCTCTGCTCCACCCGCGCACTCTCAACCGCGTAGCTGACACGGCGCACGGGACTAAACGAAGCATCCAGCATAATCGACCCAATAGCACGGGTTTCTTCCGGCAAACGGCGCGAGGTCACTGGCAGATAGCCGCGCCCGGCCTCGATCCTGATCTCCATATCCAGCTTGCCGCCCTTGGTGACATGGGCAATAACATGCTCCGGATTGAAAATTTCAACGTCGTGCCCGGCTTCGATGTCTCCGGCGGTTACCACACCCTCGCCATCTCTCTTGAGGATCAGGGTTGCCTCAGCACGATTGTGCAACTTGAGCGCGACACCCTTGAGGTTGAGCAGGATGTCCACAACGTCTTCCTGCACGCCTTCAAGGGTGGAGTATTCGTGCAGAACACCAGCAATCTTGACTTCCGTTGGCGCATAACCGGGCATCGATGACAACAGCACGCGCCGCAGCGCATTGCCCAACGTGTGGCCATAGCCCCTTTCGAAGGGCTCCATGGTCACCTTGGCATGTGCTGGTGACAGGTTGTCCACGTCGATAATACGTGGCTTAAGAAAATCTGCAGTACTGCTTTGCATGGGGAATCCTCGCGTGAACCTTCAGATTACTTGGAGTACAGTTCGACCACGAGATGCTCGTTGATGGTCGACGGCAACTCGGAACGCTGAGGCTTTGCTTTGAACACGCCCTTGAAGGCCTTTGAATCCACTTCGATCCATTCCGGGAATCCGCGCGCCTCTGCGGCCTCAACTGCCGCTTTGATGCGCAGATGCGCTTTTGCCTTTTCCGCAACCTGGATCACGTCGCCTGGCTTGACGATATACGATGGAATATTGACGCGGCGACCGTTCACCAAAATCGCATTGTGACGCACGACTTGGCGTGCCTCGCTACGCGAGGCGCCAAAGCCCATACGGTAGGTCACATTATCCAGACGAGCCTCCAGCAACTGCAGAAGGTTCTCGCCGGTGATACCCTTGAGACGGTCAGCCTCCTGATACACGCCCCGGAACTGGCGCTCGAGAACTCCATAAACGCGGCGAACCTTCTGCTTTTCGCGCAACTGCACCGCATAATCGGAACGCCGCGCACCGCTCTTTTGGCCATGTTGCCCAGGCGCATAGCTTCTGCGCTCAATAGAGCATTTCTCCGTAAAGCATTTTTCGCCTTTCAGAAACAGCTTCTCGCCTTCACGGCGGCACTGGCGGCACTTTGGATCGAGATTTCTAGCCACTGACGACTCCTGAATTTAGATACGACGCTTTTTGGGCGGGCGGCACCCGTTATGCGGAACCGGGGTAACGTCGGAAATGCTGGTTATCTTGAAGCCGACATTGTTGAGGGCACGTACCGCCGACTCGCGACCCGGCCCCGGTCCCTTGATGCGCACCTCGAGATTCTTCACACCGAACTCCTGGGCGGCCTTGCCCGCCGCCTCGGCGGCAATCTGCGCCGCAAACGGTGTACTCTTGCGCGACCCCTTGAAGCCGGCACCGCCCGATGTCGCCCAAGAGAGCGCGTTACCCTGGCGGTCGGTAATGGTCACGATTGTGTTGTTGAAGGAGGCATGAATGTGGGCAATGCCTTCGGCCACACTCTTTTTTACCTTCTTGCGCACGCGGGTAGTAGTCGCTTTTGCCATCACTTATTCCTTTTACTTTACAGCCCTGATTGCCTTGCGCGGCCCCTTACGGGTGCGCGCATTGGTGCGTGTACGTTGACCTCGAACCGGCAGACCGCGCCGGTGACGAAGCCCCCGGTAGGAACCAAGGTCCATGAGCCGCTTGATGTTCATGGAGATCTCACGGCGCAGGTCACCCTCTACCGTGTGTTTCGCCACTCCATCGCGCAACTTTTCGATGTCCGAGTCGCTCAGGTCCTTGATCTTGGAGGCCGTGTTAACGCCCGCCTCGGCGCAAATCTTGCGCGCGACGCTACGGCCAATACCATAAATCGCCGTCATAGCAATTTCGGCATGTTGATGATTCGGGATGTTTACCCCAGCGATGCGGGCCATGCGCGCACTCCATTAACAAAAACCAACGATTTTACCATTCCCTATGGGAATCCGCAATAAAAGCAATTGCCACGACTTCGCACGAACGTCCAGCCAGCCCGGGAAACCGAAGAAATTAGCTTACCCTTGCCGCTGCTTGTGACGCGGTTCTTCGCAAATAACCCGCACCACGCCCTTACGGCGAACTATCTTGCACTTCCGGCAGATTTTCTTTACCGACGCCTGAACTCTCATTTCTGCACTCCCTTAATCTGTAACCACCTGTTGCCAACTGACTCCCGGAGTCGCAGCTTGCCGACCACGAGTAGCGTCTGTCACTTGGCCCGGAATATGATCCGAGCCCGGCTCAAATCATACGGCGTCAATTCCACCGTAACCTTGTCCCCGGGGAGTATGCGTATGTAATGCATGCGCATCTTGCCGGAGATGTGCGCCAACACGATATACCCATTCTCCAGCTTGACACGAAAAGTCGCATTGGGAAGGTTTTCGACCACCTCCCCCTGCATTTGTATCGTTTCTTCCTTAGCCATGCAGAACATTCACCTTGTATCTATTGATGCGCCTTCCAACCCGACGGCAACGGGGTTCAGCGCGATACAAAGCCACCACCCTTAAAACTCGCTTTCTTCAACAAGCTCTCATACTGGTGAGACATGATATACGACTGAACCTGCGCCATGAAATCCATGGTTACCACGACGATAATCAACAGCGACGTGCCGCCAAAATAAAACGGTACGTTGAACTTCACAATCAGAAACTCCGGCAACAGGCACACAAGCGTAATGTAAATAGCACCAATCAGCGTCAACCGGGTCATGATCCGGTCTATATAACGCGCCGTCTGTTCGCCCGGACGAATGCCCGGCACGAAGGCCCCGCTTTTCTTAAGGTTATCCGCCGTTTCCTTTGGATTGAACACCAAAGCGGTGTAGAAAAAACAGAAGAAGATGATGGCCGCCGCGTAAAACATCACATAGATCGGCTGCCCAGGCGATAGCGTAGCGCCCAAGTCTTTTAGCCAAACCATATTCTCGTTACTACCAAACCAGCCTGCCAACGTCGCAGGAAAGAGGATGATGCTGGAAGCGAAGATCGGCGGAATCACGCCAGCCATGTTCAGCTTCAGCGGCAGGTGCGAGCTCTGCCCACCAAAAACCTTGCGCCCCACCTGCCGTTTGGCGTAGTTCACCAAAACCTTGCGTTGGCCCCGCTCGACAAACACCACAAACGCCGTCACCGCGACCGCACCGATGACAAGCATGAAAACCAAAGCGATGGAAAATCCACCGGTACGGGTCAATTCGAGGGTCCCCGCAATGGCGTTGGGCAGCCCCGCCACGATACCGGCGAAAATGATCAACGAAATGCCATTTCCAATGCCGCGCTCGGTAATTTGCTCACCAAGCCACATCAGGAACATAGTGCCCGTCACCAACGTGACGACTGTCTCCATGCGGAACATCAGACCGGGATCCAGCACCAAACCAGCCTGCGCTTCCAGTGCAATCGAGATGCCCAAGCCTTGGAACAGCGCCAGGAACACCGTGCCGTACCGGGTATACTGCGTAATCTTTTTGCGCCCGCTTTCACCTTCCTTCTTCAACGCTTCCAGTTGCGGTGACACGACGGTCAGCAACTGCATGATGATGGAAGACGAGATGTACGGCATAATGCCCAACGCGAACACCGTAAAGCGGGACAGCGCACCGCCGGAGAACATGTTGAACATCCCGAGGATACCCCCCTCCTGGGATCGAAACAGCGACTCCAGTGCCACAGGGTCAATGCCCGGCACGGGAATGTGAGCACCAATCCGGTAGACAACAAGCGCGCCAAGCAAAAATAGCAGGCGCTGCTTGAGATCCCCCAGCTTGCCGCCCAAGCCCAATGCGGAACCGGTCGTGGCCAAGCTTACCCCTCTATGCTGCCGCCGGCAGCCTCAATCGCGGCACGCGCACCCTTGGTCGCGGACACGCCCGCCAACTTCACCGCACGGGTGATCGTTCCGGACAGGAACACCTTGGCTGCCCGGGCTCCACCAGGAACAATTCCCGCTCCCTTAAGCGCGAGGAGATCGATCGCATCACCGCTCATCTGATCGAGTTCCGACAGACGCACCTGCACAACGTCGCCCCGGGTCAGAGACACAAAGCCACGCTTCGGCAAACGGCGCTGCAGCGGCATCTGACCGCCTTCAAAGCCCACCTTGTGAAAACCACCGGTACGGGATTTCTGGCCCTTGTGGCCACGTCCGCAGGTTTTTCCAAAACCGCATCCGATGCCACGCCCCACACGCCTGCGGCTGGATTTGCTGCCTTCCGTCGGCTTAATTTCATTCAGTTTCATTTAAACCTCCCACTTCAAGAGGTAGCTGACCTTATTGATCATGCCACGCACTGCAGGAGTATCTTCCACCTCGACCGTGTGGTGCATGCGCCGCAGACCAAGTCCACGCACGCAAGCCCGGTGGGACTCCATCGTACCGATCACGCTCTTAACCAGCGTTACCTTTATCTTCTTTGACTGTTTGCTAGCCATGATTCGACTGCTCCGCTAACTCTTCCATGGTTTTGCCACGCTTGGCGGCGATCTGTGCTGGGGTGTTCATGGCGAGCAAGCCATTGATAGTCGCCCTCACCATATTGTAAGGATTGGTCGAGCCTATGCACTTAGCCAGCACGTTGTGCACACCCATGACTTCGAATATAGCGCGCATCGGTCCTCCGGCGATAATCCCGGTACCTTCGGATGCCGGCTGCATGTATACCTTCGCGGCCCCATGCGTCCCAATAACGGCATGGTGGAGCGTACCGTTCTTCAGACTGACCTTGACCAGTTTGCGGCGCGCCTCCTCCATCGCCTTCTGCACCGCAACCGGCACTTCCCGCGACTTGCCCTTGCCCATCCCTATCCCGCCATCGCCGTCGCCGACAACGGTCAGAGCAGCAAACCCGAGTATTCGGCCGCCCTTGACTACTTTGGTCACACGGTTCACCGCGACCATCTTCTCGCGCAGGCCGTCAGCGCTCTCTTGCTTCTCGAATTTCGCCATCATTTACCCCGACTAGAATACCAGACCGTTCTCGCGCGCCGCTTCGGCCAACGCCTTGACGCGGCCGTGGTAGCGATATCCGCCACGGTCAAACGCCACCTTCTCAATCCCCAGGCCCTTCGCTTTCTCCGCAATGCGCTTGCCGACAACCTGCGCAGCACTGACATTGCCGCCATTCGCCACATCCTTGCGCAGCTCTACTTCCAGAGTAGAAGCACTGGCCAGCACCTTGCTGCCGCTGGCATCAATGATCTGGGCATAAATATGGCAATTGGACCGGTGCACGGACAGTCGCACAACCTTAACCGCTGCGATTCTGGCACGGGTTTTGCGTGCTCTGCGCAAACGCGCTTGCTTCGTATTCATGAGATTAGCCTCTACTTACTTCTTCTTGGTTTCTTTCAGGACGACCTTCTCGTCGGAGTAACGCACACCTTTGCCTTTGTAGGGCTCTGGCTTACGATATGCACGCACGTCCGCGGCCACCTGACCCACCGCCTGCTTGTCGATGCCTTTGATAATGACCTCGGTCTGGGTCGGTGTCGCCACCGTCACACCCGTGGGCATCGTGTGCGCCACCGGATGCGAAAAGCCCAGCGTGAGGTTCAGAGTATCCCCGACTGCCTGGGCACGATAGCCCACGCCAACCAAAGTCAACTTCCTCTCAAAGCCCTTGGTCACACCCTGCACCATGTTGGCCAACAGCGCACGCATCGTACCGGACATTGCGTTGGCCTGCTGACCTTCGTTTGCCGCCTTGCACTGCAACTGGTTGCCATCACGCTCCACCACGACATCACCAGTGGCTTGCTGCGTGAGAGTTCCCAACGGGCCTTTGATGGAAATACTGCCGGCAGTCAACGCAACCTCAACGCCCGCGGGCAGCAATACCGGATTCTTAGCAACTCGAGACATGGATTACCTCTTTACGCCACGATGCACAGAACTTCGCCGCCAACGCCGCTGGCACGCGCTCCGTGATCAGTCATCACACCCCTGGAGGTAGAAACAATCGCAATCCCCAGACCGTTCATGACCTTGGGAATATCATTGCCACCCTTGTAAATGCGCAAACCGGGACGGCTCACTCGTTCGATTTTCTCTATCACGGGACGACCTGCGTAGTACTTCAGGACGATTTCCAACTGCGGCTTGGCACCCTCGCCGCGCACAGCAAAGTCCTCGACATAGCCCTCGGCCTTCAGTACCTTCGCTATCGCCACCTTAAGCTTGGACGACGGCATGCTCACCACAGTCTTTTCCGCGCCTTGCGCATTGCGAATGCGTGTCAGCATATCGGCGATCGGATCACTCATACTCATCAATACTCTCCCGCTACCAACTGGCTTTGATCATGCCGGGTATTTCGCCGCGCATGGCTATCTCGCGCAGCTTGTTCCGCCCCAAACCGAATTTCCGATATACCCCGCGCGGCCGCCCAGTCAGCGCACAACGATTGCGCACGCGAACAGGACTGGAGTCGCGCGGCAGCGCCTGCAACTTCAGCCTAGCCCCATAACGCTCCTCGTCACTGAGCTTCACATCCTGGATGATGGCGAACAGTTCGGCGCGTTTCGTGGCGAATTTTTTCACCATTTCGCGGCGCTTCTTGTCGCGATTAATAATTGCCGTCTTTGCCATGCCAACCTCAGCTCTTGAAGGGGAATTTAAAGGCGGACAGAAGCGCCCGCGCCTCGGCATCCGTCTTGGCGGTCGTCACAATGGTGATATTCATCCCGCGCAACACATCAATCTTGTCATACTCGATTTCTGGAAATATGATCTGCTCGCGCACACCCATGTTGTAGCTACCGCGCCCGTCAAAAGCCCGCCCGGATAACCCGCGAAAATCACGGATGCGGGGAATGGCCACAGTCACAAGCCGATCCAGAAATTCGTACATGCGCCCACGGCGCAACGTCACCATGCAGCCGACCGGGTAGTCATCACGAATCTTGAACGCAGCAATCGACTTGCGCGACTTGGTCACGACCGGCTTTTGCCCCGCAATTTTTTGCATGTCGCCAACAGCGTGATCCATGACCTTCTTGTCGGCCACAGCTTCACCCACCCCCATGTTGAGGGATATCTTTTCGATACGCGGCACTTCCATGATCGACTTGTAACCAAACTGTTCAATCAGCTGCTTGACCACGGTTTCTTTGTAATAGTCCTGCAAACGAGCCATGTTCACCCCTTTAGACATCCAGAACTTCGCCATTGGATTTGAAGAAACGAACTTTTCGCCCGTCCTCCAGCACCCTGACGCCGACGCGATCGCCTTTCTGCGTCGCAGGATTGAACAGCGCCACATTCGACAAATGAAGCGGCATCTCCTTTTCGACGATGCCACCCGTCTGGCCCTTCATCGGATTGGGCTTTTGGTGTTTTTTCACCTTGTTCACACCCTCCACGAGAAGCTGATCGGCCTCCAGCACGCGCAACACGGTTCCCCGCTTGCCCTTATCCTTTCCCGTGATGACCACGACGTCATCACCCTTGCGCATTTTCCGCATTTCGTCTCCTTACAGCACTTCTGGTGCGAGCGACACGATCTTCATGAACCGCTCGGTACGCAGCTCACGTGTCACCGGACCAAAGATGCGGGTACCGATGGGTTCCATCTTGTTATTGAGCAAGACCGCTGCGTTGCCGTCAAACTTGACCAGAGACCCGTCTGGCCGCCGCACGCCCTTGGCGGTGCGCACAACAACGGCGCTATAAATCTCGCCTTTCTTGACACGACCACGCGGAGCAGCGTCCTTGATGGTAACCTTGATGACATCGCCTATACCGGCGTACCGACGTTTCGATCCGCCCAGCACCTTGATGCACATAACGGACCGCGCACCCGTGTTGTCAGCGACGTCCAGGATGGTTTGCATTTGAATCATTTAAGTATTTCTCCAACTTAACCCGTCTTCGCCCAATGGGTCGTGAGACGGCCAGTTTTGGAACCCGATGGGTTGTGTCGCCAGACTTCGGCGATGCGAAAAGTCAAACAGTATAGCGCTTATCTACCGCCACTGCAACACCTAAACGGCAATCGCCTTTTCCAAGCATTCGCTGACACGCCATGTCTTGGTTTTTGCAATGGGGCGACATTCCTCAATGACGACCAAGTCACCCTCGTGGAACTCGTTTTTCTCATCGTGCGCATGATACTTCTTTGAGCGACGCAGCACCTTGCCTATCACCGGATGCTTCACCGTGCGCTCAACCAGGACCGTAACGGTCTTGTCCATCTTGTCGCTGACCACGCGCCCGGTCAGGGTACGCCCTGCTTTTTCCTGTTCGTTCATGCCTGCCTCGCCTTCTCACCGAGCACCGTACGCACCCGTGCTATGTTCCTACGCACCTTGCCAATCTCGCTCACCTTGCTGGTCTGCTGGGTGGCCAACTGCATGCGCAACCCGAACTGCGCGCGCAACAACGCGGCCAATTCCTGTTTTAGTTCGTCCACCGACTTGGCTCTCACTTCGCTGGCTTTCATAATTAGCTACCTACCTGTCGCGTTACAAAGGTGGTCTGGATGGGCAACTTGGCGGCAGCAAGCCGGAACGCCTCGCGTGCCAATACTTCATCCACACCGTCCATTTCGTACAACACCTTGCCCGGTTGAATCTCGGCCACGTAGTATTCCGGGTTGCCCTTGCCGTTACCCATCCGCACTTCTGCGGGTTTTTTGGAAATCGGCTTGTCCGGAAAAATGCGTATCCAAATGCGTCCGCCACGCTTGATGTGGCGGGTCATGGCACGCCGTGCCGCCTCGATCTGCCGCGCGGTGAGACGGCCTCTTCCAACGGCTTTGAGACCAAACTCACCGAAGCTCACGTTGGCTCCGCGCGTCGCAACGCCGGTGTTACGGCCTTTTTGTTGCTTGCGGTATTTTAATCTAGCTGGTTGCAGCATGTTTCGCTCCCGACTTTCTCACTCTCTTCTCCGGCTCAGCTGGCGCAGCTACGGGCTGCTCACCGAACGGCAACATGTCGCCCTTGTACACCCAAACCTTGATCCCGATGACGCCATAGGTAGTCTTGGCTTCCGAAACCGCGTAATCGATGTCCGCACGCAGAGTGTGCAACGGCACGCGCCCCTCGCGGTACCATTCCGTGCGAGCGATCTCGATGCCATTGAGCCGGCCGGCACTCATGATCTTGATGCCCTGAGCACCCAAACGCATCGCGTTCTGCATGGCGCGTTTCATCGCACGGCGGAACATCACACGCTTCTCCAACTGGCTGGAAATGCTGTCGGCGATCAACTGGGCGTCGATTTCCGGCTTGCGTACTTCTTCGATATTGACGTGAACGGGCACGCCCATCAACTTTTGCAGCTGCGCCTTCAACGATTCGATATCCTCGCCCTTCTTGCCAATCACAACGCCTGGACGGGCGCTGTAAATGGTGATCCGCGCGTTCTTTGCGGGACGCTCGATCACGATCCTGCTAACCGCCGCGTGAGCAAGTTTCTTCTTTAGAAAGTCGCGCACCTTGACGTCTTCGTTCAGCATGGTGGCGAATTTCTTGCTGTTGGCGTACCACTTGGAGGCCCAGTTGCGATGCACGCTCAACCGGAAACCTGTTGGATGTATTTTCTGTCCCATTGCTATTCCTCTTGCGCCCGCTCGGGCATTAGTCGCCGACAGTCACGGTGATGTGGCAGGTAGGCTTAAGTATCCTGTTGCCACGGCCTTTGGCGCGCGCCGTGAAGCGTTTCAGGGTGGTGCCCTCATCCACTAATATGGTCGCGACTTTCAACTCGTCGATATCCGCTCCCTCATTGTGCTCGGCGTTGGCGATGGCCGACTCCAGCACCTTCTTGATGATCACCGCGCCCTTCTTCGGGCTGAAGGCCAGTACATTTAGGGCGCGCTCGACCGGAAGCCCGCGAATCTGGTCCGCCACGAGGCGGCCTTTCTGGGCAGACAACCGGGTACCACGCAACACTGCCGAAACTCTCATCATAGGCTCCTATTTCTTCGCTTTTTTGTCGGCGGCGTGTCCCTTGAACGTGCGCGTCAAGGAAAACTCGCCAAGCTTGTGCCCAACCATGTTCTCGCTGACAAACACCGGGATGTGCTGTTTGCCGTTGTGTACTGCGATGGTCAAACCAACAAAATCCGGAAGAACGGTGGAGCGACGCGACCAAGTCTTGATTGGTCGCTTGTCGCTGGTTGCGCGCGCCGTTGCCACCTTTTTCGACAGGTGTTCATCAACAAACGGACCCTTTTTAATGGAACGTGCCATATCTCATTACCTCTTAACGGGAAGGACGACGGCGCACAATCATGCCGGACGTGCGCTTGTTGCGGCGTGTACGGTAACCCTTGGTCTGCGTGCCCCACGGACTGACCGGATGGCGGCCGGCAGCGGTTTTTCCTTCGCCACCACCATGCGGATGATCGACCGGGTTCATTGCGACACCGCGCACCGTTGGACGGATGCCGCGCCAGCGCTGGGCGCCGGCCTTGCCGATGGAACGTAGCGAGTGCTCTTCGTTGCCAACCTCACCGACGGTAGCCCTGCAATCAACGTGTACCTTGCGGATCTCACCGGAGCGCAGACGCAGCTGGGCGTAACTGCCCTCGCGCGCCAGCAACTGCACCGAGGTGCCGGCTGAGCGGGCGAGTTGTGCACCCTTGCCAGGCATCATTTCCACACAATGTACCGTGCTACCGACCGGGATGTTCCTGAGCGGCAAAGCATTTCCAACCTTGATCGGTGCGTCCGAACCGCTCACCAGCTGCATGCCGGCTGAAACACCCTTGGGAGCGATAATGTAACGGCGCTCACCATCGGCGTAGCACAACAGTGCCAGATGGGCTGTGCGGTTGGGGTCATACTCAAGGCGTTCGACCTTGGCGGTGATGCCATCCTTGTTGCGGCGGAAATCCACCACACGATAGTGCTGCTTGTGGCCGCCGCCTACATGCCGGACGGTGATGTGGCCATTGTGATTGCGCCCGCCGTGCCGCGACTGTTTCTCTACCAACGCCGCGTGGGGTGCACCCTTGTGCAGCCCCGGCGTCACCACCTTGACTACCGCACGCCGGCCGGCCGAAGTCGGTTTTACTTTAACTAGTGCCATAATTTAGCTCCTCTCAGCCTTCGCCAGCCGTGAAATTGATTTCCTGGCCTGGCTTGAGACAGACGTAGGCCTTCTTCCAGGTCTTGCGTCGTCCCATGAATTTGCCGAAGCGCTTGGCCTTGCCCTTGACGTTGAGCACTTGCACGCCGTCCACCTCAACCTTGAACATCAGTTCAACAGCAGCCTTGATTTCCGGCTTGGTTGCATCGGAGACAACCTTGAATACCACTTGCTCGTGCTTGTCCGCAACGAAAGTGCTCTTCTCGGAAATCTGTGGCGCGAGAATGACTTGCATCAGGCGTTCTTGGCTAAAGGTATGCGCGTTCATGCCAGCATCTCCTCGATTTTCTTGACCGCGTCGCGGGTCATCACCACGTTCGCAAAATGCACCAGACTGACCGGGTCCGCCTGATGCGGTTCAGCCACCATGACGTTCGGCAAGTTGCGCGAAGAGAGCCATAGATTTTCATCGACATTGTCGGTGATGATCATCACGCTGTCGAAGCCCAGACCCTTAACCTTTTGCGCGAGCAACTTGGTTTTCGGCAGATCAACGGTAAAACTCTCCACCACGGACAGCCGACCCTCGCGTGCCAGCTGCGAAAGAATCGCCGCCATGCCAGCGCGGTGCATCTTGCGGTTGACCTTGTGGCTAAAGTTCTCGTCAGGGCTGCTCGGGAAAGTCTTGCCGCCGCCGCGCCACAACGGGCTGGACGCCATACCTGCACGGGCGCGGCCGGTGCCTTTCTGTTTCCACGGTTTGCGAGTGCTTTTTGCAACCTCGGAACGGCCCTTCTGCGCCCGGTCTCCGCTACGCGCATTTGCCATGTAGGCAGTGACCACCTGGTGCACCAGGCCTTCGTTGAATTCGCGTCCGAACAGGGCGTCGGAAGCGGTCACCACGGAAGTCGGCTGGCCTTGGTCGTTAATGAGTTTTAGTTCCATCATGCACCTGCCTTCACGGCTGAACGTACAATCACGTCACCGCCCTTGGAGCCAACGACGGCCCCCTTAATCAAAAGCAGCTGGCGCTCCACATCCACCCGCACCACTACCAGATTCTGCGTAGTGCGCTGCACGGCACCAAGATGGCCTGCCATACGCTTGCCCGGAAACACGCGACCGGGATCCTGCGCCATACCGATGGAACCGGCGCTGTTGTGCGAGCGTGAGTTGCCGTGGCTCGCGCGGTTGGAACTGAAGTGGTGGCGCTTGATGGCGCCGGCAAATCCTTTGCCCTGGGAAATGCCGGTTACATCAACCTTCTGCCCTACCTGGAATATCTCGGCACCGACGACAGTGCCAACCTGGAATTTGGCGACTTCGTCGCCACTCAGACGGAATTCGTTGAGAACACTACCGGCGGAGACTCCTGCCTTGGCGTAATGCCCGGCCAGCGGTTTGGTGACGCGGCTGCTCCGGCGCGTACCGAAGGCAACCTGAACGGCCGTGTAGCCATCGGTTGCGGGTGTTTTGATTTGGGTCACGCGATTGTTGGACACGTCCAGCACAGTCACCGGCACGGAGTTACCGTCCTCGGTGAAAACGCGGGTCATGCCAATCTTGCGACCGACAAGTCCTATGCTCATGTTTATTTTCCCTATAACAGGTGCCGATTACAATTGACCGGCGATTTACTTCAGTTTTGAATCTGCAACATTCGGCGCTGAAGCAGCGTGTAATCCCGCCGCAATTCACTGCCCACCACTTACAACTTTATTTCGACGTCCACGCCTGCCGGCAGGTCAAGCTTCATCAACGCGTCAACCGTTTTGTCGGTTGGGTCGATGATGTCCATAAGGCGCAAATGCGTACGGATCTCGAACTGGTCGCGCGAGGTCTTGTTCACGTGCGGCGAACGCAGCACGTCAAAACGCTCTATACGGGTAGGCATCGGCACCGGGCCCTTGACCACGGCGCCTGTGCGCTTGGCTGTCTCGACGATCTCCATGGCCGACTGATCAATCAGGCGATAGTCGAACGCTTTCAAACGGATGCGAATTTTCTGGTTTTGCATAATACCTCAATCGTGCGTCGTGAGTCCTGAGCGCTCGCTAGCCACTCAGCACCGATTCTTACTCGATAACCTTCGCCACCACGCCGGCGCCAACGGTGCGGCCGCCTTCGCGAATCGCGAAGCGCAGGCCTTCTTCCATCGCAACCGGCGCAATCAGCGCAACCGTGACCGAGACGTT
>Ga0315281_10003751_pt1 | contig 22205 bp, 16 predicted proteins | sample YL17G07_0_MG_FD_204540 | JGI IMG/M metagenome (GOLD analysis project Ga0315281, IMG submission 204540) | Sediment microbial communities from Yellowstone Lake, YNP, Wyoming, USA - YL17G07_0 | ecosystem: Environmental > Aquatic > Freshwater > Lake > Sediment | place: USA: Wyoming | collected... | reverse complement strand
CCCGGGAACTTTGTTTCCAGCGTTCCCCGGTCCACCGCCACCCAGCCGGACTCGGCCGTAAGACCGGCCGCCTGTACGACGCCAGGGGCGCGATGCGGCGGCACAAAGGCCAACAGGTCGAACGGGGCCGTCGCGCCGTTCTTGAAATGAATTGTCCGCCCGGGGGAATCGACCTTGGCAACCGCGTGTTCGGTATGGACGTGGACGCCGACGCCCTCGACCAGTTGCCGCACCATCGCCGAAACTTTTGGCCCCGCCACCGGCATCGGCCCGGGCTCGGGCGTATAAAGATCGACGCCGACGCTCTCCCGCAGGCCGCGTTGGCGCAGGTCGGCCTGGAGCAGCATGGCTGCCTCATAGGGTGCCGCGGGGCACTTGAACGGCGTCCCGGCGACCAGGACGACGAGGCGCCCCTGACGCAGATCGGCCCGCGCCCGATTGAGCGACTGCGCCCCGGCCAGCGTATAAAAATTGTGACCCGATTCGGCAAGGCCCGGGACCGTTTCCGGGGCGAATTCGGCGCCGAGCGCGACCACGATATAGTCGGCGACGATGTCCTGCCCGGCCACATGCACCGTCCAGCGGTGCGGGTCGATCCGCTCGATCTGGCCCCGCACGATTTCAATGCCGGCCTTTGCCAGGCTAGCGGTCGAGCGCGAAATCTGCTGCTCTTGGCGGGTTCCGACCATGAGCCACAGCAACGACGGGGCGAAGACGCGTTGCGCTTCCCTCTCCACCAGAATAATGCGGTGCGCGGGCGGCAACTGCTTGCGCATGAGGCGCGCGGCGATGGTGCCGCCGACGCCCCCGCCTAGAACAAGAACGGTCTTGACTGCTGTCATGGCAAAATCCCCAAGCTTGTTATCGCGCCCACGCGCGACGCATTCAGAAAACAATCACCTTGTCGGCCCATTCGGTCCACTGGGCGAGTTCCGACATGGTGCCGCGCAGACCGCCTTCGACGAGGTCCGCATCGGCAATGCCGCGGGCATCCATGCAGGTGCCGCAAACTCCGATCTCGGCCTGTCGCCGGGCGACCATCTCCAACATCTGGCCGATGTTGTAATAGCCCTGCGGAACCTTCTGGTTACCCTTGGCGCAGGAGGCGGCGTCTCCGATCAGGAAAATTTTTACCTCGTTGCCGGATTCCGGCGACTTGAGCAGTTCGCGCGCCAGCCGGATGGCGTTAAAGCTACGCTCGGTCCCGTAGGGCGGGTCGTTCAAGATGAATAAGTTCTTCATTTCACTTGTTCTTTCGTCGCTGATCGGTTCCAAAAGCACGGAGTAGCTTGTGGTTGACGATGTTGCGCGGCTCGATTACAATATCATTCAATTGAATGATGTAATATGAAATTTCCTCCGATGTCAACGACCCCGAAACAGACCTTGTTTGCCGAATTCGCGACGGTTGCCCGAGCGCTCGGCCACTCCCACCGACTTGAAATCCTGGAGCACCTCGCCCAGCGCGAGCGCGGCGTGGAGGCATTGGCGACGCGGGTCGGCCTTTCGGTTGCCAATACCTCGCAGCACTTGCAGCAGTTGAGGCGCGCGGGTTTGGTCGCGTCGCGACGGGAGGGAAAGTTCGTGCTCTATTGCCTCGCCGACGAAACCGTCGTCGCCTTGCTCCGGTCGCTGCGGCAGGTGGCCGAGCGCAACCTCGCCGAAGTCCAGCGGATCGCACGAGGCTACTTTGCCGACCGCGACAGCATGGAACCTGTCTCCCGCGCGGAGTTGCTTGAGCGCTTGCGTGCCGGCCTGGTCACACTTCTCGATGTTCGTCCGGCGGACGAGTTCGCCCTCGGGCATGTGCCCGGGGCCGTGAATATCCCTTTGAACGAAATCGAGGGGCGCCTTGCCGAACTCGACAAATCACAGGAAGTCGTCGCCTATTGTCGCGGCTCGTACTGCGTGCTGTCCTTTGAAGCGGTCGCCACTCTTCGCGCTCGCGGCTTCAATATCCGTCGCCTGGAGGAAGGGTTCCCCGAGTGGAGGGCTGCGGGGTTGCCGGTCGAAGGCGCCGCGGCCGGATCCTCCTGAGCGAGGATGGCGGCCGCAATTGACGGATTCCGGGCGCTCCCTGGCCCTTCACCGCAAAGTGATTCGCCTGGGCGGCGGGCAGCGCCCACTCTATCGCCCATGCGCGCCCTTTTGACAGCCCTCGGACTGACGCTGGCCGGCATTGGCCTCGCCGCCGCCGATGAAACGCCGGCGCCGGTGGTGGTCGAGTTGTTCACCTCGCAAGGGTGCAGCTCGTGCCCGCCGGCCGATGCCTTCCTGGGCGAGCTGGCGCGGCGGCCGGGCGTCATCGCCCTGTCGCTGCATGTGGATTATTGGGACTACATCGGCTGGCGCGATCCCTTCGCCTCGGCCGAGATGACCGCGCGCCAGCACGCCTATGGCCGCGTTCTCAATACGCCGATGGTCTATACGCCGCAGATGGTGATCGATGGCGCTACCGAGGCCGTCGGCTCGGACCGGGCGCAGGTTCTAGAGCGCATCGCCGCCGCCAGGGACCAAGCCGGGCCCGGCAAGGTGGCGGTGGAACTGGTCCCCGATGGCGCCGGCGCCTGGCGCGCGGTCATCGGCGCGGCGGCGCAACCCTTGCCGCAACCGGCGACGGTCTGGCTCGTCATGTTCGACCGGGAAAGCAATACCGACGTGGCTAGGGGTGAAAACGCCGGCCGCAACCTGCCCACCTACAACGTAGTGCGCGAGATGCGGCGGCTGGGCACCTGGGACGGCAGCGCCAGCGAAATCCCCATCCGCCCGGACCTGGGCAACGGCTGCGCCGTCATTCTACAGGCGGGCGATGTCGGCCCGATCCTGGGCGCCGCCATGATGACGGCGGCGAAGGAGTACTAACGGGAAGCATCAGTACTGCGGCTGGCTGTCGATGAATTGGCCGGTCCAGGTCTCGCCCGTGGCCCAATAGAACGTGCCGTAGCCGTTGGGCTGATCGTTCCGGAATTCGCCCTCGTAGTAATCGCCATTCGCGTACCACATCTTGCCCTGGCCGCTGAACAGGCCGTTCTCTAACTGGCCCTCGTAACGGTCGCCAGTCGCAAACCAATACGTGCCGGTTCCCTGTTTCTTGTCGTCTTGCCACTGGCCCTCGTAACGGTTGCCATCCGCATACCAATACGTGCCGGCTCCCTGCATCTTGCCGTCTTGCCACTGGCCCTCGTAACGGTCGCCATTCGCAAACCAATGGGTGCCGGTTCCCTGTTTCTTGTCGTTCTCTAACTGGCCCTCGTAACGGGCGCCATTCGCATCCCAATACGTGCCGGTTCCCTGAATCTTGTCGTCTTGCCACTGGCCCTCGTAGCGATCACCATTCGCATACCAATACGTGCCGGTTCCCTGTTTCTTGCCGTCTTGCCACTGGCCCTCGTATCGGTCGCCGTCATCATAGACCTTGATGCCGTAACCGCTGAGCAGGCCGTCCTGATACTTCCCGGCAAAGCGCTTGCCGTCCTTGGTGATGAAGGTGACGATGCCGGTCCAAGAACCGGCAACCACATTCCCCTCGATGCGGTCGCCTTGCGTCGTGAAAGAGACGGCGGGACCGTCCAACAGGCCATCCTTGCACTGGCCCTCGGTCCGCGAACCATCGGCATGAATGAATTTGCAGGGGCCTTGCTCGCGGCCCTCGACGTAGGTGCCCTCGTCGCGGCCGTTGGGCTGTCCGTCCTTGAACCACTCGACGACGCCCTCGCCGCTCGCCTTGCCGTCCTTGCAGGCGCCGGTCCAACGTATGGTTTCGTTTTCCATTGGGCTCGGATTCCACACGGCGCAGCCGTTGGCCTGGTCGGTGATCCAGCCGCCCTCGGCGCGTGCCGGGGGCGAGACCGCCAGAATGGTCGCGAAAACGAATAGTGCCAGAAATCGGTATGCCATGGCCGCCCCCCCTTTGCCGACAGATAATATTCCCCGGCGGCAAGAAGATTGGCAAGGGTCGCGTTTTTAGGGCACCAGCGCCCGGCGCATGACCTCGCCCAGGCGGCGCGAGAAAGCGACGACATCGGGCAGCGGCTCGCCTTGCAATAGGCGCGCCTGGTCGAGCAACAGCCAGGCCGCCTCGGCGATCTCGTCGGCGGCACCCTTGGTGCCGAGACGTTGGGCCAAGCCGACAATGAGCGCGTGGCGCGGGTTCAATTCCAGAATGCGCTTCGATGCCTTGTCGATGCGCTTGTGCAAAAGCAGCACGCGCTCGAGATGGACATCGAGATCGCCTTCGTCCGCCACCAGACAAACCGGGCTGTCGGTGAGCCGGGTCGAGGCGCGCACGTCCTTGACCGCGTCCTTAAGCGTCAGGCGCAACAGCGCCAGCAGGTTGTCGGTGGCTACCTGGGCAGCGGCAGCGGCGGTGGCGTCTGGCTTCGGGCCCGTGTCGCCCGGCGGCGCGGCGAAGCGGTCGAGGTCGGCGGCGCCGCGCGTCACCGAGCGAAACGGCTTGCCCTCGTACTCGTGCACGGAGGTCAGCCAGAACTCGTCCACGGGGTCGGTCATCAGCAGCACCTCGACACCGTGGGCGACGAAGCCCTCGATCTGCGGGCTGCGCCGCGCCGCTTCGGGCGTGTCGCCGCTGACCGTATAGATCGCCTCCTGCCCCGGTTTCATTCGCGCCAGGTAGTCCTTGAACGAAACCAGCCCGTCGCCGGAGGTCGAGCGGAAGCGCGCCAGGTCGAGCAGCGCCGGACGTTGTTCCATGCCCTCGTAGAGGCCTTCCTTCAAGACGGCGCCGAAATTGTTCCAGAAGGCGGCGTAACCGTCGGCGTCGTTCTCGGCTTTCTTCTTCAGTTCCGCCAGCACGCGCTTGATCAGGCCCTGGCGAATCTTCGCCAGCATCGGATTGTGTTGCAGCATCTCGCGGCTGATGGAGAGGGGCAAATCCTCGGAATCGACGATGCCGCGTAAAAAGCGCAAGTAACCCGGCAACAGCTCGCGGCAATCGTCGGTGATGAAGACACGCTTCACATAGAGCTTCAGGCCGTTGCGGCGTTCGGGGTCGAACAGGTCGAAGGGGGCCAAGGTCGGCACGAAGGCAAGCACCGTGTATTCGATCTTGCCTTCGGCCCGGTTGTGCAGCACCAGCCAGGGCTCGTCCGAGGCGTGGGCGACGTGGCGATAGAACTCGGCGTATTGCGCCGGGGTTATTTCCGCCTTCGGTCGCAGCCACAGGGCCGAGGCCGCGTTGAGCGTGCGTTCCTTGTCCCCCTCGATGAGCACGATGGGCACGGCGATATGATCGGAATAGCGGGCCACCAGTTGGCGCAGGCGTTCAGGGTCAAGATAGTCGTCCTCGCCCTGGCGCAAGTGCAGGACCACCCGCGTGCCGCGTGCCGGCGCCTCGTCCGCCGGGCAGGGGGCGGTGGTGAAACCGCCGCTGCCGTCCGAGGACCAGCGCCAGGCATCGGCCTCGCCCGCCTTGCGGCTCACCACCTCGACCGGCGAGGCGACCATGAAGGCGGCGTAGAAGCCGACGCCGAACTGACCGATCAGCGACAAGTCCTTGGCGCCATCGTCGCCCGCCTCGCCAGCGTCCTTGACGAAGGCGGCGGTGCCGGAGCGGGCAATGGTGCCGAGGTTTTCGATCAAATCGCCCCGGTTCATGCCGATACCGTTATCGGTCAGGGTGAGCGTGCGCGCGGCCTTGTCGGGTGTCAGCGTGATGCGGAACGGGGCCTCGGCCCCCAGCAATTCGGGCTGCGTCAGGGCCAGATAGCGCAGGCGGTCGCAGGCGTCCGAGGCGTTCGAGACCAATTCGCGCAGGAAGACCGAACGGTCGGCGTAGAGCGAATGGGCGACGATATGCAGAAGGCGGCTCACTTCCGCCTGAAAGCCGTGTTTTTCCTCGCTCATGCCGCTTGCCTTCCCCCTGGCCCGAATCGGACCCGGCAAGAGATATGAGGGAGCGGCGGCCCGGCATCAAGCCCCGGCGGGCCCACGGGCGCGCCAAAGCCGCCCGAAACCGCCGGCCTCTATCGCCGGCCTTGCAATCCCAGGCCGGTCCGCCGATCTTTCGACCCATGCAGGCGCGCTCCTCCGGCCGCGTCACGGCGGTCCTAGGCCCGACCAACACCGGCAAGACCTTTCTTGCCATCGAGCGCATGCTGGGCCATCGCAGCGGCATGATCGGCTTTCCGCTGCGCCTGCTGGCCCGCGAGAACTACGACCGCGTCTGCCGCCTCAAGGGACCGAGGGCGGTGGCGCTGGTCACCGGCGAGGAGCGCATCGTGCCGCCCCACGCCTCGTATTTCATCTGCACGGCGGAGTCGATGCCGCTCGACCGGCGGGTCGCCTTCCTGGCCGTGGACGAAATACAGATGGCGGCCGACCCCGAACGCGGCCACGTCTTTACCGAGCGCCTGCTGAAGGCGCGCGGCGAGGACGAGACCATGCTGCTCGGCGCCGACACCATCCGCCCGCTGCTGCGTCGCCTGGTGCCCGAGGCCACGGTCATCGGCCGGCCGCGCCTCTCCACGCTGAGTTATTCCGGGCCGCGCAAGATCACGCGCCTGCCGCCCCGCAGCGCCATCGTCGCCTTCTCGGCCGCCGAGGTCTATGCCATCGCCGAGTTGATCCGGCGCCAGCGCGGCGGCGCCGCCGTCGTGCTGGGGGCGTTGAGCCCGCGCACGCGCAACGCCCAGGTGGCCATGTTCCAATCGGGCGAGGTGGACTATCTGGTCGCCACCGACGCCATCGGCATGGGGCTCAACATGGACTTGGACCATGTCGCCTTCGCCGCGCTGGTGAAGTTCGACGGAAGGGCGCCGCGCCCGCTGGCGGCGGCCGAATTGGCCCAGATCGCCGGCCGCGCCGGGCGCCACATGAACAATGGCAGCTTTGGCACCACGGCCGAGATCGGGCCGCTCGATCCGGTCCTGGTCGAGGCCATCGAAAACCACCGCTTCGATCCGCTGAAGGCCCTTTATTGGCGTAACGACGATTTGAATTTCCGCTCACTTGAGTTGCTGTTACGCAGCCTCGACCAGCGGCCGCCGCAGGCGGGGCTGATACGCGCCCGACCGGCCGACGATCAACTGGCGCTGGCGGCGTTGGCGCAGGACGGCGAGATCAAGGGCATGGCGCAAGGCCGCGCCCGACTGCGCCTGCTCTGGGAAGTCTGCCAGATTCCCGATTTCCGCAAGGTCATGAGCGACGCCCACGCCCGCCTGCTGGGGCAAGTGTTCCGGCATCTGGCGATAGCCGAGATTCTACCGTCCGACTGGGCGGCGCGCCACGTCGGCCAACTCGACCGTAAAGATGGCGACATCGACACCCTGACCGCCCGCATCGCCCATGTTCGCACCTGGACCTATATCGCCCATCGCGCCGACTGGCTGGCCGATCCCGTGCAGTGGCGGGAGCGCACGCGCGAGATCGAGGATCGCCTGTCCGATGCGCTGCACGAGCGCCTGGCGCAACGCTTCGTCGATCGCCGCCATACCGTGCTGTTGCGCCGGCGGCGCGACGGCGATGGGCCGCTCGCCGTGGTGGCGGGCGACGGCGGCGTGCTGTTGGACGGCGAGTCGGTCGGCCGGATGGAGGGCTTCCACTTCGTCGCCGATATCGAACCCGTCGAGGCCGGGCGCCTGGCGGCGCTGGCGCGCCCGGCCTTGCGGCAGGAAGCGTGGCGGCGCCTCAAGGCCTGCGAGGAAGCGGACGACGAGGCCCTGACGCTTTCCGCCGCCGGCGACATATCGTGGCAGGGGGCGATCCTGGCTCGGCTCGGCGCCGGCGAGCATGTGCTGGCCCCGCGCCTCGACCAACGCGCCGGCGGCCTGTTGGCCGGCGGCCTGTTGGAAGGTGAGGCGCGCGAGCGCCTGCGGCGGCGCCTGCAACGCTGGCTCGACGCCGCGATACGGCGGCGATTGGCGCCGCTCATAACCCTGCGCGAGGCGACGCTTGCCGGCGCCGCGCGTGGATTGGCGTTTCAATTGGTCGAGGAACTGGGCCTGCTGCCCGCCGCCAGCGTTTCAGCGCAGCTCGGCGCGCTCAGGGCGGCCGATCGTAAAACCTTGTCAGGGCTGGGCTTGCACTTTGGCCGGGAGACGATCTGGCTGCCCGCCTTGCGGCGCCATGAAAGCACCGCGCTGGCGCTGGCGCTCTACGGTATTCATCGCGGCGCCAAGCCGAAACCGCCCCCGCCCTGGGAGTTGAGCTTTGCCGCCGGTGGATCGAGCCACGCCGCCTGTGCCGCCATGGGGTATCGTCGCATCGCCTCGCTGGCGGTGCGGCCGGAGGCATTGGAGCGATTCGCCCGCTCGGTCCGGTTGCTGGCACGCCAGGGATCGTTCACGGCGAGCGCAAACTTGTGCGCCATCCTGGCTTGCGAGGAACCGGCCGTGGACGAGGTACTGCGGGCGCTGGGTTATCGGCGACATAGCGAGGCCGGCGTGACGAGGTATGGACCGCCAGGCCCGCCGCGGCGAAAGACCGGCCGCCGAGCCAAGCCCGGCCTGGCGCCGATGCCATCCCCATTTGCCGCCCTGTCGGGGTTGCAGTTTCCAAAATGAACGAAAAAAGCGACCAGCCGGGCGCGACCCTAAGCCTGCGCCTCGACAAGTGGCTGTGGTGGGCACGGTTTTGCCGCAGCCGTACAACGGCGACAAAACTCATTGCCTCGGGTCGCGTGCGCTGCCACGGCGCCATCGTCGCCAAGGCCCATCACGGGGTGCGCCCCGGCGACGTGCTGGCCTTTCCGCAAGGGGAGCAACTCCGGGTCGTTCGCGTGCTGGGTCTCGGCTCCCGGCGGGGCCCGGCGACCGAGGCAAGGAGCCTCTATGAGGATCTGGCGCCGCCGGAGCGGAAGCAGAGGTCGCTCTCGCCCTTCGAGCGCGACAGCGGCGCCGGCCGGCCAACCAAGCGCGAGCGCCGGGCCCTCGACCGGCTGCGGGATTCACCCCCTGGCGACGATATATTTTAGGGGCAGGCACGGGGTTGCGCCCGCGATTGCCCCATGATAGGCAGTCGCGCCCTTGTTGGAGACGCCGATGACCTACGTCGTGACCGAGTCTTGCATTCGCTGCAAGTACATGGATTGCGTGGAAGTTTGCCCCGTGGACTGTTTTTACGAGGGCGAAAACATGCTGGTTATCCATCCCGACGAATGCATCGATTGCGGCGTCTGCGAACCGGAATGCCCGGTTGACGCGATCCTGCCCGACACCGAATCGGGCATGGAAAAATGGGTGCAGATGAACCGGCAGTACGCCGGATCCTGGCCCAATATCACCCGCATGGGCGAGCCGCCAGCCGACGCCGACAAATGGAAGGACGTCGAGGGCAAACTCGAGACCCAGTTCAGCCCCAACCCGGCCAAGCGCTGAAGCACCGGCCGGGGCCGGGGTCGACCCGGGCTAATCCAAGATAACTGCGGCAAATCAATATATTAACGCCCTATCCTGCTAATCTCGGTTGTTTTCCGGGGCGTTTTCTGCTAGATTGAAAATGTTGGAGCCGCCCAGCCAGGCGGCAAGCCAGAAAACAGTCGATTTTCGCCCGACTTCAAGAAGTTAGGCTACCCGGCGCGCCATCGAACAAGCGCGGCAGGGTTATTTTTGGGCCTGGCCGGACCGGCGTTGTGGGCGTGAACGACAGGAAGCCGAGGATCCTTAAGACCATGGCGCAGAGCAGCACCGCATCGAAGAATCGCAAGGAACAACCGGCCAAGAACGCCGGCAAGACCGCGGCCAAGAAGCCCGTGGCCGGCGCCCATCGGCCAACCCCTGCCGCCAAGCAGCCGGCGGGCAAGCCGACCGCCAAGGCCGCCGTCAAGCCGGCCGCCAAGGCCGTCGCCAAGCCGGCCGCCAAGGCCGCCGTCAAACCGGCCTCCAAAGCCGTCGTCAAGCCGGCCGCCAAGGCCGTCGCCAAGCCAGGCACCAAGCCGACCAAGGCGTCCTCCAAGACAGTCGTCAAACTTCCGGTGTCGCGGACACCGGCACCAAGAATGCCTATTTCGAGGATGACCGCGCCGAGGGTAGTCGCCGTCAAACCGGACCTGTCCAAGCCCGTTATCGCCAAGATCGGCCCGGCCAAGCCTGTGTCCAAGCTCAGCGCCAAGGAGATGGGCTTCCACACCGGCGATTTTGTGGTCTATCCGACCCACGGCGTCGGCAAGATCACCGCCATCGAGGTGCAGGAGATTTCCGGCCATCGCTTGCAGCTCATCGCCATTCATTTCGAGAAGGACCGGATGACGCTTCGCGTACCGGTCGCCAAGGCTCAGAACTCGGGCCTGCGTCGGTTGAGCACGCGCAAGGTGATGGACACGGCGCTGGCCACGCTCAAGGGGCGTTCGCGTATCCGCCGCGTCATGTGGAGCCGCCGGGCCCAAGAGTACGAAGCCAAGATCAACTCCGGCGATCCGGTCGCCATCGCCGAGGTTGTGCGCGACCTGCATCGCGGCGCCGATCAACCCGATCCGTCCTACAGCGAGCGCCAGATCTATCAGGCGGCGCTCGATCGCCTGTCGCGAGAACTCGCGGCGGTCGATGACATTGATGAAAAGGCGGCCGCGGAGCGCCTGGAGCAGCTTTTGAAAGCGGCCTAGGCAACCCCGGGTCGGAGTGCAGGGCGCGCACACGCCAAGCCAGCGGCAGGGAGCGGAAAGCGCCGCATGTCCCAGGGGGACAAATACGCGATTCTGCGCCGTTGCCGGCGGGTTTGGGCCGTCGCCTCCATTCATTCGCAGGCCCAACGCCTGACGGCGCTGCATCGCTCGCTCGAAGAACAGTTCCAGCCGGGCGACCGGCTGGTCTATCTCGGCAACGCCACCGGGCACGGCACCGCCGCCACCGAAACCATCGACGAATTGCTGGCCTTCCGCCGCCGCATCATCGCCCGCCCGGGCATGTTCGCGGCCGACGTCGCCCACCTGCGCGGCAGCCAGGAGGAGATGTGGTTCAAGCTGCTGCAACTCCAGCTCGCTCCCAACCCGCGCGAGGTTCTGGACTGGATGCTGGCGCAGGGCGTCGATGCCACCATCGCCGCCTATGGCGGCGACATAGGCCAGGGCCGCGCCTTGGCGGCGCAGGGCGCGGTGGCGCTGACGCGCTGGACCGGATCGCTTCGGGCCGCCATGCAGCGCCATGCCGGCCACGAAGCCCGCATGACGGCGTTACGCCGCGCCGCCTACACCGACGACGCCACCCTGCTGTTCGTCCATGCCGGGCTCGATCCCAACCGACCGCTGACGGCGCAGAACGACAGCTTATGGTGGAACGCCGGCGGCTTCGGACGGATCGATCACGCCTTCGACGGATTCCGGCGCGTCATTCGCGGCTTCGACCGCGCCCATGCCGGCATTCGCGTCAATCCCTTCACCACCAGCATCGACGCCGGCTGCGGCTTCGGCGGACCCCTCGTCGCCGCCTGCTTCGACCCGAGCGGCGAGATCGTGGCCATCATCGAGGCCTGAGGCCTCAAGCGGCGCGCAGGTAGCGCTCGAAGATGGCCAGCAGTTTCGATACCTCGACGGGCTTGGTCAGGTAGTCCTCGAAACCCGCTTGGCGGGCGCGCTCGACATCGCGCTGCATGGCGTTGGCGCTGATCGCCACCACCGGAATATCCCGCGTCTCCACCTGCTCGCGCAGGCGCTTCAAGGCTGCGATGCCGTCGAGGCCGGGCAAGTTGATATCCATCAGGATCAGGTCAGGGCTCTCGGCCCGGGCGTACTCGACCCCGAGTTCGCCGGTGTGGGCGGTGACGAGGGCCACGTCCGGCAATTGGTTGACGATGCCTTGCATCAGCCGGACATTGGCGGGGTTGTCCTCGACATAGAGGATGCGGCGGGCCGGGCGCACGATAAGAGCGGGCGCCCCCGAGACCGCCACCTCCGGCACCGCCGGCTTAGCGGCGCCCTTGGGCGCGGACGGGATATCGACCCAGAAGGTGCTGCCCTGGCCCACTTGGCTGTCGAAGCCGATGCGCCCACCCATCAGCCCAACGAGACGCTTGGTAATGGTGAGACCGATGCCGGTACCCTCGATGTCCGACATCTCCGCTCCCAGCCGGCTGAAGGGCTGGAACAGTTCGGCTTGGCGCTCTGGCGCGATGCCGGGACCGGTATCGCTGACGCCGATGCGAACGAAGCCATCCGTCACTTCGCTGGCCTCAAGCCGCACCGAGCCCTGGGGGCGGTTATACTTGACGGCGTTGGAGAGCAAGTTCAGCAACACCTGCTTCAGGCGCACCGCGTCGGCCCGAACCCACAGCCCGGACGCGGCCTGAAGATCAACCTCGAGGGCGATCCCCCGGCCCGCCGCCAAGGCCCTGGTCAGGCTCGCCACGTCCTCGATCACATCGCCCAGCCGCACGTCCTCGATTGAAAGCCCGACCTTGCCGGCCTCGATGCGCGACAACTCCAGAACCTCGTTGATCAGGGTGAGCAGGTGCTCGCCACCCTTCAGGATCTCGTTCACATATTCGGCTTGTTTGCCGGCCAGCGGTTCGCGCCGGTCATACAGCATGAGTTGGCCGAAGCCGATGACGGCATTCAAGGGCGTGCGCAGCTCGTGGCTCATGCTGGCCAGGAACTCGGATTTTGCCTGGTTGGCTCGCTCGGCTTCGTTCTTGGCTTTGTGCAAGATCTCCTCGGCCTGTTTTCGCTCGGTGATGTCGGTGATCGACCCGGCCATGCGTACGGCCTTGCCCTCGGGGTTGCGCTCGGCCTCGCCTCGGCACAGGAACCAGAAATAGTTGCCGTTCTTGTGCCGCAGGCGCAATTCGACTGCATAGGGAGCGGCAGCGTAGAGGTGGGCCTGAAGCGCCTGAGAGGCGGTCTCGCGGTCGTCCGGGTGGATGCGGTCGAAGAATGTTTCCTCCCGATTGGGGAGTTCGTGATTGGCGAAACCCAGCAATTCTTTCCAGCGCGGTGAGAAGTAATCGTCGCCGGTTTCGATATTCCAATCCCAGATGCCGTCCGAGGTGCCGCGCACGGCCATGGCAAAGCGGGTGTCGCTTTCGCGCAGGGCCCGTTCCACCCGACGCTGCTCGGTGACGTCCTGGAGAATGCCGAAGGCGATGAGGAAGCGCCCGTCAGGGCCGCGCCAGCGTTCGTTGACCTCGTGCACGAAGCGCTCGCCGCCATCCGGCCGAAGGACGCGATATTCCGTTTCGACAACCTCGCGGCCCTCGCCGCCACCCGAGGCGGTGGTGGCGATATAGCTCTCGCGGTCCTCGGGATGAACAAACCGTTCCACGAACTCCCGACCGGAAATCCCCCCCGTGCTCGACTCGTCGCCCAGAATCGCGGCGGCGGCGGGCGAAAGCGCGAGCCGGCCGCCGTCCCAGCCTCCCAGGCTGTCGGGGCGCCAGGACCAATGCCCAAGCCGGGCGAGTTTCTCTGCTTGGCGGTAGCGCGCCTCGCTGTCGCGCAGGGCCTCATCCACCAGGTAGCGCTCGGTTATGTCCTGGACGGTGCCAAGCGAGCGAACCGGGCGGCCATCGGCGTCATAGTCGGTCCGGCACTGTTCCTCGACGTATTTAATGCGGCCGTCCGCCATCTGTAGCCGATGCTCAATGTAGTAGGGCGCGCGATTGGCGAGCGAGTCGGTATAGGCCTTGTTGACCAGCTCACGGTCGTCGGGATGGATGCCATTCAAGAACGCCTCGTAAGAAGCGCCGAACTTGCCCGGATCGATTTCGAAGATGCGATAGATTTCGTCCGACCAGGCAAGCACGCCGCCAACCAGATCGAGTTCCCAGGAGCCGATCTTGACCAGGCGCTGCGCCTCGGCCAACTGGGCCGCGCTCTCCTTGAGGAAGACCTCGGTCTTGAGGCGTCCGGTCACGTCCTGGCCGGTGGCGAGCACGCCGGTAATCCGGCCTTCGGCATCGCGAATGACCGCGTCGGACCATTCGATTTCCCGTTCCGTGCCGTCGCGGACAAGGATCGGATTGATGTTGCCGCGCGTCGGCACGCCGGCGCTGGCGCCAGTGAACAGGGCCCGGATATTTTCCCGATCGCGCTCGGGCAGAAAAGTCGAGAACCAATCTTTGCCCTCGATCTCCGCCAGCCGATAGCCGGTCAATTCCTCGAAATAGCGGTTGACGTGTTGGATGCGACCTTGGCTGTCGAGCAGCAGCACGATGACCGGGGCCGTATTCAGGAGATTGGCGGCGAAGTCGCGCTGGCGCTGTAGTTCGCCCTCGGTTTGGCGCAGTTCCGTGATGTCCTGAACCGTGCCTTGCGAGCGCACGGGCCGACCGTTCTCGTTCAACTCGCTCCAGCCGCGCTGCTGCACATATTTGATTCGCCCGTCGGGCATGAGCAGGCGGTTCTCCCAGGCCATCGGCGTCAGGCTGCCGAGTGCCCGCGCGAACTCGCGCTCTTCCTTCGCCCGGTCGTCGGGATGAATGAACGTCTTGAAGAGATCGTCCGAGGCGCTGACACGGGACGGATCGAGTTCGAGGATGCCGAAGACAGTATCGGACCAGACCATCCGGCCGGTGCGGCGGTCGAGATGCCAACCGCCGATCTGGGCCAGGCGCTGGGCCTCCTCCAACCGACGTTGGCTCTCGCGCAGATCATCCTCGGTTTTCTTTTGGGCCGTGATGTCCTGAAGGATTCCGAAGGCGGAGCGCAAGCGGCCCTCGTCGTCGTACTGGTTCTCGCCGACTTCGTGCACGATAATGACGGAGCCGTCGGGCCGGATCATGCGGTATTGCAAGGCATGGTCAGCCCGGCGGTCGCCGTAGATGGCCGCGAACTCCCGCAGCACCCTGACCCGGTCGTCGGGATGGACGAAGCGTTCGATGGAGGACTGCATCGGGCCCATGAGTTCCGATGCCGGCACGCCGAAGATGGCGGCGGCCGATTCGGAGAATTCAAGCCGCCCGTCCGTCCACGACCCACCACTGCCGAGAGTCCAACGCCAATGTCCCAAACCGGCGATTTTTTCCGCCTGGCGGTAACGCGCCTCGCTGGCACGCAGCGCCTCCTCGGCGCGTCGTTGATCGGTAATATCCGACATGGTGCCGATGGCACTTGCCAACCTGCCGTCGGCGGCACGCTCGCGCTCCATGATTTCGTGGACATGGCGCACGTCGCCATCGGGGCGGACAACGCGGTATTCCAGCTCGCTGACGCTCTTGCCGACGCCGCCATTGGCGCCGATATAGGCGACGAATTTGGCCCAATCCTCGGGATGCACGAAGCGCTCGGCGAAACGCAGGCTAGAAACCGCAAGCGCCTCCGGCGTCACGCCGAGAATGGCGGCCGCGGTGGCGGAAAACTCGTGCCGGCCACCCTCCCATTCACCGTCCTGGTCCGATTTCCAGAGCCAATGCCCGAGATGAGCCAGACTCTGGGCCCGGGCCAACGTCGCCTCGCTGGCGCGCAACGCCTGTTCGGCCTTGGTGCGCTCGGTAATATCGACGGCATAGGCCACGACATTGATAATCTTTTCCGCACCGTCCCGCAGTGGTGCCAAGGACATGTCGCGGTACATCCGCCGGCCGTCCTTGGCGCGCGTCAAGGCAATGAAGCGGGTCGTTTCGCCGCGCACGGCGGCGCGGAAGGCATCATGAACGCGGGCGCGTGTTTCTGGCCCGTCCCAACTCGGAAACTCCCAAAACGGCAGGGCGAGCAATGCTTCAACCGGATATCCGGCGGCGCTCGTTCCCGAAACCGGCGCCTGGTTGAATTCGATCAAACGGCCTTCGAGGTCGAGGATGCCGATATGGCCGAACATGGCCTCAATGACGCCCCTCAGGCGCCGATTGACCGCCTCGATTGCGGCTTCGTCGTCCTTGGGACTGGCGGTCGGGGGCGTCTTGGCGGAGCGGCGTTTGGGCATGGGTTCGCAGCGACCGCCTGTTGTTGGGGAACGGTTCAACGGATCGTGTTGATAATGACAATCACTCTTACTTAAGGCCGTTAAGAATCCGTAAAGTGTGCCGAGCAGCGCACTCCCTTGGGCTGCCCTCGGGGCAACCGGGCCGAGCCCGAGGCTTGCCCATACCAGACTGAAAATGAACGATAATCTAGAACGATAGGGGGCCGGAATAAGTCGCCGGTAGCCCTTGCGGCCAATTGCCGCGGGAGACTAGTCCGCGCGCTTGCGGCCAAGGCTGGCCCAGAGGCGGCGGCCCTCGACGAATTGCCAGGCGATGAGCGTCGGCACCCCGAGCGCCGCTTCGCGCACGCGCTTGGCCAGCGACAGCGCCAGGCTGGTCTCCGGGCCCAGGCCCAGCGCCGCGCCAAGCAAGACATAGCCACCCTCCTGAACGCCGAGCGCGCCGGGCACGACGAAGGCGGCGCTACGCACGGCCTGACCGAGGCTCTCGAGAATGAAGGCATCGGTCCAGGAAATCTCGTGGCCCATGAAACGCAGCGCCAGCCACACTTCGCCCGTGCCCACCGCCCAGCACAGAAAATGCAGCACGAAACTCAAGCCGACGACCCGGCGGCGAGCGTAAAGCCGATGCGCCGTGTCATGGAGCGTGGCGAGCGAGCCGAGCGCCTGCCAGTTGAGCCAGCCAGCCAAGCGGTCGAACAGCTTCTCCAGCAGCTTGAGTCCGCCCCAGCGCTGGGCCAGGACGAAGCCCGTGAGCGCCGGCGCCATCACCAGCATGCCGACGCCGGCCCAGCGCACGGTGTCGTGATCGCCGCCATCGAGCACGATCAAGGCGAAGCCGAGGACGGTGAAGGCGAACTGGCTCAACACCTCCATGGTCACATCGACGGCCACCCCGGCGCCGGCCAGGGCCGCCGGCGCGCCATGCTGCGTCAGGGCCCGAGCGCTCAAGACAAAGCCGCCGATATGCGCCGCCGGCAGCAGGTCGTTGACCGCCTCGCGCACCAGGCGCGCCCAATAGTGAACGGCAAAAGAACCGGGCCATTCCGCCGCCGTCGCCACGCGCCAGGCGGCGGCCGAGAAGACAAGCGGCACCAGGTGAAACAGACTGACGGCGACGAGGCCCCAACCGACATCCACCAATTTCCCGGCCACGGCGGCAACGCCGCTATAGACGATGATGGCGATGGCCAGCGCCAAGCCGGCGCCGGCGGTGGCGTAGAGGCCGAGTTTCATGGCCGCGCGGCCCTGGCGTGAAGCTCGCCGAAGGTCGCCAAAACGATGCCGAGGCGGGGCAAGGCGGCGGCGATTTCGGGCGCGGTCAGGGCCGCAAGCTCCGCCTCTCCGTCGGCGCCGCCGGCACCCGGGTGACAGTAGATTTCCGAGACCCCATCCGGCAACCGCGCCAGGTAGGAGAGCAGCGTCGGCCCGGTCATGCGGCCGCTGGCGGCGATGCCGAAGACATAGTCGTTATGAGCGATGCCGGCGCGCGCCAAGCGCCGGCCCATCAGCGCGATCCACGGCGCCACGAGCAAGAGCCAGGCGAGCTGCCCGACGATGCCGGGCCACGAAAACACCGCCGACTCGCGCGGTAAACGCACGGCTTTCAGGCCGAACTCGCGCCCCACCGCCAGCATCGACGCGAACACGCACGGGTGGACATGCATGTGCCGGTGGCCGTTGACGTGATCGAGGTTGAGGCCGGTGCGGGCGAAAGCCTCGAACTGGGCGCGAATCTCGCGCCCCAGATCGGCCCGCGTCCGGCGGTTGAAATAGAAACGGAACCCGGCCACCACCTGGTTCGAGGGCAGGCGACCGTCGCCCCCGGCCAGGGCCGGAATCTCGGCCGGTGACAAGACCGGCCGGTCGTCAACCACGGTCAAATGCAGGCCCACCTTGAGGGCCGGCAGACGGCGCGCCCGTAGCACCGCGTCCGCCGCCGCCGCCGCGCCCACCATCAGGCTCGCCGTGTTGAGGATGCCGCCCGTATGCGCCCGTTCGATCGCCTCGTTGACGGCGAGGGAAAGGCCGAAGTCGTCGCCAGTGACGATCAGTTGCTTCAGGACTGGCTCTCGCGGGCGCGCAGGAAATGCATGAACTCGACGCCCTCGCGCAACCGGCGCTTGGTCATGTCCCAGCTCTTCATCATCTCGAAGGTGATGTCGGCGATCTTGCGCGGCCGGAAGTAGAAGCGTTTGTAGAAATCGCTCAGCGCCTCGAAAATTTCGCGCTGCGACAGATGTGGATAGCTGAGCGAGGAAACCTGGAAGCCCTCGCCGCCCACCATGTCGCCGCCGCTCTTGGTCAGCCAGCCGTTCTCCATCGCCTGCTCGTAGAGCACGGTGCCGGGATAGGGTGCGGCCAGCGACACCTGGATGGTGTGTGGGTTGATGGCGGTGGCGAAGCGAACCGTCTCCTCGATCGTCTCGCGCGTCTCGCCCGGTAGGCCGAGGATGAAGGTGCCGTGAATGGCGATGCCGAGCTTGTGGCAGTCCGCGGTGAAGCGGCGCGCGACATCGACCCGCATGCCCTTCTTGATATTGTGCAGTATCTGCTGGTTGCCGCTCTCGTAGCCGACGAGCAGCAACCTCAGACCATTATCGCGCAGGATCTTCAAGGTTTCGTACGGCACATTGGCCTTGGCATTGCACGACCAGGTGACGCCGAGCTTGCCCAGGCGGCGGGCGATATCCTCGGCGCGCCGGAGGTCGTCGGTGAAGGTGTCGTCGTCGAAGAAGAACTCCTTGGCCTGGGGGAACAGCTTTTGCGCGTGCGCAATCTCGGCGGCGACGATCTCGGCGCTGCGGGTGCGATAGACATGGCCGCCGACGGTCTGCGGCCACAAACAGAAGGTACAGCGCGACTTGCAGCCGCGCCCGGTGTAGAGCGAGACATACGGGAATTTCAGGTAGCCGATGAAATAGTCCTCGATCGTCAGGTCGCGGGCATAGACGTCGGTGACGAAAGGCAGGCTGTCCATGTTGTGGATCAAGGCGCGATCGGCGTTGTGGACGACCGTGCCATTGGCGCGATAGCTGATGCCGTCAACATCGGCCAGTTTCCGGCCTTCGGCGATTTCCTTGAGCGTGTAATCGAATTCGTTGCGGGCGACGAAATCGATCGCGCGCGATGCTTTCAGCGCCGGTTCGGGCGAGACCGCGACATGCGCGCCGACGAGGCCCAGCAGCAGCCGCGGATTGGCGTCCTTCATCGCCTCCGCCACCTTGACGTCGCTGGCGAAGGAGGGCGAGCTGGTATGCAGCACGGCGAATTCGTAATCGGGCGCCAGACGCAGCACATCCTCGACGCCCAGACCGCGCGCCGGCGCGTCCACCAACCGGCTGTCCTTGACCATGGCCGCCGGCTGGGCGAGCCAAGTCGGATACCAGAACGAGCGGATCTCGCGCCGGGCCTGATAGCGGGAGCCGGCGCCACCGTCGAAACCCTCGACCGAGGGCGGATTGAGAAAGAGGGTCTTCATCGCCAATACCTTTCAGTCCTTTATTCGCAGCCGACCATGCCGGCCCAGCGAAAGTTTCCGCCCGCGCCAGCTCATCCCACCCCCCAGGAAGCTCGCCGCCCAAACGCCAAACCCGAGCACATCTCGCAGCGGCAACAGCCAGAACATCGGCCGGGCCGTACCGCCGATCAGTCGGCGTAGCCGATGGTGCAAGACCGCGCGCAACAGCATGGCGGCAAGGACCAGACTGTAGCCGACCGGGAACCCGCCCTCAACCGAGTTCAACAGCAGGGCCGCAAGCAGCGCCACCGGCAGGCTAAAGATCGGAAAAGAAAAGGCAAAGGCGAGCGGCCGCACGCCGCGAACGGTCCGGGCCCAGCGCCGCTCGCGGCCGAGCGTTTCGGCCAGCCCCGCGTCGCCAACGACCGTCTCGACCAGGCCGTCGGACAGGCAGACGCGATAGCCGGCCCGCGTCAACAGGTGGCCCAGCATGTAGTCGTCGGCCAAATGGCCGCTCAAGGCCTCGAAGCCGCCGATAGCAGCCAAGGCATCGCGGCGCAGGGCCATGGTCGAACCCAGGCAAAAATCCACCGGCGCCAGCGCCGCCGCGACCAGGACCGAGGGCAAGAACCAGTCGTTGATATGCAGCGCCCCCAGCCGCGAGGCGAGCGAGGCGTCGGCCGGCCGCCCGGCGTAAAGACAGGTGACGGCGCCAACGGCCGGATCGGCCAAGGGTGCCGTTACCCGCCCCAGATAGTCGGGCGGCACCCGCATGTCGCTGTCGGCGATGACCAGAAGGTCGTGCTTGGCCGCCGGCAGCATGTTGAGGAGATTGGCGACCTTGGGATTGGCGCCCCGATCCAGCGCCTCGACGACGAGCGCGATGTCGAGGGCGGGAAACTCGCGCTCGATCCGGCGCACTACGGCAATCGCCGGATCGTTTGCCTCGCGCAGACCGAAGACGATTTGGAACGGCGCGTAGTCCTGCCGGCAAAAACTTAAAAGATTCTCATAAAGCTCGACATCGACGCCGTGCAGCGGTTTCAGGATCGTCACCGGCGGCGCTGGCGCGGCGACCTCGGGCGGAGGCGGACGAAAGCGCCCGACGCAATAGATGGCCGCCAGGACATAGCCTAGCCCCGAGAGGCCAAGCGCACCGCCGAAAAGGACAAGGACTGTATCCATGCGCGCGATCTAGGGGCTAACGCGGCGGCCGGTCAATGCGCCGGCGCGGCGGCGTCGGCTTTGCCGAACAGCGCCCCCGTTCGGGTTTGCAAGAACGCCCGCAGCGGGATGTGCTCCTGGTGCAGGAAGCCCGCCTGCGGCAAGTGGCCGTCGCGCACCAGCTCGATCACGGCCACGGCCGAGGCCGAGGTGGTCCAGGCGATGGCGGTCCGGGGCGCACCGGCCAGCTCCAGCGGATAATAGGCCCGAACGAACTCCTTGCGCCGCAACTGCCCGCCCTCGGTGCCCTCGGCCGCAACGTGAACATAGACCACGTCGTCGGCCACCGGCGGCTTGGCATAGGTGAGGATTTCGCCGGCCAGTTGGCGGCGCTCGCGCATCAGCAATTCATGGAAAAAGAAGTTCATCAGCTGCATATGGCCGGGATAGCGCATGGTCTTGTAGTCGATGTTATCGACCTTGCCGAGGAAGGTGTCGCACATGGTTCCGAGCCCGCCGGAAGTGGTGAAGGCTTCCAGCTTCACGCCATTGACGTAGATCGTCTCCAACCACTCCATCGGCGAGACCAGTTTGCGCACGCCCTCCTCGATCACTTCGCAATCGTTGAGATACTCGTTGACCACGCCTTCCGGCGACCAATTGAAGGCGTAACCGAGAAGCCCGGTCGGGTTGCGCGGCAGGGCGCCGACGCGCATGCGGATCGAGCGGCATTTTTCAAAACCGGCGGCCAGATTGGCGCCGATGATGCCGATAAAGCCCGGCGCCAGGCCGCATTGCGGCGCCATCAGGCGCTTCGAGGTCTTGGCCAGCGCGATGATGGTATTGGTGGTCGCAACGTCCTCGGTCAGATCGAAATAATGCACGCCCGCCGCGTGCGCCGCCTTGGCCACCTCGGTGTTCAGATGATAGGGCAGGCAGGAAAGAACCGCCTCGACCTGCCCCAAGGTTTCCTTCAGCACCGCCGGCGACGACAGGTTCGCGGTCTTGACGGCGACGGGGGGCTTGCCCCCGGGCGCCCGCCCGTCGACGCCGGTGACGGCAAAGCCGCTCTCGCGCAGCAGGGTGGCGGCCAGCATGCCGACCTTGCCCAGCCCCAGAACCGCAATCTTGTTGAATGACATGCCGACCTCGGTTTTCCAGCAAACGCCCGGCGGGGGCGAGAAGGGTCCAGGTTAATACGCAATTCGCCCCGTGGCGGCGAGGGCCATGATGGGCGCCCTGGATTCGCAAGCCTTTCCCCTTGGGCCTCGGTCGGCCGGATCGCCAGCCCCGATGGCCGATGGCCGGTGGCCGTTCGCGGCTTGTTGGCCGTGAGGGATTGAAGCGGCGTAGGCCCGGAAAGAATCTGGGCCATGAACCCCATGCCCAGCGAGGAATTGGGCTGGAAACGGGGATCGGCGGATGGACAGCCGGCTTGTTGGCAAGTATTCACCCTGTCAAACAGCGGTGGAGAAGCCCCCAATTATAGGAACACTCTCCGCTTCCGTCAAGGGCGGCGAGGAAGAGTTGAAGTTTTTTCAGAGTTTCCCTAGCCTGCCAATGAAGCCTCAACCACGGTCCGAGTAGGGAGGAGAAACTCATGCCGCGTGATCCTCGCTACGATATCCTGTTCGAGCCGGTACGGATCGGCCCGGTCACGGCCAAGAACCGCTTCTTCCAGGTCCCCCATTGTAACGGTATGGGCATGTCCTTTCCGACCTCCATGGCGGTGATGCGCCATGTGAAGGCCGAAGGCGGCTGGGCAGTGGTTTGCACCG
>Ga0315281_10003750_pt1 | contig 22206 bp, 20 predicted proteins | sample YL17G07_0_MG_FD_204540 | JGI IMG/M metagenome (GOLD analysis project Ga0315281, IMG submission 204540) | Sediment microbial communities from Yellowstone Lake, YNP, Wyoming, USA - YL17G07_0 | ecosystem: Environmental > Aquatic > Freshwater > Lake > Sediment | place: USA: Wyoming | collected... | reverse complement strand
GGGTTCGATCCGATGATGGCTCCGGAGAGATCTCGTCGTAGATTCGGAGGAGTGAGTCACCCAGCTCCTTGAATCCCGACGCGACGTAGGGAGCCTGATAGATCGAGCCTCCGGCAAGACGATCACCGAAAAGCGCGAAGGCCGCGTTGATGACGACGCTGCCCGCGACTATTTCGTCCGGCACGATCGCCCTCACCTGAGGACTCAGGCTGACGAGAGCCTCCTTCTGCTGCACCGCCAGAGCTTCCATCTGCTCGTCGGCGAGCCTCGGGTACTGCTTTGCGATCCAATCATCAATTCGCATCCCGATCGGGACGGAACGAAGTTGGGAAAGGAGCCCGGAGACGAGTTGTCCGGCGAGGCGATCGGCAACCTCATCTTGAAGTGGAGGCTTGTCGGACCGTTTCATGAATTCTCGTACGAGTTTCACGCCCCAAGGGATGGCGCGTTCGGTCGAAGCGAATTGGAACCGCTGAGGCTCCGGGAGAGAGAGGAGACGCAGAACGTGCCCGCACTGGAACGCGATCGCGTAATCCGTGAAAGAAATTCCGGATCGATACCGGACGATGTAGCCACCGGTGGCATCGGGATCCATCGTGATGGTGGAAATGACGCCGAGATCCGGGACGGGCAACACATGGACCGGCAAGCCGGTGATCTGCTCGAGCTGGGTGACGATAGATTCGGTTTCAGATCTCAAGAACTTCCCCTGCTCGGCGTTTTGGTGACGCTGCCGGGCGCTGGGCGATCGCGTTCGGTGCATGCTTCGGCCGGGCCGACGTGTAAGACATCTCGGCCCTTCGGCTGGATTCTTGCGATTTTGAGCGACTGGCTTTCGTCACGCGCGTCGACCTCCGAAGAACCATTCTACGATGATCATCTCGGGATTGATGAATGGGCGTTTCGGTAATTCGAAGCTACGAAAGAGGTTCACGAAAAAACTCCTGGGCCCATTTCGCCAAGTTCTCGACGTCTTCGAGGAGCTTTGCGTCCCCCCACCGGCATCCGAACTCCGAGCAGATGAACACGTCGAAGCTCGACGCCGGATCTGACGCAGACTTCTTCGACAGGAGAGCCACCAGATCAACCTCGCCGCGTTCGGCTCGCGAAGCGAGCTCCTCGAGATCCGAGACGTGAAGCCACTCGGGCGGCGCCCAGAAGTCTTCTCGGTACAAGCCTGCGGCGCGAATCAGCGGGTCGATGTAGAGATGACGCACCTGATAATCGACGTGAACGTCAGCCAGGTGAGTGAGAATCGGATAGAGGATCGTCGGCCGCACGCCTGTTTCTTTTTCCGCCCAATCGAGGATCCGTGTGCCGTTGGTCGACTGTTGCCAGAGGCCCCGCGTGAGAAGGCCGCGGTCATTCTTCTTTCCTTCGTCGAGACCGATGGCTTGGCCCGAGTCGAGCTTCTCGAGAATCGCCTTTGACGGTCCGATCACGCGCTCGCTCTCAACGCCTCGGAGAAACTCGTTGTCCGTTCGGAGCCCCTTGTGCTCGAAACAGATTCCGATCTCGCCTCGCTGGAGATAGGAATCGAAGAGCTCAAAGCTTGTCCCGAGATCTCGACCGCGATAAACCTGCCAAGCCTCTCCGCGATCGGATTTCGCGATTCGGTCGACGAGCTCGGAGCCGTAGTCCTCGTAGGCGAGGCCTCGCGCGGTGCCAAACTTGTCTGGGAGCTTCGGATCGACGGACCGCAACGCGTCGCAGACGGAGAAAAAGGGCGCGTCCGAGACGCTCCCGAAGAGAAACGGCAAGACCGGGAAGAACAAGTCGTTCGACCGAGCCTCGATGATCGGGCGCTCCCGAAGAGGAACGAAGTCGAAACCAAGACGGCCACCAGGCTTCCCGCAATTCCACTCGGAGTACGCTGTCACGTACTCCTCAGGCTTTCGAATCCAGCTGGCGAGAAGCGCTTCGAGATTCGCGCGTCCTTTCCGAATATTTCGAAAGAGGATCTCTTTGGAGAATACGTGCTTACCCGGGCCGGTCTTCGATTGATCGGCAAAGTGCGAGATCAAGAGGACCAGGGCGCCGAAGAGCTCCGAAATCGACGCTCCCTTTTTCGTTTGAAACAACGCACTGATATCGTGTTCGGGAAATCGTTTCGGCAAGAAGTCGACGTAGATCTTTCGTTCGCGCGCGAGTCGAATACACGTCCAAGCGGGGCTCTCGAAAAACCGATTGAACTGCCAAAGGCGGAGGACTTCCAGTGACAGTTCTCGACGTTCGGTCATCGTCGTCTCGTTTGTTTCAGGAACGATGATCGCGCTCTTTCGCTCCTCACCGAGCAGATCGCTGCAAATAAGAAGAAGCCGGCACACTCTCGCGAGAAGCGGCTCATTGATCTCGTTCGTGACATCGCCTCGATCGGCATGGAGAAGCGCGAGATGGGTGAGAAGAGCCAGATTCTGTTCGTGAACGAGTGCGGAATCCGTAGGAACTGCCGGAAGCTCATTGAGCTGGATGATCTCGGGGGCGGTTGCGAGCTTTCGTGGGAAGTCGTCCAGAACGGCGCGCCGGATGTACTGAGCCTGAACCGAAAGATTGAGAAACTGTTTACCGTGCTGAACAGCCAGCAACGAAAAACCCGCGACAACGCCGAGAACTCCGTCGAGCGGAAGGAGAGCAAGCTCGGCGGTGACCTCTTCCAGCGAAACCGAACCACCGCCGAGATCGCTGAATTTGAGATAACGGCGAATGTACTTTCGAGTCGCGGAGGCGACCTCGCGTTTAGAAGGCGGTCGAGGCGGGGGCTTCGGCATGTTTCTCCATCACCTCCTCGTTCCACGCGGCCGGCGTTGTCGACATCGCAAATGCCAATCTGAACTTCCGGCTCACGAACGTTATATCCCGCTGGGGCAGAGTTTCCATCGAGGTCGGCTGCCCGTGTGACGTCGAGCCTCCGCCAAAAGAGCTTAAAGGTGCTGAAGGCCGAACCGAGCGGCTCGGCCTTCAGCGTCGGTTCGCCTATCGGCTGTACCCCTTGCGGCATTTCTGACATTCATTCCCGACGCCATGATTCCAGTGAAATGGCGCCCCGCAGTTGCTACAGGTCCGGTAGGGTTTACTCGGAATCTGATTGCCACAACCGGCGCAGTGAAGTTTGTTGGCCATGATGGTTGCTCCTTTTTTGCGATTCTTGGATTTTTTCTTCGTTATCCGGGTCGATCGGGTCGATGTGTCGGGCCGTTCGGCACCTCCTTGACGCGCTTCGGCGCCCCAAACGCCGGGGGTCGGGGCCCCCGTCGGTGGAACGCCGAACACTCGCGCGACTGAAATCGTTGATCCGAGAGCACTTGTTCTTGTTAGGTTGTCCGGTACACCGGACAACCACCAGGAGAGTTTTTGGGCGCCTCGGAGGTCACCTCGGTTCGTCGTGGGAATCACCGTTGAAGTGGTCAGCGAGCAGCCATTCCAGCGGAGAGGCCGAATACGCGCGCGCCACCGGCGGGCGATGGGAGTGAAATGGCGCGTTGACGACCCCATCAAATTCCCTCGTTTCCCATGGCCACTCCCATTCCATCTCGATCGCTCCCGCCTCACATCACTCCACGCCTGTACACCGCCTCCCTCCCACGACCAACCGTCCAACATCCGCCCTCCCCATGCTCGACCGTCCCGATCCAACGCCTCCACAAGAACCCAACCGCCTGCGCTCGCTCCCGGTCGCCACGCTGCCGGCGGCTCAATGAACTGCGCGCCCGACGTCGCGAGGGCGGTGCGCACCTCCACGGCCGCTGGAACCGGTACGCGCCATCGCTCCGAGTTGGCGAGGAGAAACGATCCGTACGCCGCGGCAGCCGGATGAAGGGACAGCGTCCACGACGATCGGCCTTGAGCCGAGGGACGGACGATTCTCTTGGCGTCGAAGGGAACCCGCAGGGGATGCTGGGTGAGCGCCAGGAGGCGGTCGAAGAGCTGCGCGGTCCGGCCGAGGATGGCGCCGCCGCCGCCGAGCGCGAGGAGCGGCTTCGTGGGTCCGAAGCTCAGTACGACGAGATCGGCCAATGTTCCCAGTCCGCGTCCCTCGACGGTTGCGCCCCATAGTTGCGCCGCGTCGAGCACATGGGGCACGCGTGCGCGCCGGCAGACCGCGTGAATTTCAGCCAGACCGGCCGGACTCCCCCACAAGCCGACCGACAAGACGGCCCGCGTTCGCGGCGTGATCGTAGCGGCCAATCGCGCGGGATCCATCACGGGCCAGTCGACGGCGCAGTCGATCGGGATCGAGCGAACGCCAAGCCGGGAGAAGGGCGCCCAGGTCTGCGGCCACGACAGCGAAGGCACAAGCACCTCATCGCCGGGCGTCAGGCCGAGCACGACGCCACAGGCCCAGAGGCCCGAGCTGGCACTGTTGACACCGAGGGCCCACGTGGATTCACAGATCGAGGCGACGGTTGCTTCGAAGCGCCGCACCTCGCGTAGGCCCACGCCCGGCAAGTCAAAAAGCCCTCGGGCCAGCCCGCCCTCCGCACCCCAATCGCTGCTGCTCACGGTTAGGCCGTCCACCGCCGATGGGCGCGAGTGGTGGCGAGATCAGCCAGACGAGCCGTCAGCCGATCCTGCAAGAGTCGTCCCGTGGTGACGTCGACCAGCCCGTCAAGATACGGCGGTAATTCGAGCGGTTCGTTCACGCGCCCGTCGTCGTTCAGCCACGGCAGTTGATCGCGAAACCGGAGATGAGCGAGCGCTTGAAGCGCGAGAAACGCGACTTCATCCGGATCGTCGGGCTCAAAACTCTCGATCGAACGGGTGAGTGCGTCGGCCGTGATCGGGGAGGCCAGTCTGTGCGCTGCCGTGTCGGCATGGCGACCGGCGCGCGCAATCAGATCATTGAGATTGCGCACCGAAGCAGTTGCGAGCGAGGGGGCGGCCGCCAGTTCTTCAGCCACCGACCCGACGTCCCAGGCCCGGCCATGTGTCGCCGCGAGGCGCGGAAGGAGAAGCCGACGTTCTGCGATCGTTGGAGTGAGGTAGACGAGCTGTTCGCCCGCGCGGTCCCGGAGCGCGACGTCGATCGCGTCGGGCCGATTGGTAAGAAGAAGCCATTGGACCTTGCCCCGGAGCGACGCGTCGCCCGTGGCGGCGAGGATCGTCCCGAAAATCCGTCCGTCGACACCGGACTCGCTGGGCCCCGTTGAACGGCGGCCGAGCATTTGATCGCACTCATCGACGAACACGAGGCATGGGGCGTACTGTCGAATGAGTTGCAGGGCCCGTTCAGTGCGCTCCTCGGATTGCCCGACGAAGGGACCTCGCACATTGCGCCACTCTAGGAGCGTCCACCCCAGCGCGTGCGCGTAAGCATCTATGGAAAACGTCTTGCCGACGCCCGGAACACCGACGAAGAGCACCATTCCTGGCATCGCAGGGCTCCCGGCCGCGGCGAGCTGCGCCTGATACTGGACGAAACGGCGCACATGCGGCAAGCCGACGAGGTCCTCGAGGGTGGTCTGAGGAATCCGGACGCCAAGCTGCCCGTCGGATAGATCGAGCAACGTCTGGCGGCGCACTGGCTGAAGGGCGGCCGGCGTCAACGGCAGGCCGTGACTCGCGAGACGCCGCACCAGTCCGTCGAGGTCAGCCAACCGGCAGCCGTTCGCTGCCTGGACCAGCGCTGCGTGATCGGCCGGGACGAAGAGCTTCGCGTATCTCGGCTGCGCCGCCAGCAATGAGAAAAACGCCCGACGCATCGCGTCATCCGGAAGCGGTGCCAGCACGCGTCGAAACGCGCCCGAGCGAAGTAATCCACGATGGATGGGCCCCTGAGTCGAGAGCAGCACAAGCACGTTACCCGTGCGGCGAAAGGTCGCGGAACTGCCCAACTCAATGAGCAGATCGAGGAGTTGCAGCGCTTCGGGACCGAGGGAGGCCGTCTCGCTCTCGGGGAGTGCGAAGTCGGCCCCTGACAGGACAACCAAGACCGGTGGGTCGGCCCGTTGCAACACGGGTACGAGACTCGCAACCGCTTCGGCCGGATGCTCCCACGGCCGGCCGGCGACGCGAGGAAACGGCGAAGGGCCGCCGAGCTCGGGCGCCCCGGGCGGCTTCACTTCTTCGAAGCCGCGACTGAGGCTCAGGTGTCCGACGCGATAGCCCTCCCGTGCAAACGCGGTGGCGCACGCGTGAAGCAGCAACATGGGCGCTGGTAGTCCCACGCCTGGTTCGAGCCACCAGTCGAGGGTGTTCCCTTCGAGCAGGATGGCACCTCGCCCTTCGGACGCAGCTTCGCCGAGCTCTCGAATCGGCGATGGAAAACGACGAAAGTCCGGCATGACGTGCCTACCCGCGGGTCTTTGCCCGCGCGCGCGTCTTCGTGGAAAGCGCGGTCGCCTGGAGCGGGCGGAAAACCTCACCTGCTTCGCGCGCGAGCTCACCGCCGTCGAGACGGCCGTGACGATCGGTGCTCTGGCGGCGGACCGGGAGACCCAGCGCCGTCAGCCGTGTGAGGAGTTGATCGACGGCTTCGTGGCAGTGCCCTTCACGGAATCCAGCGGCATCGACCGTGAAGCGGCCATCGTCGCGGAGCTCCACAATCAGCGCCGTGTCGTCGGCGCGTCCGCGGACGAGTGTGCGACCACCGCGATGCTGTTCGTCGAGCGTGCCATAACCAACGTCCTTTAGCGCGGTGCGCAGAACTTGAGTCGTACCGCTGAGCTCACGCGCGGCGAGCGTCCGGTGTTCAGTCTGAACAGCGCGAAGCAGGCTGTTCAAAGTTTTCCCCCCGGCCGGCATTGACAGGGTTTCGCCACCCGGCGCAAGCAGACGTGTCGCCGACTCGATGTGTTCTGTCAGGTCGGGCACAGCGCGTGCGACGGCGTCACGAAGCGCCGTGCAATTCGGCGCCACGTCGAGCGCGTGCGTCATCGCGAGAAGCTTGCGGGCGATCGACACATCCGAGCTCGGCATCTTCGATCGGCCCCTCACCGCATCGATGGCACCCAACTCGTACTCCACCTGGTCGTTGAGCGCCTCCTCGCGGCGAAGCATGTCGAGCACGGTCGGAACCGGAGCCAGCGCTCCGTTGATCGCGTTAACCGCCCCGCAGACAACCTCGATTAAATTGATTTCACTCATGAGACTCCTCCTTAGCTGTTTCTATCGGCGCAAACGGATCGAACCCCGCCGGGTCGAATCCCGATCCTCCGGGTGGTGCCGGATCGGCGGCGGTGGCGGTAGGGGGGAGAGGTGGAGTTGCGGGTTCCTCGGGCGGTACCGTCACCTCGTGCGGCGGCGCTGGCACCGGCGCCGGGTCGGACGCAAGATCGTCGACGTTCAGAATTCGGCCGAGCCCGACGCTCGCGCCATGCAGACCGCCGAGTCCAACGTCGAGAAACGCAAGCAGCACGTTGTACGCGACCGTCACCCACCGATCCCCGAAAGTGCCGATCGCCAGACCCAGGACCGCAACGAGCCACCCGAGCGAAAGCAGCACGCAGACCGCGAGGGCGACGACGATCGGCAGCACGATCACGCCAATCGCCGCGGTCAACAGCGAGAGCACAGAAATGAGGACGAAAAAAAACAGCAACCACGGCGATGCCTCGACGTTCGAAACCCCGCTCATGGGGTCATCTGCCATCGAAGCGGACACTTCCGCAGGTGCGGTTAAAGAGGAAAACCGGGTGTAGGCGAGACCGCCAGCCGCGACGAGCGTGAGGACGACAACGATGACGCTCAAGCTGACAATCACTCGCCCGATAACCGTGGGCCCGGTGAGCACTGGCGGAAGCCACGCGGTCACGCGCAATCCGTCGAGCAGAATCACCGACCACGCGACGCCGATTCCGACCAACACGACCGAGAGGACATCAGCGGCGTTCCACCCCCCCTGTGTTAGCAGGCTCGGGTGGTCCGCCCCGATGCCCTCCGCTTGGAGGCCTAGCGCGACGACATCGAGATCTGCGAAAACCATCAGGCTGGTCACGGTTAAGAGAAACACCGCGCCGACCGCTTGGACGACGACCGGCTCGCTGAGCCCGGCGCGCCGCAAGAGATTGGCGCACCACCCGCCGAATCCGTCGACATAGCGACGACACGGTACGGCTAGCTCTCGAAAAGGAGTGATCGGCAGCAGGCATACTTGCGCCACTAAGTGCCTTCCGCGATTGGGCACCAGAACGACGAACAGCAGGAGGAGCGCGAGCCAAATCATGCAGGTTTTCGTGTTGCAGTCGTCGGCAACGATTCAACTGACGGGAGCAGGTTCGACGGCAGTGGTTCATCCGGACCTAATAGGTACACCATCGTGGCTCCCAGCCGACGAAATTGAGCGAGACGAACAGCGCGTGCGTTGGGCGAGGCAGGTTGATACGACACGACGAGGACAGTTGCGCCCGCGAGCGCGGTCGACGAGAGCATTTTCGAGTAACGCGAGACGTTCGCGTCGAGATCCGAAAACACGACCACGAGATGTGGAACGTTTGGCTTCGCTGCAAACCGTTCGGCACATACCACCAGAAAGCCATCGAGGTCCGTGCGCTGGCTTCGAGGCGTTGGCGTTTGCGCGAGCGCCTCGATCAGTGCTGTTTCTGCGGCCGCGCGGTGTTGTTGCGCCTGGGCGAGGACCGCCCGTCCTCGGCGAGCGAACGGATTCGACGACGAATTCGGAGGCGGGAGGGGCAGGGTCGCGACGGCAATCGCGTTGGTGGCCGGGTAACTATCGCTGGTGAGCCAACGCAGATAGACCGTGCTGCCCGGCGGAATTTGCTTGAGTACCGACTCCCAACGCAGCACGGCTCCTGGCACGAATGCGCCGAACGATCGCGACCCGTCGACGGCGGCCATCACCAGCGCCGGAGGTGCGGGAGGCGTGACCGGGACCGTATCGATCGGCGGCTGGTGCCGACAGCTCAGCGACAGTGTGAGCGCGAAAATCAGCCAGACGATTCGACTGGGCGAGAGACTGCGAAGGGACGCGTCTGAGACCATGAGGCCACCTCCTGCGCATAGCGCTTTTGAAACAGTGCCAGTGTCTGAGGGCCGGGGCGATCGGGCAGGGACTCGACCAAGATGGAGATGTCGGACGGCAGGTTCTTCTGAATGTCCTGGCGGAGCTTTCTCTGGCGTGCGAGGCGCGGGGTTAACACCAAAATCGTGACGGCCGCGCCTGGGGTCTGATCGCGGACGTAGTCCTGAAGGCGGCCGAGTTTGGGAATGAGGAACTTGGTGAGGTGTTCGCTGCCGCAGTCGATCTCGAATAGTAAAATGAGCCCCAACTTCCGCCACACGGCCAGTAGATCCGGAATCGCGGGGGCGGTGATCCACGCGTGACGTTGCACGGTCCACGACGGGGTGAGGACATCGGGCGGCACCGACCCGAGAAGAAGTGCCACGAAGAGGTCGACGATAGAAAGCGTGTGATCGAGGTATCTCGTGGAAGTCGCACGCGGAGCGATCAATCGCTTCTTCTTGGGTTCAGGCTCGGAGGGGACGGGCGTCCCCGAGGCGGAAATGTACAGTACGGGCGACGCAGGTAGCTCGCATGGGGGCGTCAGCGGTTCGAGGAGACGGAGGCCCCGGGTCGTCAACCGCACCCGTTGATAGCTGCCCATGCCACGCGACGTGACAGTCACCCATCCGGCGGCTTGCCAGCGGCGCCAACGTCGTCTCCAATCGCGCTCATTCTTGCCGGTGTATTTCAGCGCGAGCATCGCGTACGTCGGGACTTCGCGAAGGTCCCTGACGACTTTTAACAATTCACGATCCTTTTCCGTGCACTTTGCGCCAGGTCGAAAGCGACGGCGTTGCAAGGGAGAGGAAACGGCTGACGAATTGAGCGGTGTCATGGTCAATTGTGAAAAATTTGGATGGGCCCTCGACAACTTCGACAGAAGATCGTCGTCATCGACTCGGCATCTCCGCAATTGCCGCAGGCCAGGAGCGACCCATATTCCGTAAACCCACATCGCCGACACGTCGCCAATCCGACCAAGCTATTCATCCGGCCGCACCTGGGATTTGCACAGCGAACCGTTCCCTGACGAATCACCCGGGCGTCGATCACGGTCTGGAGCCCGCGCACGCTCGCGCGAATCGCGAGGTAGGGCCAGGCGACGACATAGAGCAGCACGACACCGGCCCCTTCGATGAGGAGAACCAACCAGCCAACGACGCTTCCGAGCAGGAAAGTGCGAGCGAGGCTAGGCATCGGGGTCCTCCCGGCGCCCGCGTCCCGGTGTATCCGGCCAGCCGAGCACGGACGGAACCTCCAGCGGATCCGGATCGGTCCCCACGGGCGTCTTCCCGTGCAAGCGATAATTGATGAAGGGTGGTTCGGCACCGGGGCCTCCCCGCCGTGCGCGCCGCCACGCCACGACGCGCGCGGCCAAGGCTGAGAGCGCGAGGGCGACGAGACTGCACACTACGATGCCCCAACGGTGTACGGCGTGGCGAGCGCCCGTGATCGCGAACAGGACCACGAGGAGAGGAAGGCCAAGGCCCGCAAGGAGTGCGCAGCCGGTTCGGGACGCGCGAAATGTGAGACCGGCAACGCGAAAACATCCCATCAGGACCAGACTGAGGAGTAACAGCAATCCCAACGCATTCATGGTTGCCTCCGATCGATCAGTCGAGATTCGCATCCTCGCGACCCTGGAACGGTTCGGCGGCCAACCGACGACGGCGCGAGAGAGAGGAGCGCGATGAGCGCCTCCAACTTCGCGCGCCCGGCAGCCACTGGCCACGGCACGATGGCGAGCGGAATGGCAGCCGCGTGGATCAGCGCCGTCAACGCGACTCGCCGTTCGGCAAGCCGAACCAGGACCACGAAGCCCGTAGTTCGAAATGGCCGGGCAACCGCGAGTGAGTCAGCGCAGGACGAGACCCGCTCCACCAGCCCCATCTTCACCGGTTCCCGCTCTCGATCGAGAAAGACGGCGAACCGAACAGACGGTCGCGACGTCGTCGGCGGGCTCTCCATCGTCAAGTCCGGCTGTTGATGCGGCAAGCCGTGGGGGAACGCGGGATCGTCCGTAACAACTCGAATCGTTTCGAATCCCGGTTGGAGTCGGAAGGCGATCACGAAATCGGCGAGGTCAGTGACACGGCGAAGCGCCGTCTCGGAGCACTGGTCGTTGTCGACCTCTGCATAGTCTGTGGTCGCCAAAGTCGAGACGCGAACAAGGGTCCGTCCGGCGGGAGTGAGCGCCCACCACGTGAGCCCGTCGCGCCCTCGCGCAACCTGAGAGATGACGCCTTTCGCAGTGAGCCGATTGAGTGCCCGGTGCAGGACTGACTTCGAGCAGGGCGGTAGCGTGGCCTGAATCTGATAGGGCGGAGCGAACTTGAAACTGGCGAGACATTCGATGATGCCGAGGTCTCGCGGAGGCAGGCCGCAGTGAGACACCGAGAAGGTATTCATGAAAAATACTCCGCGCCGTCACGGCGGCGGATTCTCAGAACGACCACAGGCCGCCTCGCCGGACCCCGATGGTGTTTCCGAGAGCCCGACCACGGTTCGGCCACGTCTCGTGACGGGGGGCGGACAGCGGGTCGGCCGTGCGCACGGTCGGGGCCGGCGGACGTCTTCGAGCACTCGAACACTGAACTTGTCTCGATCTGTTCAGCCAGCGGGAGCAAGCAGTGGAGTCTTCGCCAGTCCATAAGCGACGATGCGGCGAAGCACGGGAGACAACAGGCGACGCGCCTGTTCGACGCGAAGACGACGTTGTCCGCCAAAGAAACCCACTGGCAACCGAAGGGAGACCCGCACGCTGGGAACGTCGGAATACCGAGCACCGTAATTCTGCAACGCCGGCGTGCGAACGAGCTTGAGCTCGGCGTGAAGACAACGAACGCGGAACCGCAGATCCAGCCAGTCTGTGCGGGGTTGAGGGATGCGGCCCAGGATGCATCGGGCCGGCACGAAGAAAGTGAGTCGATGACGCATTTGTTGTTAGGGTTAGGGCCGTCGAAACAACGGCAGAGCAGAGCAGGACCGGGCTGGTGAGAAGAAGTCGATCGAGTGGCAGTGTTCGAGACAGGAAGCGGTGGTGAACAAAAGCATTCGCCGCCAACGGCCGGCGAAGCGACGCCGTTCCGGTTCGCCACCTTGTCGCGACGAGCGAACGGAATCCGATCGTCGACGAACAGGTGGGACGTGCGGGCGTCATCTTCGCCGGGCCGTGACGGTTGAAACTTGCGCGAGCGAAAGGCGGAGCGAGTCATCAGTCAGCTCAGGCGGCAGCCAGCGCATTGAGCGCGACGCCGTACTTGGTGATGCGGGCGAGAAGGGGGTTCGCTTCGTGATTCAGCTCCACGAGATCCGGCGCTTCGTCGAAATCGAATTTGACGCGGACCGCAGGCAGGTTGAATTGCCCGTAAAACGCGTAAGGAACTGGAATCGGATCGACGGAGACTCGGCCGTGGAAACGTTCGCGAATGAGGGCGCGTAGCGCCGTCCACTCGGACACGGGCTGGAGATGAATGCCGAAGCGGCACGTAGCGGGAACGAGGCGGGATAGAGTCATGATGCAGATTGTTGTTAGGCCATCGAACGAGATGGCGGGTCGGGAAGGCTGACTGAGCGGACGTTGACGAAAGCGGCACCTCCTTACGCGCAAGAGCGTGACCTGCATTAATGAAGTCGAGAGCGGTGCGGACGGAGAGCCGAAAGACCCCCGGCCACTCGATTCCGTGGCGGTCCCGCGTGCCGAGCAGGCGCAGTGGGCGACAATCGACCAGCTGGCCAGGTTCGAGCGTTCGCACGAACGGAATGAGTGGCGGGGGTAGTTCCTACACGACAAGAGCAGCGGAGTCGTCATACGCGGGGTCTCAAGGGACGGAGACGGTCGCCAGACCGTAGGTGATGATCCGACGGAGCGTCGCAGTAATCGCGGTGATCGCCTGCGAGGGCACTTCGTCGGTCGTTTGGCCGGTAAAAAAGGTGATGAGAACCGGGACGGCTGGAAGCTTTCCGTTTTCGCCAAACGACGCGAGCGTGGCTGGCGTCGTGTCGAGGACTTCGAGCGAGCTTTGGGGATGGCTCGCGACGAGTTGGCGAAGGGCCTTCCAGTCCTCGGCCGGTCGGTAGTCACCGTTCGCACAGCACCGAACGGGAACGAGTTGAGTGAGCAAGATCAGCATGGGGTTGATGGTTACGCCGTCGGAGGGGACGGCAGAATGAAAGTCGCGTGAATGGACGATCGAAGCTGCTGCGGATCGTGCAAGATCGAGTTCAAAGCAGAGAGATCTCTTGGCAGGCCGACGCCGAAGTCGCCAGGAGTCGCGTGATTCCGAGTGAATAAGAGCGTCGTTATTCATCGATCGCGTCCTCCAAGGGCTCAGGAAGGGCGTCGAGTTGAGAGAGCAACTCGCGAAAAGTCCGAGCCGGCTCGCGTTTCGCAGGTACCGGAGGCGGCGGAACCTCGAGACGATCGACGACTTCGGCTTCAAAGCGCGCGATGAGGTCGTCGGCGACCGCATTCGGAATCATCGTGCGAGCCGCGATTTCGCGATTGAAGAGATCGACGAGCTCGTCCTCGGACTGGTCGCCCAGAAGACGATCGAGATCCGGCACGTCCAGCGTGCGGAGCGGGAGCGCCGGCTCTCCTTTGGCGTGAAAAATAAAATGTTGGCGAGGGAGATTCGCCATTTCACGGGCGAACGTCCGACGACGTTCGGCGTCGCTCCGCACACCGTTGAGACCGCTGGACGGTGTCAGATGTTGAAAAAATTCGTCCGCCAAGGGCGAGCGGAAACTGGCGGCCCAGCGGCTGTTGACTCCCAGAGTTCGCCATAACGATTTGTCGATGCCCTCGGGATCTTGCGTACAGTAGATCAGGCCAAAACCGAACGCTCGATGGGCGCGAGTCGACGTCATCAGGGTCTCGATGAGCGAGGTGTCGCCGGGCAGGTAAAGGCCGACTTCCTCAAGTACGCAGACGCCGGGAATTGACCGGTCGCGCCGTGGAACGCCGAGCTGCACGTCCACCACGCGATGCTTGAGACGCTCAAATCCGATCGAAGGAGGAAGCGTCATGCGCCGACTTTGTCCATAATTCCCGAACACGAACCGGACGTCCGGCCCGGGATTAAAGCGATCGAGATCCCGCGGGGGAATGCCGATCGCCCGTTTGACTTCCGGAAAGGAGAACTGGATTCGCCGGAGTAAGGCGTCGACCGTCTGCCGAGCGATCCGATGCTCGAGATCCCAGAAATAGAGGCGCAAATCCGGGTCGGGGACGCGTTCGAGAAGACGCCGCCGGAATGGAATGTCCCGGAATACCCGGTCGGCCAGGCGGTCATTTGGCGGAAACGCCAGATCCGTCAAGAGCCACCCATACATGTAGAGAAGTTGATGCATCTGGGCCGTCACGGTGTACGGTCCGACTTGAGCAAGGACGTCCGCTCGGAGACGACTCAGGAACGCCCCGGACACGAGGCCGGCGCGATTGTCGTAAGGAGCAAAGGCCGCCACATGCGTCGGCGAGAAGTCGATGACCCGAATCATGCGAGCCAGCCGCTCCCGAAGCTCGTCCGTCAGGGATTGCCACAGAAGGGCGACGCGCGCCTGCAATTCAGAGAAGGTCTCGAACTTGGCATCGGCAAGCTCGGCTTCGATGCGAAAGTCGGGCGGCGCCGCGAGCCCTTCCGCCGGAAGTCCAAGCGACCAGCGGAGCAATGTCATAAACCACTGAAGGATGAGCCTCGTCTTACCACTCCCGCTCGCGCCTTGGAGGAGGCCACTCTGGAAGAGCGTTCGCTGATCCACACGGACGAGGTGATCGTTCGGGAGCCGGCCGAGTGGCAGGGCTGCCGGTTCACTTGCCGCGAGGCGGTTCGCGGCCCCGTCAAGCGCGATACCGGGGTCTGGGATTCGCGCCGACTCCCGCTCGATCGCCTGCTGGCGGGAAAGGGGATCGTAATAGTTCTGAATTAATCGACGAAGCACATGCGAGGTCTCCTTCCGGCACTCGGGACGAACGGTTGTTGGTTCAACTTGGTTGATGACGTTCAGCGATCCTTCGGTCGACAAATCGCTCGAAGATCCGAACAACCGATTTGCGGTTGGCGCAGCCGGACGCGGCGCGATTCCGGCCGTCGCCGTGAGGGCGAACGCCAGACTCGCGAGCGTCGTCGACCAAACGGAAAGCAGGGTCCTGCGTTTCACCCCAGCGGCTCCTCTGACGAAGATTCAGCTGCCGACGGATCGTCGCCCGTCGCACCACTGGGTGCGCCGTTTTTCGAGCGAGCTGTTCCCGCGCGCGACGGGCGCTCGTTCGGGAAGAGATCCTGTTTCAGCTTGACGAAGAGCGGCAGAGCTTTCTCGTCCGAAAGCATGCGGCTTTCCTGGATCGTGACGGCGCCTTCGAGGAAAATGCGGATCGTGAACATGGCGAAGTCCTTTCGTTATGAGTGGGAGTATTCGTAGCGCGACGTGTGACGAGTTCAAGAGGAGTTCAAATCGTCGGGCAAAGACACCTCCGGCTGACTCCGGACTTCGCCGGACGGCTCGGAAGTCGTTGATCCGGAAGGATCCGGAATGGTCAGGGGAGGATTGCTAACCTTGCCAAGGTTGATGTCGCGGGTTCAAATCCCGTTTCCCGCTCCAGCCAATCAAAAAGGGATCCCTTTCGGGATCCCTTTTTTTTCTTCGAGCCGGCGTCGATCCGGTCGACCGCGCGCCCGGGTTCGGCGCCGGGAACTTTCGCTCAGTCGGTGTCGCCTTCCTCATCGATCGGCGTGAGCTTGATTCGAATCTCGGAGTCTCCGTCGGCCTTCACCTCGATCGTCGACATCTGGGTCACGTAGCCATGTCTCATGACAACGAGCTCGTGGCGTCCGGGACTCGTCTCGAATCCATTGGCCAGCTCACGGGCGTGGCCCAGAGTTCGTCCGTCGAGCCAGACCATCGCGTCTTTCGGCGTGATCCGGATCCGGAGGGGCGTGCCGGGCAAAGGCGAAGTTGATTCCTGGAAGTGGCGGGACGAGTCTCCGTCCGGGAGGCCGGCCTCGGAGTCGGCATCCGGATCGTCATCCTTCCAGGCCGGTCGCCCGAGGCCCGGCTGCTCGGCCTCCTCGATTTCATCGCGGTCTTCGTCCCGGCCGGCGTCTTGCCTGGACAGGCGGTTCGAGGAATCTGCCGGTTCCGCCAGCTCCTCCTCGTTCCCCGTTCCTCTCCTCAACTTGTTTTCGAACTTGTAGTAGCGCCCCGGTTCCACTTTGAGAGAAGTCGACCAGGAGTCGTGACCGGAAAGCCGGAATTCGATGCGATGTCTTCCGTAAGGCACGTAAAGGTAATCCGGGAAGCCGTCGAAGTCGTCTGCGATTCCGATCCGCTCTCCATCGAGCCAGACCTCGGCGTCTTCGGGCTCGACATCGAGATCGAAAATCGCTTCGCCGGAGCGTGCCGGGTATCTCCCGTATCCATAGTCGCCGTAGTAGCCGTACCAGTAGCCGCCGAAACCGGAGCCAAACCAGAGCCACGGGCCGTAACAGTGGTGCCCCCAATGGTGATGATGTCCGCCGTGATGGCCTCCACCTTCGTGATGATTCTGGAGTTGGGGATTTCCGCCGTGATGCCGCTTGTTGCCGACATACACCTGACCGAAGTGGTGAGGGACCGGTCGCAAGGCGTTCCGGCTCGTCGCGTGACCCGATGGGCCGGCGCCGAGAGAGGGATGACCTGAAGAATGACTCGGCCCCGATCCGTGTCCTTGTCCGTGGATGGAATGACTGGTCGAACTTCCGGAGGAGCCGGAATGCGAGCCGGTGTGTCCTTCACTGTGAGAATGACTCGAATGGGTCGCCGCCGAGAGCCGGCTCGCCGGCCCGGCCAGGATCAACAGGCTCGCGGCAGCGATCAGAAGGTTTTTCTGCAACAGGCTTTCCGGTTTTTTCACTTTGACCTCCAGCGGGTGCGACTGGGAGCTTCCCGCGCCTTCAATATAAACCCTGACGCCGAAGAAAGCGCTGAGCCCCGGGGGGATTCTTTCGCGGGCTCCTCAGAGAGACGATCGGGGGGGCCGCCGGGTTGACGCGCGGTCTCGGCGGCCGGGAGACGGCGGAGCGGCAGGGGCAGCGAACAAACGCCAGCAGAGAATCCTCCGGCTCGAGATCGTCATTTTTCGCCGGACCGGACATCAGGGCTCGTTTTTTTCTCTTTCACCCCAACGGCCAGAAGGCTGACGAGCCCCACGATCGCCGCCGCAACGTAGAAGGGAGACGCATGGCCGATGCGCTGAAAGAGCGTGGTCGCTGCGATGGGCGCGATGACACGCGAGATTCCGCCGAAAGTCTGGGCGACCCCCATCGTCGTGCCGAGCTCGCTTTTCTCGGAGGCGCTCGACATGAGGGAGCTCGTCGCGGGGAAGAGAAGCGCCGTTCCGATCGGGACGAGCGGGATGATGGCGGCCAGCGTCCAGAGGCTTCCGGCGGCAGGATAAAGAGCGAGTCCGGCCACGAGAAACAGCGCTCCCAGGCGGAGAGTCCAGACTTCGCCGATGCGGTCGACGATTTTGCCCAACAGGAGCGAACGCATGACGAGGGAGAGAGCGCCGACGTACAGGAAGAAATATCCGATGGTCTTTTCGTCGACCTGAAACCTGGCGTAGAGGTAGAGAGCCAGGATTCCGGTCAGGAAACTGAACGCGAGCATCCCCACGGCGTAGATCCAGACCAGGCGCGGGACCTCCCCTTTCGGATGAACGAGAACCGTCCACGCCGCGTGCCAGACCGGTTTTCGCTCCGGGCGAGGCTGGCCGGGATCGAGCTTCGGCTTCGATTCCGGAAGCCATTTCCAGGCGAAGATCACATTGATGAGGCACAGGGCCGCGGCGACGAAGCCGGGCGCCTCGCGCCCCCAGTGCGCCGCGAGAGATCCGATGACCGGCCCGATCATGACGCCGGCGGCGGTTGCCGCCGAGAGCCAGCCCAGAGCTTTTGCCCGATTTTCCGGTTCAATGGTGTCGGCGACGTAAGCCTGTGCGACTCCGGTCGTCCCTCCTCCGGCCCCCTGGACGATGCGCGACAGGAACAGCAGCCAGATCGAACCGGCGAGCCCGAATACGACGTAAGCCACGGCGGAACCGCCGAGGCCGATGAGGAGCGCCGGGCGCCGGCCGTAACGATCGCTCACCCTCCCCCAAAGGGGAGAAGAGACGAGCTGGGAAATCGAAAAGGAGGCGATGATCCAGCCGATCATTTCGGGCGACGCGTGAAGCTTCAAGGCGTAAAAAGGGAGGAGGGGGAGGACCATCGCAAAACCGATCATGTCGACGCCATTGGCGGCGATGAGCACAGCGAGGCGCTTGATCTGTGACGGCGGGAGAGGATGGGGCCGCGGAAAATTCGCCGTGCCCGCGCTCATGACGCGGCTCCGGTTCGCTCGCTTCCGAGCGCGAAAACGGCGGCACTCAGAATCATCAGCAGAACTCCGAATGCGGCGGCGGCGCCGACGTCGGATTGCCGGAGGCTCGAAAGAATTTCGAGCGACATTGGCCGCGTGTCCCAGGTGTAGAGAACGATCGACGTCACGAAATCTCCGAGACCCGTCACGAACGCCAATGTCGCGCCGGCGGCGATCGCCGGGCGCAGGAGAGGAATCGTCACCCGGCCGAGAGTTCTCCACGGTCCCGCGCCGAGACTCGCGGCCGCTTCTCCATGCGAAGAATCCAGTCCGCGCAGACCCGACAGGAGTGCGCGGCTGGTGATCGGAAGATTTCGGACGAGATAAGCCAGCGGGAGAATCCAGAGCGTGCCGATCAGGACGAAGCGGCCCGTCCCGGGCGAGCTCACGCCGAACAGAGTGGCGAGGGCGATCGCGAAAACCGTACCCGGTACGGCCCACGGAAGGGCAAGGAGGGTTTCGATCGCTCGCCGGCCGCGGGCGGAGGTTCGAACCACGACGAGCCCCGCCGCGAAAGAAAGGGCGAGAGCGGCGGCCATTGCGCCGGAGGCCATCCAGAGACTGTTGAGGAGCGGCCGGAGGCGCTCCGGTTCGTGGAAAAGCGAGAGGTAGTTCCGCGTCGTGTACTGCGGAGGAAAAGCCTCGACCGTCCAGGTCCCGGCGGGAACGAACGACAGTAACAGCAGAGTGGCGTGAGGAAGGAGGAGGACGATGGCAAAACTCCACGACAGAACCGTGACCAGGATGCGGGAAAACCGGCTTCGAATCGGTTTCGCCCTGGGAGCCGTCCCTTTCTTTCCGCCTGTTGCCCGGTCACGCCCGCCGCTTCGTTCGATCGCAAAGAGCCCGAGAAGTGCCACGACCGTGAGCGACACCGTTTCGACCATGGCCATGGAATAGTCCCCATTGAGCCTCGTCGAGACGATCTGCGTCGTCATCACGCGGAATCCGCCGCCGAAAATGTAGGGAGCGCTGAACGATGCGAGGGATGTCATGAACGTCAGAAGGGCAGCGCCCGTGAGCGCCGGGCGCAGGAGGGGGAGGACGAGTCGGCGGTTCGTACGCCAGCTTCCCGCTCCGAGCGCCGCCGAGGCTTCTACGATCGACGAATCGATGGCGGCGAGGCCCGCGCGCGTGAAGAGGTAGAAGTAGACGTACATCGAGTAAGCGTGGACGAGAAGAATCGCGGCGGGGCCTTCGAGCCGCCAGGGAGCTTCGCGCCGATGAAAGACGTGTTCGACGAGGCGGGCGGCAAAGCCGGTTTCGCCGTAGAGGAACAGGAAGGCGACCACGCCGACGAGCGGAGGCAGGACGGCGGGGAGAGCCACCAGGGCGCCGAGTGGGCGGCGTCCCGGGAACTCGTAACGCGAAAAGAGAAAAGCGAGCGGGATGCCGATGGCGGCCGAAAGGGCGACGCTGGCGACGGAAATCCAGAGGCTGCCCCAGAGGGCACGCCATTCGTTGGGATGACGAATGAACTCCCGGTAATTTTCGAGGCTTGGCACCCCGGATGTCCTGAAGCTTTCGAGGGAGACGAGCGCGAGCGGATAGGCGACGAGCCAGACGAGAAGTACGAGGATGGCAGCGGCGGCGATCTGATGGGTAACCGGTCGATTCGACTTCGACTTCATGAGCCGGCCTCGGGTTCGTTCCCGGCGAGCTCAAAAACGTGAATCCCCCGATCCCGGGGAACGAGGCCGACCGAGTCGCCCAGGTTCGCAGCTTCCGGCTCGGCGCTCACTTCGACCATGGCTCCCCCCGCCGTCGTAATCGTGAAAAACGCCTGCGCGCCGGTGAAGCGCCGCGCGGTGATTTTCCCGGAGAGGACCTGGGATGACGGAAGGACGAGCCGGAGAGCCTCCGGGCGAATCATCACGCGAGCGGATTCGTTAGGCGGATCGGACCACGCCGATGACAGGTCCCACTCCGCGTTCTCGATTCGAATTCGAACGATTCCGGTTCGGGCCGCGACGACCGATCCGGTCACCGAGCTGGCCCTCCCGACGAATCCCGCGACGAAAGAATTCTGCGGCGAACCATAGAGATCCTCCGGGGTCCCGATCTGTTCGACCCGCCCGCGCCGGATCACTGCGACGAGATCTCCGAGCGCGAAGGCTTCTTCCTGCTCGTGAGTGACGATGACCGTCGTGATTCCGACCCGCCGGACGAGCTCGCGCATCTCGATCCGTGTCCGCTCCCGAAGCGAGGGGTCGAGATTCGACAACGGCTCGTCGAGCAGGAGAACGCGAGGCTCGGGCGCCAGGGCGCGCGCCAGGGCGACTCGCTGCTGCTGACCGCCGGAGAGCTCGCCGATCCGGCGGCGCTCGAATCCGGAGAGGTCCACCAGCGCGAGCGCCTCTGCGGTCCGGCGTCGGAGCTCGACCCCTTTGACGCCGAGCGACTCGAGCCCGAACGCGACGTTTTGTCCGGCATCGAGGTGCGGAAATAACGCGTAGTGCTGGAAAACCATTCCAAAGCGGCGCGAGACCGGAGAGGCGCCCGTCACGTCCTCGCCATGGACCGTGATTCGCCCGGCGTCGGGCCGTTCGAAACCGGCGAGGAGGCGAAGGATCGTGGTCTTGCCGCTGCCGCTCGGCCCGAGGAGGGCGAGGATCTTCCCCCGTTCGAGCGACAGTGAGACCCCATCGGCCGCGACGGTCGAGCCGAAGCGTTTGACGAGGTGTTCGAGCCGGAGGTATCCGCTCAAGGTTTCGCCCCCTCTTTCGGTTCCCTATGCCCCGCCGCGCGCACGCTGCGATCCCACTCCGCCATCCACCCCGCCCCCTCTCTCGCGAGAAGCGGCCAGTCGACGGGGGCGGCCTTCATCTCGGCTTCGACGCGCGCGACCCAGTCGGGGACTTCGCTCTTCGGCAGATCGAGCCTGGCCGGAAGCCGGAAAATTTTTCGTGCGGCCAGGAGCTGGGCTTCCGGTTCCCCGACGAATTCGATGTAAGCCCGCGCGGCGTCCGGGTGCTTGGCTCCTCGAACCAGCGCGATCGCGTCGTCGATCACGACCGTTCCGCTCGAAGGAAAGAGGTATCCGAAAGGCAGTCCCTGATTTTGGGCGACGAGGATGTCCTGCAGGTCCCAAAGCGTAACGAGCCCCTCCTGCCGCGCGAGCTTCTCGACCAGAAGCGTCGGATTGAGTGTGTAGCTCTTCGTCTGCGCGTCGAGTTTTCGGAGAAAATCCATGGCGGATCGGCGATTCCCGGTCTTCTCGATCTCTCGCTGGATCAAGTAACCCCAGATCGCCCGCATCGTACCGCTCGCCATCGGATCGCGAATGAGAACCTTGTTTTTCCATCGCGGATCGAGGACTTCGTCCCAGTCCTTCGGCGCGTCGGCGAGCGGGACGGCCCTGGAATTGAAAGCGATGACGGCCGGAGTTCGATAGACCGGGTAGTAAAGATCGTTCGGACCGATTCCGCGGGGGTCGACGTGCCCGCTCCAGCTCGGCCGGTAGGGATCGAGAAGGGACTCTGCCACGCCCCGATCGAAAATCGTCGTCGGACCGCCGAACCAGACGTCGGCCTGAGGGTTCACCTTTTCGAAACGGAGGCGGTCGAGGATCTCCTGACTTCCCATGTCGAGCCATCGCACTTCGATGTCGGGGTGATGGGCTTCGAAGGCCGCGGAGAGGAGATTGAGTTGGTCGCGGCCGTGGGGGGAGTAAACGTAGAGGGGGGTGCGGTGATCCGGAGCGCAAGCGGCGTGGAAGACCGGAAGCAAGAGAAAAATGAAAGGTGCGAGAAGGTTTCGTGAGGATTTCGAGGTGGTCGAACCGGGCATGAGAGCGATCGTACGCTAAGCAGCCGACTTCACGGTGCCGGGTCAAAGATTGGGAAAGCCGG
>Ga0315281_10003749_pt1 | contig 22212 bp, 18 predicted proteins | sample YL17G07_0_MG_FD_204540 | JGI IMG/M metagenome (GOLD analysis project Ga0315281, IMG submission 204540) | Sediment microbial communities from Yellowstone Lake, YNP, Wyoming, USA - YL17G07_0 | ecosystem: Environmental > Aquatic > Freshwater > Lake > Sediment | place: USA: Wyoming | collected... | reverse complement strand
ATCCCGCTGTCCCGTCAAGTCCCAAAGGGACTGACGGGACAAGCTAGCGGGACAATCCACGCGCCCGCACGGGGCGCGACTGATAACATAGGACCGACTTCCTACCGTCACATACGTTTCAATCCACGCGCCCGCACGGGGCGCGACTCAGTACGTTCACAACAAGATTGGGCAGTTGGAAGTTTCAATCCACGCGCCCGCACGGGGCGCGACCGGGGCAAAAGAAACTCGTCCCTATGCTCATCGCAGTTTCAATCCACGCGCCCGCACGGGGCGCGACTCCAGCTTCTTCCGCTTTGTACGAGAGGATGTTCAGTTTCAATCCACGCGCCCGCACGGGGCGCGACTCTAATTGTCACAGCACACGACCTAATCATTGCCGGTTTCAATCCACGCGCCCGCACGGGGCGCGACTTCCTGCTCCCGCGAGGAGGAGGCAATGAAACCGTTTCAATCCACGCGCCCGCACGGGGCGCGACGAGATAACATCAAGACCATCGAGGAACTGCCCGAGTTTCAATCCACGCGCCCGCACGGGGCGCGACCCTCCTTCTGGCTCTTTCTCGTTCGAGCTGAATCATGTTTCAATCCACGCGCCCGCACGGGGCGCGACTTCTAAACGCCTGCAATCAGATCTACCGGAAAGCGTTTCAATCCACGCGCCCGCACGGGGCGCGACTGTTGCCTCTTTTTCTACATATACTACCGAATCAATTGCTCCCCCACCTGCTTAGGTGACTATGTCAAAGAACTATTCTTGCGAGGAAGCTCCGAATTGCCGATTTCAATCAGAATTGCCGCCGCTAACCGCACGGGAAATAGCCGTTCGCTTCGGTTAGCACTATATGATAATGGGCTCCTCTATATCCCCCACGTCCGACTTCCCAAAATGCTCCACACGCCTCTTCCAGTTCGAGCCAAGGAAATAGAATCGTAGACTGTCTTCTTTCGCATCGTACATTGAAAGCAACTCGTCCTTCAGACTCTCCCATTGCGCAGGGTCAACATTGCACTCAAAAACTGAGTTCTGCACCCTGAGGCCATAGTCCAGACAGATCTCCGCAATCTTCCGAAGCCGCCGCACGCCGTCTGCACTTTTCGTCGAGACATCGTAACTGACAAGAACCATCATGGTGTTTTCACTTCATGTAGAAGGGGGGATAGTCGGGAATATCGCCTCGCAGATAACGAGCCAGCAGCTGCGCTTGTATGTGCGGCAGCAATCCAACTGTCATCTTCTCACCGAGGAACGGATGCGTGATCTCTTCCTGTTTCCTCTTCTGATAGGCTGTGATCACGGTTTTTCTCGCCTCATCGGACATTCGCACTTCTCCTGATTCACGGATTTCGAAATCCTGCTTCGTCACCTGTTTCAGATTGATGAGATTGAGCATGATCCTGTCACCAAGATACGCCCTGAACTCTTCCATAATATCAAGCGCCAGACTGGGTCGTCCCGGTCTCAGTTGATGCAGGAAACCGACCTGAGGATCGAGCCCGGTCGTCTCAACTGCCGATCGCACATCGTTCGCCAAAATCGCGTACAAGAAGGAGAGAAGCGCATTCGCCGGATCAAGCGGCGGACGCTTGCTTCGCTGGCTGAACGTGAACTCTTCTTGTTGCGCTGTAATGAGCGCCGACAGTACACCAAAATACGCCGTCGCGCATTCCCCTTCGTGACCACGCAGCTCGTCGAGACTCGCCGCCCGTTGGATCTCGGCCAATCGGCTCCCCATCGTCGTTCCTGCGGAAATAACCGAATCCGGACAATCTTCCGGATGATTTCGCTGATGCCGCAAAAGCAGATTGCGATAGTTTGCGACTTTCGCCGCGATGATCGGCCGTGCAATTTTCAAGGACTCGACCTCGCTGTCGGCAACAGCATATTGTGTTTTTCTGAGGAGAACGTTGCCTTGCTGCGCTCCGTAGACCCGTGCAAGAAACCTCCCGTTTTCCGAAAGGTAACTGACGCCTACGTTGTTCTCCGCGCAGAATGCCATCAACGCGGGTGACAACGGCTTAAAACCGAAACAGACAATGTTCTCAACCGAGTGGATCGGAGCTTGAAAGACTTTCTCGTTGTTCACCTCCACCACAAATGTCTCGCGTTCTTTGCGGATGTAGGCATCGTCTGAAGTTATGTAGAGAGTGTTGAGGTGTTTTCTCACGGGGCGTACAGTCCCTTCAGATACTGTTGGAGTTTCCGCTCGTTCATTGCCTTTGGCATGCAGATGGATTCAAGGGAGCAGTGTTTACATTTCTCCGTGTAGCGTGCCGCAGGGATCATTTTCTTGGATACGAGCTCGTGGACAGAGGCAATGATGTTCTCGGTCTGAGAGCGCAGCGAATCGTCCATTTCAACCAGCACTCTGCGGCGGATGCGTGCGTAGAAGAACGCACCACGCTTTATCTTGGTATCGAGCATTTCCTCCAGGCAAAGCGCCTGCGCGCAGAGCTGCACCTTGTCACTGATGTCATCTTTGGGTTGTCCAGACTTGAACTCCACGGGCATCACCTCGGGTACTGCGGATCCGTCTTTCAAGTTGCGGAACTCCACAACATCGGCACGGCCGACAACACCCAAGCGAAACGAGTGGATTCTGAGTCCGCGCACCGTCTTCAATGTCCCTCGTGTCTCGTACGTGTCGCTGTCGACCTTTTCGTGGAGGATGTCGCCTCGAACGGTAAACACATTCTCCTGCCACACATCCTCCACGTGAATCAACGCACACTGCCGCGGACAGAAGACGTAATGCTGAAGCGCGCTGATGTGGATGAAGTCGTCTTCGGTGAACATTGTGGTTGGTCGGCCAGTCTGGCCGACCTACAAATCTACATCCCCTTCCAATACGTCCAGGGCCATTGTTCCCAGGAACTCACAAGCGCGGCCTGTACCGGGTTGTTGAGGACATACTGAATTGTTCGCTCAAGCTCTTCGTCGGTGCGGATAACATGGTCGTAGCTCTCGTCCTGCCAAAACGCCCCGGAGCGGTTAAGAATTCTGTTTGCCTTGAGAGCGGTGTTCCATTTGAGTTTCTGGAGGATCTGGGTGACGGTGTACGTCGGGCAGTGGCTCGACTTCGCTCGCCACAGGTCTGCCCGACGTACAGTAGCAAAAACCATATGCACGTGGTTCGGCATAACGGTAAACGCGTAGAGGTCGTACTGTGTCTTGTCACGAAAATGAATAGCCTCTGCCACAAGGGCTGCCACACGCTTATCGGCAAGCCAGCGCGGACCGGAGGATGCGCTGTCTAGCAGTTTGTCGAATCTCGCAAAGTACGCCGCGCCGAGTCTCAGCTTGTCAGCTTGCTTTCGAATTCCACCTCCGACTGTCACGATGCGTTTTCGCTCGATGTCTCGCTCCTGTCGTAGCTGCTCAATGACCTCAGCGGGAAGTGAGCCGGCTAAGCGAAATACGACGTGATATTCCGCCTCCAGCGGTTGATAGTGGGGCAAATGCCGGCGGTAGGATGTTTTTGGTTCGTTCATGGTGTACGTCGGTCAGTCTGACCGACGGCAATCTTTCGTCGGTCGGACAGCGGTTCGAGTGTGTAGGTCGAGCAGTGGTTCGACTTCGCTCACCACAAGCCTGCTCGACCTACAAGCAGTTTTCAAGCCTCCTCCAAGTTGCACGTCACTCCGAACCGGGTTATGAGCCTCTTTGGGCCCTGAAACAAGTTCAGGGTACCTTGATCCCGGATTGATCTCTGCTGAAGGTAACCTTCTGCTCTGCTTCGTTATTCCCCCTCCAGCTCTTCGCACTTCAAGCCGGGTAGGGTACCGATTGTGTAAACGTTCAACTGAGTAGTTCGTCCATTCGGTAGACTTCCACACCGGCTGGTAATTGCGCACCGATCTTGTTCGGCGTCGGGAGCTCTCCATAATCTTTGATCGAGCGGGGTGTTGCGACATGCTGAATTCTGCTTTCAACAAGCTCGAACAGTTTATGAGCTGGCGCGCAGCCGAGTTTCGCCTGCCGAGCTCGCTGCTCATTGTCTTTGTCTGTCCCAACATGCTTGAAGACAAATGTGTGTTCCGGATGCACCGTCATCACGCCTTTGCTGCTGGAACGGTCGTGTTCGTACATATTCAGGATCGCTTCCCAAAGCAACTTCAAATCATCCTCAGAAAAGCCAGTTCCTCTATGAGCGGGATCAGCAAGATTTGCACTGACGAAACCCTTTCCGACGTACAGGCCGTACGGTATCAAAGACTTTCGCCCCATAGTGCGAAGTTCATCTTCGGGTTGTTCTGCGGTCCATTCCTCCAGCTGTTTACTCGTCATCTTTTTTGCCTTCTCACCCTCGGGTTCCGCTATTGCCATACGCGTTATCGAAGCCTCCAGCGGAAGAATTGGATCCACTGAACGACAGAATGCGATCTGAACAGGACCACGAACCTGGCCAGCATTAGCACCAGTGCTCATGACAGCGCCGAACGTGCGCACATCATAGAAATTGCGGCACATCCACTCTCTTGCTTCTTCGACATCGTACTTGTTGGCGCCCTTCTTGCCCGTAATCTTCTTGTCCCCAGCGTTCTCATGAGCGCGAGCAATGGCGATGTTGAGATTCGTCGCATGTTCAATAAAGATGGCATAACCGGGTTTGTCACCTTCAGCAAGTTTGTTGCCTCTTGCCACTTGCACATAGTTTCGGATGCGTCGCTTAATAGCAACATCGGAGACCAGACCGTGCATGTCCTGCGGATCTAAGCGTGGTGCATTGCCTGCGTCGGGATCTCCATTAGGATTGCCATTGAGGCAATCGAAGAGAAACAGGAATTCGTAGCGATTGGAAATTGGACTTGTCATGATTCTTCTCCTTCTTCTTTAGTGGTGGTGAATTGATTTTGATATTTCGCCCAGTCGGTTGAGCCTAATCTTCCAAATTGCTGATAGAACCCAAGGGCGAAAAGACTTTGTTTTTCCAAGTCAAGAATTCGTGGGACATTATCTTTCAAACGACCCCAGATGCCTGTGAATACGTCTGTCAAACCTGCCCTTTTTTTCCTATCAGTGATTTTTTCCAAGTGAAAATTCGAAGTCCTAACTAACCTTCCCAGTACAAGAGCGGGTGTGGTTGAAACGGCCGCGTAGTATCGCTGGATAACTCCTGTACCAACCTTTGGCAAGGCACTGCGCTGAATCTCGGCCAGCACTGCCATAAGCCGCCCGCAGTGGTATGCTGGATCCGGGTGTTGTTCATTTAGATAAGGTGATTGCATGTTTCTGTCTCCTTTCCTGATGTGATAGGTTTTGAGTAATGACATTCTTGTGTACAATAGTGAGAGATTTCTTGCACGATCTTTTGATTGTTCGTCAAGTGCTTCCTGAAAATCTCCAGAAAGCATGAAAGCCTGATGAAGTGGAACAAGCCTTGAGAGCACCTTATGCGGAAGCGAAGCCTGTTTTGAGATAGCAGCACGCCAAATCTGGGATCTTTCTTCGCCTATCGGTTTTATCCAGTTCTTATACTTCTGATCCCGCCCCCTTGGCGGAAGTAGACAGGTAATCACTCGTTCGATGTCGGGAGAATTTGCAGCGCGATTGCCGTTGATATTTGATATTTCCAAGCCTTCATACCACTTGAGGATACTCTTGGCCAAGTCTCCAAACTGTCCTTCGATCCAATCACGCGCCATAACTCTTCCGGAGTTCGCGGAGAGAACCATCGCGTAGAATCTGTACCTCTTGAGTTCTTCAAGCCGTGGCTTCGTTCCAGATTCAAGAGCATCGAGAAACTCTCTTGCCCGACGTAATGCATCTCTTTCTTTCTCCGCCTCATCAGTAATCTCTTCAAGAAATGACATTGGATCTTCCTGCTTGGTTACTTCAGTTGGCCCCGCATACCAGTGGACAACCTTGGCTCCTGCTAATCTCTGTGAATGTTTTTTTATCATATCATTCAGTCCTGCTCTATACGCTGCTGCCATATCTTCAGAGACAGCAGCATTCGTTGACTGACGTAGAAAATAGGACTGAAAAGATTCTTGTTTGAAACTGACGAGGGCGTCTCCCATTGATATGCCGCCAACATCGGCAAGTCCTTCGATTTTGGGTTGAATTGGCGCTGGTACAACAAGTTCGCCGCTACCAAAGCAACGCATCCGGTCAGCGTAGCCAGACGACACTTTGTTGCGTGCTCTTTTCTTTTCTGTCTTCTTTGTGACTAATGTCTCACGGAAGTCTCGCCACCAGTTGTGCCACACATTATCTTGAACAAGGAACATGGGCGATCTTCCTGCAATCGCAAAAGTAACTCGGTCTGTGGGTCTAAAGCGTTGATCCGCGAAGGCATGTTGAAGTTGGGAAAGCGATTCATCTGAATCGAGCAGCTTTGCTAACGCAGAGATCTCTTTGATCGTGTTTGCACTCTGTTTGAGAAGTGATTTGAAGAATTCATGCTTATCGATTATCCTCCGACGTTTAATCTTGTTTAGAGCTCTATCCGACCTCAGATCGCCGTTCATTCCCATGAGCGCTATGACCTCGACGCTGTCCACGAGAAAGTGTCTGCATCCTTGCCCCGCGGCTTTCATTTCGGACTGAGAAAGATCGGGGCAAACATCAAAAGGTTGACCAGGATTGAACTTCCCACCGGGGTTGCCAAGCTCCTGAACATTGAGAAAATGTCCTTGCCTGTCACAAACAATCGCCCACCGAATTGTTTTGGGTTTGAATCCTGGTTCGACGGTCAAGCCATGAGTCTTTGCATAATCAATTAACAGTTTAAGCATGTTCGACCTCCTCTTCTGGCTTTAGAACTTCTGAGCTGTCGAACTCAGGAACCGTGAGCACGCCTTTTTCAATCGTTGCGTGAAATAACGTGATGAAAGGCTTTTCACCTTCATTCAAAGCCTTATTTGGCTTGCGAAGATCAAAAACATCGTAGAGCATAAGCCCTAAATCCTGTGAATAGTCCACTGGGTCACCGGATTTTTCACCTATCTCTTTCAATTCGAAGTAGGCGGGGAATTCACGGCAACCCAAGTATGGCTGATAGAAGCATTTGCCATGTGAAGCTCGTCTTCTGAATTGCACTTCGAGTCCCTGTTGTTTGTCTTCCTGGCCCGGGAACGCTCGTATCTCGGCAGTGATACGGTAACGCACGTCCTTCAGTGCCATCGTTTGTCGTTGTGTTCGTCCCTTCTCATCTGTCCCAAGCATATCACGATCCCCGTCGGCAAAAATCGGTATGGGTAGTTCTGAACCCTCTATCCATCCTTGAACTGCATTGACGTTTACCTTCTCTTTTACCTCATTTCGGCGCAAAGCGATGTAAGCAATCGGCTTCAGCAGCTCGATCTTGGTGACTTGCCATCGAAACTGAGCTTGCGAGGGATCCTTGTTCGGTTTGCAGTAGATCGCATCGAAGATTCCACGTGCCGCGCTTGGGGTGATGATGGGGTAACTAAAGCGCTCCACTTTCATCTCTGGACGCGTGAAGCATGCAAAGTCGCCCCAGACTTCAATCACTTGTGCTTTTGGTCTCATAATGGTCTCCTTTCGTTCAGTTCAAATTGTCCAAGCATCAACCTCATTCTTTGGGTTGAGGCCGAGTAACGGATCATAGTCTTCTGGATTTAAGTAAATGAACCAGTCGTCTGCTTTGCCTCCTCGGCCTAGCGGTGCAGGTTCGAGGTATTGCCAGATGGAATCGCCGTTTTTCGGCGGATATATGCTGATAGTCAAAGGTCTGGCTTCCTGAATCCAATCACGCGTTAATCGTTTCTGTTCAGTAAGCCTGTCGCTCAATTCATTGAACTTTGCTATCTCATCTTTGTAGGGCACTAACACATTGATACTGTTTTGAGGAATCACACGATATTCCTGTGACACCTTAACAAACGACCGAAGATGAATCGCACTTGCAAGTTCATTGCGGTCGGGATCGAATCCAGCCAACCCTGTCAAATCATAAAGGAGTTGGTAATACTTATCGAACAGGTCGGGGTTGTAGATATCGAATGCTTTTTCAAAAGAGATTCCTTTCTCTTCAGCCTCAATTTTTTTCATCTCGAAGAGTGTTTTTGTTGTTTCAGTCGCTTCCTTATACCCACCTGGCGGATACAGATACTCTCTGCTGCTTTCTCTTTCAGGAAGAAAAACTACCATGTGACCATTCCTATCCAATTTCCCTTCTCTGTTACATCGTCCGGCAACTTGAGCAATCCCATCGAGTGGACCAAGAGCTCGCCAGGCGACAGCAAAATCAACGTCAACTCCAGCTTCGACACATTGAGTTGCGATAAGCCGGCACGCTACATGGTTGCTTGACTTCAGTCGTTCGCGCACTTCTGACAAGACCTTTCGTCGATGAGCAGGGCACATATTGGTCGAAAGATGAAACAAGCCTTCTACCCCGAGCTTATCTCGAAGAAGGCTCACCAGCTTTATAGCATGGCGCTTAAGATTAACGACGCAGAGAGAACCCGCGTTTTCATCATGAGCCAATTCGTCTGCGATTGATTTCCAAGAACGGCTTCCATCTATTTGCCAACTGATATCGACCCTTCTCGCATGTGTAAAGAGGCGTTGTGGCTCCGGCGTGATCCTCTCAGGTTTCCAACCGAGCGCTGCGTACGATTTGACTTGGTCGTGTAGCTGGTCAAAAGCCGGCTGCGTTGCAGTGGAGAAAACGACTGTGCACCCGTAACGTTCACACAGTCGGGACAAAGCAGAAAGAGAAGGAACGGCAAGGCGTGGCGGTAAGGTCTGAACCTCATCAAATAGGATAATGCTGTTGGCGAGTCGATGTAGTTTCCGACACTTGGCAGGGCGATTTGCAAAAAGAGATTCAAAAAACTGAACGCTTGTTGTTAGAATGAGCGGCGCGTCCCAATTCTCAGCTAACAGCCGCGCTGTCCGTCTCGCTTCATCCTCGTTATCGCGACCCCTCCCTGCGTCCTCGTTAGCTATTTCTACATCTGCAAGGCTGTGGTGTTCTAGGACGTAATGTGGTCCGAAGTGAGGTTCAAGCAATTCACGATACACGTCCGCAGTTTGCTCGATGATACTCAAGAATGGAACTACCATGACTATCCGGCGGATTTCAGGATGAGCTACTGCATGCTTAAGCGCAAACGCTAACATGGCAAGAGTTTTTCCCGCACCAGTTGGGGCAGTTAAAGTGAATATACCGCGAGAGCGTGCAGCACTGTTCATACAATCTTCGAGTAACTGCCTTCGGATATTCTGAACTTTTGCCGACGCAGGGCTTTCTTTTTCGAGTTTGGCCAGATGTTTAGTAATGATTCTCAAGGCCCGCTCTGGCTGTAGATGAGGTCCCATCGGACGATAGTTCTTCGTTCCATCAGCGTTCCCTTCGAAGTGCGCTTCAGTTTCAACATAGTCGGCATCAACAAGTGCGGAAAAAAGCATGCGGGCATCGAGCATTGCCCCGATGTGTGGCACCTTAAAATCGTATAGTGGGTTTCTTGGTGAAGTGGGTATTTGAAAGCCATCGTCCTTGAAACGCTCGAGCAGAAGGTTCCAGTCGGCCTCCGTCAACCTCAGTTGATCAGGATGAGTTCCTGCATCAGAGAGTTTGGCAGGATCCAATCCTTCCTTAATGTTTGCTCCTAATCCCTCTTGCAATCCGATGTGATGTCCTTGGATTGCGAGAACCGCAGCAATCGCCTTTTCTCTGAACGTGTGAAGAGCCGCAATTGCACCGATCGACCAATGATCAAGGCCGGAGGCCGCCCCCCGCAATCGTTTGGTAAATACATCGGAGTATTTACCGAGATCATGCCACAGCCCAGCTATCCTCGCTTCCTCGGCTGCATCGAATGTGTCTGCGTATCCCTCGGCACGCTTAGCGACCAATTGTAAGTGTTCCTTGAGTGGTTCCCAAGGGCTACCGACCTTGTTAGAGCTATGCGCGAAGTATTTTGCCATAGATGAAGTCAGTTCTGAAACTCCTCACTCGCCTTTCCCAGATCATGCAGCAAGCCGATGAGTTCTCCGCACTCTGTTAATCCCACCTTCTCCGCAAATCGACCCGTAAATTCAGAGACTTCTTCGAGATGTTCCCAAAGATGCTGTTGCTTCCTGTCCTTCTTTCGGAGATGTGCAATGAATTGCGCTTTCATCTTCTCCCCCTCCCGCCGCCGTACGCCAGCCGCTCCATCATATCTTCCTTCAGCATTTGAACTGCGTCGAGTTTTTTCTTAACACGGGTTGTTATGCCGAGCGCCCTGGCGAGGGGTGCGAGAGCCGCCGCTTCTTCTCTGCGCTTCATAAAGATTGTCTCCGGAAGAAACCCATGTCTCTCAATGGAGGAGCAAATCGCGTCTGCGAGGAGCTGAGGAACCGACGGTTCCGGCAGTGAAGGCTCTGCCATAAAGACAAACCCCGACGACTGCTGACACACCACGACCAGCCGCATAAAATACGGCCGCTCGCGGTCATGGATCGTCGAAGGAAGATAAAACACGTCCGCTTCCCAGGGAGAATCCACCTTTGGCTTTTTTGCAAGGATCGCGTTGATGCGGGCCAGATTCAGGATTGGCACTGCAATCGGTGCGGGTGCAAGGATTGGCCACGGCTCCCAGCGGGCGTTGTACTGCGCAGACGATCCGCCGACAACCGAGTAAACAAGGCATTCGTTGTCCCGGAGAGATTCTTCGGTTTCTCCCTTCTTAACCTTCTCGAGGTGATGACACGCAGCATCGAGAGCCAGCGTAAACAATCGCGCCTCAACCTCTGTGAAAAACCAGGGAGCATAGCCGGGGAGAAAACTGCGAAACTCAGGCCAGGCATGTTTCCCTTTGAACGAAAGTCCCAACTGACGGATCACCGCATGGTCTTCAGCCCACAGAGCGCTTCGCGGACCGAACTCAAGCTTGAGACAGTTCTGCATTGCAAAGAGTTCTTCGGCTTCAGGATCAATTTCACCATTGATCAACCGACGATAGAAATCGAAGCCCTCCGCGCCGCGGTAGGAGCAGAAGCCGAAGAGCGTTCCACCGCTTCCCATGACCGCGCCGTAACCGGCCTCACCCGTGGAGGAATCGCGCACGGCAATGAGGTCGAGCCCGTGCAACTTCTCCCAGGGTCGCAGCGAAGAAAACTTTGCCGCCGCTGAATAGAGATTTTTCCAGACGTCGATGGGAACGGCCGGAGTGGTAGTTTTCACGGATTCGATCCTTTGCACAGATGTGCAATGAATTGATTCTTCATGACGTTCCTTCCTGAAGCTTTCCCGCATCGTGCAGCAGGCCGGCGAGACAAGACAAATCCTCAAGCTCCCTCTTCGGCCCAAACGACTTCACCAGCTCCGCCGTGCGAAGGAGGTGATCGGTCAGCTTATCCCTCTCGCCTCTGGCGTTTTCTGAATGAGCGAAGAATTCCATTTTCATCTCAAGTTTCCGATAAACGCGTCCAGAACTATCTTCAGATGCAAGAAAGCCTGACCGAGGTTTTCGTCCCGTATGGGCGGATTGTTCGGGTCTCCATCTTCGTTCTCCATCAGGGCTTCCGTGATATAACGAAGCACTTCCGGCTCCGGGTAATTCTCTACCAGCGACTGCGCCGCACTCAAAAAGTCGCCGGCCGAGTCGGAAGCCATTTTCTCGAGAAGGTCTTCGTTCGCTTTTTCAGCTTTCCTCAATTGTTTTTCCGTGATCTTGCCAGGAACCTTCGACCCCTGCTTCAAGATCTGCCAGACGACGATTCCCACATAGAAAAAGGTCTGGCCCTCATCCCGGTTGAATGCCTCATTTTCGCTAGCCGCGAGCAAGTACGCAAGGATCACCGGCTGATCCTTGCGCATCCGTTTTACCATCGCCTGGGCCTCATCCGGCCGCAAGGCCGACATTCTCTCCCACGTCCGGGTAACTGTTTCAACTGAGATCATATCTTGACCTTTCTAACGTCGTTCAGGTGTACTTACGTGCCAAGGCACTTCATAACTCGAAAATTGTCATGACATATGTCGAACCACCATCCAGAAGCGCATCGAATTTCTCCAAAGTACGTTGTCGGTCGGACGGCCCGTCCGACCTACAGGCCGTGGCATTTCTTGTATTTCTTCCCACTGCCGCACGGGCATAGGTCGTTGCGTCCAATCTTTGGGGACGCCGGTCGCGCTCCGGCTGGTGTTTCATCTGCCGGTCCCGTAGATTTCTCCGCCCGTCGAGATTCTTCGTCCGCTTTAAGAGCCCTCACTTCATCTTCCCGTCCAAGATTCTCCAGCATGGGTATGAGGCGCTCGAGGACGCCATCCCGGTCATAATCTTTGACTGTCTGTTTCAACGCGTCACGGTAGGAGCGTTCGGCCATCTCCATCTCTCCCAAAGCTCGATGGGCATCTCCAATCTTGATGCGAACCCAGACGTCATCAGGGAATTCGTGAAGAGCCTCCTCAATCTGCTGATGGACCTCATCTCTCCAGCCCGCCTCGGCAAGAATCACAGCGCGGTCGCCCAGAAAGTTCGCCCGCTCCGTCACCTTCGCCCATGTCTGTCCCAGTTTCGCAGCTTCTTGCACCATACCGAACCGGGCAAGCTCAAAGGGCAAATCCAACAACCAGGAAGTAATGTCTTCTCCGATCAGATCCTCAAGCTGCTCCAGCTCATCTTCTGTTGTCACCACATTCGATAGGCGATCGGCAAGCTCAAACTGTTCTCGAAGCGCCCCGATTGAATCTTGAGAGCTTTTCTCCTGATACCGTGAAGAGACCACTTTATCGACTCTCTCAATCAGTTCTTCGTGCTTAGCCAGCCAGTCGGGGATTAGCCGCTCGCTTCCTCTCGCTTCTTGTGGTTCAGCCCATCTCTGCCACTGCTTGTTTACCCCGTACACATCGTGTGGTCGACCTGAGATGAAATCCTTCCGAAAACCTTCCCGGAAGGCCCTCCGTACATCATCCGCCGTCGCCATCGGATAATCCTCTTCATCGATCGCCATCTTTTCTGCAAAGCGCAGGGCCACAGGCTCCAACTCGGTCAGTCCGCTGTCGGCGCAATCACACAGGATGCCGGCAAGATGATCAATCGGGAAGACGTCGGGCCGGCCCAGAAGTCGATCAACAAATCCAATTGTCGCAGCTCGACTTTCAGGTTGAAAATGCTGCATCGCCACGACTCCGGCAACAGCGGCGTGGCGCGCAAGAAGGTCAATGGATCCATCTGTCACGAACTCCCAGAGCTTTTCCAGGTAGCTGTAGCCCAGCTTCGCGAACGGAAGCCACAAATGCTCCGTCAATGAGTCTCCATACAGGAGCCTCAGATCCTTCTCGCTCATCTTCAAGCACCCAAGGAGATCAGGGATGACAGCGGGGTCGCCCATTTCCGTCAAAAGAAAGATCGCATGGCAGTCAGTGACGTCTATCGGGGATTCCGGAACATCCGCAAGTCGGGCCCGGCTCGCAAGAGCCTCTCTGAGATATGGCTGAAAGAAGTCCCGATCTGAAAGAATAGCATCGATCGCCTCGGTGGTCAGATACCATCGTGACCGCAAGGTTTCGCACAGCTGTTCTCTATTCAATGGAAACAGCTCCTTTGCAGAACACTGCTTTGCGACGGTGCGCTCTGAGATTCCTTCTTCAAGCTCCTTCGAAGGCGCAACCGACCGCGAAATTTTCCAGAATGGGCATACAATTGGTCCTCGACTGTCAATGGGGTAAAGTACTAGGTAGGGTTTTGCCCTACGGTGATGACCGTATGCCGTACAACACGTCAGGATTCACTGTGGCCCGATCCCTGCATGTACAGGCTATCGACTCACAGAAGAACCCGGATGGAACGTATTGAGATACAGACAAATGCGCAATACCGTAAACTCGGTATTTTTGAAGAACCGCAAATTGATCCGTATTCACGACCTATTCCTTCAATCACAACCCCCTTTCATCTCCCCCGCCCCTCCCTGTCACCACGAGCGTAATGTCTCCGCAGGCTGATCAGTTCTCCTTCGAGCTTCCCGCATCCGAGGTTCGCCTTGTACTTCGCCCCCTTGTCTTTGACCACAAACCCGACCTGTCGTTTTAGTATTTCGGGAGGGGACATAAGCTTCCTGGTGGCTTCGATGATGGCCCCATGCTCGGTGAAAACGAATGGCAGCTTCCGCTTGCCCCCATGGCGCGAACTTGATGTCGCAGTTTGCGACTTCAAGAAATCGATCAATGTTGCGCCGGACTCGCTCATTCAAACGTCTTCTCGTGACTGCATAGATAGTTGCCAGGTCGGAATCTATGATTAGAACTCACCCGGCCTGAAATAGACCCCGAAACAAGTTCGGGGTGACACAATGGGCCTTTTTGAGATAGCTTCTACTCTCTCGCCCCGCACTTGAAAGATCAAAGACTCGACACGCGGAATCCGTAGCGCAGCAGGGGTTTTGAATTTCGCGGCATGGTTCCTTTGAATGGTTGATGACCGCCCAAACTGAACGCTCGGTGGCCCTCCGGATCGGCTTTAACAACCGGTGACCGCCGGACTGCGGCGGCCACCGGTATCGACACAGGCTACAACGACCGCTTCGCTCAAGAGGCTGGCCGGCGGCGCCGCGCGGTGCCTCGCCCCGAGGTCCTTGATCACCCTCGCGGCGAAGTACTCGTTGTAGAACTGCGTCTGGCTTCCCCTCAGCAGCTCCATCATACGGTCAAGCTCGTCCGTCAGCGTCCTGTCCGCAACATCGAACAGCTCGAGCAGGTTGGCACGGGCTCCCACCCTCCCCGCAACGCTGCTCTCCCGCTGCCCGATCGACGCGCTGAAGGCTTTGATCTTGCCCTCAAGCTCCGTGTCCCTCATCTTCCTCAAGGCACTCCCCGAGACGTTCGCCTTCTCCCTGAGGTCGATCTGCTTCTGCCTGCCTCCGTGAACCAAAAGCGCAGACGCCACGGGCACAAGGACATTCAGCAGCTCGTCCTCCGCCTGGTTCTTCGCGGCAACCTTTCCTGCCCTCACCCCCAGAAGCGCCTGGACCGCCTCGTACATCGTGAGCTTGTTCTCTTGGTTCTTCGTCATGACAACCTCCGTTGGTTGTTGGTAGATGGATGAGTTGTTTACCCGCCGATACACTGGTTCGTCACCGCCGTGAACACACGATTGGACGCGCAAGCTGCCAACCTTGTATCAAGGGCTTTGAAAACGACGTGGTGAATCCGAAGGTCCTGATGTCGCAATCAGTCTGTGCACACGTACGCCCTGGTGTCGCACCTACGAAATGCGAAACCCAAGTTCGTTTCCAACGCCAAGATGGATTGACAAGGGAAGTACTGGGTGCCTGCTGATCTATGGACAAAGCCTTACCACCAATCCGGACCTCGTTAAAGAATGAAGGGTGCTTGCCGAGCGACAAACACCCTTCGAGAAAACGATGAAAGACGGAGCAGGTCTTAATTCAGCAGCACCTTCTTTCTGCGCGCCATCTGGCGATGGCCGTGCTCATCCATCGCAACGAGGCGGTGGACATACATCCCGCTGCTAACGATGATCTTTGTCGTCCCGGTCTTTCCCTCCTTTCTTCCTCGGCAAAGAGTCAATCAGATACTCCGCGTTGAATTTCAGCAACGCATAGGCCTCACTGGTTATGATCACCTTCTCTTGTTTCTCCCACCTCTCTCTCTTGTCGTTCTTCTCTTCTTTCTGACTTCGTTTCCAAAGTCGCTCGATTTTCTGCACCAGTTTTCCAAGCTCCATGCGGGTTTGGACGGTGTCGCCTTTCGCAAGCTCTCGTTTAGCTTTTTGGAGTCGCTGTTCGATATTCCTGACAATGCCATCGTCCGGTCGCTCATCGTCATCACAGTCATCGTCCCGATCTTTCCCGATCCAGCCGAGTTTAGCTGATTGGCGCGTGTACGAGAGGAGGGTGTCGAGAAAACTTGATGGCACGAAGGGAGAGGGGGGAGCAGTGGGACCTATTGTTGTTCCTTTCACTTTGATCGAATCAAGTACTCGGGCGAAGGCCTTCTCTTCCTCTTCTGTCGTTTCATTTCTTGTTGTATCAGGAACGGGATGATATTTCGGTCCGACAACAAATGTCCGTAAACGCGGCAAACCATATGTGGTTAAGACAAGACCGTCAAGTTTCATGCCCGGTTCCAGCAAGTATTTTGGCAGGGCTCGCATCCAGCCGACTGAGCCGTCAATTCCAAAATCAGCTGACCAAGCACTAGTCTGACCTTTGAACTTAGGAAGAATCGGAATTGCGACTGGTATTACATCGATTGCATTAGGCATCCCCAATGCTTCTCTTCGAACATACCTGGGGTAGTCTTCCAAACCGAATGTCGGGAGCTCAGCACTGTTTGGTGGGCGCCGAATATCTATATCGAAACTCGAAATGCATCCAGTACTTGTTGCACCGTTTATCATGAGATATCGATAAATGAAAAATGGCGTTGTATCTTTGACGACGGAACACCTTACAGCAACATCCCTGAGTTGCGGGGGGTGCTCATCATAGTCAAGGCATTGTGCGAAAGCTGACCAGACGAAGGAAAACGCCAAAGCAATCGAAATAGAACCTCTGGCCATTTTTCTGTCCTTTCAATTTCTTGATTCATAATGAATTTTGTTGATCCGTCTTTCCCAACGACTGAATCCGCGTTTATTGAAGATTCGATCCAACGTATCGTCATCAACCGTATCTGTCGTCTCTTGTAGAATACCATCTAGATAGATATTGACAGTGATCGTCTCTCCGAAGGCATCTCGATAAGTATGACTCAAGTCGATACTCTTGCCAACGCGATGGAACTGGTGCCCCGCGGCACCTCGTTCTCCTGAAATGTCTCTGTCCCAACCACCTTGCACATCAAATCCACCGCCCAGAGGCAAGCTCATATCGATTGCAGTCAAGAAAATATCATCCGCTAACCCGTATTCTTCAGCATAAGAGCGAACCGCTCGGGAAATCGCCTCAACAACATCTGGCCTTCCATAATTGCTATTTGCAAGTGCATGACATCGTTCTGTCGAAGTGTAGGTTATGAGGTTGTCAGCTCCGGTCGGGAGCGGCACCAATCCCTGCACGCGCTCCACAATGCTGAGCGTGTCCCACAAGAATGTGCTCCGGGTTGATTTTGCCTCGAAGAGCATCCTGTCGCCAAATACTGACGCAGTGCAAATGATGCTTCCCTCTTCACCAGCTCTCGTAGTTCCGGCGAAGGGGTTGGACGCTTGCGTTGGCGTGGCCTGCTTCAATGCGAAATATCCATAATTGTCCAGTGTCCGTGGTCTCCGGTCGGTCAAGTGATCGTGGCCACCGCTGCCATCAATGTAGTCGGAGGAAAGCGTAAACGGGTGGTCAGCTATCCGCACCCCACCGCGGGTCAACTGTACGCGTAGCTCAGTCATCGCTCGGCTTGGAATGATGCTTCCCTGATCGCCTGGCAATCTAATAATCTCCTCTGGGATCAACGGTCGAACCTCTTGTGGCCCTATCATCACAATCTTCAGCGTCTGCTCCAGAACCGCAATCTCCTTTTCCCCTTTCTTCGTCTCGTCCCCCTGCCACGCCACACGAATCTTGGCAAGCTGCCTTACTGCAGCAAATTGCATCCGCCCTGTCCTCGCATCGGCATACGAGATATCCCCCAGCGTCGGTGGCTCTGTTTTCACGGTGTCACCGTTCTTCTTGATGAACGTGCCATACTGCCCATTCTCGATCACCGTGAAAAACAACAGCTCGTTGTCGTCAAAGTCGACATTCTGGTCATTCGCATCCTTCGCCTGAACGAAGAGCTTCGTTGTCTCTGTAAACGCGATCTCGTCGTGCTCCAATATGATCGCAAAATGATCCACCAGTGGCGCTGTCCTCAACACCGTAAACGTCACGGTCTTTGTCATCCCCCGACTTGAAGCCTCTACGACGACAATCCCCTCTGGATCTCGCGGCTGCTCTCCATCCGCAGCAAAACGAACCCGGCTCAGCTCCGATCCCTTTCTCGTGACGCTGCTGCCCAATGGTTGACCACTTTGATCAACAAACTGACCGAGTTCACTCCCCGACGTGATCGTCAACGTCGTCTGCACCTCCGGGTGCCAGACAGTCGGCGAACAAAGGTTCAAGATAGTGCCCGACAATTGGAACGTGTTGGATTCGCCATGAGCAATCCTATTATTGCCAGCCGCAAGATCGAAGTTATCAAACAAGGTGACCCAAAACGGAAGATACATTCTGCATTTGCAGGCGACGGGAATGCTATTCTGCTGTATGAGCTCTCCATCAAGATACGCAGAAAGGGTCACTGATCCTCCCGGGAACGTCCAGATCGTCGCTCCGTAGTTGTACTCAACTGACAATGCCGGAGAGGAGAGGCTGGCAGAGCCTCCGCTCAGGAGCACCAGTCCTCCGGTGATGCAGGGATTCTTTGCAGCGAAGAAGTTGCGCGGCCATCCGGGCTGGAGTGAGCCGCTGAAGCTGAAATCAAACCTGATTGTCCCAGGGCTTGCGACACTGGTGGGAGCTGCAGGCTTTTGGTGCGGGCTGATTTCCACTCTTTCGCGGATACGAACTTGGGCAAAGAGGAGACTGGGAGCGAGAACCGCTACAAGAGGGACAACGCGAGACCAGCGGTGCGACATTTTGGCCTCCGATGTGGTACACGGTGCTGGGGGAACTACGGCGGAAATCTAGAAGTACACCTTCACCGTAACGACCGACGATTTTTTCGTCCTCACACGGATCACGTTCTTTTCCACCGCGAGGGGAGCTCCATCTTTCTCAAGGAAGTTCGAGAGAAGAACCTTTTTTGGCTGCGCTGGCAGTGTCAGCGACGCCTCGCCCCCCGTGCCGCCCGCATCGTACCACTCGACGATCCATGCATCGGAATCCTCGGCCTTCTTGAGCGTCGTGAGCACCAGGTTCGACGGCGCCAGTTGAACGAATGAATGTTCCAGCGGCAGACTACCCTTGTGAGACTCGGCTGCCACAGCGATCAGTGGATTGTTGAACTCATAGCCGCGCTCGGCCGTCTTCGCCTCGCGCCAGGTACCTGCATGCGGGTAGAGCGCATACTCAATCGTATGCTTGCCGCGGTCTGCCGTCGGGTCCGGCCACTTCGGAGAGCGGAGCAGCGAGAGCCGGACGGTGTTCCCCTTGATATCGTAGCCGTATTTCGAGTTGTTCAGCAGGCTCACTCCGTAGCCGCCGCTCGAGACATCGGCCCAGCGCTGGGCAGGAACCTCAAACTGTGCCCGCTCCCAGCTGGTTCTGTTCCGGGTCGAGCGCTGGATGGTGCCGTACGGGATCTCATACGTTGCCACCGTATCGGTCACCGTAAGGGGGAACGCGACTTTTAACATCGTCTTATCCTCCCACCAATCGACATCGGTTTTGAAGTCGATGCGGTCGATCCCGCGGTAGAGAATGATCTCTTGCGTGAACAACGACGTGGGGAAATCTTCCGTCGGGAAGTCCTTTTTCGTCCCCGGCTTGAGGTAGTCACGATGCAGCCTCAGGATAACCCTCACCGGCCCGTTCTCCACAACTTCGACGCTGCGGAATGTAGAGGGGTACTTCACCCCCGTCAGCCCGATGTTCCAGGCGTCCCAGGCCTTCGGGTAGTCGGCAAGGAGCTGCAGCTCGTTTCCATCGCCGCTGAGGATTTCCTTCCCGTTCCGCTTGTCGACGATGCTTTTCACCCATCCTGAATCGGCGTCAATGCTGACGCAGAACAGCTCGTTCTCCAAACAGGATTTTGATATCGATAGAGTACTCCCGACGTTCGCCGGCTTCTGCTTTCTGAGCTGGTAGGTCCGGTATCCGATCGAAGGCACCTTATCGGCAACGAAAAGGATCGTTCGATGATAACGATCTTCTCTGACTGTCTGCGACGGAATCTCCTTTCCTTGACCATCGAAAATGGAATAGTCGGCATCATCGCGCGCCGGCAGTTCGTACCTGACGACATCCGTTCGCTCCCACGAGAGCGGATTGAACACAACGAGCGGCGTAGCCAGACGCGCCTTCGACGTGTTCACTTGTCGGGCGATCTGCTGCAAAGGCTTCGCAAGCTCGAATTTCCCTATCTCCTGAGCTTTCTTGAAGGTCTCCGTCGCGTCGATGTAGACCTCTCTGATGCCGGAGCCCGGCAGAATGTCATGGAACTGGTTGAACAGAACTTTTCTCCACGCCTCCTCGAGCGCGTCGCTGTCGTATCGCCCGCCCGAGAGGGTTGAGAGTGTCGAGAACTTCTCCGCGTTCGTGAGCAGCACCTCGCTCGAGCGGTTGAATTTCTTCATCCTTGCCTGCGTTGTGAACGTGCCTTGATGGTATTCCAGGTACAGCTCGCTATCCCACACAGGCAATTTCATGAGATCGTGCTGCCGCAGCCAGGCCAGGTAGTTGGCTGTAGTGCCGAACTCAATGGTAGGATAGATGTCCAGCGTCTTGAACTGCTGGATGCGATCGATCATCGCGAGCGATGGCCCTCCTCCATGATCCCCCACACCAAAGAGCACCATCATCTTCGTGAAGCTCGTGTTCGCTTCAAACTGTCGCATCCAGTCCACAAGTTGATACGGGTTCTTGACCTCGCTGACGTAATCGAACGGGAAGTAGCTGAGGATGCGAGAGCCGTCGGGACTTTCCCACCAGAAGAGGCGGTACGGAAAGACATCGGTATCGTTCCAACCGATCTTCTGGGTGATGAAGGCGTCGATGCCGGCGTTCTGGTAGAACTCCGGCATGTTCCAGTTGTAGCCGAAGGAATCGGGATTCCAGCCGATCTTGACATCGACGCCAAGCTTCTGCTTGAAGTAGCGCATGGCGTAGAGGAGATGCCGCGCCCATGATTCACCGCTCGGCAGGTTGCAGTCCGGCTCCACCCACATCCCCCCTACAACTTCCCACCGTCCATCCTTCACGCGCTGCTGAATACCCTTGAAGACGTCGGGAGAGAGTCGTTCCATCCAATCATAATACGCCGCGGCGCTTTGCGTGTACGTGAAGTCGGGCCGAGCATTGAACATATTCAACACGGAGCTAAACGTGTTCTTACAGACCTCGATTGTCTCCAGGCTGCGCCAGAGCCAGGCCGCATCAATGTGCGCGTTCGAGTTGAAATAGAGCGTGAAGCGTTTCGCATAATCACCGATGGGTTTCAGCTCCTTCCTGATCTCCGCGAGCGATGATTCAAACCTCTCGGGCGGCCCTTCGGTTAAGGAGCGGAGGTCTACCTTCGCGGCCAGCGATTGCAGCAGATCGTTGAGCCGCTTCTTCTCCCCCCTATCCATCGTGGAACGATCGATCCCCGGATCCACCCGCCTGGTGGAGCTCGTCTGGTAGGTATCGAAGCTCAGGAGCTTCTCTCCGACCCGCAGGCTGAGCGAAAGGTTCTCGATCATCGTGCGGAGGGGCTTCAGTTCCTCGGATTCCACCTGCGCACGGAGGAGGCGGAGCGGCCCGCCCGTGTTGATCGCTTTGATGGCAATCAAGAAACGCTCGCCGGGTTTCGCGCTCTGCGTCAGCTCAAACTCTCCGTCCCACGGAAAATACCCCTTGCTGACGCCGTTGATGCACAGATAGCCGTAATCATCGACCGAAACAAGCAGCTTCATCGGACCGCTGACGGGCTTGCCAAGGATCTTTTCCGGGAGAACGATCTCTTTCCTGAGCCAGCACGAATCGGGATAGATGCTTTCGTTGAGTTTCAGCGTTCGCCAGCCGGCATCATCAAAGCCCGGCTGCGTTGGATCGCCTTGAGGCTGGTAGGCCTTGAGGTCCGGACTCGCCTTCCAGTCGTCGTAGGAAGCAAGGGTGAGCGAGTCGAGCGTCTTCACGAGGCGATCGACATTCGTTTGCGAAAAAGCCATGAGGGGGACGAGAACGAGGGGAAGAATGATCTTGAAGAGCTTCATCGCTGTGCTCCTTCTGTTATCGAGATATGCTGTTGCTGGCAACATTGAACGCCCTGAAGGGCGTAAACCCACAACGTTGGAGGCTCTTCAGCCCGACCGTTAACGGTCGGGCTGACGGCCAAATTGATGTTTCGAATGAAGGGCATTCATGCCCTTCATCGTGGAAAATTCGCTTCAATCCGCCAACACCCGCTCAGCGTTATACGCTTCAAGAAAATCGGCCACCTCTCCCGCAAAGGATTTCTTCCGATGATGTTCCTCTTGATTCTGGATGTAAGCACGCACCCTGGAAAGATGTTCTTCACAGACGGAGAATGCACCGAATCCACCCTGCCACGCAAAATGTCCCTTCGTGAGCTTCTCGGAGTTGATCCAATGCGATGATTCACCCTTAAG
>Ga0315281_10003747_pt1 | contig 22220 bp, 18 predicted proteins | sample YL17G07_0_MG_FD_204540 | JGI IMG/M metagenome (GOLD analysis project Ga0315281, IMG submission 204540) | Sediment microbial communities from Yellowstone Lake, YNP, Wyoming, USA - YL17G07_0 | ecosystem: Environmental > Aquatic > Freshwater > Lake > Sediment | place: USA: Wyoming | collected... | reverse complement strand
CTGGCTACGAGGCGGTCCTTCCAAGCTCTGTCAAAATCATGAACGACAGCCAGGAAGGGAAGACGCCGTTGATTGGGATTGCGACTGGCCTTCAAGCTACAAAGTCAGAATATGCGTTCATCTGTGCCTGTGATCTCCCATTCGTCAAACAAGAAGTGGTCGAGCTGCTCTATCGTCGTGCGTCCGGTGCTGATGCAGCAATTCCAAAGTGGAATCAAGGGCACATCGAGCCGCTCGAAGCCGTCTATCGGACCTCTTCGACACTAGTGGCGACGCGCGAGACCCTGCCTCTCTCTGGATCACCGTTGAAGGTCATGATCGGCAAGTTGGCTAAGGTCGTGTATGTCTCAGTTGAGGACGAGGTAGGCATACTCGATTCTGATCTGCGGACGTTTCTCAACGTGAATACGAGAGAAGACATGGACAGGGCTGAGGAACTCTACAGCAGAAAGTACTCACCGAGAAGATGAGGCAAGTCTTCGGGACAGTGACATTAGATAGTGGGACACGTTTCAGCCGGGTCATCTCAAGATAACCCGTTTCGTAGGGTGGGCCACACCCAAGAAAGGGTGTCCCACACTCGAGGAGGGGTGTCCCACACCCAGGTTTCACATTCAGCTTAGGGCACGCATATGGAATCTTGGGCCACGCGACAGACATCGGAGTCGTGGGAATGAAGTGTCATTTTGATCTTTCATTCCCTTGCGCCTGATCGCAGATGAAACGCTTTTCCTCGACCTACTTGGAATAGGGATAGTAATGATCGCCCCCGACGAACCCCCTCCCCATGGGGAGGGGGTCGCTGTCCCAGCATGACATAACCTGAGAACCAGCTGCTGGGGCTGGTTAGGTAGCAATTCACGTTCTGAACCAACGAAATCCATGGGACAGAAACCACGCCGATAGTCCACAAGAGATCTGCAGACAGGCGAAACGATATGGTGGGGCCGGTGGGACTTGATTGTTATTGACGGGGGGCTACTTTCCAATCGCCTCATTTTGAACCTTTTCAGTCAGACTAATCAAACGAGAAGCTCTCGCTTTCAATGCTCCTAGACCGTTTGATTCGGGTTCAGGTCGGCCGGGAACCCCAGCGCTATTGTTGCCTATTTTGCCCGGTTTATGGGGCCTCGGGCAGACATCACTCAATGTGCGTATCCAAGAAAGCTTTCGAAATCCTTCTCATTGTCGAGCAGATAAAGTAGTTCAATCGAGAGGGGATCCCCCAACCTCGTCAGTTCTTCTACGAGTCTAGTGACATCGATGCCTTCGGCTTGAAGTCTCCTTGCTCTTCTCTGAACCACCAGTTCCCCCAAGATCCCATCGGCGACAAAGCGCAGGTCATCAGGTTTGACCTTGTTGAATCCTACGCCGAAACATCTAACTACGAAGAGTATGGTCTTCGAAGTCAGGGCGGGTCCGAACCCGTGAACTCTTGGGGAGCGTATTGCCTCATACAGCTGTTGAATGTTCCCGGTGACTGGAATGTCACGCAGAAGTCCTGCAATTGTCTCTGTATTGGTGCCAAGTTGCGTTAGACCTTTCGCGTGATCTACGCGGCCGCCCTCCGGCCAGACATGCAGATGTATCGAAAAAACTTCGTCGTTGACTCTCAGGTGTTTTTTGCGGAGCATCTCACGCAACCTGTTTTCATCAAGCTGACGAACCCTATTCAAGTCAAGACCGAGTTCCTCTAGTGCCTGTCTAACACTGTTTCCGTCAAATTCCTGATGATTAGGCGGACCCCAAACCTGCTCGTAGCTTAAGGGTCTCATATCGTATGAGATGACGGACATGAAACGAAACAGGACCTCGGGCTTCAATACAGTACTTGCACTGAATCCCATTCTCCCGAAGTAATCAACATACTCGGCTGTACGACGCCTTTCAAACTCCTTTATCATGTAGCCTGCAAGTCTTGAGTAGTTGAGCTGCTGCTTGCGATCCGTCCTGAGTCGCGACAATCGCTCAACTCCACGTTTTGCCCTGCCTTTGAATTCTTCTAGTGGTAGCTTGCGCTCCGCAATCCGAAACATCTCTCTTGCGCTCTCAAGAAGTCCACCTGATTCGAGGAGCTCGGCATAGCGAAGCGCAACGTAGCCATCGTTGTTTGTGACAATCAAACCTCTCTTGAAGAAAGCCTCGGCAGCTTCTAGCCTACCCTGTCGCCATGCACGTTCAGCTGGTTCGACGTATCGTCGATTAATCTCTCTCCAGTTCATCCTGAGGTCACGACACAGTGGATCTCTTGGCTTCAGTAGAAGCCTTGCATTTCCCAGAATCGTCAGACGTAAACTAACGATTGTGCGATTTGAACTTGTAGAATGGTGGGGCCGGTGGGACTTGATTGTAATAGACGGTGGGGCTACTTTCAAATTGTCTCATTTTGAGCTTTTTCCACTCTGGTTTGGCCTTCTTCCCCCTCACCACTACTTGTCCGGTTCCTTCGGAAGGTCATTGGCTCCGGCAGATTCTCGTTCTTCATTGTCCAACAATAATGAGCACTGACGAAGAAACATCGATTTGGACTCGGACAAGGTATGAGAGTAATCTCGAATTCGATGTCGAGCTGACATCTGCACATTAGCCCCTCAAGTTTGCGTGCGCCAGGAATCCAGCCCGCCTGTCGAGGGCAAGCACGTATTTTCGAATGATTGTGCCGCAGTAAGCAGCGTAGCTCTGCCTTGCAGTGCGTACTGAGCAGGCACCGTCACGACGATAGGCTACAGAGGCTTGGACCGCTGAATTAGATGCAGTAGGTTGTGTTCCGGGTCTTCGAGGAATGCGGTCCACACGCCTTCCTTCTCTCGTGGTTCAGACTTGAAGGCCACGCCTCGGCTGCTCAGATTCTTGTACGCCTTGTTAATGTCGGTCACAGATATGGCCATGTGACGAAAGCCGGGATCCCTCTCGCTCTGGGACGCCCTGTCGGCATCTCCGACTTCGATAATTTCAAGGAGGCTTTCGCCAAGTTTCACATATGTTGTCAGAGATCTTGTGCTCTCATAGGCGATCTTGAAGCCGAATGTGTTGCAATACCATCTCGCTAAGCCTTTCGGGTCCTTGCCTGCGATAGTCACATGTTCAATGCCGTTGAACAGGTTAGTTTTCGTCATTCTGATCCCAACTCTATCAAATGCTATTTCCTGGCCGTCGCTATGATGTTCTTAGCTTCTTTGATGAGTTCTGATATTTTCGTGAAATTGCCGGCTTCGATGAGATCTTTCTTGCAGATCCAAGTGCCTCCAACGGCCCATGCTCCGGCCTTGATATATTCAGCGAGGTTTCCTGCGTTGACTCCCCCGAGAGGGAGAAACCTCACATCCGGAAATACGGATTTCATTGCGGTTATGTGGCCCGGGCCTCCGCTCGAAGCTGGGAAAACCTTGATCACCAAAAGAAGATCCTTAATGCTTCTCGGTCGCCTGCCTATCGTCGCAGCCTTTATTGCCCTTTGAACCTCCGATGGCGTGAAGACCCCTGGAACAGACACGATCCCTTTGCTGGCACAGTATGCAACGATCTCCTCGTCCAAATGAGGCGAAACTATGAACCGTGCTCCTGCGGACAAGGCCTCCTTCGCAACAGGAACCGAAAATACTGTACCCGCGCCAACCAGCATTTCGGGCACTTCCTTGCTTAGAACTCTTATGGCTTCCATCGCTTTCGGCGTGCGCATGGTTATCTCAATCAGGTCTAAACCGGCGTCCACAACTGTTCTACCTAGTTGCACTGCCTTACTAGGATCCTCGATTATCACGATCGGAATTATGCCTGCCTTCTCCATCCTCGGCAGAACGTCTTGGGGCATTGTTCCACCTACAGCCTTCATCTCTGAACCCTCCCTCCTCCTCCCTCTTTGACGAGGCTCTCGATCTCTTGGACACTGACAAGATTCGGGTCGAAGAGTATACTATGTTTCAGCGCACTTGCGGCAGTAGCAAAATCTAGGGCGTCTTGATCGCTCTTTCCTGTTAGGACACCGTAAATTAGTGCTCCAGTGAACGCGTCCCCGCTGCCAAGGCGATCCACAACGTTCGTGATATCATACTTCTTCGTGCTATACAGTTTTCTACCATCGTACAGCACGGCGGTCCAAGTGTTATGGGTAGCACTTATGCTTCCCCTCAGCGTAATACATACTTTCTTCAGGTTTGGAAAGCGTTTCGTCAACTTGCTGGCTACCTCATTATACTTGTCGGCAGAGACCTCTTCGGCAACCCTAACATCTGCACCCTTTATACCGAATATCCGTTCGCAATCCTCCTCGTTACCGCTAACAACGTCCACGTAGGGTACAAGTCCTGTCATTATCTCTGTAGCAGTCTTCCCATACTTCCATAGTTTGGCTCTATAGTTAAGGTCGCAACTAATAGTGAGCCCCTTGTCTTTGGCAGATTTCACCGCTTCAAGGCATACGTCAGCCGCGCTCTGCGATATCGCCGGCGTGATGCCTGTGAAATGGAACCACTTGGCATCCGAGAATATCTGTTTCCAAGGAATGCTTCCAGGCTTGACCTCGGCTACTGCTGAGTGAGTGCGGTCATAGATTACCTTGGAGGGGCGCTGGTTCGCGCCAATTTCTAGGAAGTATATGCCGATCCTCTCGCCCGTTCTTACTACATGTGATGTGTCGACTCCGAAACGCCTTACATAGTTTATTGCGGCTTGTCCTATTTCATTGGAAGGCAGACAAGTCACGAACGCTGCTGATATTCCAAAGTTAGCCAGACTTATTGCAACTGAAGCTTCAGCACCTCCGTAGCTTATCTCAAAGCTTTCGGCCTGCACGAAGCGTCGGAAACCAGGTGGATTAACCCTCAGCATTATTTCTCCAAATGTCACAAATTGAGCCATTCCATCTTCCCACGGGCGGTTTCACGATTTGACGTATATATCGTTTAGGATGTTGCATCCTCGTTTTTGCATCCACTATGATGTGTGAACAGTGATCCAATCGCCTACCAAGATCCAGACTGCAGAATGTTCAGGTGATCTGAGAATAGTCTTGGACAAGTCACCGGGCGATTCTGGGACGTATTTGTTGGGCTCCAAGGTAGAGAAGAATTGAGTCGATGATGGTCAATGGCTGTGAAATTGTATCGAGATAGCCATGCTGGCCTCACCCTGCTTCAAGATAGAACTTTCGCGCTGACTGGTTACGGCAACCAGGGCCGGTCATAGGCGCTCAACATGCGTGACAGGGGGTTCAAGGGCATTGTCGGAGGCATCCGAGACGAATCCTTGGATCGCGCAAGACATTCCACGCGTGCTGCATTACCGAAACGATTGTTGGCCAATGGAGGGAGAACGCCGAATATGTTGGGTGTCGCGCCTGATGCACTTGCAATTGTTCCCGGGTTCGTCTTGAGATATTGCTGGCGCGAGTATTCTGTGAGGGAACCACCGAGTAGCTGAGTCACTATGGTTGTTGACGTGACGTCGACTCCTCAGACACGGCATGCGCAGTCCTAGCTACGGGGCCACCAGAATGATGACAATAGCCAATTCTTAGTGCCTTCTCAGCATAATCTCGTTGCTTCAGATTCTGTCTGGATTTTGAGCTTCTAGCGATCTAGAGGATGGCGCCACCATCTACCGTAATGCACTGGCCGGTAACATAAGCCGATAGATCACTGACCAAGAACTCAAGCACGTTGGCGCAGTCCTCAGGAGTACCGAGTCTTCGCAAAGGAATGCGTCTCGCAATCTCTTCCATACCCAAAGGGTTGCGCATCCCCTGCGCCACCAATCTGGACGAGGTAATGTGGCCCGGAGCAATGCAATTGACACGTATACCGCATGGGCCTAGTTCAGCAGCCAGAAGAGCTGTGTACTGGATCACGCCGGCTTTGGCCACCGCGTAGTCTGCGCCGCCCCCAGAAAGCATGACACGGAGCCCCGCTACCGAAGATACATTGATCATGTTTCCCGATTTCTGTTGTTTCATTGGAACTGAAGCAGCTTGCGAACAGAGAATCGTCCCGATGAGGTTGAGATCGATAATGAAGCGCAGATCATCCTCCGATACGCTGGATGCGCACGCCTCCCCTGGGCGTAGCCTCCCTCCGGCGTTGTTCACAAGTATGTCTACTCGTCCGAACTCGTCGAGTACCTTCTTGAACATGCGATCCACATCGGTTTTCCTACATACGTCAGCTTGAATGCTAATAGAGCGGCGGCCAAGATTCTTTATCTCATCCATTACGGTAGCAGCTGTGAGTCGTTCCCCAAACTCCTCTGCTGCCTTGAGGTTGATGTCATTGATGACTACGTCTGCTCCTAGCCTTGCCAATCTGAGTGCGTATGCCCTTCCAATGCCACGCGCAGACCCAGTTACGAGCCCCACCTTTCCTTGAAGCACGAAGAACACCAAAATAGAAAAAGGTGAACCTATAGCTTAAGCGTACCGCGCAGAACCGGAATCACTTGACCGTTGTGGGCATTCCAGGGACAGCTTGATTGTTTGTTAGGACCCGCGCATCTGAATCTTGGGCACCGCGATCATATGGAGCAATGACTCGGTCTCATCGGACGGCCGAACGGGTTCTTCGGCCACAGCCTCTCGGAGCGCCCGAACTCCAAGCGGTACCCACGAGCCTGGAGACAGACAAGGTTCAGACGATGATTCAACTAACGAGTCACTTGGAGACCGTTCCTCTCACGCATCCGAGTGATGGAGGAAATAGTAATTCCAGTTGCCACGCTTACGAATTATCGCGCTTCATTCTTCTCCGAGTCGGATCTTATTGAGTACCTCTTGGTTGAGAAGATACTTTGGCTTTACTCCGCCAAACACTCTGAGTATGTCCTCACAATTGGTCATCGTCATCGCTCGATAGTCCTCGTAGCTGGAAGACGCATGAGGAGTCAACACCACATTCTCAAGTCCGAGTAGCGGGTTGTCGGGTGAGGGTGGTTCTTGCTCCATTACATCCAGGCCAGCTCCTCCCAACTTTCCGGTGCTAAGCGCCCGGTACAAGGCCCGCTCGTCGATTACGGCTCCCCTGGCGGTGTTGACTAGGAACGCCCCGTCCTTCATCATGGCAAACTCCTTGTCCCCCATCATGTGGTGCGTCTGAGGAGTCAGCGTCACGTTGATGCTGACGATGTCGGAGCTTCCAAGTAGGTCTTCTAGACTGACGTATCTAACACCGAGGGTCTTTTCCGTAGCTTCCTTTCGAACAACGTCGTAGTACACGACCTCCATGTCAAAGCCTCTCGATCGCCTAGCTATCTCAGTCCCGATTCTTCCGAGTCCAATGATTCCCAGTTGCTTTCCATAGGCATCGTGCACAAATCTGATGAATCTGTCACCGCTCCAGTTGTCACTCCTCGCGATCCTATCGAGCAATGGGATCCTTCGAAGCGATGCGAGGATTAGAGTGAATGCAGAATCAGCAACACTCTTGATGTGTTCGGGGATAGGTGCGAGCGTCACGCAGACGCCTTTCTCTGTTGCTGCTTCCACATCCACTTTGTCATATCCAACCCCGTTCCTACTCACTACCTTCAATCTGTCAGCCGCATTGAAGACCTTCCTGGTGAACGGGTCGTGTGCACTGGCTAAAACTCCATCTACATCCTTGATTGTATCAATCAACTCCTGTTCAGTGTAGAATCGTTTTCTTGGATTGACATTGACATCAACGCCATTGGCGCGAAGCAATTTCACTCCATCTTCATGAACGTGGTATCCAATGTCCCAGAATGTGATGAGGACAGTCAATTTCGACATGGCTCCAAGAATCCGGGATGCATGCACAAAAGCATTTTGCCACTAGCTCATGATTGAGCTAGCTGCCCACATTTGGGTGTGATACTTAGAACGCCACCAGCTCACAACAATTATGATTGACACGAGCCCGCAGGTGCCATTCCCGAAGTAACGAAGCCCTCCGCAGCGAAATTGCCAATCCCAGAACGGTAAACGTTGCAGGATAGCCGCCGAGTTCAGCCAGGTCATGGCTCTCAAGTGAGTTCACTGTGATTCCTTCTCTCTGGCGTGCGCAACATCATCACAGAGGTTGTCGATAAGCTATGGCGACCCATTAGCTGACGATTTGCTTCGAAGCCGATATGTCGCAAGCATCATTTCTGAGCGAGTCTCCCAGAGCTGGAAGACACTAAGAGGTTGCTGCGTGTGCATATGAGCCCTTGATCTCAAGAGCCATATGGCAACCTGTGCCAGTTGGGATAGACGTTTATGAGCAAGACTGAGGTTCAAACAGAACTCGCATTGAGTTGTGACTGCAAGACAGTTGCCACAAGAGGAGACTAGTGTATGCAACCCAATCGAGCTGGAAAGGAAATAGTCCAAGTCGGTATATTGGTGAAGGATGTGCGAGAAGCCGCAGAAAAGCTCGAAAGGCTGATCGGGATCGGACCCTTCGAGATTCTTGAACCGGAGTACCGCGACCTGACGTTCCACGGGAAGGTCGGGAGGTACAAGATTAGGATCGGCCTGGCCAAGGCGGGCCCTATCCAAGTCGAACTGATGCAGCCGCTTTGGGGTGAGACTATCTACGAGGAGTTTGCTGGGCGAAAGGGTTACGGACTCCACCATCTGGGAATAAGGACAGACAACATGGAAGAAAGCGTGAAAGAGATGGAGGCAAAAGGCATTAAGGTAATCCAGAGCGGAAACCGGCCCGGAATCAAGTGGGCGTACCTTAGCACAGAGGAGCACACAGACGTGATCTTTGAGCTTCTTGAGAAGTAAACGGGGTTTCCAGCGAAACCCATGGAAATGAAGCCATAAGCATAATCATCTAAGAATATGGAACGCTATCCGGCAGCACTGGAAGACTGATGTTCGGAACATGGGAATGAATGGGCAGAGCGGAAAGGTTCTCTTCACGCCGCAGCTGAATCAAACTCAACCGTTCAGGAAGCCAGCTTCTCCGGGGCTTCCAAAAGCTGTCTAATTCTCTGCAGGAACTTTGCAGCTAGGACGCCGTCAATGACTCTGTGATCGAATACGAGCGTCAGCGTCATCATCTGTCTAATCTCCATGTTGTTCTCTCCCAGAACGACAATCTTCGGGGCTATCCTGCCAATACCGAGTATTGCTGTCTCCGGAGGATTGATCACAGGTGCGAACAGGTCGACGTCATACATTCCTAAGTTACTGACTGTGAAAGTCCCGCCGGATGTTTCCTTCGTTGCTAGCGTACCACTTCTTGCTCTTTCGATGAGGTTCCTCGCATTTCTTGAGATTTCTTCGAGTGATAGGCGGTCGGCGTTTCTGATGACAGGCACTAGCAGGTCGTCTCCTGATCCGACAGCGATGCCTACGTTCACTTCGTTCATCGCTCTCAATTCCTGGCCGAGCAGCATGGTATTCACTGCAGGGAACTCTCTGAGGGCTGTTGCGGCTGCTTTGATGATGAAGTCGTTGTAGGAGAACTCCAGCCCAGTTCTCCCTTTTTCAGATCTCACCTTCGATGCCGATGTCATGTCCACCTCCATGGTGATCGGAACATGTACCGCTGTTCGGGCGCTCAGAGATAGACGATCGGCTATGACCTTCCTATGTCCTGCTAGCGAGGTCGATTTGTACTCTTCAGAAGGCCCAGCGTCGGGCTTGCCTGAGGCTCCGAGGACATCCCCAGATACTATGCGGCCGCCTGGTCCTGTGCCTTTGATATTGGTGATGTCAACCCCGCGTTCTCTGGCTAACCTCCTAGCGGAAGGCGATATCCGGATTATTTCGAGAGAGAGTTCCGAAGACGGATGAGCCAACTGGGGTTTCCCAGTCGGAGTGGGCTGAGACGCGGCTGCAGCAGCGGATCCGATGAACTCTGGAACGGAGGAGATATCCTCGCCCGCCGATCCGATTACTGCGATGACTGCGTTCACGGGTAAAGCAGTCCCTTCTCTGTGAAGGATCTTGAGGAGAGTCCCGTTCACTGGGGCTTGGATCTCGTCAGTCGTCTTCTCTGTCTCGACCTCACAGAGTGCTTCGCCCTCGGTGACTTCGTCTCCTTCGTGCTTGAGCCACTTTGTGATCAAGCCCTCTTCCATGGTCCACGTCATCTTCTTCATGTAGACAGGTGTGACCATCCGGCGCCGCCTCCTGAGAGTCTACTTTTGTCCTACGACTTCCAGAACAGCTTCGATGATATGCTTCTCTTGAGGGACTACGGTGCTTTCTAGCGCTGGTGCGTATGGAATGGGGACATCGAGTGCTGAGACGCGCTTGACGGGGGCGTCCAAGTAATCAAAAGCTTCCTCCATTATCATCGTCGCGATCTCAGCTGCGACCCCTGCCCTCTTGGTGTCCTCCGACGCAATCACGACCTTTCCTGTTCTCTTCACCGAGTCGACGATGGTTTGCTTATCTAGCGGAACGAGCGTCCTCGGGTCAATCACTTCCATGCTTATTCCTTTCTTTGCTAGGTCTTCTGCGACTCTGAGCGCCTTGTGAATCATCATCATTGTAGCAACGACGGTGATGTCTTCGCCTGGGCGCTTGATGTCGGCCTTGCCGAATGGGATCGCATATGGCTCTTCGGGGACTTTCTGGATGAGTGTGGGATATAGCCCGCGTAGGCTTGCCATTCTCTTTGCAAAGTATAGGAGCTTGTGCTCGACAAAGAGTACTGGGTCTTCTCCCCGGATGGCGTTGATGAGTAGGCCTTTCACATCGTACGGCATTGAAGGCGTGACCACCTTGAGCCCAGGCACATGCATGAACCAAGCCTCTAGGCTCTGAGAATGATGAGCGGCACCACATGCGACGGGATACCTTGACCCGGCGGGGGTCCTTAGGACTACTGGAACTTTCATGGAGCCGCCGAACATGTATCGAATCTTCGCCATCTGGTTGAATACCTGATCCATCGCGCATCCAATGAAGTCCATGAATTCCAATTCTGCAATCGGGTGCATGCCCGTTACCGCTGCGCCGAGTGCGGCCCCAACAATGGCCGTTTCAGAAATCGGAGTGTCACGCACCCTCTCCTCGCCGAACTCCGTTTGAAGCCCTTTCGTGCACCCGAAGAGCCCACCGAACTTCCCAACGTCCTCTCCCAAGACGATGACTGTCTTGTCTCTCAACATTTCCTGGCGAATTGCTTCACGGATCGCTTCTGCAAAGTCAAGTTCTCGAGTCTCACTCATTCCTGGTCACTTCTCCGAAACGAACAGGTAGGTCATCACATCCTCAGGTTTCGGTGACGGACTTTCTTTTGCGAAGGCAACAGCGTCGTCGATTTCTTTCATCACTTCTTGGTTGATGGCATCTAGTTCAGCTTGAGTTGACTTCCGCTCTTTGATCAGCTTCTCCCCTAGCCTTAGTATGCAATCACGTTTCTCCCACTCGTCCATCTCCTGCTTGGTACGGTACGTTTCGCCCCTCTTGGGGTCGCCTTCGTGGTGTCCCCTGAAACGATACGTCTTGCACTCCACCAGCGTCGGGCCCTCACCTCGCCTGGCTCTTTCAACAGCCTGCGAAACAGCTTCGTAAACAGAGAGGGCATCCATTCCATCCGCGACGGCAGCAGGCATGCCATACGCGGCTGCTCTATCGGAGATGTTCTTCAATTTGGAGGACTTCAAGGCTGGAGTGGATATCGCATAGAGATTGTTCTCAAGGACATAGACGACAGGAAGCTGCCAGAGTGCGGCCAGGTTCATGCCCTCGTGGAAGGCGCCGGTGTTTGACGCTCCATCGCCGAAAAATGACACGCAGACTTGGTCGGTTTTCCTGAGTTTGCTTGATAATCCGACACCGGCCGCGATCGGAATTCCGGCACCTGCGATGGCGCTGCATCCCACAATTCCGATATCGGGCGCGGCAATGTGCATCGAGCCTCCCCTACCTTTGCAATACCCTGTTTCCTTCGCGAAGAGCTCAGCCATCATCTTGCGGAGGTCGCCGCCCTTCGCGATGCAGTGGCCGTGTCCTCTATGAGTGCTGGTGATGTAGTCGTCCTTTCTGAGTGCTGAGCATGCCCCAACGGCAACGGCTTCTTCTCCAACGTAAAGGTGAAGAAGACCTGGAATGTTGCCTCGAGCGCTTTCTTCTGCAAGCCTCTCTTCGAATCGTCTGATCCGAAGCATATTTCGGTACATCAGCAGTAGCTTCTCTCTGTCAAGCTCCAATTGCTTCTGCTCCTGTCCAAAGATTTCGAGCCCTACGCCTGCCTGTCGACTATAAGAGTTTACGGAATCGTGTCCTTTGGATGCGATTGAAAGTCATGCTGCTTCACCGGCGTGCAGTCTCGTTCGAGACCCGTCTCACAAAATCCGCGGCGGCCTTCACTCGAGTTGGTCCCCTATTGGCGAACGGGCTGACCCTGAAGAGTAGTGACTCTCAAGCTGAAGCGTCTTCCAAGAGGCAAGATGGCAGAATACTGAGGGCGGTCTTCTTCGCCTAGAGCTGCTTCACGGGGTTTCTGAGAGTTCCGATATTGTCGATGGAGATTTCAACGAGGTCTCCGTCTCTCAGCGAGAAGTCATCGGGAGGCACGATTCCAGTTCCGGTCAGGCAAACCGATCCATAGGGAACAGGATTGTTACGAGTAAGAAAGTTCAATAGCTCCGGTATCGTGCGCTTCATTGCGCCAGTGTTCGTCGTGCCTTCGAAAGCAATGCGCCCCCCGCGCATGACTGATAGCCTAATCGATAGATTCCGCACGTTGCCAATAGAAGGAGGAGTAACAAGAACGGGGCCCAGCGAGCAGCAATTCTCGTAGATCTTCGCTTGTGGAAGATAAAGGGGATTCTCACCCTCAATATCCCGTGCTGACATGTCGTTGCCCGCTGTAAAGCCCAATACCTGCCCACGCACGCCCACGATTACCGCCAGCTCGGGTTCAGGAACGCACCAATGCGAATCCTCGCGAATGCACACAGGCTGGTTTGGACCTACACATCTATGGTCGCTGGCCTTGAAGAAAACCTCCGGTCGTTCCGCCTCGTAAACGCGATCGTAGATACCCTTCGCAGACGTTTCGGTTTCTCTGGCTGCCCTACTCCGAATGTAAGTCACACCGAAGCCCCAGACTTCAGCAGGCACAATCGGCTTCAGCAGATGAGGTTTTTCGGGATGCACGTTGTCCAACTCAGTGAACTTGATCCGTCGCAGTCGTGTCAAGTTGTACTCAGTGCTGATGAATTCCTCCTCGGAAAGCTTGGACGACTCGATTTGCTGAATTAGACGTATGGGGTCTCCGATTCCGAGATCAACCACCTCACCATCGAGAACAATGCCAACGCAGGCCTTACTTCCGTCGGACGCGAATCTGACAAGTTTCAAGAAGACCACAAACCGACCAAGTAGAAGTTCCTATTTAGCGTCTCTTAGACATGAACGGCGTACGGCTTGGTCTAGGCTCCGTTGCGTGCGTTCTGCTGAAGAACGCTTTCAGGAGGACACCGGCAGGCAGTCGCAATATCAAGGTGCGCTCACTTCAAGGCTAGGCTTGTCATCATAGATGAACCTACCGCAGCCCTGCGAAGCAGAGGCTGTAATTGAGCTGATAGAGAGACTAAAGCGCAGCGCATCAGTCATCGTCATCATTCACAATCTTCAGCATATCTCCTATGTCGTCGGTAGAATTCTCGCCTTACGGCACGGAGAGGTTGTGGAAACAACCTAAGAAAAGACACTACCCAGAAGAACTCTCGGCCATGCTATTGGGCAGGCCAGCGCCGGCGACTACCCAAGTCGGTGTTCACGGATGAAGCGTCAACTCTGAATGTTGTCTCGCAATGTAGGACGAACGCCTTTACGTGAATTCTACGATGGTGGACAAGTCATATATGTCAATGGCTTACCCATACGGCTTAGACTCGAGAACTCAGGGAGGTATTTGTAAGGGGACTCAGAATTGGGTCACAGCCCGGTCGCTGTCTAGGGTTCCGGGCGCTTTCCAGGCGTCGTTTCATTCTGAGAGGCAGCAGCCGAACATTCATACAAGGGCCCATCAAATGAAAGAGGGCAGGACGCACGAGATGACTGTAGTCGTAGAGGCACAGCGCATTACAAAAGAGTTTCCCGCAGTCAGAGCATTAGATGAGTTGACTTTTTGTTTGGAGAAAGCGGTCATCTACGGGCTAGTTGGTGAAAATGGAGCAGGAAAGTCAACGCTGTTGAATATTCTCTTCGGCGTTTTCCAGGCCACAAGAGGCGAACTCAAAGTAGCAGGAGAGAAAGCGGATATTAGGAATCCTGCGCAAGCTAGAGAGCAATACGGCATTGATGGCGTTTTTCAGTCGCCGACCTGCATTCCAACCCTTAGCGTAGCCGAGAACATGTTTCTCGGAGAAGAGGCCGCATTCCACAAGAGGGGACTCATAGACTTCAGGAAATTGCATGATAGAGCTGGAGAGCTTCTGAGCGCTGTTGGTTTAGACATAGATGTTACGCTGCCCGCCGGGAGCTTGTCGCCCGCTGAGTTGAAACTAGTGGAATTTGCTAAGGCTTTGAGTCATGATCCAGAAATAATGATTCTAGATGAGGTTACTGCCGCTCTTGAAAGGGACGATATACGAAGACTATTTGAGATGATGAGGAACTTAAAGAGAGAAGGAAAAACGGTCATTTTCGTATCCCATCGGCTGAGAGAGGTCTTGGAAGTAACCGATTCATGCTTGGTTCTCAGAGATGGAAGACTAGTCTGCAGCGTGAAAACTCATGATGTGAAGGAAGATGATCTCATAGAACTGATGACCGGTCAGAGGAAGGGGCTAACCTTCCCAGAGAGGGATACGGGCAAGAAATGGGAAGAAACCCAAGTAGTGCTGTCTGCAAGAGGGCTCGACATGTCCAAACCCGCTGTTCTGAAAGACGTTGACATAGACCTCAGGAGGGGTGAGATAGTTGCGTTAGCGGGTTTAAGAGGTCAGGGACAAAGTGACTTGCTCAGATGCATAGCCGGTCTCATCCCAGACTATCGCGGGCGCATCTATGTGGACGGTAAGGAGGTGGAGATGAAGGAACCGGCGAGCGCTATCAGGCGTGGGGTAGTACACATATCCGATAACAAGGAAAAAGAAGAGCTGTGCTTGACTCTGTCCGTGCTAAGAAACCTCGCGTTGGCGAAACTATCCAGCATACCTAGAGGGTTGATACGCCTGAAGAAAGAAATCCAGGACGCTGAGGCCTTCCGTTCGATGTTTGGCATCGAGACTCCCTCCCTTCATCAACAGGTCTTGAATTTGAGTGGAGGTAACAGACAAAAGGTCGTCTTGTCAAAATGGATCCGAGTGAAACCAAGGGTCATACTGGCGGACCAGCCGACGGCGGGACTAGACGTCGGCGCCAAAATGGATGTCTACAGAATTCTAAGAGATCTGGCAAACGAGGGCCTCTCTATTCTCACGGTCTTAACCGAAATGGAGGAGGTGTTGAATCTACCTGACAGAGTCCTAGTCATGCGGGAGGGACAAATAGTGAGACAGCTTAGCTCCCAGGGGTTGAGCGAAGACGAGCTCTTACGATCGTACTTCGAAAAGTAATAGTCCGAACAAAGGGACGCTCCCCAGAAGCTCAGCGAAGTTAGGGGGACGTCCAGCAAGAATACTGAAGAACTGGTACGTATGGATAATTCTGGTGTTATTTTGGGCAAGCTGTATCAGTGTTATCAAGGAATTCCAAATCCTTTACACTTATAGGAGTCTTCTTCTTCTGGCGTCGCCCTTGCTCTTTGCTGCCTTGGGAGAAACTATCGTTATCATATCTGGGGGATTTGACCTGTCGGTGGGCGTGATAGTGTCGTCTGCAACCGCCATAGCTTCCCTAACCATGTACCTAAACCCTTTCCTAAGCATAGCATTGGTCCTCATCTTTGGGGCAGCGATAGGAACAATAAACGGATTAGGAGTCGTGAAAGGGAGAATAGATTCATTCATAATGACTTTGGGGACCATGTTTGCAGTGAATGGCGTAGCTTTGGTCATCAGGCCTGAGCCCGGAGGCTATATCGACCCGACTTTCTCGCAGCTAATCCTGTACACCGTTTCGGGATTTCCTGTAACAAGCATAATCTTGTTCGTGATCGTGAGCGTGACTGGAGTGGCACTACTTCAGAGAAGGAATTTTGGTCGTGAGCTTTATGCTCTGGGCGGGGACAAGGAAAGAGCCAGAAGGGCGGGCATTAAAGTAGATCAAGTCGAGTTTCTGGCTTACGTGATCAGTGGAATTTGTTCTGCGATGGGCGGACTTGTGCTGGCAGGGCAAATCAGTACCGGAGATGCTACGATAGGCCTCCCCTATCTCTTCAACGCATTTATAGCCGTCGTTCTAGGCGGGACGCTAGCGGGAGTGGGTGGCTTCCTACAGGTAATTCCAGCGGTGCTCCTTATGACATCGATCCCCAGCCTGATAAGGTTCTTGGAAATCACCACTTGGTATGATTTTGTCGTCAAGGGAATAATCTTGGTAGCCGTGGTCGCAGTCCAGCAGAGAATCACGGGGAGGGGCTTATAGACACGACCGCAAGAATCAGGAGGCTAGCTCCCGAAACAAAGCAAACGCTGTCAATTCTCGTGATATTCATAATAATCTTTGTAGTAGCTGAAATATTACAGCCGAAATTTTGGACTATCGATTACCTAAACTTCTTCCTTTGGGATCTTTCGCTGTTGGGCATTCTTGCGTTGGCTCAGACGATGGTTATGCTATCGGGAGGGATTGACCTGAGCACAGGTGCAATATACTTCTTCTCCTCGAGTATTTGTGGAGCCTTGATGGGCATAACCGGGGATTTCTTGGGCCCATTCGTTGCGGCACTCCTACTTGGACTGCTATTGGGGATTGTGAACGGAATAGGGGTTGCGCGGTTAAGAGTACCGCCTATCATCATGACTTTGGGAATGTTGGTATTTCTATCAGGCCTCGCTTTCATCGTAATCGGACCTGCGCCTAAGGGTGGCGCTCACCCCCTGCTGATCATGCTCAGCAAAGGTAGCACGTATGCATGGGTTGCTCTAGCAATTGTATTGACCGTCGTCTCGGAGAGGACGAGTTTTGGTTGGTCGGTTCGCTCTATCGGTAGCAATCCCATAGCTAGTCACGCTTCGGGAATGAATGTGGAGAGAGTGACGATGCAGGTATACGCAGTTTCTGGCTTTCTGTCCGCACTGGCCGGGCTCCTCTATTTAGGTTGGGCTAGGACTCCATACATAGCTTTCACAGTATCGGCAATGGGAGTAGACATTACGGTCAGATCAATCGCGGCAGTCCTGATCGGAGGAACGTTGTTCATAGGAGGACTGGGCGGATTTGATAGGACAGTTATTGGCACACTGATAACAGGCACTCTATTTGCTCTTATTAGGATGTTTGGACTTGGCCAAGAGGTAATACTAATGGTCGAAGGCGTGCTTCTCATAGTTATCGTGTATTTCTATTTGAGAATCTACTACAGATAATAGACTAGACCGTCGCAACGAAAAAAAAGGAAAAAAAGGAAAAAAAGAGAACGCTCGGGCTACTTGAATCATAGTGATGCGAACAGGTCTTTCAGGAATTTTCTCCCATTTTCATCATAGATGAACGTCGTGTCCATGTCAACTAGCTGGGGCATATCTGAATCAGCCAATTTCTTGCATTCTTCCGGACCCCAAACTCTCATTGGGAGGGGATAGTTCTTCTGGACGGGAAGGCCCTCGAATATGTTGCACAGTACCTTTGTGGCCTCCCTACCTTCCCAAACGTCCCCGCCAGCGGCAAAGTAACGGAGGCCCTTGTCTCTTGCGGCGAGGAGCACGCCATTTGTAGGATCTCCTGTCAGTACCATCTTGTTGACATCAAAGCCGGCCTCGCTAAGACTATCATAGATTCCAAGAGTCATCTGACCCGAGTCGCTCAGGATCCCGTCGATCTGCTTTGGAAGAGCGGGTATCAGATCTCTCATGGCTTTTTTGGATTCAGTATAATCCCAAAGACCAACTCCTGTGGAAACTGTCTTTACGTTAGGGTATTCGTTTAACGCCAAATCGAATCCATTCTGGTTCAACTCCTCCCAAGACGAGCCCTTCATGCCCCAGAATCTGATTATGTTACCTGTTCCGCCCATCAGATCGCACATTCCTTTCGCGAGCTTGTAACCCCTATCTTCTAGACTGGGAACAGTAGCACTCACATAGTACGTACTATCGATTGGATCAGTACAGGTTACTAAGGGAATTCCTGCATCCCATACTTCTTTGTATACCCCTGCCAAAGCTGTCGCAGAAGCACAATCTATTACAATCCCGCTCACGCCCTTGGATATGAAGTCCCTTATGCCCGCTATCTGATCACTAGCGTCGTTGTTGTGTTGGATCCAGATTACCTTCGCGATCTTGGGGTTAGTCTTTGCCCATTGTAGGACCTCTCCCTGATAAATCGCCTTCCAATTGTTTCCCATGAACGGGACACTAAAGCCGATCGTCCAGGGCGGTTTCGTCAGGTACTGCCTTGTATCAACAAAGTACTGTGGCAGCCATGGCGCCTTGAATTTATAGGGAGTCACATCTAACGGAGGGAACGCTGTTTGCCTTAATTTCGTTAGTTCTTCAGCAGATATGCCGCCGGCGGCTCCTGTGGTTGCAGTTACAGTTACGGTTTCGGTCGTAGTGACAACTCCCCCAGGCGCAGCGCCCGGCCCTCTACCGAGGTAGCCAGCTACACCTCCTACAACCAGACCAGCGACGGTTCCACCTGCTACTTTTAGCCACGAGCGCCTGTCAACTTTCTCAGTCATTCTTGACAAAACCCTGCGTTCAAACCGGCGCGATTTTCATATAAGACTTTCGACCCAGCTTGAACAGTTGAGCTATCCACCCTGATGTGTCAGTGATAAGAATGTTTAGAGTTGAATCGAAGGCGGCGAGGCAGAGGTGGGTAATGAACTGGAATTACGAGAGGCCGCATCAAGGGATAGGCTATCTATATCCGGCAGACGTATACTTCAGAGACCTGACACATCACAGTGGATAGAACAGTGTCGCTAGCATTCGGGAAACGTTTTTAAGCTTTCCAGCATTTGATAGCTCCGCGCGTTCTTTCAAGCGCGGTTCTCAAGTCCTCCTGGAACCGTTCCGAGAGAGTAAGTGAACAAAATGTACAATTCACCTGCAGACAAAGTATCGAAGTACGTGCTAAAAGGAACGACTACCGTCGGTCTGGTGTGTCGTGACGGAGTTGTCCTAGGTACCGACACACGTGCGACGATGGGTTACTTCGTCGCCCATAAACGAGCCAAGAAAGTTTACCAGCTTGATGACCACCTCGCGATGACCATAGCTGGTGGCGTAGCTGACGCTCAGAACGTCGTCGAGATCGTCAGAGCAAATTCGAAGCTGTACAAGTATGAGAAAGGCACCATTATGCCCGTCAAGGCGGCTGCCAGCCTCACATCGAATCTTCTGTTCGCCAATAGGTACTACCCGCTCATCATTCAAGCCTTGCTTGGCGGCGTTGACAGTTCTGGGCCTCGCATATTTGCCCTCGATCCCTTAGGCAGTGTAATGGAAGAGAAATGCGTCTCAACAGGCTCCGGCTCGCCCGTCGCATACGGCGTCCTCGAGAACGAATTCAAGGACGGTATGAGCGTGAAAGATGCCATTCCGGTTGTTGTGAAGGCCGTAAACTCTGCCATGAAGAGAGATTCAGCAAGTGGGGACAGCTTCGATGTAGCACTCGTTACGAGCAAAGGATACGAGGAATTGAGTGAGGACGAGAAGAAGAGGACCCTTTCTGGCCTGAGTTAGGCAAGATCAGAGTCTTTCCCTATCATTCGAGGTGTCTTCAATGGCTAGGCCCATCGATGATTCTCACGCAAGAATACGTGAGACCATTCTAACGAACATGCCCAAAGAAGCCGAAATCACTAGGATCGAGTTCGAAGGACCCCGCCTCGCAATCTATGTCAAGAATGTCGTCCTTCTCCTAGAACAGAGTTATGTAGTGACAGACATCGTCAACATGCTTCACAAACGCGTCGTAATACGATCCGACCCCTCAATCAGAGCGACTGAAGCTGAAGCTGAGAAACTGATCAAATCCACGATTCCGCAAGACGCAGAGATCACGAACATCAACTTTGACCCGTCGCTCGGAGAAGTGACCATCGAAGCGAAGAAGCCTGGACTTGCAATCGGGAAAGAAGGCTCGACACTTCAAGAGGTCATCAAGAGCACTAGCTGGAGGCCGAGAGTGCTGCGCGCGCCGCCCATGCCATCGAAGATCGTTACTAGCACCAGGCACATACTCCACTCAGAGAGCGAGGCTAGAAATCGCATACTCCGAGATGTAGGAGAACGCATCTTCAGGCCCATGATAGGAACCAGAGACGGCGTATTCGTCACGCCCCTCGGAGCCTTTCATGAAGTGGGTAGGTCCGCTCTGCTCGTCCAGACCAGCGAGAGCAACGTCCTCTTAGATCTGGGGATTAACCCTGGCTCAAATGACCCTTCACACGCATTTCCGAAGATCGACGCAGACGAATTCGACATTGACAAGCTCGACGCCGTAGTAATCTCACATGCACACCTCGATCACTGCGGGTTCGTTCCGTTCCTCTACAAGTACGGCTACGATGGCCCTGTCTACTGTTCGGAACCCACAGGCATCCTCATGACACTACTACAGCTGGACTTCTTGGATGTGTACAACAGGGAGGGCGTGCACGCGCCGTACGATCAGAAGGACGTTCGCGAGACGGTAATGCACACAATCCCGCTGAAGTATGGTGTGGTGACAGATGTCGCGCCAGACATCAAATTGACACTCCATAACGCAGGCCACATACTTGGCTCCTCAATCATCCACCTCCACATTGGTGAAGGCTACCATAACATCGTATACACTGGCGACTTCAAATTCGGCCGCACAATGCTACTCGAACCCGCATCATGCGTGTTCCCACGAGCGGAGACACTCGTAATTGAGAGCACATATGGTGGACAAGAGGATGTCATGCCTGAGAGGATGAACGTAGAAGGCCGACTTGCAACCATCGTGAACGAGACAGCCGAGAAAGGCGGCAAAGTCCTGATTCCGGTTCCAGCAGTTGGACGCGCTCAAGAGATTATGCTTGTTCTCGACAGCTACATGAAGAACGGAACCATCAAGGAGATGCCGATCTACATCGAGGGCATGATTTCCGAAGCTACCGCGATTCACACAGCTTTCCCTGAATACCTAGTGAGAGAACTTCGAGATCAGATGCTACACAAGGACATCAACCCGTTCCAGTCAGACTATTTCACAGTGGTCAGCCACCCTGGTGATCGGGAACAGATAGTTGCTGGCCAGCCGGCAATAATCATGGCTACATCTGGCATGCTGGAAGGTGGACCAGCGATCGACTACTTCAAGCAACTTGCACCAGATCCAAAGAATGTTCTGCTTTTCGTCAGCTATCAGATTGAGGGGACTCTGGGGAATCGACTCAAGAATGGAGTCAAGGAAGTGTCAATGATGGGACGGAACGGAAAGATCGAAGCCATCAAGGTCGACTTGCGAATTGAGAGCGTCGAAGGATTTTCGGGGCATTCGGACAGGAACCAGCTGCTCGCGTTCCTCCGCAGGATCTCGCCCAAACCTACCAAGATCATCGTCGGCCATGGCGAACGACACAAGGTAGATAGTTTTGCTCATGCGGTATCGCGAATGTTTAAGGTCAGAACGATCGCGCCTGATCTGCTTGAGACGATCAGGCTGAAGTAGACTGCACGCGATCGGCTACTACAACGTACTCCGCTGGCTGCCGTGTCCTTCGGCAGTTGATGATGTGCCCGTGGCCTGACCTTTTTCTCGCCAAATCTTGATTCCAGGCGGAGTCAGCACGACCCGTTCTTCTCCTAGTCTAGCGATGTCACCGCCCTGGCGTTTTGCGAAGTCTGTGAGTTGGTTGATAGCGACCTTTGTCTCCTCGACGCTCCTCTTTGCGATCGGCGTGATCTTGATTATCAGAACGTTCCCACCAGAGAGCACGCGTTCTATCAAGTCAAGATCCTTCAAGTGACTTAGTGGCATGGCTCTGACATAGGGCGAGCCCGCGACACCATCAGTTCCCTGTTTGATCATAGGAGAACACTCGTAGCTTGCAAGCTTGGGTAGAACCGCCGAGAGCGCCAGCTTAAACCTTCGGGAATTGCCGTTATTTCTAGCAGGAACGTGTGCAATCCCGCGTATATGTGAAGTGAGATGGACTCGAGAAATCAACTAGAACTTGACATGAAGTGAACTAATCTGGTTTCAGAGCCTGCCAGAAACTATC
>Ga0315281_10003745_pt1 | contig 22224 bp, 19 predicted proteins | sample YL17G07_0_MG_FD_204540 | JGI IMG/M metagenome (GOLD analysis project Ga0315281, IMG submission 204540) | Sediment microbial communities from Yellowstone Lake, YNP, Wyoming, USA - YL17G07_0 | ecosystem: Environmental > Aquatic > Freshwater > Lake > Sediment | place: USA: Wyoming | collected... | reverse complement strand
TTGATAAGACCTCCCATATCTGTTCAGCCTGCCTCGAATTCTTTAACATCATCGGCACTCGATTTAGAAAGAAAATGGTCGTCCCCTGTCCGGGGGCTGTTCTCTTTGCCGGGATGTCCGCCAATCGGTATTATGAGGTTCTTCGACCATAACATCTGAAAATTGAAACCCATTTCAAAAATGGAGGCAATTGGTTTATAAGTACAGAATCAGTCGAACCTCTTTGAATTCGCCTCCACTCCTTTGTATCTTACAGAACAGCCCGATTTTTACCCCCCTTTGACCTAAATTTTCTAATCGTTCTAAAAAGACCTAATTTTTTTCTTGACAAAATTTTTAAAATACTGCAACGTAAAGTTAAATATTGCAATGAATTTGCACTATTTGCAAATACCGCCCAAGAGGGAACATTGAAAACCGCAAAGTCTCCTTTAAATCAGGGATATAAAACTCTTAGAGATTTATGCAAAATTATCTCTCTTTTCAATACCTTTCAAATAGAGGAAAGAGGGGTCACTGAGATTTCGAAAGCACTTGAGATGCTGCCGAGCAAAGTATCACGGATGATCAGAACCTTAGAGCGTGAGGGTTTTTTCGAAAAGAACTTGGAGAATGGCAAGTACCGTCTTGGAGTACGATTTTTCGAATTAGGGATTACATACGTTTTTAACTTCCCGTTAAGGAAAGTTTTACGCCCACATTTAGAACAAATTTTCAAAGAACTTAACCTTACTACAAGTTGGGGGATACTTAGGAACGATAAAGTCATAGTTGTAGATCGAATTCAAAATCTGAATATTGACCTGCTGACTCATCGGTTAGGATTGAATTTACCGATTCATAGTACATCTATTGGGAAGGTCTTGTTGGCATACTTACCTGAGAAGGAGGAAGATAGGATTTTAAAGTCTATCAACCCAGTAAAATTCACCAACGCTACCATTATTGATCAAAAGCTAATAAAAAAACATTTAAAACTTATTCGGGAAAGGGGTTACTCTACCGATGAAGGAGAAACACACAAGGATTTGAATTGTATGGCTGCTCCGATAAGAAATGGTAACGGTGAAATCATCGCTGCAATCAATTTGATGGGTGAAAAGGAACAGATTAGCGCAGAAAAGTTATTTGGTTTTGCTGATTACCTGAAAGAGAAAGCCTTATTCATCTCCCGTCAACTTGGTTATAGGAACAATATTCTATAAGAGAAGTTCTCAAAAAACTCTCAACTTACAGGAGGCATTATGGAGTACGATGCGATTTGGTTCGGTGGTGGGGCTGCTGGGAGATTCGGGGCAGCTTTCCATAAGGCTTTAGGTGGAAAACCTTTAATCGTTGAAATGTGTCACTTAGGTGGTCAATGCCATCAAAACAGATGTGCCTTCGAGAATTTCATTTACGACCAAGCGTCCATGGCTGATCTCCTGCGATTATATTCGGGAAAGTCTTGGTACCCAAAGTTTAATCTGAAAAATATTTCGATGGCAAAAGCCTGTAAGACCTATCGTGATGTGGGGCAGAAAGCTTTCTCAGAAGTTATGACTTACCAAACCACGAAACAGCTCAACATTGAGGTCGTATGGGGAGAAGGAAGGATCATTGATAAGAATACGGTAGAAGTGGACGAGAAAAAATATTATGGAAAGGCTCTTGTCATTGGCACAGGTTCTCGGCCAATAATTCCAAACATTCCAGGCACAGATTTGCGAGGTGTGATGACCTATATTGATCATCCGGAGATCCGAAAAGATCCAAAAAGGTTAGTGGTAATTGGTGGAGGAAAGATCGGGATTGGAAAAGCTGCGATGTTTCGACCATTTGGTGTAGACGTAACAGTTTTGGAAAAGTACACGTGTCTTCCTAAGTGGGATAAGGATGTAAGGGAGTTCATTTTCAGAAATCTGGCCCTGCGCAAAGTGAAAATCCATGAGGGGGTGGAAGTCAAGGAAATCAGAGGAAAGGGACGAGTTAAGTCCGTCGTGGCGGAAGTCAACGGCCGAAAGAAGATCTTTCCGTGTGATGCCGTGATGCTTTCCATTGGTCTTACTCCCAATTCAGAGATCGTTAAACCACTGGGAGTGAAGATAGGAGACAATAACGAGATTGTCGTCAACGAAAAGATGGAGACGAGTGTTCCGGGCATCTATGCCGTTGGAGATGCGGCCGGCCCGCCTTACTTCATGGCCATTGCTCGAAAGAGAGGTATGGTAGCGGCGAAAAATATCTTCGGAATGGAATCGAAAATGGACTACACATTTGTCCCTGAACATATCTATACCCCGCCACTCGAAGCCACCTATGTTGGGTTAACTGAGGAGGAGGCAAGGAAGCAGTACAAAAATGTGGTTGTGATTAAACTGCCGGTGGGCGAAAGACCGAAGAATGTGAGGCCAGAGAAATTCATCCCTGGCTACCCTGGAAATGCATTGCCAGTCTGCGGACGAATGCACACATTGAATCTCCTCTATTATGGAAAAAATATTAACGGAATGCTGAAGGCCATTATTGATGCGGATTCAAGAAGATACCTCGGTTTCCATCATGTTGGAGACGGCGCCAAAGTCTCCTTTCAATATCTTTCACATCTTTTGAAAATCGGTTGGACGGTGGATCAAATGACAGAACTAAATGAGGTTTTCCTCAATGCCGAACATTTTATTCAGTTGACGAGATTAATCGGAGGATACAAAGAATTAATAGATTTATGTTAGATCAGCAAAGGGATGGCATCAGATTAAGATAAGGAACATTTAGTAGAAATGTTTTGGCTTTATTTCCTGCAAAGAGTGGTAGAGGCAGGCCGTGAGAGCCTGGGTGGTAACATGTCAAATCACTATATTTAAGGTCAAGAACTAAAGAGGATTATGTTCTTCGGTTAATAAAGTTATGCCGATATAACGATCTTTCTAAGGTGCACAACGTCCAAGAAGCAATTTCAACCGTTATATTTTCCCACATTGATTTCGACTCGTTTGACCCATTGTCAGTCATAATGCACTACCATAACGTCTACCAAAGTATCCTTGCTACGGGTCCTGAAGTTAGCTATAATTCCTCCAATTCTAAATCGAATTGGAGCACTCCAACGCGAAAAGGAAGATTATTTTGCAGGTGGGCATGTAATAGAAAAAGGACGGAGAAACCAATGAAAAGGATCGCCTTACTGTTCATAGTTGACTTATTTTTATTCATCGGAATAGCCCAGGGGCAACCTGTTCGGATTGCTTATCTCCAGAGCGATATTCATCAGCTCCCCTGCTGGGTGGCTTTGGAAAAAGGGTTCTTTGAAAAAGAGGGAGTCAAAGTTGAAGTGGCTGGTATCTTCAAGGCTGGACCGGAATTGATGAGCGCCTTTACGGCCGGAGCCCTACTACGCAAAATATAACTTTGGTTGCCTACAGCCTAGGCTTGGGAGCTGGCCGGATTGGAATTTGGGGAACGGAAGCCGAAACAGCAATCCAAAAACTTCTAAAGTTTTCTGAAACGGTTCGGATCATCTCCTTGGTTCCAATCGGTACTCCTGATGAGTATCCCGAAAGACACCGCAAACCCCTCGAAGAGCTGGTTCAATTTCGATAAGAATCACATTAAATAGAATGAAACGGCAGAAGGCAAAAACAACTTGCAATTTCCTCGAAGATGTCCCCAGAATTCGATTGGCGAATTTGCCAACGCCAATCGTTGAGTTACCAAACCTCAGTCGAGTGCTTGGAGGGCCAAGCATCTATATAAAAAGAGATGACCTTACCTCCTTAGTTTTGGGAGGGAATAAGGTAAGAAAACTTGAGTTTCTTATTGCAGATGCAATGAATCAAGGCTGTGATACGATCATAACAGCCGGGCGTTCCCAGTCCAATCATGCCTGCATGACAGCAGCGGCAGCTTTGCAATCAGGTATTCATCCAGTTTTGTTGTTGTTTGATGATCATCCTGCCATGGATCTCGGAAATCTCCTAATTGATAGACTCTTGGGAGCTGAATGTCACTTTTTTCTTGGAAAAGAGTATGACAACGTTGAAATTATAATTCAGAAAGTTGCCGATGAGTTGAGATCGGAGGGAAAGCACCCATACATTATCCCAATTGGAGGGGCCAGTCCTATTGGATGTTTGGGTTACATCATTGGTGCCCAAGAGATAAAAGAACAGCTTAATTCCATGGGGATTTGTCCTGATGTGATTATCCATGCATCCAGCACGGGTGGAACCTTGGCGGGACTGGAAATTGGCAGAAGACTTTTTAAATTAGATGTTCCAATCATAACAATGAGTGTTTACCGTCGCAGTGAGGAGTTGGCTAGAAGGGTTGTTCAGGAGGCTGAGGAAACCATTGTCTATCTAAACTTAAACTTACGTTTAACACCGTCTGACCTAACCATTTATGATCAATATATTGGTCCTGGTTATGGGATAGTGACGAAAGAAGTTGTCAATACGATTCAGCTCTTTGCAAGAACGGAAGGAATTATACTGGATCCAGTATATTCGGCCAAGGCAGCGTGGGGGTTAGTAGATCTCATCGCTCAAGGTATCTTTAAATCTAATCAAACCGTCCTCTTTATCCACACTGGCGGAATTGCTGGATTATTTGCAAAATCCCCTGAATTAGTGCAAATCATGTTAGGCCGGACGTAACATCTTCCAAGCAGAACAAGTCCGTTCTCTATTGTTTCAAGATTTTTTCAATGTTGGGAAAAACGAGGTGCTGCTCTGTGACTTCTGTCATCAGACCAGGGGTAATTACAGACGTGAGTCCCCCATCAATGACGAGTCCATGGCCATTGATACTTTTAGAAGCATCAGAGCAAAGGAAAAGAACAGCGAAGGCCACTTCAGAAGGATCAATAAATCGCCGATGAGGAACGATGGAAAGAATCTTTTTAACAGCTTCTTCCTTGTTCAATTTATGCATATCAGCAATTCTGTTAATGAAAGCCGAGACCATAGGTGTTTCAATCCATGATGGACATATCGCATTGACAGTAATTCCATAAACGGCTAATTCTGCTGCCCATACTCTAGTTAGTGATAATAACCCGCCTTTACTTGCTGCATATCCACTATATGTCTCCGCACCCATTATTGCCATCATCGATGAGATATTTATAATTCGACCCCATCGCTGGTTTTTCATATAGGGTGTAACAGCTCGAGCACAAAACACTGGGCCGGTTAAATTCACTTCTAATATTTGGTGCCATTTACGAGAATCAACAGCCTCCACAAAGTCCTTATATATAATTCCAGCATTATTAACCAAGATATCCACCTTCCCAAATCGATCCACTCCTTGTCTTACCGTGCCATCCACATCGGACTCAGTAGTCACATCCCCTTTTATCAAAAATATGTTTGGGTGAGAGAGTTCCTTCTCATTTTCAAAGGTGAGATCTGATGCTATCACCTTTGCATCGTTTTCCAAAAATGCCTTAACGATGGCCTGTCCCAAACCTCTTCCCGCACCAGTGACAAAACCCACTTTATCCTTGAGACTCAAAGAATACGACATTTTAATCTCCTCTCAACACAGGGATATTGATATAGCTCATAGTATTATTTTTACTTAATCCATTAACGCCCCACCATTGACATCTAATACCTCCCCAGTAATGAAAGCTGCACCTTCGGATGCCAAAAAAAGTGCTGCATGGGCGATGTCTTCCGGGGATGCCAAACGCCCCAAAGGCGTTAAATTGATGGTTCTCTGAATTACATCGGATCCTAACGATCTGCCCATTTCCGTATCTACGATCCCCGGGGCAATGGAGTTTACAGTGATGCCGTGGGGGGCAAGATATCTCGCAAACTGTTTGGTCAAGCACATGACGGCCGCCTTAGAGGCACTATAATGGATCCCTGATCCCGGACCACCTTGTTTTCCCGCTACCGAACCAATATTAATGATTCTCCCCCATTTTTGGTTTTTCATCGGATGGACAGCGACTCTCATGCAAAAGTAAACTCCCTTAACGTTTACAGCGAGCACACGATCCCACTCTTCTTCGTCTACCTCCTCATAGACAGGGGTAAGATAATTGATCCCCGCGTTATTGACCAGGATGTCTAAACGTCCAAACTTCTTGAGGGTTGTCTCAACCATTCGATCCGTATCCGATCTTTTGGAAACATCTGTTTCGACAAAAATGGCTCTTCCTCCAGATTGTTCAATATTCCTGACCGTTCTTTCTCCCGACTCTTTCTTTATGTCTGCAACCACAACCTTCATCTCTTCTGAGGCAAACAGTGTGGCTATAGATTTTCCAATCCCTTGACCCGCTCCTGTGATGATCGCCACTTTTCCTTTCATCATCTCGGATCTCCTATAATTAACCGCCTAAGAGCTATCGAACATCAAATTGGATTTTTAATCGGGACATATAGTCCGGTACCACGACAACTCTTGGGTTTTTACCAACGATCTTTTCAGCCATTGCCCAGGCGTGATCAAAATCCCGTGCTGATGTACAGCCTAGTTTCCTTACGGCCTCAGGATTCACCTCTCCAGCAAATATAACTTTTCCAGCGTGATCCAATAAGTACTGGTCTTCATAAAACACCCAGAAAGAGTGGATAGGATGAACGGCATGACAGTATCGGTATCGATAGAGATAATCCTCCCGGGTCAGGAATTCTTCTTCAAAATCGAACAGGTCCAGTGCCGAATGAACTCTTCCGAATAAGTCCCACACCTCTTGATCCGATTGTCTCCGTCTTGTATCAATTGTACCATTGCATTTGACGACACCGATGAAGACGCCACCGGGTCTCAAAATGGGCTTATTAACCCAAGTTCTCATCACCATGGTCATATAAGTCAGTGCCAAAATAGGATTATGGGTCTCTCCGTATATCTGCCCAATCGGAAGCCCCGCAACCATAACGTCTGCCTGGGGAACAGGAACACGGAAAAGCGTTTCAGCCATGCGCCATTCCGGTTCATTGATCTCGGGGCAGTGCCCCGCAAATACGCTACAAATCTCCTGTTTCGTATTCACAATTGCGTCTGCATAAAGTATTTTCTTCCCTGTAGCCTTCTCAATCTGCGCATGTATGGCCTGTTTGTGTTGCATATATAAACTCTTACGGGGATCTCCATGGCACGAATCAGGATGGGCGATGACCCAAGTGTGAGTGGATCGAATACTGCGGGCACTCCCCAATCCAATAACCACTCCTGTTCCGGTAACCCCACCCCAGTTGATAATACCAATTGTTCCAAGATAGATTAGAAGGTCCGAATCTACCACGGCCTTGTTAAATTCCACATGGTCTCCCAATTCGGACTCACCTAAGTAAACCAAATCCTGTGAACAGTCATGGGTCAATAATTGATTTGGCCAGAATTGCTCAAACAGTTCAGGACCAAAATGGTCGTACAACTCCTTTTTCGTCCTTTTCCATTGCGTTCCAGAAGCACAAAGTAAGGTTACATTCTTCTTGGAGACACCAGCCCTTTGAAGTTCCTCTAAAAGGATTGGAATGAATAGCTTCTTGGGGGCGCCACTCCGAGGAGGAGCATCGAAAGCAATGGTTACCTTAGACCCTTTCTGTACCAGGTCGCGAATGGGCGTCATTCCGATGGGGTTTTTGAGGGCCTGGCGAAACGCCTTTTCTGGATTAGGCAATGGTGGTGGATCCTCACAACGGACGATTGCGGTATCTTCGGGCACAGTAATTTCTAGTTTTGATTCACCATAATCCACATTTACTTTTTTCTTTCTCATAGGACTTGTCTCTTTTCCTAACTCATCACTATTACTTTATTGGCTTATAAATGCAGTATACGCACAAAAGATCTTTGTCTCCCACATTAGTAATATTGTTTCCCATGATTCCAGGCGTGTAAAAGGCAGTTCCCGAAGAAATTTCCTGTTTGTATGACCTTCCATCGAATTTCCATTCGGCTAATCCCTTCCCCTCTATGACGTAGAAAATTTCATCTTCTCCCTCGGGATGAGAATGCCAACCACGCCCATCGCCCGGTTTGATTCTGCCGAACCCAAAGATGAGTCCCGCCTCCGTATCCGCGGACTCGATGAGCCTATACCATGTCCCTCCACCACCGGCGGGAGTTTTACCCTCTACCTCTCGAAAGTTCATGATCTTTGCATTCTTCATTTCTTATCTCCTCTCTAATAATCATATTCTTAAAAAATTACACTTTGGCCTTATGCTCGTCTGCCCCTAAAGGTTCAGAAGGTTTATAGAAAAAACCTCTGAATCTAATTAAAGGGACTTTTGAAGGATCCTCGTCGTAACGAACCGTTTCGCCCACAAACACTGTATGATCCCCCGTCAGATAATAATGGCGGACTTTACACTCGATATTGGCTGCACAGCCGTTGATCAAGGGCGCTTTTATCTTCTTGGCGGACCGAATAGAGATTTTCTTCTCTTTAAATTTATCGACTTCTCTTCCAGAAATATTGCCGCAGAATATCGCCAAATCCATTTGATCTGGGGAAAGAACGTTAATGGCAAATTCTTTGCTCTTCATGATAAGGTCATGGGTAAAGCGACCCGTCCCAATAGTAATCGAAATCAATGGGGGATCGAAAGAGGATGGTGAGGTCCAGGCCGCTGTCATGACATTCCTAACCTTGCCATGTTTCGCTGTCACTAAACTGATTGGCATACAGAGATTCCCTCTTGCTTTCTTAAAACGTAATCTCTTTTGCATTGTGGACCCCCTCATCTTCATGAAAATTCATGAAGCTCGTGGCAAACTTCTACCAACTGGTCGTGGGCTTTTCTGTAAACATCGAATAGTCGAGTATACGTCTCATGATTTCTAGGATCTGGTTTGTTGTGGCTAACGATCTTTACGCACTTATGTATCGCGTCTTTCTCATCCTGAAAGATTCCTACCCCAACTCCTCCCAGCAATGCCGCCCCATAGGATGCATCATCGATAGCGGGTTTCAATACCTCCACACCGAGGACATCGCAGACAATCTGTCTCCATAAAGCACTTCTTGAGCCTCCTCCGATAATCCTGGCTTCCTTGAGATCCAAACCAAGGCTAAGGATAGAGTTCAAACAATCTTTCAATGAGAAAGCAATCCCTTCATAGAGTGCCCGGACGAAGTGTTGTCTCTGATGGCGCATCGTGATACCGATAAAATCAGCCTTAAGAAAGGGATCCCAATAGGGCGATCTCTCTCCCAAGAGGTAAGGATGGAAAATGAGCCCATTTGAACCGACGGGCACATCCTTTGCAATCTCGTCCATCACATCAAAGGCGCCCTTCTCTTCCCTTTCACATTTTTTCATCTCCGATTTGAAGAATTGGTCCCTTAACCATCGATGGGCGGATGCACATGAATTGGTAGCAGCAACGGAATACCAAAGTCCCGGGATGATGTGGTAATAAGTGAAGGTGAGGGGATGGGGATAGGCTTTATCAGTCATGATATTTGTATTTCCTGCCGTCGCCAATTTGATGATACCTTGACCCGCCTCAACGGCCCCAGCCCCGTAATCCTCAACAGCGGTATCGGAAGAGCCTGCCACCACAGGTGTTCCTTCTTGTAAACCTGTATCTCGAGAGGCTTGGCAGCTTACTTTCCCCACCACCTCTCTGGGAGAAACGATTTTTGGCAAGGTATCCATGGGCCATCCAATATAACCGCATAATTCCTTCGACCATTGTCGTTTCCCTGCATCCAGCATCAGAGTGCCCAGTGCATCAACCCAATCCGTTTCCCAAGACCCGGTCACCCTGAATCTCAAATAATCTTTAGCAATCATCAATTTCCGTGTCTTCTGAAACACCTCCGGTTCACACTCTCTCACCCATAAAAGTTGTGGCAATGTCCAAGTTGGATTTGCTCTCTGATAACCAATCTGGAAAATACGGTCCCCATAATGCTTGTTGAGCCATTCCACTTGCTTCACACTTCGCTGGTCCGTCCATAGAATGGCAGGTCTCAGAATTTCGTCATTTTCATCCAAAAGCACGGGTGTATGGGCTGCCGCATCGATGCAGACAGCATTGATTTTTTTTGTGCTTATTTTGGCTTGATTCAAAGCTTCATGAAAAGTCTTACAGAAAGCCAAATACCAATCGTTGGGATCCTGTTCCGTCCATCCTGGATGGAGGTAAGAAGTGGTTAATTCTTGAGAACTACTTCCCACCACAGTTCCATCTCCCCGGACAATAATCGATTTAAGGTTTCCAGTGCCGATATCCACACCCACAAGATAGAGGTCTTTCAATTCCATGATACCTTTACCTCTTCTATCCTTATTTGGTTAGAAGGAATTTCTCGATTCACCTTACAACCAGCATTTGTGGCTTATTTCGAATATTTCAAGCCATCCAGAATTTTTTTAAGAGATATTTTCAGCTACTAGTTCGATAAGATCAATGATTTTAAGGTTGTCTTCTTTTGAACATTGATTCAAAAAGGCGCTTTTGCAAGACTGACAGGCAGTTACCAGAATCTCAGCCTTTGTCTTTTTTGCCTGGGCAAACCTGTCCTTCGCAATGTCGTCAGCTAATTTAGGAAAAGTCAAGGCCAACCCAGATCCATAACCACAACAATTGGCCTTTTCACGGTTCCACTTCATTTCAACCAAATTCAGCCCATCAATGCTAACCAGGACCTCCCGCGGGTCTTTGTAAATGCCACAATAGCGACCCAGGCGGCAGGGATCCTGATAGGTAGCTGTCTTATGTAACGGTCTCAATTTTATCCGATTTTGCATCACAAGTTCTCGCAGGTATGTTGTCATGTGGACGATCCGAATTCCTTCAGGGAGCTTTATATCCCACTGGGGATACATCTCCTTAATGGTGTAAAAACAATGAGGGCATCCCATAACCAAGACACTGCAACCGGAGTTTTTGAACCGGTCCACATTCTTCTGGGCTAGGGCCCGTGCATCTTCCCTGTATCCCATAATGTCCAAATAAGCCCCACAACATTCCTCATCTGATAACAGTGTATATTTGATGCCTGCCACCTTAAGGACAGCTATTGCTGCCCGTGCAACTTCTGGCCGACGATAAGCAGTGCCACAACCAGCAAAGTAGAGCGTTGAAGCTCCTTTTTTTACCGAGATGGGACCAATGGAAGCGAAACGTTCATCGCGTTTACCCCCGTAGGGGGTTCCTTCTTCGATGATGTTTGTCCTGATCCGACGTACTTGTGCAGGTTCGATTCCTAAAGAGACAATTTTTCTACGTGCCTCCAAGATGGGATCAGTAATATCCCAATTACCCACACACCATTCGTGACAGACCTGACAGAGGGCGCACTGGTACATCACCTCCGCGACATCGGGATCAAAGGGTTGAAGGCCTTTAAGGATAGAAGAGAGCGTAAGTCCTTTCCCCTTCGGGGTAACGGTTTCCCTATGCATGGACTCGCTTACTGTGCAGACATGACGACACATAGGACAGAAACGGCAGGAATTGATGGTATCAAGATGTCTCTCAAATTCTTTCATTAATTAGATCGCCTCCGAGATTAAGCTGAGTTATTTGGGAGGGCCAAACCCCAGTTTTCCAGGATTCATAATCCCATTAGGATCGAGAGCGTTTTTGATTTGGACTAACTTCGGCCATGCAGGACCGTATTGTTTCGGCATGAGCCAACCCAGCTTCAAACCTATGCCATGATGTTCATTAAGAACTCCACCGTGGGCGATGAAACATTTGGCCACATCGGCCCAAATATGATTGTGCAGATCTAAGGCCTGCTCCGGGTCTTGAGGGGGCTCGTCAACCATGAACTGGGCATAAACCATGACCCCCCAGGGATACCAATGGGAAAAGTGAGCAAAAAAAGATGCCCGATAATCGGCATATTGCTTTTCAATAATCTCCTTTGTGGCATAATAAAGAGGTTTAATATTCTTGAAAGTCGTCACTGTTTCAATTGTTCCATAAAGTTTTGGCAATGCTTTGGCAAATGGTGGAAAGTAAAAATCATACCGATGATCCCACCACTTTTGTCCAGCTTCACTCCCTAAATGTTGCCCTCCAAGGCCGTTACAAATCTCAAAGATTTTTTTCCATATAACGCCCGTAAACTCTTTGAAACCGTCTACCCCAATAACCATATAAGAACCTGTGACATCGAGGTTCAGAACTTTTTTTACGTATTTCTTTGTATCTACTTCATCATAAAGTCGAATGACGCATGGGTTTAATCGTTGAGCCATGATTCGTCGCCCAGCTTCGATGCCTTTATTCAGATCTTCGAAGAGAAAGCTTTGGAAGTGCCGTTCTTCCGGCAATGGGTCAACCCGCATTTTAATCTCTACAATGACTCCCAGAGTTCCTTCTGATCCTACAAAAAGATCAAGCAATCCTGGGCCCGAAGCATGGTTCGGAACAGGTAAAGTCTCTATGATCTCTCCAGTCGGGCTCACCAACTTGATCCACATGACCATATCTTCCGCTTTGCCGTATTTCGTCGAAAGCGTTCCAGACCCTCGGGCGGCGATATAACCCCCTAGAGTGGCTGCGTATTCTGAGGCAGGATAGTGAGCAAGGGTTAATCCTCGTTCGTTGAGCTCCCACTCAAGCTTTTGACCAATAATGCCTGCCTCGGCAGTAACCGTTAAACTCTCTTCATCTATTTCTATAAGGCGGTTGAGCTGTTTTAGGTCAATAATAATTCCACCGTATAGGGGAATGACACCCCCCTGGGAACCGGACGCTCCTCCCCACGGGACCACCGGAAGGCGGTGAGTATTTGCTACCTTTATAATTTCCGAGATCTCTTGGGCATTTCGAGGAAAAAGAATGAAATCGGCTGTTGGAGGTTCCTGTCCCCGGTCTATCCACATTTGTGAAACCCAGGAATAATCCACCGCATAAGCCAGTTTATCCACCCGACGGCGGGTAATATATTCCGGACCAACAATATCCGCTAATTCAGTATAAATAAGATCATATATAAGTTTGTTAAGTGTGGGCATAACTTTTCCTAATCGTTGGCTTACCCTTTCACTGCTCCTGCGGTAAGTCCCTTGACAAAATATTGGCTGACAAAAACAAATATGACCAATAACGGTACAGTGATCAAAAAGGCTCCTGCCATAATCTCTCCCCAATTTAAATCATGAGCTCCCAACATCGTTGCCAATCCTATAGGAAGAGTCTTCTTTATATCAGAGGAAATAATGATTAAACCGAAGGTATAGTCAGTCCAAGAAAGAAGGAAGGAAAAAATACCAGCAGTTAGTATCCCGGGAAGAGATAAGGGAAGTACCACCAAGAAAAATGCCTTTATTCGGCTGGCACCATCGACCATAGCCGCCTCTTCCAATTCAAACGGCATGGCTTTAAAGAAACCCCACAACAGCCATACACTAAGGGGTAGTGTGATGGTGGTATGAGAAATGATTAATCCCCATAAGGAGTCGATAAAACCGAGTTTTGTGAAAATATAATATAGGGGAACAGCCAGCAAGAGGGAGGGGAACATATAGCTAAAAAGCATGGAATTAAGAATAAATCGTTTACCCCTCAACCGATATCGCGTGATCACATAAGCCATCAATATGGAACAGATTAATGTAATTCCGGTTGTGAAAAAAGCGACCCATAAACTATTTTTAAAATTGATCAAGTATTTTGTCATACTCAAAAGGTTGATATAAGATTTCAAAGAAAACGGACCCGGTATTAGACTTACACTGGAAAACAGTTCTTTATAGGCACGGCACGAAGAGATAAACATCCAGTAGATGGGGAAAAATGAATAGATGGAGATGATGATCACCAAAGCATAAATAATCACTTTTCTCACTGGTCTCTGTTTTTTCTTCATATTGATATTTCTTTAATCTTCAATGGGAAAGACTTTCAAATAAATCAAAACAACCGCAAATAGAAAAAGAAAAGATATCGTGGCAACAGTCGTACCTCCACCCACATCATAAAACTGAAAGGCTTTCTGATATGTCAAAATGGGAAGATGTTCAGTTGCTCGAAGAGGTCCTCCCTTTGTCATGATCCAAATAATATCAAACTTATTGAACATCCAGATTCCTCTTAGCAGTATGATGATGACCAAGATAGGCTTTAGAATAGGCAGGGTGATGTAAAAAAAACTCTGCCAGGCAGACGTACCATCTACCTTCGCTGCATCCGATAGATCCAAGGGGATAGTTTGGAGAGCAGCTAAAAAGGATGTCGTAACAAAAGGTGTCCATGTCCAAACACTCACTAATATCACAGTAAACATTGCCCAATTAGGTGTTTCAAGCCAATTGATCCTGCCCAAACCTATTTTATTGGCGAGAACGGTAATGAATCCTATGTTCCCATCCAGCATCCACTGCCAGGTTACCGCAACAACCACAGTAGGGAGAATATATGGCAATAATGTTAAACCCCTGACAAAGGATTTCCCTTTAAACTGCTCATTTAGAATAAGAGCAAATCCGATCCCAAGAGAGACTTGGAGGACAATACAAGCTAAAGAATAGAAGAGACCATTTTTCAAAGCATTCCAAAACGTTGGTTCGTGTAATATTCGAATATAATTGCTAAATCCCACAAACTTAGCTGGACTGATGTAGGATTCCATATGGAAAAAACTTAACCGGATGGCCATATATAAAGGAATAATGATGAAGAAAAGAGTAACCAGTACTCCGGGTGCCAAGAAAGGGATAATGATGTGTTTATCTTTAAATTTCATCTCTTCAATTTACAAAATGGTTGGGGGATACCTGAGGGATAAATCTCAGGTTCCCCCCTTTGATAGCTCAAGATGATTTTTAGCCTTCTTTCATCACTTTCCTCATGGAGTCGGCGGCAATCTTAACGCATTCCTCTGGCGGAAGCTTTTTGAGTACGAGATTCTGCAGCATCGTTGGCATTATAAACTCCCTTGTTATCTTCCCAGGCCTCGGGTCAATCTCAGGCCCTTGGATATCCACACAGTCGAGAGCAATATCCTTCCGAGTAAGAAAACTTTTCATAACCTGAACAACGTCCCAGTGCTTCTTCACACTTGGGATTGACTTCCAGCGAGGATCGTCATAAATGGACATTCTGGTCGGCTGATAGTGGATCGGGACGGTGGCGTAAAATTCAATGAGTTTTTCTGTCACGAGCCATTCCAGGAGTTTCTTGGCCTCTTCCGCATATTTTGTCTTAACTACGAACCAACCGTCATAACCATGACCTACCGCAAAACGCTTGCCATCACTGCTTGGATACGTAAATAGCCCAAGCTTATCTTCTAACTGGGGAGCATATCTATCAACATGATCCACAACCCTACCGCTATAGGGCGACATCGCCACTTTTTCGCTGAGGAATAGTTTGATATGGTCAGCCCAAACAAGTTGGGTCATCCCAGGGGGCATATATTGATAAAGCTCCTTAAAGAAATTTAGGTATCGGATAACCTTTGGTTTCATCTGAGGGGAATCAAAGATCACATTCCACTTGTTGTCAAAAAGTTTAATCCCTTCTGCCCACATAAAGGGGATAGCCAACCAATCTACCCATTGCCCATTTCCGATTCCTAAACAACAACCATACATATCACCGGCTGTACAGGCTTTAGCATTATGCAAAAATTCTTCCCATGTTTTTGGTTCTTTCAGTCCCTTCTTCTTGAAAACATCTGTCCTGTAAAACCAGTGGGCGAAGTTATAGTCATAGGGATACCACCAATTTTCTCCCTTCATAGGGAACAGAATATTCGGACCAAAATCATCTACTCCTATCCTCTTAATCATATCGGTCAGAGGGACGATCCATCCATTCGACGCCATGATGTTGATGTTTCCGATAAAAAGCTCATTACCGAGATGGTATGGATTACCTGCTTTCATAGATGCTGTTAGTTTTGGAAAAACCTCACCCCCCGGTACAGTGTCCAGCAACACCTTGACACCTGTTTTGCTTTCCCATTCCGCAAAGTTTGATTCCAAGACTTTAATTGTACCTGGGTCCGGTTCTTGACTGATAGCACGAAGGGTGATTTTCTCACTCGTGTGGACAAAAGGGGCAGATACTAACATTGTCGCCCCTGCAGTGCCTGCCATTTTCAGAAATTTTCTTCTTGTCATGCCCTTAGATTTTTTTTCGACACTCCTTTTCTTCATAATTTTTTACCTCCTGTCCGTAATAAGGTTAGTAATTAGTTCTTTATCCCCTCACTCATAACTAAACTTTCGAAGATCACCTCCTTCCCGAAGCTTTTGAACCCCCTGTCATTCACTTGTTAAACATTTTCCTGATTCGCTATCAAATAGGTGTACCCTTGATGTGTCAAAATGAAGAGAAATGGTCTCATCGAATTTGACACGAACCACTCCTATTATCTTAGCTAAAACCAAGGTTCTTTCTACAGTGGCCGTGATAAGAGTTTCTGAGCCCAGAAGCTCAACTACTTCGGCTTTGGTTTGAATTGCGTTGATTTTCTCCGAGGCTACTACAGCTAAACGGATGTCATCTGGTCGTATCCCCAAAACAATGGTTCGGCCCACCCATTCATGAATTTTATCGTTCTTGGACGTCGGGATCTTAAGAGACAAATTATCTCTCTTAAATACCAATTCGGAATTTTCCTTTGTTAAAATTCCTTCAAAAAAGTTCATTGCAGGGCTCCCAATAAACCCAGCCACAAAGAGGTTCCGGGGATTTTCGTATAACTCTATAGGGTTTCCGACCTGTTGAATCAATCCATCCTTCATCACCGCAATCCGGTCGCCCATTGTCATAGCTTCCACTTGATCATGGGTTACGTAAATCATGGTTGCCCCTAACTCTTGATGGAGTTTAACCAACTCGCTGCGCATCTGAGTCCTTAATTTTGCGTCCAGGTTGCTTAAGGGTTCATCGAATAGAAAGGCGTGAGGATCCCTCACTATTGCTCTGCCTACGGCTACACGCTGCATCTGTCCACCGGACAACTGTTTTGGTTTCCTATCAAGAAGTTGCTCAATCCCCAGGATCTTCGCAGCCTTTTTCACCCTCTCCTCAATTTCATCCCTGGGAACCTTTCTGAGTTTTAAGCCAAAGGCCATATTTCTATAAACATTCATATGGGGGTACAAAGCATAGTTTTGAAAAACCATTGCAACATTGCGGTCTTTGGGGTCCAAATCGTTCACCAATCGATCCCCAATGTAGATTTCTCCCTCTTCGATATCTTCGAGGCCCGCAACCAACCTTAATGCCGTAGTCTTTCCACACCCAGATGGTCCAACCAGAACAACAAATTCCCCGTCTTTGATCTCTAAATTAAAATTTTGGACAGCAATGACCTTTCCAAAAGTCTTCTTAAGGTTCTTAACAGTCACTTGTGCCATACTTTGTAACCTCGGGCCTTAAATTTTTTTCACAAGTCAGCACCTTTTAACTGGTTATGAAATAGAAGTTTCTCTTAAACAATCATATCGATACCAAGGTCACGACATTTTTTTGCCAATTCTTGATCTAATCTCTTATCCGTTATGATCCTATCTACGTCAGCAAGAGGCATAACCGAAAATGCCCCGACTCTTGTAAACTTTGAACTATCGACAACTAAATTCACCTTCCGAGTCACCTCCCTCGCTTTTTTTAAGATCTCAGCAACAAACGGAAAAGAAGTCATCACCCCCTTCTCTATGGAAACTGCTCCGCAAGAGATGAAAACTTGTTCTAAGTTGAGTTTCGATATGAAATCTAATGCATAAGGTCCTGTTAAAGCGCTCCACTGGTGTTCTAAAGCCCCTCCTGTTGAAATGGCATGAATTGTAAAGTTACCTTCTAATTCATCAAGAATTTTTATGGAATTGGTGACAACAACTAAATGTTGATATTTTTGAATGGCGAGTTCCTTAGCAAGATAAATACAAGTCGATGAGTGATCTAAAAATATGGAGGTTTCGTCACCGATGAATTGTACCGCCTTTTTGGCAATTTCCTGTTTTTCCTCTACCTCTCTCCTTAACCGGACATTAATCCTATGCTCAACCTTATTATTGTTTTCAACGCTCTCTTCAACCCAAACAGCGCCTCCATGGACTTTTGAGACAAACCGTGTATCCTTTAAATTTATAAGATCCCGATAGATGGTTGTATCAGATACATTTAGTAATTTGCTTAATTCATTCACTGAACACGTCTTCTTCTTTTGAAGCTGTTCGATGATCTTCTGTCTTCTTTGGTAAGGAATCATTAAGAAATGACATTATTTGAGAAATCATGAAAAGTCAAGAAATTTTTTGCAATGTTTTGCAAGGTTATAACTATCTAATATTATAAGTAGATTAAACATTTATTGACTTTATCCACTCGTTCCGATAATATTGTCTAAATCTTTAACCAGAATCCTCCAAAGATTTACCAAATAATAAAACCTTTAGCCTTTAGAGAATGAGTAGAATCAAAGATGGGAAAGAAGAAATACATGGTTGGAATAGATATTGGTTCTGGTGGTTGCAAGGTTACCATTATTGACAAAGAAGGGAATGTATGTGGTAGCGGATATCGAGAATATCCCACGTATTATCCCCACCCCGGATGGTCTGAGCAGGACCCTCAAGAATGGTATCAGGCGTTGAAACTTACATTAAAAGACGCATTAGGAAATGGAGGGATTTCCGCTCAGCAGATTGCCTCGATAGCTATTGGAGCGGCGACTCATACCATGGTTTTATTAGACGAGAAGAATGAGGTGCTTCGCCCAGCCATTCTATGGACAGATAAACGAACCATTTCTCAAGTTGAAGCACTCAGAAGTAACTATGGACGAGAGATCTTTGAAGAAACACTTCATACAGCTAATGTCAATTGGACCTTGCCCTATTTGGTGTGGGTAAGAGAGAAGGAGCCCGAAGTTTGGAAGAGAACAAAGAGACTATTAATGCCTAAGGATTACATCCGTTTTAAACTCACTGGGGTTTCGGCCACAGATTGGATGGATGCCCACGGAACGCTAATGTTTAACGTTCTGAAAAGGGAATGGTCTGAGAAGATTTGTAATTTGGTAGGGATCCCGATGGAAATTCTTCCCCCTGTGCATCCACCTGAAAAAATTGCAGAAAGGCTCTCCCGAGTTGCAGGTGAAGAATTGGGGCTTCCAGAGGGGATTCTTGTGGTGATAGGCACAACAGATCAGGCTTCGGAAGCCTTTGGATCCGGAGCCATTGAACCTGGTCAGGGGATCATCAAGATTGCTACTGCAGGAAATGTGGCTGTAGTTACGAAAGATCCCCATCCGAGTCCACTTAAGGTTTATGCTTATTTTCATATCAAGCCCGCTTATTGGTATACTTTAGCCGGAACCATATCCTGTGCTGTTTGCTATCGATGGTTAAGAGATGCTCTGTGTGAGGAAGAAATCGAGTCTTCAGGAAAATTGGGATTGAATCCTTACGAACTGATGGACCATTTAGCTGAGAAAGCTCCCGTGGGGTGTGAAGGACTGATATTCCATCCCTACCTTCAAGGTGCCATATGGAATCCATATTTGAAAGCTGATTTTATCGGTATTACGCCAAGGCATAGAAAAGAGCATTTTGTAAGAGCAGTCTTAGAAGGCGTGGCTTTCTCGCTTTACAATTGCGTCAAGGAACTGGAAACATTGGGCGTTGAAATTAAAGACTTCCGAATCATCGGTGGCGGCGCAAGAAGCCCTTTATGGAGGCAGATTGTCTGTGATACGGTAGGAATGAAACTACTTCGCCCTAAAATTGATGATTCTTCTTTTGGAACTGCTCTCGTGGGAGGCATTGGGGTAGGATTATTTAAAACCGTGGAAGAAGCGGTCAACCAATGTGTTCAATACGTCGATGTCCTTCAACCCAATCTCAAAAACCACGAAACTTATGCGAAGCTTTTTGAAGTCTATCGAAGGGTATCTGAGGATTTGGATGGAGCTTCGAAGCTTCTTCACCACGTGCTTCAGGAGATACCCCAGACCTACTGAGAGGTTACGTTTAAACAACATCTAATAGAAGTCTGAAAGTCTCGCATCACCCTTTGAAGGCTTTGTCCTTTAATCAAACGTCATCATCAACGGGAGGTGGAGAGTGAAAATATTTGGTTCTCCAAACCGATATATCCAAGGAAACGGAATCCTGGATCGTCTGGAGGAAATTCTCTCTCCTCTCGGTGATAGATTTTTTGTTTTCGGTGACGAGATTGTCCTATCAATTGTTGGAGCTAGAATAGCCACTGTTTTAAAAAGCTCTGGTAAGATATTCACGATGGAGAAATTCCAAGGTGAATGTTGTTATTCAGAGATTTTTCGGCTGAAAACGGAAGCTGAAAAGAGCAAGGCTGAAGTTATCATAGGAATCGGTGGAGGAAAAGCATGCGATACAACAAAAGCCCTCAGCATTCAGTTAAAGCTTCCCATCGTGATTATTCCTACCATCGCAGCAACGGATGCACCCACTAGCCACTTAGTAGCTCTCTATGATGAAAACCACGTGATAAAAGAGGTCCTGCGAATGGAACCGCGCACCTCCCTTGTGCTCGTGGATACCGGGGTTATTGCACGAGCGCCTGCTCGATTTCTTGTTGCAGGAATGGGAGACGCCCTTTCAACAAAGTTCGAAGCAGAGGCATGCTGGAAGTCGGGAGCGACAAATTTATTTAGAGCAAAACCCTTCCAAGCTGCTTTACACCTGGCGAGTTTAGCCTATGAGATCATCATCGAATATGGGGAAGAGGCTAAGAGATCTGTTGAAGATAAAGAAGTCACCCCAGCTTTAGAAAATGTTGTCGAGGCCAATATCCTCCTTAGCGGGCTTGGATTTGAAAGCGGCGGTTTAGCCGCAGCCCATGCTGTTCATGCTGGTTTCACTCTGATCCCAGAAATGAATCGATCTTTACATGGAGAAAAGGTGGCTTTCGGTATCCTCGTTCAATTGATTTTAGAAAACAGGGAGCTTGATTTTATAAAGGACTTGATCCAATTTTACAAACTCATTGGATTACCAACTAGCTTAAAGGCACTTGGTCTAAAAGAATTTCGATTAGAACAGATAGAACGGGCCGCGAATAGGATATGTCAGGAAGGTTCGTACATCTACAATATGCCCTTCAAGGTAGATCAACAAGCCATAATTGAGGCGATTTTAAAGGCTGACTCTCTTGCGAAAAATGAAAAGGTTTGAATTATGGACTCCAACGGAATCGAAAGTCTATGTGTTCAGCATTTAAACGGGATCACAGAAATGTAAAGATAATGGTTAGGTTCCTCCATTGGTAAGGGAGTAAACACTACTTTTTGGGGAAGGAGGAACCGATAAAAACCTGTATTCGTTATTAGATGGATGCCGATTGATTCCAATGGAAAAGTTCACTAATGAGTTAATACAAGAAGACGGTGATAATATAAGAACAGATTAGATTGTGGTTATGTGTCAATCTTTGCATGGCGCATAACGTCCAAAATGCAACGTTATCCGTTATATTGTCTATATTGTCCCGCATTGATTTCGACCCATTTGACCAATTGTTGGTCGTGATGTACTACCAGAAGGTCTATCAAGGTTTCCTTGCTACGGGTCCTGAAGTTAGCTATAATTCCTCCGATTCCCGGTTGAATTGGAGTACTTCGACGTGCGATGGAAGGTCATTTTGATTTATCATTGTCCTGATCATAAGATTATCTTGCAACGAGACAGAAATAGTGTCGGGAGAACCCAATGAAAAAAATAGGCTTATGGTTTTTATTTAATCTGTTATTCTTGGTTGGAGTGGCCCAGGGGCAACCTGTGCGGATCGCTTATCTCCAAAGCGATATCCATCAACTCCCCTGCTGGGTGGCTTTAGAAAAAGGGTTCTTTGAGAAAGAGGGAGTGAAGGTGGAAGTGGCCGGCATCTTCAAGGCAGGACCAGAGTTAATGAGCGCCTTTACGGCCGGAGCCCTGGACATGGGGTATGTGGGAGTTGCACCCGCTACCACAGCCGTGGCAAACAAAACAGCCAGGGTGGTTATCTTGGCCCAGGTCAACACTGAAGGTTCAGCGATCGTTGTCAAAAGAGATGGGAAAGTGCAGACCATCCCAGAATTGGTAGGTAAGAGCGTGGTTGTTCCAGGTCACGCTACGGTGCAGGATTCCCTTCTCCGTAGAGCCTTGTTGAAATTCAAAATACAGCCAGATCAGGTGAAGATTATGGTCTTGAAGCCACCTGAGATGATCGGGGCCCTGAGAACCGATCAGATCGATGCTTTTATTGCCTGGGAACCCTATCCAGCTAAAGCTGTCACCATGGGTGTAGGAAGGATACTGGCTTCCTCCC
>Ga0315281_10003744_pt1 | contig 22230 bp, 17 predicted proteins | sample YL17G07_0_MG_FD_204540 | JGI IMG/M metagenome (GOLD analysis project Ga0315281, IMG submission 204540) | Sediment microbial communities from Yellowstone Lake, YNP, Wyoming, USA - YL17G07_0 | ecosystem: Environmental > Aquatic > Freshwater > Lake > Sediment | place: USA: Wyoming | collected... | reverse complement strand
GCCGAAAAAATGCGCAGATTGAACCGCAATATCCGCCAAGTCTTTGACTACCTGCGAATGACGAAAAACTCTACACGGCGGGCAGCAGGTTAAATCGGGAGAACAAATTCACCGTGACCCTGATGGGAAGTCCCGCAGCGAAAAGCCTGCAAGCAACCACTTTAAGGGCGCCCGACAACCGCCTTGGTTGCGTAGAAGCCAGGTTCCAGTGACGATTCGCCTGCGTAGATCCCTATGCAGGCCGTCACTTATCCATAGTCAGGAATTTTTACCGGCTTGAAAGCCGATGTCGGGAAGGGTATGTGGGGTGGCTGATGGGACTCGAACCCACGACAACTGGAATCACAATCCAGGACTCTACCAACTGAGCTACAGCCACCACCGAGATTCTTCGGGTGTATCGGACGTATCCAAGTACAGAAAAACGCTTAACACCCCGCGAAGATGAGTTGTTTATTTTACCGGTATTCGCAGGTACCTGCACGCGCGATACGCGCAGAAATGCCTTGCTGCAATTTCAACGTTTGGCGTTGATGGCGCGCCCGGCAGGACTCGAACCTGCTACCCCCGGCTTAGAAGGCCGGTGCTCTATCCAAATGAGCTACGGGCACGAATTCTGGGGTGAGGAAGCTTTGGCTATTTTTGGTCGGGGTGATAGGATTCGAACCTACGACATCTTGCTCCCAAAGCAAGCGCGCTACCGGACTGCGCTACACCCCGGCACTGTGTAACCAAGCCGCGCATTCTACGCGCCGCATCTCATGCGGTCAATTTTCGTGCAACGGGCTAACATAGGGCGACCCTTATGAAATATCGGGGCCGGTTGCCGCAAGCGTGAGGCAAATGCGGTTACGCTCGCCCGTGCGCGAATAGCGCGCATAGTTCGCCATGGATTTGATCAGGCCGACGCCCCAGCCGCCGACCTGATCCTCGCCGGAACGGGGTGGCGCGGAAAACGGGTTATACATGGGCGCTGCGTCCTCGTAGTTGAGTTCGATTTCATCGGCTCGGCTGTTCAGTGAAAGCCAGATCGGCTGTTCGCGGTCGCCCCCATAGCCGTGGCGTACGGTATTGGTGAACAATTCTTCGACAACCAGCGTCAATCTCAGGCACGTGCGATGACTCGCTCCGGCTTCGCGGCAAAAAGACTCCAGAAATGCCATCACCTCGTTGAAGCGATGCATGTCGGCGGCAAACTGGCGCGAATCGGAGAGTTTTTTCAACCCCGACTCCTGACCGGCGGCATTTCTATCCAGACTGGCGGCGCACCTAAACAGCCGCACCCTCGTGTATCATTCGCCTTGAGGCTGTTGCCTCGATTCCGGGAGATATCCATGTCAGCTTCCAAAGTAAGTTTCCCTCTGTGGGGAAAGGTTTTATTCGTCTTCATTTCCACTCTTGCCATTAGCGCCTGGTCCAATGAAGTCGGGCAGATCAAGACCCTGAAAGGCAAGGCGCACATCGAACGCGGCAGCGACAAGCTTGACGCCCAGATCGGCGCGAAGATTTTTCAGAGCGATACCATCGTGACCGGCGCCGATGGCGCTGTCGGCATTGCCTTCGTCGATAACTCCTCGATTTCCACCGGGCCTAACAGCGTGCTGGCGATCGATCGTTTTACGTTCGACACGACAACGCATGTGGGCGCGTTCGACGCGTCCCTCAAGAAGGGTACGCTCGCCGCCATCTCCGGCAAGATCGCCAAGCAGACGCCTGAGGCGATGAAGATACACACGCCAACCGCCGTTCTCGGCGTGCGTGGAACTGAATTCGTGGTCAGGGCGGATGACTCGGCGAACTGATGCCCGATGCCTTGCCGCACTGCTCGCGGCCTTGGCCGCACTGCTATCTGGGTGCGCCGATCCGCCCAAGGCGCCTGTTCGCGTGCACCGTGAAATGGTCGTCGTCCTGCCCGAAGAAGGCGGCAAGGTGGGCACGGTGGTCATGTACGCGGGCAAGGACAGCATCGTCCTCGATCGCGCGTATGCGAGTGCGCGCCTTAGCGGGGTGGAAGGCTGGCAAGCCGTCACTTCCGACGAGGGCGAAGTGCAGCAGATGTTCAGTGCAGTCAAGGAGGCGCTCCCTCCCAAGCCGATTTCGTTTATGCTGAATTTCATCGAAGGCAAGGATGATTTCACGCCCGATTCGAAGCAGGTGGTTGAAAAGTTGTTCAGGGAGATCGCGGGTCGCCCCGCACCCGAAATCACTGTCATTGGCCACACCGACAGCATCGGCAGCGAGTCGTACAACGATATGCTATCGCTGCAACGCGCGCAGAAGGTGCGCACCATGCTCATCGACCTGGGCATCGCGCCCGACAGCATCGACGCCACGGGGCGCGGCAAGCGCGAGCTTCTTATCCAGACCAGGCAATCGGAACTGGCCAACCGTCGTGTCGAAGTGAGTGTGCGCTGATTCATCAGTGCAAAGGCCCGTTCCAGCGCAGCGCAAAAATCGTTACATCGTCAGCCGGTTCGGCGCCCGCGGCAAATAATCTCACTGCCTCCTTTACCGAATTACCGATCCCCTCGGGCGATACGTCATCGCGCGGGTTCACCGCCAGCAACTGTGCGAGCCGCGCGTTGCCGAACAATTCATGCTTCAGGTTCATGCATTCGGTGACACCATCCGTCACCACACACAAAATTTCCCCAATGACCATGGCGTACTCTTCCGCAGCGTATTCGAACCCCTCAAGGGCGCACAATGGCGGGCCGCCCCCATGCTCGAGCCGGGTATTGGCGACGCCAGGGCGCAAAGCATAGGGTGCATCGTGCCCCGCATTGCAGTAGTTCAACTGCCCGGTTTGCAGATTGAGCACCCCCGCAAACAGCGTGACGAAAAAAGATTCGGGATTTTCGCGCCCGATCTGATCGTTCACTTCGCGCATGGTGGCGGCGATATCGCCGGGATAGCGCCCCGAGATGCATTTGCATATCGCCTTGCTGACCGCCATGAAAATGCTGGCCGGCAGACCTTTGCCAGACACGTCGCCCACCAGAAAAAACAACCGGTCGCCATCGAGCATGAAAAAATCATACAGATCGCCACCTACAATGGTCGCCGCCTCCATATGGGCGAAAATATCGACGCGTGTATCGTGCCTCAATGCCGACGCGCTGGGCAGAATCCCCAGTTGTATGCGGCGCGCCGCCTCGAGTTCGCCCGCGAGCCGCGCAGCGGCTTCGCGCTCCTTGAGCAGGCGCGCACGCAACATGCGGCGCTGCGCATCGGCTTCAGACAATGTCGCTGCAAGCATGGTGGTGAACACCAGCGCAAGTCCCAGAGCCGGCAGCGCCGCATCGAACAGCAGTCTGGCTCCCGCATAGGCAGCAAACCCCGCAAAACCCAGGACCAGGATTCCGGCAACCGCGAACGCTACCGACCAGCGCGGCCGCAGCACCGGCACGAAGAAAATAATCAACAACCCCGGCAGGATCAGTGCTGCCGCCTCGGCGCTGGACGCCCAGCGTGGCCGCGCCAGCATTTTGCCGTCAAAAATATTTTCCAGCACCTGCGCATGAATTTCGATTCCCGGCATGCGCTCGCCCAGGGGGGTGGCAGGATAGTCAACCATACCGATGCCGGTCACGCCGACCAGCACCAGTTTCCCCGCGAACTGCGCGACATCCGTACTGCCCGACACGACATCGCTTGCCGAAATAAACCGCGATCCATCGCGAGGCGAGAAATGCACCCACAGGCGTCCGTCGTTCTGCACCGGTACGACGACATCGCCCACGCCGACAGACTTCACGCCACGCGAATCGCTGGTCACCGTGACCGCCGGCTCGTTTGCTGCTACTCGCAAGAGTTCGATTCCAAGTGAAGGAACCAGAGACTCCCCCACCGCGGCCAGCATGGGCATGCGGCGCATCACACCACGCTCGAATTCCGAGCTGAGAATGGCATGGCCGCGAGCGACGGCGTCAAGTTCCGGAATGCTGCGCAAGGCCGCGCTGTAATGCGGCACGAAAGACAGCGCATCGCCGCCGCGCTGGCGTACCGGCGTGTACGCGCCTGTATGTGTCTTGGCTTCCACACCGGCCATGGTCAGCACTACCGGCGCTGCGCCTATGGCCCTGGCGAAAATCGCATCGTTGCCCGGAAGCTGCTTCAGCCGTTGTGCAAGACCCGCATCCTGGATAGGAAGATGTTCCGCGATCTGCGCGGCCGACATACGATCAGGCTCGGGAAACAGCAGGTCGATTCCAATCGCTGCCGGTTTTCCTGACTGGATGCGATCGACGAGTGTTGCAAGCAGCGTGCGCGGCCACGGCCACTGACCCAATATGGCCAGACTTTTTTCATCGATCTCGACCACAATCACCGGACCCGACTCGCGCTCGCGCGGCAACACGAACTGGTAGAAATCGAACCATGCGGTGCGCAGTGTCTGTACCGGCTGCGGCCCCGTTATCTGGCCTGCCACCCACATCAGCAGCAGCAAAACCGCGGCTACCCTGCCGCCATGACGCGTGAGCCGCCATGCGCCTGTACTGCCCTCGTCGAGCAGTTGCGTCACATCATCGGGTATCGCGTTTGACATTGGCCGGGCTAGAAATCAATCACCAGGCCATCGTACGCGGCGCTGACTTTGAGCGGCTCGCCAAGGCGCGTGATTTCCTCGAGCCGTTGGGTTTCACGCCAGATGCGGGTGATGCGCTCGTCGTCGAATGCGGGCTCATGGTGAAACAGGCAAAGGTGTTTTGCATTGGCGCGCTGACAGAGCTCGACGGCGACGACGTTGCTCGAATGGCCCCAGTCTTCCTTCACCGAAACGGAATCGGCAAAGGAATACATGGCATCGAATATGACCAGATCGGCGTCGCGCAGGAAATCGACGAATTCATCGGATGCCCTCGGATCGTCGAGCTTGTGTTCGGCATCGGTCGAGTACACCAGCACCTTGCCATCGCGCTCGAATCGAAAGCCGTAGGAATCGCCCGAGTGAAACTGGCGCAGCGGGGTGACCCTGAATCCGGCAGCATTGCTGGTGGAGTGCGGATCGAGCGCGACAAACTCGATGTTGGCGCCCAATTTGTCGAAACTCACCGGAAAGCAGGGTTCGTCCTGCTGACGGCGCAATGCCGATTCGATCACGTCGTGGCAGCCGTAAATCACTACCCGGTTACCCGGCAGGTAAGCCGGCAGAAAAAATGGAAATCCCATGATGTGGTCCCAGTGCACGTGGGACATGAACACATGGTAGGTCTGCGGGCTTTTCGTCCCGTGGCGCGCCAGCGCCGCAATGCCGAATTCGCGCACGCCGCTGCCGAGATCGCACAACACATATTCGCCGCTGCCCGCCTGAATTTCTACGCAGGGCGTATTGCCGCCAAAAGTGTGCGAGACCGAAAAATCGAGATCGTTGTCGATGAACACGCGCGCCTTCTCCTCGGTATCGAGGTTTCTGCCCGCTGCAGCAGTCAGCGCACGCACCAGTTTGGTTTTAAGCGCAGCGGCATTGAGCGCAAAAGGCAACGATCCGCGCGATCCCCAGAAAATCACACGCATTCCGCTTCCCCTGTCTGAAAACTCCCGTTATTTGCCGCCAGCGGCGGCCAGTGCGGCGGAAGACTTGCCGGCCAGAGCATCGCACACCTCCGGAAAGCACTCGATCACCAGATTAAACCGGCTAATGGTGAAGATTTCCCTGACCACGTCTTGCAACGCAGCCAGCACGACAGATCCGCCCTGCGCCTTGACCTGGCGCGCCGCGAGCATCAGCACACGCAAACCGACGCTGCTGATATATTCTACGCGCGAAAAATCCAGCACCAGCCGCGGGCCGTGCGCCGTGCAGCGATCCAGATGGGGTTTGAGCGCCGTCTTGAATTCTTCCGCATTGGCATGGTCGATGCGCGGCATATCAGGCGTCAGCACCGTGGCATCGGCATAGGAAACGCTGGCGAGATTCATTCTAGTGTAGTGCTTCATTCTGTTTGGAACTAATGTGCGCGGTCGCGAGATTGCCGTTTTCAGTGACTCCTTCCCCCATGAAAATGGGGGAAGGAGCCAATCGGAGATAAGTAAATAAGTCGCATTAAATACGAAGCACTACACTGGTAACGAAAAAGGCAACCTAAGTTGCCTTTCTCCCGGAGTAGTTGCGATCGGTCACGCCTGCGGAACGTCCGCCTGCGTGGGCGCGGCCTCAGGCTTGGGTTCTTCTTTCCTCTCGACCTTGGGCGGCGCATCGAGCAATGCCTTCATCGAAAGGCGCACGCGTCCCTTGTCGTCGGCTTCGAGTACCTTGACCTTGACGACTTGCCCCTCCTTGAGGTGATCGCTCACCGCGTTCACGCGCTCGTGCGCGATCTGCGAAATGTGCAGCAGGCCGTCCTTGCCGGGAAGCAGGCTCACGATGGCGCCGAAATCGAGCAGACGCAGCACCGGTCCTTCGTAGATCTTGCCGACTTCGACTTCGGCCACGATATCCTGAATGCGTTTCTTGGCCGCTTCTCCCGCTTCGTTCGACACGCACGCGATACTGATATTGCCTTCGTCGTCGATATCGATCTGGGTGCCGGTTTCCCTGGTCAGCGCCTGGATCACGCTACCGCCCTTGCCGATGACTTCGCGAATCTTGTCGGGGTTAATCTTCATCTTGATGATCTGCGGCGCAAACTCGGAAAGCTCGGAACGCGCCGACGGTACCGCCTGCTTCATCAGCCCGAGGATGTGCATGCGCCCTTCTTTGGCCTGACTGAGCGCAACCTGCATGATCTCCTTGGTGATGCCGTTGATCTTGATATCCATCTGCAGCGCGGTCACACCCTTGTCGGTACCCGCCACCTTGAAGTCCATGTCGCCGAGGTGGTCTTCGTCGCCGAGAATGTCGGTAAGCACTGCAAAGCGATTGCCGTCCTTGATGAGTCCCATGGCAATACCGGCCACGTGCGCCTTGAGCGGCACCCCGGCGTCCATGAGCGCGAGACAACCGCCGCACACCGAGGCCATCGACGATGAACCGTTGGATTCGGTGATTTCCGAGACCACGCGCATGGCATAACCGAAATCCTGCTCGCTCGGCAGCACGGCAATCAGCGCGCGCTTGGCGAGCCTGCCATGGCCGATTTCGCGGCGCTTGGGCGTACCGACGCGTCCCGTCTCGCCGGTCGAATAAGGCGGAAAGTTGTAGTGCAGCATGAAGCGGTCGCTGTACTCGCCTTGCAACGCATCGATGGTTTGCGATTCCTTTAACGTACCCAGTGTGGCAACGGCAATGGATTGCGTCTCGCCTCGCGTGAACAGGGCCGAACCATGGGTACGCGGCAATACGGAGGTGCGGATGGAGATCGGACGCACCGTGCGCGTATCGCGGCCATCGATGCGCGGTTCGCCGTTGAGAATCTGGCTGCGCACTATCCTGGCTTCGACGTTGAATAACAGCGAGGAAACTGTGTTCTTGTCGGACGCGCCTTCCGCGCCGGTGCAAAGCGCTGCGATCACACGCGACTTGATGGATTCGAGTTTTTCCGAACGCAGCCCCTTGGATTTGATTCGATAGGCTTCGTTGAAATCGTTCTCGGCCATGGAGCGGATTGTTTCGGCCAGCTCGGTCGGCGGAGCGGGCGGCTGCCAATCCCACGGTTCCTTACCCGCGGCATCGGCAAGCGCGAGGATGGCGTTGATCGCGGCTTGCTGTTGTTCGTGACCGAAAACGACGGCGCCAAGCATCACTTCCTCGGTCAATTCGTTCGCTTCCGATTCGACCATCAGCACCGCGGCATCGGTTCCCGCGACGACGAGGTTGAGTTGCGAAGTGACAAGTTCAGTCTTGGTGGGATTGAGAATATATTGACCATCGAGATAACCGACGCGCGCCGCACCGACCGGGCCGTCGAAGGGAATGCCCGCAAGCGTGACGGCTGCCGATGCGCCGATCATGGCAGGGATATCCGGATCGATCTCGGGGTCGCACGACAGCACGGTGGCGATGATCTGGACCTCGTTGTAGAAGCCTTCCGGGAACAGCGGGCGCAGAGGGCGGTCGATGAGGCGGCTGGTCAATGTTTCCTTCTCCGAAGGACGCCCTTCACGCTTGAAAAACCCGCCCGGGATTTTTCCGGCAGCGAAAGTTTTTTCCTGGTAATCCACGGTCAGGGGGAAAAAGTCCTGGCCTTCCTTGATATCTCTGCGTGCGACGCAGGTGACGAGAACCACGGTGTCGTCCATGCTGACGAGTACCGCGCCATCAGCCTGGCGCGCGATTTCACCGGTTTCCAGAGTGACAGTGTGACGGCCATACTGGAATGATTTCTTGATTGGCTTCATTTGGGAATTCCCTGTTTTCAGTTTCGTTGACAATCCGGGCGCCGGCTACGCGATTCGCCCGTCAAAAACAAAAACCCCGCTGACGTCCTGTCGGGGAGAGGTCAGCGGGGTCTGATACGTCGCAGCTTACTTGCGCAGACCGAGGCGGTCGATCAGCGTGCGATAGCTGTCGGTATTCTTGCGCTTGAGATAGTCAAGCAACCCACGGCGACGGCTCACCATCATGAGCAGGCCGCGGCGCGAATGATGGTCCTTGACGTGGGCCTTGAAATGGCCGGTGAGCATATTGATACGCGCCGTCAGCAGCGCGACCTGCACTTCAGGCGAACCGGTGTCTCCGGTTGCGCGCTGGTACTGCTGCATCACCTGCGCCTTATCGAGAGCGGTGGATGAGGCCATGTTTGTTTCTCCAATAATAATTCTGTTGCAGAATGTCGTGCTCGGGCAAACAAGAATTATAGCGCAATTTTTGAACAAAATTCAAGCAAATTCGCGGGGTTGCGCTATCCCATCCTTGCCGGCATGCGACATCAGGCGCAACGGTACCAGGCGCTTTCCCTCTCCCGGGCGCCTGCCGCACTCCAGCCGGCAAACACCGAGAAAAACACTATCCTGCCGGTAAACGCGATATTCGCCCTGGTCCATGTCCTCGCCAGGCCAGATTACCTGGCGCCCGTGAACGATATCGCCTGCCAAGGACAGGCTCAGGGTCACAACAGGCAAGTCGGCCGCCAGCCTTTCCGCCGGCAATAACAGCGCCTCCCGCCCCGCCAGGTCGAGCGCCTCCAGCTCGTCGAGCGTCACCGCCGCGTCGACGGCAAAACCTCCCGCCGCCGTGCGCCTGAGCGCGTCCAGATGCGCGCCGCAAGCCAAGGCTCCGCCGATGTCTTCGGCCAGCACGCGGATGTAGGTTCCCTTGCTGCACAGCACGTCGATAACAAGGCGATCCACCCCATCCCACTCGTGCAGCGCCAATTCGTAAATGGTAATGTCGCGCGGCGTGCGCTCGACCTCGATACCGCGGCGCGCCAGTTTGTAAAGAGGTACGCCATCGCGCTTCAACGCCGAGTACATGGGCGGAATCTGGCATTGGGCGCCGCAAAACCGGGCGAGTACCGCGTTAATCTGCGTTTCAGTCGTGCATACGCGCGTTTGCGCGACCACGGCGCCCTCCGGGTCGCCGGTCGTGGTCGTGACACCGAGCTTGAGCCGGGCTCGATAACCCTTTCTGGCATCGAGAAGAAAACGCGAGAACTTGGTCGCTTCGCCCAAAGCGATCGGCAGAAGCCCCGTGGCAAACGGGTCGAGCGTACCGGTATGACCCGCCTTGGCGGCCTCGAAAAGGCGCTTGACGCGCCCCAGCGCGGCGTTCGACGAAATACCGGCAGGCTTGTCGAGCAGCAGCACCCCGGTGATTTCGCGTTTCAAGAGCTTGCTGCCGGGGCGGCGCGGAGAGGGTTAACGCGGGTGCTTGGCGTCATCCGCGACCGCGTCATCAATGAGCTTCGACAAACGCACACCGCGATCGATCGACTCATCGTATTCGAAGGAGAGGCTGGGCACCACACGCAGAGTGAGCCGGTGCGACAACTGCGAACGCAGAAAACCCGACGCGCTGTTGAGGCCATGTGTGCACGACTCGATCTGCGCCTCGTTGCCGATCATGGTGAAAAACACCTTGGCGTGCGCGTTATCGGGAGACACTTCGACACCGGTGAAGGTGACCATGCGCACGCGCGGGTCGCGAAGTTCGAGGCGTACCAGCTCCGACAGTTCGCGCTGGATCTGGTCGGCGATGCGGCGGTTGCGAGGAGAATCCTTGTTCATGCGGTAAGTCTTCCTGTCACCGGAATCGCGGAGGTCTAGTCACATCCGCGAATCCCGGGGGCTAAGCGGGTCGTCAATCAGGCCAGAGTGCGCGCGACCTCTACCACTTCGAAGGCTTCGACCTGGTCGCCGACCTCGATGTCGTTGAAGTTCTTCACCGACAGGCCGCACTCGAAACCGGCCTTCACTTCCTTGACGTCGTCCTTGAAGCGCTTGAGCGAATCGAGCTCGCCGGTGTGAAGAACCACGCCGCCGCGGATGACGCGCACCGAGGCGCTGCGCTTAACCAGGCCTTCGAGCACAAAGCATCCCGCGACTGTTCCGACCTTGGAAATCTTGAACACATTGCGTACTTCGACCAGACCCAGCACGCTTTCCTTTTTCTCTGGTGTAAGCATTCCCGAAAGCGCCGCTTTGACATCGTCGACCGCTTCGTAAATGATGTTGTAGTAGCGCACCTGCACACCCGAGGTCTCGATAAGCTTGCGAGCGGCCGTGTCGGCGCGCGTGTTGAAACCGATGATCACCGCCTTGGAGGCAAGCGCGAGATTGACGTCGGACTCGGTGATGCCGCCCACTCCGGCATGCACCACGTTCACCTTGACCTCGCCGGTAGAAAGCTTGCCCAGCGCGTGCGTCAAGCCTTCGTAGGAGCCCTGCACATCGGCCTTGATGATGAGCGCCAGCGACTTGACTTCGCCCTCGCCCATGTTCTCGAATACGTTTTCGAGCTTGGCTGCCTGCTGCCTGGCGAGCTTGACGTCGCGGAACTTGCCCTGGCGGAACAGCGCGATTTCACGCGCCTTGCGCTCGTCGTTGAGCACCATTACTTCCTCGCCCGCTCCCGGCACGTCGGCAAGTCCCTGCACCTCGACCGGGATCGAGGGGCCGGCTGTGTCGATTGCTTTGCCGCTTTCGTCGAGCATGGCGCGCACGCGCCCGAATACCGCCCCGGCAAGCATGATGTCGCCCTTCCTGAGCGTTCCCGACTTCACCAGCACCGTGGCAATCGGTCCACGCCCCTTGTCGAGACGCGCATCGATCACCACGCCACGCGCTGGAGCATTTACCACGGCCCTCAGTTCCAGCACCTCGGCTTGTAAAAGTATCGAGTCAAGCAAATTGTCGATGCCCAGGCCGGTTTTGGCTGAAACCTCCACGAACATGGTATCGCCGCCATATTCCTCGGGAATGACTTCATGCTTCACCAGCTCGCGCTTGACACGTTCGGGATTGGCTTCGGGTTTGTCGATCTTGTTGAGCGCGACAATGATCGGCACTTTGGCCGCCTTGGCGTGCGCGATCGCTTCGATGGTCTGCGGCATCACGCCATCGTCCGCGGCAACTACGAGAATGACCAGATCGGTGATCCGCGACCCGCGCGCGCGCAGCGCCGTGAACGCCTCGTGGCCCGGCGTATCGAGGAAAGTCACCACTCCCTTGGGAGTCTCGACATGGTAAGCGCCGATGTGCTGGGTGATCCCGCCCGCCTCGCCTGACGCAACGCGCGCGCGGCGGATGGTATCGAGGAGCGACGTCTTGCCATGATCGACGTGTCCCATCACCGTCACCACGGGTGGGCGCGCCTCCAGCACCTGGTCTGTCGGCGCCTGCGTCAGCGCAAGGAGGGACTCGGGGTCTTCAGCCTTGGCCGCCTTGGCGACGTGCCCCATTTCCTCGACCACGATCATGGCGGTTTCCTGATCGAGCACCTGATTGATGGTCACCATGTTGCCCATTTTCATCATTGTCTTTATGACCTCGGCGGCTTTCACAGCCATTTTTTGCGCAAGCTCGCCCACGGTGATGGTTTCGGGAACCGCCACCTCGTGAACGATAGGTTCGGTGGGCATGGAAAAAGCATGCAGACTGTCGTCTTCCGCATGCCGGGCCGACTTGGCGCGCGGGCTGCGCCAGCCATCGCGCCCGCCGGAGGCGTCGCCACGCGTCTTAATGAGGCGCCTCTTGCTGCTTTCATCGACCCAACCTGTCGCGGGCCGCGCTTTCTTGGTAGCCTTTTTCTCCGCCTTCTCGCCAGCCTTGGCGGCCGGGCGGTGCAGCGTGCCTTCGCTGACCGCGGCCCCCTCTTTGCCTTCCGCAGGTTGCGCGACTTCCACACCCGCGGTTTCGGACGCAGCTTCCGCCAGCGCCCCGGCCGCTTCCTGCAGCGCAGCTTCTCCGCCTGCAGCCTTCTTGGTACGGCGTGCAACCGGCTTCTTTTCCCCGGCTTCCGCAGCAGGCGCTTCCGCTGGAGCCGCTTCATCCTTCTTGGCGCGCGAGACGCGCTTGGTCTTGGTCTTGGCTTCCTCAGCCTGGCGCGAAATCAGTTCCGCCTGGCGGCGCGCTTCCTCTTCGCGTTTGGCGAGCTCTTTCTGCGCGATGGCCGGCGCGGGCGCCACAACGGGCGTTTCGACCTTTTCCGGTTCGACGGCGGCTTCGGTGGCGGCGTCACGCTTCACGAATACGCGCTTCTTGCGCACTTCCACCTGAATGGTGCGCGCCTTGCCGGTAGCGTCGGATTTCTTGATCTCGCTGGTCTGCTTGCGCGTCAGCGTGATTTTCTTCTTTTCTTCCTTGTGGCCATGCACTTCGCGCAGGTACCCCAGAAGCTTCGCCTTGTCATCTTCCGTGACCTTGTCTTCGGCAGCCTTTTTCTTCACTCCGGCGGAGTCGAGCTGCTCCAGCAGGACGCTCACCGTGAGCTTCAGTTCCGTGGCAAATTGTTCAACAGTTGTCTGGGCCATTTATGTCAGTCGTTCCGCATTGCGTATGGTGTGCGTTGATCGTAACTGTTCCGATTGTACCGATTCCTGCCTGCCATCATGCGGGTTGATCGGCAAACCACGGCGCACGCGCCGTCATGATGAGCAGCTTGGCGCGTTCGGCATCCATGCCGGTCATTTCCGTCAGTTCCTCGATATCGAGATCGGCAAGAGCATCCATGGTTGTCACGCCCTTGGATGCGAGCTGCCGCGCGGTCTGGTTGTCCATGCCCTCCATGTTGAGCATATCTTCCGCGGCATTCTCGATTTTCTCTTCCGAGGCGATTTCCTCCGTCAGCAACGCGTTGCGCGCGCGGCGGCGCAGCTCGTTGACCGTCTCTTCGTCGAGCGCCTCGATCTCGAGCATTTCGTTGATCGGCACATAAGCGACTTCCTCGAGATTGGTGAAGCCTTCCTGGACGAGAATGTCGGCAACGTCCTCGTCGACATCCAGACGCTCGATGAACAGTGCGCGCGTCGAGGAAAATTCCTCGCTGTTTTTCTTTTCGGCCTCATCCTTGGTCATGAGGTTGAGCTGCCAGCCGGTAAGCTCGGAGGCAAGGCGCACGTTCTGTCCGCCGCGTCCGATCGATTGCGCGAGCTGGTCTTCATCGACCACCACGTCCATGCTGTGCTTTTCCTCATCGACAATGATCGAACTGACCTCGGCCGGGGCGAGCGCATTGATGACGAACTGCGCCGGGTCTGCCGACCAGGGGATGATGTCAACCCGTTCTCCGGCAAGCTCGGAGGTAACCGCCTGTACGCGCGAGCCGCGCATGCCGACACAGGTTCCGACCGGGTCGATGCGCTGATCGTTGGACTTGACGGCGATTTTGGCGCGCAGGCCGGGATCGCGCGCCGCAGCCTTGATCTCGAGCAGCCCCTCCTCGATCTCGGGAACTTCCAGTTCGAACAGTTTCATGATGAATTCCGGCGCCACACGCGACAAAACAAGCTGCGGGCCACGTGCGCCGGAATCGACCTTCATCAGATAGGCGCGCACGCGGTCGCCGATGCGCAGATTTTCTTTTGGAATCACCTGATCGCGCGGAATCTTGGCTTCGATACGCCCGGATTCGACGATCACGTCGCCGCGTTCCATGCGCTTGATCGTTCCGGTGACCAGTTGCTCGTCGCGCGCGAGGAAGTCGTTGAGAATCTGCTCGCGCTCCGCATCGCGAATCTTCTGCAGGATCACCTGCTTGGCCGCCTGTGCGCCAATGCGGCCGAATGGAACCGCTTCCAGAGGCTCCTCAATGACGTCACCCAGATCGAGTGGCGGGTCTTGCAACTGCGCGTCGGTGAGCGCGATCTGCCGCGAAGGAAACTCGTGCTCCAGATCCTCGACTACTGTCCACTGGCGGAAAGCCAGATAATCTCCGGTCTGGCGGTCGATCTCGACGCGCACATCGACCTCGTCGGCAAAACGTTTCTTGGTGGCCTGGGCAAGCGCCATTTCCAGCGCGATAAATACCATCTCGCGCGCCACATTTTTCTCGCGCGCCAGCGCATCGACCAACAACAGAATATCGCGACTCATCGTTCACATCTCCAAATCATATCTTCCAGGGACGCCTTGAAGAATTGTCCTCCCCGAGAAAACGGGAATGACAACCCTGAATCATAGCCAGATAAGGAATCTCTGAATTAGTGTCTTCCCCGCAACAGCGGGGAACCATTTTCTCTTGTAAAACATGGATTCCCGCTGGAGCCTGCCCTCGAATGTCTAAATCGGGGGCGGGAATGACAGACCAGGGCTAGTTCAGGGCACCTCTAAAAATCCCTTATCTGTCATTCCCGTGAAAACGGGAATGACGAATTATTAGAGGTGCCCTTCAGAGTTCCCTAAATATCCGGCACCAGCCTTGCCCTCTCGATGACGGTCAAACTCAAGGTCATTTCGAGAGCCTCTTTGCCTTCGTCCTCAATGACAAACTGCACCTGATCGCCTGTCACGGCGGCGATCCTGCCGATAAATTTCTTCCGGCCCTGCTCCGCTGCAAACAGCTTCACCTTCACCTTGTGCCCGGTAAAACGCGTAAAATCGGAAAGGCGCTTCAGCGGGCGATCCAAGCCCGGCGAAGAAATTTCCAATCTATCGAATTCCACGCCTTCCACGGCAAAAAGCCGCGTCAGGTGATGACTGACCGACGCGCAATCATCGACCGTAATGCCTCCAGGCTTGTCGATGAAAACCCGCACCTGCCCATATTTGCTGCGCTCGCAATCGACCAGCTCGTAACCCAGCGCAGGCAAGGTCCGCTCCAGCAGTCCATTCAAATCCGTCGCTATAACCATCCCCAAACCCACTTTACAAACAAAAAATGGGCGCTCGGCCCATTTCTTACTTTTTCATTTTAACAGATTTAGCGGGATTATTGAATTCTTAAATTTCGCCGTGTGCTTTATCTCCCTACAGGGACTATCAGCCACTGACACCAGGAGGTGCCGCGAATTTTACCCACAGCTACTATCAGCAGTTGTTACCAGCTTCCTTACTGCACAAGCAGGTGAGTTCCTGACGGTCGCGTAACCGGATCCTGTACCACACCAAAGGGTACTCGACATGTTCACCTGTACGAGATTAACAGGAACCCGATGTTCTCGGACTCAATCATCAACGTGGTGAATAAGAAACCACTTTACGATCCGGGGTTCAGCGCGCCTATCCTTTATGGGTCATTTGTTTTTGCTCATTCTGTTGTGAATTTGCAACAATCGAATACATTCTGTTGTAATCGACCCATCCTAAGCGGTATTCTTCGAAAATCGCACTATTTGTGTGAAGAGTATTGTCATTCGTTTGATTTTTACTCAAAGAAATGCTTAAAAAAAGATTTTGTTTCAATATCCGTAAGTTAGAGACAAGAAGCAATGTTTACAAACTTTCTAATGAGGGCTCAAATGAATATGAAAATGAAGAAAATATCGCTTGCCGTGGTGCAGGCGTTGGGCATTGGAATCGTTGGCGGCTTGGCAGTCACGTCTGTCGAGGCGCAACAGTCCACACAGAAGGTCGAAAAGATTGAAGTAACCGGATCCAACATCAAGCGCATTGAGGGCGAAACCGCGCTGCCCATTACTGTCATCACCAAAGAAGACATTGAAAAAACTGGTGTCACCTCGACCGCGCAGCTTCTCGACAAGATGGGACTCAATTCCGGCGCAACATACAACCTCTCCAATGGTGTCGGTGACTCCGGACAGCCGGGATTTTCTGGCGCATCGTTGCGCGGATTAGGTCCCAATAGCACGCTGATTCTGTTGAACGGCCGCCGCGTCGCCAATTACGCAACAAACGGTGCTGCGGTGGACGTGAACTCCATCCCATTGGGTGCGGTTGAGCGAGTCGAAATCCTCAAGGATGGCGCATCGGCAGTCTACGGGACAGATGCCATCGGCGGTGTGATCAACTTCATCCTGAAGAGCGACTATCAGGGCATTGAAGGTTCGTACTACAAGACGCGCACCCTACGTGGCGGCGGCGAAACCAACAAGTGGAACGTAACAGGAGGCTATGGCAGTCTGTCTACCCAAGGCTTCAATGTGCTGGTGTCCGTTGACAAGGAAAAAGGCGATCCGATCGCAGCGCGCCAACGCGCCTTCGCTTCGACCGGCATCCGCGAAGACCTCGGAATCATCAATGTCAGCAGCCGCACCTATCCCGCCAATTTCCGCTGGAGCGGAAGTCCGGGTCTGGTCAACCAGACGGCAGCCAACAACTGCGCGCCTGCGCTGGGCGCCTATTACCTCGGCGGCAATAGCTGCGTGTACGATTACACGGCAGGACTGGATATCTATCCGAATGTAGATCGCGAAACGCTGGTGGCGCGCGCTGTATACAAGCTGACCTCGAACGCGCAATTGTTTGCCGAGTACTCCGACGTCAAGAACAAAGCGGTTTTTGCCTCTTCGGAAACACCGATCGATGGCGCCTTCACACCGAGTGGTGCACCGATCATCTATCCGGCGGGGGGGCGATATTATCCTGGTCCCATCACGCTGCGGGATGGTACAACCGTAACGCCGGCTGGCGACATTGCCCTCAGGTGGCGCGGACGCGACTCCGGGCTTCGGACTAACGTCCCGCATTCAGAGGCTACTCGGCCGGTATTCGGTATCAAAGGCACTATGAGCGACTGGGATTATGAGGCCGCCATCAGTCGTGCCGAAAGCAAGGTTCGCGAAGAGTATGTGGACGGCTGGCTGTCGGAAACGCGGCTACGTGCGGCGCTGCTGACCGGCAACATCAATCCGTTTACCCTGACCGGGCAGGATGCCGCCGGGCAGGCGCTGCTCAATGGCGCGAAGATTCTGCAGGACGTGCGTATTTCCAAATTCACGACCGAAATAGTGGATGGCAAGGCATCGCGCGAGTTGATGCAGCTTCCGGCGGGGCCGCTCGCAATGGCCGTCGGATTTGAACACCGCAAGGAGAAAATGGACGACAAACCTCTGGAGGTGCTGTTCTCGGGCGACGTACTGGGCGGTGGCGGCAATCTTCCCCCAGTGCAAGCTGATCGCAAGGTGTCGGCCGTATTCGCGGAATTCAACATTCCGATTCAAAAGACACTGGAAGCCACACTGGCCATGCGTTCGGACCGCTACAGCGACTTCGGTAACTCCTTCAACCCGAAAGCGGGGCTGCGCTGGACCCCAACGTCATCGTTGCTGGTGAGGGCGTCCTACAACACCGGATTCCGCGCCCCTTCACTGCCTGAACTGTACTTGCCGAGCTTCACCGGCAACACTGCCGGAAGCCACGACGACCCGTTGCGATGCCCGGGCGGCAATCCCATCGGCTCCTTTGTCGATACCGGCAGCGAATGCGGCATCCAGTTCAACACCCAGTTTGGCGGCAATCCTGCGCTGGTACCGGAAAAATCGAACCAGGCAACGATTGGCATAGTTCTCGAGCCGCAGGCCGGCACATCCTTCGGCGCCGACTTTTTCTGGATCAAGCGCCGCAATTCGCTGGGGTCACTGGGCGACTCGACGGTGTTCGAGAACTATGGCGCCATTGACCCGCTGACGGCGTTGGGACACTTTGTTCGTTTCGGCCGCAGCGCAAATGGCCGTTGTACCAATGATCCCGCTGGCATTACAACGCCGGCAAATGTGCCCTGCGCCATCAACTACGACATTCAGTTGATCGACAATCTGGGTATTTACACGATCACAGGCATCGATGTGAATGGCGCGGTGTCATTCACCAACGGCCTGGGCAAGTTCAAGATCTCGCTCGACGGTACCTACATCAGCCGCTATCAGTACCAGCGTGAAAAAGATGGCTCGTACAACAACAATCTCGGTGGCTTCACATCGGATAACGGTGCGATCACGCGCTGGAGGCATGTGCTGGCAGTGAACTACGTCCACGGCCCATGGTCGGCAACCCTGTCACAAAACTTCGTGGCAGGCTACAACGACGATCCGTCGGCCGATATAAGGCGCGCGGTCGGGAACAACGAAACGTACGACTTCCAGGGTTCCTGGAATGGCGTCAAGAATCTTACGCTTACTTTGGGCGTGAGAAACATCCTGAATCGCGATCCGCCACAGTCGAATCAGAACCAAACCTTCCAGGTTGGCTACGACCCGCGCTATGGCGATCCGTTTGGCCGTGTTTTATATGGAAAGGTCGCCTACTCTTTCAAATAATAACTTTCTATCAATTTCAAAAAGGAGCCTATTGGCTCCTTTTTTGTTGCAAGATTACAACATCTAATGACATTTTGTTGTAATCTCCCTATGCAACGCAGTATTCTTCAAAAATCGTAATCTTTGGTCAAGGAGTATCGTAATTCGTTTGATCTTTGCTCAATAAGAGTTATAGCAATAATATTATTCAATATCCGTAAGTTAGAGATAAAAATCGCAGTATTCACCCACTTTCTAATGAGGTTTCAAATGAATATTAGAATGAAAAAAATCTCGCTTGCCGTCGTACAGGCGTTAAGCGTCGGCGTCGTAGGCGGCCTCTTGGCCACAACTGCACAGGCTCAACAGCCAGTACAAAAAACAGAAAAAATTGAAGTTACCGGCTCCAACATCAAGCGCATCGAAGGCGAAGGCGCGCTTCCTGTCACCGTCATCAAGGCGGAAGAACTTAATTCGGCAGGCATAACTACCGTCGAGCAAGCCCTGCAGCGGATTTCGGCGAACCAGACGTCATTGGGGATCACGCAGTCGATTGGTTCTACTACCGGCGGTCTGGCAACTGCAAATTTGCGTGGATTAGGATCGAACAAAACACTGGTGCTGCTGAATGGCCGGCGCATAGCGAATCAAGCATACAGCGGCGCCTCGGCGGATCTGAATGCGATACCGGTTGCAGCCCTCGACCGGATTGAGGTGCTGCGCGATGGCGCCTCGGCCATTTACGGCTCCGACGCTATCGGCGGCGTGATCAACTTCATTACCAAGCGTGACTTTACAGGCGTCCAGCTTGACGCGGGAGGATCACGCGCGCAAGAAGGCAAAGGTGGTCAAGAGAAACGCGCCACCCTTACCGCCGGCTTCGGTTCACTGGAAGCACAGGGTTTCAATCTCTTGGGAGTGTTCGATTTCCGCAAGCAGGACGCTCTTACTTCACTCGAACGCAGCTTTGCATCTACCGGGGTTTTCCCGGACTATGGCGTTACGATCGGCGGAACGAGCGGTACAGGTTGGCCTGCCAACTTTACTCAGCCAACACGTACACCCACCGCGCTAGGAAGTCGCAACCCCTTTGCTCCTGGCTGCACGCCCTCTGTAGGTAGCATTCATCTCGATGTCGCAGGCAGTAACGCGTGCCGGTTTGATTTCGTCCGCTACATCGACCTCATTCCGGAGAATGAGGCGACCAATATTGTCGGCCGTGGCACCATCAAGCTGGGATCCAGCAACACCGGCTCGGTGGAATATGTCCGCGCTGAAAGTAAAAATACCGCGCGCGTAGCGCCCACACCCGTAACCTCGCTTTCGATGCCCGCCAATAGTCCGTATTTTCCAGGGGCAGGTATTACTCCGGCAGTAACTGGTGTTGATCCGACCAAACCGATTACGGTTGCGTGGAGAACACTGCAAGCCGGCAAGAGAACGAGTAAAGACGACGCGATCGCAGAACGTCTCGTAGCCGACATTGACGGATCGATGGCGGGCTGGGACTACAAGGGAGGCGTCTTTTGGTCTCGAAACACGGTGACCACCGAATTCACCGACGGATACGTTCAGCGGCCCCTGATAGTCAACGGCATAGCAGGAACAAATACCGGGGGGGTATACCTCAACCCGTTTGGAGCGCCTACCGCAGCTGAACTAGCCTACCTTGAATCCGTTAAAGTCAAGGGCAAAGTCCTTGATGCGGTTGGCGAGATCAAGGGAGTTGACGCGAAAGCCTCTCGCGAAATCGGCAACTTGGCGGGCGGCCCAATGGCCATCGCCGTTGGCGCTGAATATCGCAAGGAAAAATACGCCTTTAATGTGATTGAGGAAACTGTCCGGGCGGCGACCAGTTCCGGGCTGGAACTCGCAGAAGACATAGGGGGTACGCGTAATGCCTCGGCGTTCTATGCTGAAATGAATTTTCCGCTTACCAAGGAGTTAGAGGCACAGCTAGCCGTGCGTCGTGACCAGTATCAAATTGTCGGCGGCTCGACTAATCCCAAGTTCGGCTTCCGTTGGCAACCCTCCAAGGAATTCCTGATCCGAGGTTCTGCAAATACCGGTTTCCGGGCGCCTACGCTTTATGATCTATACCAGCCGAACTCTGTCACTTTCACCGCGAATTCGTACAATGATCCGCTGCTATGCCCAGGCGGTGTTCCTGTCGCCGGCGCAGATGCAGGTCGTGACTGTGCCCAGCAATTCCGCTCCCAGGCGGGTGGCAACACGGCGCTGGAACCGGAAAAATCCAAGACCAACACGCTCGGTTTTGTTTGGGAGCCTACCCAGGCCTTCAGCGCCGGGGTTGACTATTGGAGGATCAAGATTCGTGGCAACATCGGGACATTGCCGGAGCAGACTATCTTTGGTAATCCCCCCTTGTACGCTCAGTTGTACGTGCGCTGCGGTCAGTTGTCAGGCGCAGCCCGAAATGCCATTGATCCCTGCACCACTCCTAACAGCGACAATGCACTTGCGTACATCATTCAGACCAACCAGAACCTCGGCGGCACCGTTGCGCAAGGCTACGACTTGAACCTGCAGTTTCGCCTTCCGCAGACGCCCATTGGACGCCTTACGTTATCGCTGGATGGCACCTACGTCGATACCTACGACTACCAGCGTGAGAAGTTTGACCAGTTTGTTCCCAACGCAGGTCAATTTGTAGATTCTTCCCCGGTATTCCGCTGGCAGCACACCGCCACTGCGACCTTGGTTAACGGTCCGTTGGCAGTAAGTCTGACCAATCGTTACAAGAGCCACTACAGGGATGCGAATTACGACTACACCGTGACTGACGATCCTTCTTTCGACAGAACAGTAGACGCATATTCCGTGTTTGATCTTTCGGTCACTTACACGGCGATAAAGAATCTGACCCTGCTGGTTGGCGTGAAAAACCTTGCAGACAAGGATCCTCCCTTCTCGAACCAATCTACAACCTTCCAAAGAGGATACGATCCGCGCTATTCCGATCCACTTGGTCGTACCTGGTTTGCTCGCGTGAGTTATTTGTTCAAATAGCAAGCGCTTGCTCATTCAAAAGGGGCCGCAAGGCCCCTTTTTTATTTCCCTATTGCTTCGCATACCAATACAAGAAACAGCCAATCGGCCATTTTGGGTAAAATGGATTTATTGTCAGCCGCATGAACCTTTCCTCCCTCGATCAACGTCGCTCAGAACGCACTTGAAACCCTATCTCGACCTGATCTGCCATGTGCTCGATCATGGTGCCAGGAACAGCGACCGTACCGGCACCGGCACGCTTTCGGTATTCGGCCACCAGATGCGTTACGATCTTGGCGCCGGGTTTCCTGTGCTGACAACAAAAAAACTGCACCTGAAGTCCATCATCCATGATCTGCTTTGGTTGCTGCAGGACAGCACCAATATTGCGTACCTGAAACAGAGCGGTGTCGGCATCCGGTACGAATGGGCAGACAATAGCTGCGAGTTCGGCTCGATAAACGTTATCAGTGATACGCCTGCACAATCAAATACGCGAGGTTCAATTTGCCAGTTCCACACTAAATCAAGAAGATGAACGTCGTTAGCCTCTTGCAGGGATTAGACGAAGCCCACATTCGCTATGTGTTGGTGGGCGGTTTTGCCTTGCAATTGAGTAGGGTCACTAATCCCGATGGTCTTTTCCGCGCTGTCGGTCAAATAGCGTGATGGGGCGGAGAAGATCCCCCTCAAGGAACTTGAACAA
>Ga0315281_10003743_pt1 | contig 22231 bp, 18 predicted proteins | sample YL17G07_0_MG_FD_204540 | JGI IMG/M metagenome (GOLD analysis project Ga0315281, IMG submission 204540) | Sediment microbial communities from Yellowstone Lake, YNP, Wyoming, USA - YL17G07_0 | ecosystem: Environmental > Aquatic > Freshwater > Lake > Sediment | place: USA: Wyoming | collected... | reverse complement strand
AAAACTGAATCAGGTGACGGGAGTGAAGACGCATTTTCTCACCACGCCGCACTTCAAAGAGTTCGCCGTCAATTTCGACAAGACGGGCAAAACCGTCGGACAGATCAATCAGGCATTGCACGAAAAAGGCATCTTCGGCGGCAAGGACTTGAGCGCGGAATTTCCGTCCTTGGGACAGAGTGCTTTATATTGCGTGACCGAAGTCCACACGCAGGCGGATATTGACAGGCTCGTGAATGCCATCCAGGAGGCGGCGAAATGACACACCCAAGACCAAAGGAACTCGGCGCGCCGAAAGCCGTCGCACCCAAGCCCGCGTTGCGGCGCTTCCATCAGGCCAGTTGGGATGAGCCTGTGATATTTGAGTTGAGTTCGGCGGGTCAGCGCGGCGTGCTGCCGCCTGAACCCGAAGCCACGATCGTCCAGGCCGCTGGCGATGTCTTCGACAACCTGCCCGCGAGCCTGAAGCGCAAGACCGCGCCCGCCCTGCCTGAGATGTCGCAGGTGCATGTGCTGCGTCATTATATGCGGCTCTCCCAGGAAAACCTGGGTGTGGACCTGAACATTGACGTCGGTCAGGGAACCTGCACCATGAAGTACAGTCCGAAGGTCAACGACCAATTGGCGCGTTCGCACAAGTTGAGTGAACTCCATCCGCTCCAGCCCCTTTCGACCGTGCAGGGCATCCTCGAAGTGATGTACCGCCTCGAGGAAATGCTCAAGGAAATTTCCGGTCTGGACCGCGTCACCCTCCAGCCCGGCGCTGGGTCCGCGGCGATCTTTGCCAACATTGCGATGATCCGCGCCTTTCACGAATCCCGCGGCGAAGGCCGAAAGCGCCGCGAAGTCATCACGTCCTCTTTCTCTCATCCTTCGAATGCCTCGGCGGCGAAGGTCGCGGGATACAAAATTATAACGTTGCCTCCGGATGCCGATGGCTATCCCGATTTCGAAGCGTTGAAAGCCGCCGTCTCGGACAGGACCGCCGCGCTGCTCATCACCAACCCGGAGGACACGGGCATATTCAATCCGCGCATTGTGGAATTTGTAGACCTTGTCCACCGAGCCGGCGGACTCTGCTCGTATGACCAGGCAAACGCTAACGGCCTGTTGGGGATCACGCGGGCGCGCGACGCGGGCTTCGATGTCTGCCACTTCAATCTGCACAAGACCTTTTCCACGCCTCACGGCTGTGGCGGACCTGCCTCCGGCGCATGCTGTGTAATAAGGGAGATGGATCCCTTCCTGCCCACCCCGACTGTTGAGTTCGATGGGACTTCGTACTATCTCGATTTCAACCGCCCCCAGAGCATCGGCAAGGTTCGTTCCTGGTACGGCGTGACAGGGAACATGCTCAGGGCTTACGCGTGGATCATGAGTCTTGGCGCGGATGGTTTGCGTGAAGTGGCTGAGATCGCGGTTCTCAACAACAACTACCTGCTCAACAAGGTGCTTGAGATTCGCGGCGCAAGCGTGCCCTACGCAAAGGGCAAACGCCGCATCGAGCAGGTGCGTTACTCATGGGAAGGGCTTACCAACGATACGGGCGTACATTCGGAGGAGATCGGTTTCCGCGCGGCTGATTTCGGCACACACTACTGGACGAGTCATCACCCGTTCGTGGTGCCCGAACCGATGACCCTCGAACCCACCGAGTCTTATTCAAGACAAGACCTCGATGAATACATCACCATCCTCAAGCACATTGCGAATGAGGCCTATACAAATCCTGAGATTGTCCACACCGCGCCGCACAACAGCACCGTCCACAAGATCGACCAGGAATCGTTCGATGATCCCGACGCGTGGGCGGTCACGTGGCGGGCCTATAAGAGGAAGTTGAAGAAGGACAGGTGAGCGATCTTCTCATAAACTGGAGATTGCTTTGTCGGGCGCGGTCTCGACGGACCGTCTCGACCGGCAGCCTTTCTCGGGGTGAGTCAGGACTACTATGAACCGCATCGGCCTGATCGTCAACCCTCTCGCAGGAATCGGCGGACGCGTGGGACTCAAAGGCAGTGATGGGATCGAGACTCAACGCCGTGCGCAGGAACTGGGAGCGATTCCAGAATCCCTTCATCGCGCGACCCTCAGCCTGATTCCCCTGCTGGACCTACGGGGCACGCTGGAAGTGGTCACGTTCCCTGGCGAGATGGGTGAGACGTCCGCGCGTGAGGCGGGCTTCACGCCCAAGGTCATCGGAGAAATCCACTCTGGCTCAACGACCGCCGAGGATACGCGGCGCGCGGTGAATAAAATGTCCGCGCTGGAAGTCGACCTGATCCTCTTTGCGGGCGGTGACGGCACTGCGCGTGACGTTTGTTCGGCCATTCCCCCGCAGTTCCCCTCCTTGGGAATCCCCGCGGGGGTGAAGATCCATTCGGCGGTTTATGCAACCAATCCCAAACACGCGGGCGAGCTGGCGGGGATGTACCTCAAAGGCAGGGCGCGCCTTCGCGAAGCGGAGGTTCTGGACCTGGATGAGGACGCCTATCGCGCTGGCCGGATAAGCACGCGTTTGTATGGAACTTTGCACGTGCCGTACCGTCCGCTGTTGAGGCAAAATCAAAAAGCTCCAAGCCCCGCAGCGGAGGCCCGTCAGGCGGAGGCCATTGCGGCGGATGTCGTCGAGCAGATGCAGGCGGGCGTGGCGTATATTCTGGGTCCCGGCACAACCATACGGGCCATCGCTCAAGCCCTGACCGTGGAGAAAACCTTGGTTGGCGTAGACGTCGTCCGCGATGGACAACTCGTGGCAAAGGATGTGACGCAGGCGCAACTGCTGAGCTTGACTGACACCATGCCGGCCAGGATCCTCGTTACGCCGATTGGCGGGCAGGGATTCCTCTTCGGGCGCGGCAACCAGCAGATCGGTCCCGAAGTGATTCGCAAAGTCGGGCGCGAGAATATCATTGTGGTCAGCACGTCCGATAAACTGCGCGCCCTGCGCCTCCAGCCCCTCCTCGTGGACACGGGCGACGCCGCAGTGGATGCGCTGCTCGCGGGCTATTTCACGGTGGTCACGGGTTACAAGGAACGGATGGTTTATAAAGTCGTTTCTTGAAGGGAGGTTTTTATGAAGGGTTTGAATGGCAAACGTGTATTGATCACCGGCGGCGCCGGCGCAATCGGCGCCGCAACCGCCAAGCGGTTTGTCGAAGAAGGGGCGCATGTTTATGTATTCGACCGAGACGAAGCGGCATGTCAGCGCTTGAAGAGGGACATGCCTAGTTTGGCAGGGTCCATCCTTGTGGATGTCGCTGACCCTGATTCTGTCGCCCACGCTTTTGATGAGCTGGACAAACGGGCTGGCGGACCAGATATCCTCATCAACAACGCGGGGATCAGCATCCGTCATTCGTTCCTGGACATCAAGCCGCAGGAATGGCGCACGGTGCTGGACATCAACCTCAACGGTGTTTTTTATGTCGCCCAGCAATCCGCGCGGCGGATGCTGGCTCAAGGCGGCGGGGTGATCGTCAACATGGGATCATCCAACGGGCTGATGGGTTATCACTATTACGCCGATTACAACGCAAGTAAAGCGGGCGTGATTGAGTTGTCGCGCTCGATGGCGCTCGAACTCGGACCGACCATCCGCGTCAACGCGGTTTGTCCCGGATTTATCATGACGCCGATGCAGGAAGCCGAGTACACTCCCGAAATGCGGAAAGCTTTTGAAAAAAAACTTCCGTTGAACAAACTGGGCAAGCCCGAAGATGTGGCTGCACTGTTTGCCTTCCTCGCTTCGGACGATGCGGGATTCATCACGGGACAATATTTTGTCATTGACGGCGGCGAAATTGCAGGCGGTCTGGCCAGCCAGGCGTAAAAATGAACGTATCGTCACAAAAATCAACGCCGGCGGCGGACGCGCGGTCTTCGTTCAGTGCAATGCGGCGCTCGCGGCGGATTGCCAGCGCACGGTGATGATCGCCGCTGAAATTTTTGGCCGGCTTGATATTGTCTTTAATAACGCGGGCATCATCCGCCGCGCCAATGTGATCGGCACCACCGAAGATGAATGGGACAGGGTGATGGACGTAAACGTGAAGTCCATCTTTTTAATGAGCAAATATGCCGTCCCTGAAATCGTTAAACAGGGCGGCGGCACGGCGTAAGCTCTATCTTCTACCGAGTGTTATTCCATTATTTCGACGGTTTCCTTGCGGAATACGAAAGCCGCTTCGAGAAGGAGTAATGTTTTTTCCGACCGATCGTCAAGCAGGTCACTGTCCGAATTATGGCCTCACCGCCAATGCCCACCGGGGCAAGGTCGCAAGGCGAGCCTCGCGGCCGCTCCTCTGCGCATTGTCGAGGAAGAGCAGAGGCGCATCGTCGCCTTCCTCATGGAGCACGCCGTTGTCGATAGGATCATCGAGTATCTGAAACTGACCTTTGTCGCCGAGCGCCCCCCGCCGCCTCCGAGAAGGCCGGCAACAACGACAGAACTCTTGATGATTACAAAAAGGCCATCGAGTTGAAACCGGATTTCGTCCTGGCCCATTCCCGCATCGGAATCATACTGGCCAAGAAGCACGAATACGATAACGCTATTGAATATTTCAAAAGAGCTGTGGAGCTTGGCGATAGGGATCCTTCGACGCATTATAACTATGGCGTCTGTCTGCTGAACGCTGGAAAGGGAGGAGAAGCGGGCGCCGTATTTGAAAAGGTCTTGGCTCTCGATTCCAACTTTGCCGACGCTTACTACCAGCTCGGCCTCATGGCTATCGGAGCGGGCGACCCAGCCAAGGCCAAAGAATTCCTGGAGAAGTTCATTTCACGAGACCCGGAAAACAAGAACGCCACCCTGGCTAAAGAAATCCTTAAAAACCTGAATTGATATTCTACGGACAGGTCTAGCGGCTCCCCTTTTTCAATTTCTGTTCCAAGGCTCTTCCCTTCTCAACCTCGGCTGTATATTCGGCCATGCGGCCGAGCCTGTTATAGATGTCGGCCAAAACATAATGGCCCAATGGGGCCGATTCGGCTTCAGGCTCCAGCTCCAGCCCTTTGTTGGCCAGGCTGATCGCTTCATTAAGATTCTCATTGAGGTCCAGGTAAGCTTTGGCCAAGAAAAGATAGCTTCGGGCGAATTTTTTATTGGAATTGATGGCATCCTTGAGCTCAGTCACTTGCTCACGCAATTTCCCCTGCTTGGCATAGACGAGGGCCAGATTGAAGTGAGCTGGATAGGCAGCCGGGTGGATCTCGATCTCCTCCTTGTACTCTTCAATAGCCCTTGGGATATCTCCCTTGTGCTCATAAAGAAGTCCCAGATTATAATGGGCATCGGGAATGCGCGGGCGCATCTTCAGAGCGATATGAATCTCTTTCTCTGCCAGGTCAAGCATTTTCTGATCCAGATAAGCTAAGCCGAGGAGGTTGTGGGCCAAGGCGCTGTGTTCAGGATCTATAGAAATCCCCTTATCCAGGAAAGAAATGGCTTTATCAAAGTCCTTGATTTCACAATAGATCTCGCCAAGGTTGATGTATGACTTGGGATCCCTGGGGTCAAGCTGCATGATGCGATTGTAGCCGGCAATCGCTTCATTATTTTTCTTGAGTATTCTATAAGCCTGAGCCATGGTGAAGATCGCCGCCTCGTATTCCTCATCGGTCTTGAGCGCTTCCTGGCATTCGGCGATGGAATCCTCGGGCCGGTCGAGCTCCAGATAGATGTTGGCCCGGACTTGGCGGGCTTCCATGATACCCGGGTCTTCGGCGATCACTTCATTGAGCAATCTCAAAGCGTCATCAAATTCTTTGGCCGCCGAGGCCCCCTCCGCTTGCTTAATCCGATTGTAGAGGATGATCTTATCCTTCGGGTCGCCCAACACGCCGGACTTGGCCAATTTGGCGTTCGAGGTAAATCCTCCGACATAGCCCAGAGCCATGAGTTTTTCCCGAGCTTCGTCATCGAGTTTCACCGGCCCTTTGTTTTCGATCCCCTGGGCCGACATCCTCTTCTGGAAATCCTTGAGGTCGCGCTCGAACCTCCTGCCAAGTGAGGAATCCGGACTGTAAATATTGGACCTTTCCCCCGGGTCGTTGACGAGGTCATAAAGCTCGGGCCGGGGCGCCTGGATGAATTTGTGCTGACGAGTGCGGAGGCCTTTGAGTTCGCTCCAACCGTAATGATAGAGGGGGTAACATGTTTCGCTGTAGGCGGGACGCTCCGGGCCGCTTTTTTTCCCCAGGAGCTGGCGCAGGAAGCTTCTCCCCTGGACTTCCCGGGGTATGGGAAGACCCAAGAGCTCGAGGACGGTGGGCATAATATCCACGTTCTGGACTTGCGATTCGATGATCTTGCCCTGGAGCCTGAGCAAGGGAATGCGGACGATGAGAGGGACGGATTGCGTGGCGTCATAGATGAAAAAGGCGTGGCCGCTCTCGTTGTGTTCACCCAGGCTTTCGCCGTGATCGCCGACGATGATCAGGATCGTCTTTTCGAGCAGGTTTCTGGCCGTTAACTCAGCCACGACATTTCCGATGAGCTTATCCACATAGGCGATTTCTCCGTCATAAAGGCCCCAGGGCCGCCCGCCATAATCGGTTTTATAGGGTTCCGGGGGTTCATAAGGAGAGTGGGGGTCGTAGAAATGAAGCCAGCTGAAGAACTTCTTCTGTGAGTTGGTGGCGAACCAGTCGAAAAAAGCCTTGACGACTTCGCCCCCCTCCCTTTGGACGGAATCGAGGCTGATGGTCTTGTATTTGGCAAAATCGAAATTGTCATAGTAATAATCGAATCCTTGATTGAGACCCCAGCGCGAATCCAGGACAAATGCACCGACAAAGGCGCTCGTCGCCCAGCCGGCCTGCTGGAGCACTTTCGCCAGGGTCGTCCTCTCCGACCCGAGATAAAACCCGCCATTGTCTCTGACGCCATGAAAAAGGGGATAGGTGCCGGTGAAGATGGAAGAGTGGGAGGGAAGGGTCAGCGGAGCTTGAGAGGTTGCGTTCTTGAAAAGGAATCCTTGGCCAGCGATCCGGTCAATATTCGGCGTTTCAATCCTCCGGTAGCCGTAACAGCCGATATGGTCGGCCCGGGTCGTGTCGAGGGTGAAGAGGAGAATATTAAAGTCCTGAGGATTGACCGAGCCAAAGAGTCTCTTGACTTCGCGGCGCAATTTTAGCCCGGGGGAATGACGGCCGACCAGAACGATAAAACAAAGTGCCAGGACCATGACAAAGAAGCCTGTCAATATGACAGGCAAAAAGAGCTTTTTACGCTTGGGGCCGGATGAAGGCCGGGTCTTTGGCCTGCCGGATTGCTGTTGACTCCTGGACGGGTTCGCGGGCATATGATCTCTCTCGGCGTTGATTATTATTCTATGGATGGGACGAAAACCTGTCAAGGGAGTGTAGGGAAAACTGTGTAAACCTCCTTGAACAGCTAAAATGAATCAAGGAGGCTCCATTGGCTTTTGACCGAGGGGAACACCCCGTGACCTGACCCCCTCATAGGGATCCAGTCCTTGTGATAGGATTCTACTGGATCGAGGGAGGTCGATATGGCCAGGAAACGGTTTTCCCCGGAGCAGATCATCACCATGCTCCGGGAGGCGGAAGTTCTACTCAATCAATCGAACCCGGTCGCGGAGGTCTGCCGCAAGCTTGGGGTATCAGAGCAGACCTATTACCGCTAGAGGAAGGAATACGGCGGGATGAGGGTCGACCAGGCCCGCCGTCTCAAGGAGCTCGAGCAGGAGAACGCTCGACTGAAGAAGCTTGTGGCGGACCTATCTCTGGCCCGAGTTTGACGCGCATAGGCACTTTTTGGGCTCACATTAAATCCTAAGTGGCTGATATTAAATCAGATATACTTTTAAGACTGGGCAAAAAACGAAAATACAGAGATGGCTATCCTGTGAAGTCGTGGGTCTTTCCGGGGAACACCACGGACGTGACGACGATTGAGCAAATCAAGACGGACCTTCGGGGCTGGCGCCTTAATCGCTGTATTTTCGTGGCGGATGCGGGGATGGTGAGCGAGGCTAATCCGGCCATGCTTCGCCGCGGCGGCGGTCATTACATCGTGGCCATGCCTTGGAGGAAGGGCACGGAAGTGGTTGAAAAAGTGCTCAGCCATCCCGGCCGGTTCCAGGACGTCAAAGAGAACCTGAGGGTCAAGGAAGTCCGGATTCAAGATCGTCGCTATGTCGTCTGTCATAATCCCCAGGAAGCGGACAGGCAGAGGAAGCATCGGGAGGAGCTCCTGAAAGAACTCGAAGAAGAGATCCGGAGTCTCAAAGCCCATCCCAAGCGCGCCTGTCGTCTTGTCTCGAGCCGCCGTTTCGGCCCGTATGTCCGCCGGCTGAAGAACGGCGAACTCCGGTTGAACAAGGCGGCCATCCAAGAGAAGGAAGAACGCGACGGCATGTGGGTCATCCACAGCAACGATGACAGCCTTTCTCCCGAGGACTTGGCTCTGGCCTACAAACAGCTCATTCGTGTGGAAGAAGCGTGGCGAACGATGAAATCGACGATCAAGATCCGGCCGGTCTTCCACCGGAACACGGATCGTATCCGCTCTCATGTGTTTCTCTGCGTCCTTTCTCTTCTTCTGGAGCGGGTCGCGGAGCATGAGTGCGGGGACACTTGGCCATGTCTCCGGGAGGAATTGCGGTCGATAAAGATTGGTCAATTGTTGGCGCCTCACGGAACGGTGTATCAGACCTCTCCAGGCAGCCTTCATGCTCGTAACTTATTGAAGACACTCAAAATAGATCCTCTGCCCTCGGTCCTGGCCGTGGAATAATCCTCCCAAAAACCTAGATACAAGACCCCTTCCCAGAAAAATGCCGCATCCTTTTTGATTACTGCGAGTTACGAGCCTTTTGCTTGACTAGCCGTGTCAAACTCGGGCTAAAGGTGATGTATAAATCCAGTCAGAAATATCCCTATAATAAGATATTAATTGAGGTCCTGATTTTGAGGATCAGTCGCGGGTGCTCGGGCTACCAGAGAGCAGTTCCCCAGTCGGCTTTACAGTTCCCGTCGAGCCGGAATTGCTGCCGGAGAGGATTTGTTTCTTGTGGATGTTGAAGATCGAGTCGAAGCCCGGGAAGATCGAGACCAGGAACTGGATGGGCTTTCTGAGGAGAAGGCGGGCATCGATCCTGGAGCTCTTCTTGTCGGCGGCGAACAGGCCGGACGCCGAGAGTCCGATGAAGACTACGCAAACTACGAGAGCAACGGTCCTGACAAATAATCTTTTCCGCATAGCGGCCTCCTTATAAAGTACGGCTCGCCTTGGGAAATGACCGAAGGGATAAATTAGTAACGGAAAAATCTGCGAAAATCTCTCCTCATCATATACATCCAAGGCTTGGCGATAATCTAGAATAGCTGAAGAGAAATGTCAAGCGTTTTTTTCGGCGGGTGACTTACTAAGTTGTTCAAATAAAAGGCTTTATGGCGTGTACGCCACAGCATTTAGTGGTTCCCCGCCCGGAAAAATCAATATGTAGGGGGGGGCAAAATACGAAAAAAAGGCTGATCCCGGGGGCGAAAACAGGCTAATTTTTGAAAAAGTAGCCTATTTCGGTCTCGGCCGTCTGTGGGGAATCCGAGCCGTGGACGGCGTTGCGCTCAATGGAGAAGCCGTAGGTCCGCCGCAGCGTCCCGACCTGGGCCCGGGCCGGGTCGGTCTCGCCCATGACCTGGCGCCAGTGGGCGATGGCGTTCTCCCGCTCGAGAGCCATGACCACGATCTCGCCGCTGGACATGAAGTCCGTCAGGTCCTCGAAGAAGGGTTTCCCCTTGTGGACGGCGTAGAACGCCCGGGCCCCATCCTTGGTCAGCCGGACCATCTTCATCTCCATGATCTCAAAGCCCTCTTCCTCGATCCGGTCGAGGATCTTTCCCACGATCCTCTTCTTGACGGCGTCGGGCTTGATGATGGCCAGCGTTCGCTCTATCATGATGTCTCTTCGATCTCGTTGATTCCTCACTGATATACCTGAATCGATGCTTCCCGTCAACCCGGACTGCTATGGCCTGGGGCTCGTCCGCGCGGCTCTCCTTTGAGATTGACAGGCCTCCACCCGGCCCTTAGAATGGTTTCCGTGAGCGCGAAGATCGAATCCTATGCCAGGGAGCTGGGCGTCTCTCTCTTCGGAGTGGCTGATATCTCTCAAGTGAGGGACGACTTCGCGCTCCCGGAAGGACTCAGGGACCGGTTCAGTCACGCCATCTCCATGGGGAAAAGGCTCGTCGGGGACGTTCTCGAGGACATCCAGGACGGTCCAACCCAACTCTATTTCCATCATTACCGTCAGCTCAACTTCTTCCTCGACCGGGCCGCGCTCCTCGTCTCCTCCCGTGTTCAGGACCTGGGGTACCGCGCCCTTCCCATCCCGGCGTCCCAGGTGATCGACTGGCAGAAACAGCGCGCCCATCTTTCACACAAGAAGATCGGCCGGTTGGCGGGACTGGGATGGATCGGCCGGAACAACCTCCTGGTCAACCCGGAGTTCGGCGCCCGATTCCGCCTGGTGACCGTCCTGACCGATATGCCCCTCGAGCCGTCCAAGCCGATGGCGGCGGATTGCGGCGCCTGCCGGAAGTGCCTTTCGATCTGTCCCGCCGACGCCATTAAGGAGCGCCGGGAGGACTTCGATCATCTCGCCTGTTTCGAAAAGCTCAAAGAGTTCCGGAAGAGGGGAATCGTCGCTCAATTCATCTGCGGCATTTGCGTCAAGGCCTGCTCCGGGACATCCCTTTCGCTCCGAAAGGGCTGAACCGTCGGGCGGCGCAGCGACCCCAAGTCCTTCTGTTGCGCTCCAGCCTCTGCCGCCGGCCCTCCGCCACCGACCCATCCGTGGCGGGTCTACAGGGATCGGTCGCCGCTCTCCCTACCCGAGAGACCATAGTTGATGACAAAAGCGGAAAGATTCACGTTGCCCAGGACCGGAAATATTCATGTTGCCTTGACAGCGCGATTCGGGCGTTTGACAACGAAAAAACGGGGGACTTTATAGCAGCGGCAAGCTCAAACAAAAGAAGGCATGAAAAAGGTCCGCTCCGGGTCAGCCGCCCTTCTTGAAGCAGGGGATCCAGATCTCGGTCTTCAGGTTCTCCGGCCTGATTTGTTCGGGGTCCATGTCCGCGTACTGTTCCACGACGGGGCCGCCCTGGCTGTAACCATTGGCATCCATCCAGATCAGGATCTGGCCGATGGTCTCGGGGGTCTTCTCGAAGGGCCCGACGTGCGTGGCCCAGGCCACCGTCTTGAAGATCCATTGTTTTTTTCCGAGGGGGGCTTGGATCGAGGCCTGTTCGACCACGGGGAACCCGACTTCCCATTCCATGGTATCCGGTTTCTGGAGCGTGGGGTCGCCTTGGAAGATGCCGATCAAAGGACCCATGGGCAGGAGGCCCTGGCTTTGCATGTCCAGAATGAGCTGGCCGATCACATCCTGAATGTCCGAAACGGGGCCCTTGTGACTAAGGCTGCAATAAGTGAAGGGCTCCACGTCCTTTACGGCCACCGCCACGTTTTGGGCGAGGCCCTCACGGCCCGAGGCCAAGAGGCCGAGAAGGAATGCCGGGAGAATGACAAGGGCCAAGATGGACCTTTTCATGTTTCCTCCTTTTGCGCTTATTCGATGCTTCGCCCGGATTGTATCATCCTCCGGCGAGAAATCAAAAGTTCTTCAGGTCGGCCAGGTCCTTGAGGCCCTGCTCGTCCGTTTGATCGATGCTCATGGGTGTCACCGAGATGTATCCGTTTCGGAGCGCCCATATGTCTGCTTTTGTGTCGCCGGCGCCAAGCTCCTTGTAAAGCGGCCAGAAGGTGAGTTGCCCCTCAGGGTTCGCCCTTCTCTCGTAGCTCTCCAGCGAAGGACGCTGGTCCAGCCTGGTGACCATCACCCCCTTGATCCTTTCCTTGGGTAGGGCGGGGATGTTGACGTTGAGGTAGGTCCCTCTCCTGAGTCCCCTTTTCTTCACCTCTCGGACGATGGAAACGATGAAATCCGCGGCGGCCGTGTAGTCCATCTCCGGCGAAGACTCCAGGGAGAAGGCGATCGAGGGGATCCCCTGAAAAGCGGCGATCCCGGGGGCATCGGCCCCGTCGTCGTTCGAGACGAGGATCTTCAGAGGCGCCTGCGCCCCGGCCGGGCCGGTCATAAGGACGGCGGCGGCGATTATGAGGGCGGCGGTCCATAAGAAAATTTTCTTACGCGGCATGGACGTCTCCTTTTAAGAAAGAGCGCACATATTGTGTGCAAATCATTAGAACTTGCTGGCCTTCCATTCTTTAGATGCTCAAACCCATCATTTATCCACATACTTATGCACACAAGTTGTGGAAATGTCTTGCTTTCACTTCCGGCCCTTCACATGGACGTCGAACCATTCGAACATTTCGGCGAGGACGTGGAGGATGGATTCCCTGGCCGCGTAGCCGTGGCTTTCATGGGGAAGCATGACCAGCCTGGCCGTGGCCCCGAACCCTTTCAGCGCCGCGAAGAGTCTCTCCGACTGGATGGGGAACGTCCCGGAGTTGTTGTCGGCCTCGCCGTGGATAAGCAGAATGGGCTCGTTGATCTTGTCGGCGTGCATGAAGGGAGACATGTTGATGTAAACGTCGGGGGCCTCCCAGAGTGTCCTCCGTTCGCTCTGGAATCCGAATGGGGTCAGTGTCCGGTTGTAAGCCCCGCTCCTGGCGATGCCTGCGGCGAAAAGGTCGCAGTGGGCCAGGAGGTTGGCCGTCATGAACGCCCCGTAGCTGTGCCCGCCGACGCCGACCCGCCTGGGGTCCCCGACGCCCAGGGCGTCGAGGGCTTGGATGGCCGCCTTGGCGTTGGCGACGATCTGGGGAACGAAAGAGTCGTTCATGGTCTTGGGGTCGCCGATGACGGGCATCTGGGCATTGTCCAGGACGGCATAGCCTTGGGTGACAAAGAAGAGCTGGGAGGCGCCCCTGAAGAACGTGAACCTGTTGGTCGAGCCCCTGACCTGGCCGGCCGTCCCCGGGTCGCTGTATTCGAGGGGATAGGCCCAGACGACGACGGGGAGCCTTTCGCCCTCTTTGTGCCCTGGCGGGAGATAGAGGGTCCCGGAGAGTTCGACCCCATCATCTCTCTTATACTTGATCAACTGTTTCGTCATGCCCGTGAGCTGGGGCGCCGGGTCCTTGAAGGCGGTCAAGGGGCGTCTCCTGCCCGACTTCATGGCGACGAGCTCGTAGTTCGGGGGTTCCGTTTTCGATTCGCGGCTTGTGACGATCGTGTCCCGGGAATTCCCGGCGAACGCGATGAACGTCTCATAGGACGTTTCCCCGCACCGGAACAGCCGGTTCTTTTGGAGGGACTTTAGGTTGAATTTGTCGAGGAACGGGAAGTCGCCTTTCGGAGACGATCCGTCGCCGGAGAGGAAGATCCAATCCCTGTCCTGGATGGCGATCCGCTCTCCCGCGGGTGTCGTCAGCATCGCCGGTTCCCCGGGATCGTTGTACTGGTCATTAATGCTCAGGTCGAAGACCTTCGCGGGAACGGCGGCCGGCCGCTCGGTGTCGATGAGATAGGTCGTCCGCCACCTCTTATTCCAATCGAACTCCGTCGAGAGGACCAGACCCTTACGCCCGAGCCAGGCGAATTCCATATGCCGGTCCTTGGACTTCAGGACCTCCGCGGCGGCGCCCGTGAAGGGGGCGGACAAGGCCATGATCCTGTCCCGGAAAGGCGCTTCCTTCGCGGGATCTCCGCCGTCGAGGGCTTCCTTCCAGAGAAGCGTCGCGGGCTTGAGGGGTTGCCATTCGAATTCCCTCGGTCCGGTCGGCACCCCGTTCATGGGGACCTCTTCATCGGCCGGAAGGTCGGCTACGATACGGACCAGGGCGCCGGCCCTGTCCCAGACCTCGATAGAACGGGCGAAATCGGAACAGGGAACGCTGGTGGAAAAGGGTTTCTTGATCCTATGCGTCAGGAGGAAGTTCCCGTCCGGCGAGGGCTCGGCGTAGAGATAGAATCCTGGAGACCCGACGATCTGGGATTGGCCCGTAGCGATGTCGATCCTGGTGATCTGGGCTCGTGCGTAGTATTCAAACAGGGCTTCGTCATAGGGCGTTTTCAGGAGGTCCTGATACGTCGAGACTTTGGCGAACTTGCCCGCCGTCTCCTGGATGTTCGGACCGCCGGGGACCTCCGGGGCGGCGGGCGGGTTTCCCCTTTCCGGGACGACGATGAAAACGAGGAGCGCCCCGCTGCCGGGCATCCAGGCGAAGCCGCTGTTCAACACCGCGTTGAGGACGGGCCCCGTCAAGGGCTTTGCCTCGGCGGTCCTGGCATCCGCGACCCAGAGCTCGATCCCGTTATCGAGATAGCGGAGGAAGGCGATCCGCCGTCCATCAAAAGACCATTGGGGCATCCCCAATCGGGCGCCGGGAGGGAGTGGGACTTTTTTTTCGGTCCCGTCCTTGATGGATTTCAGTGTCAGCGCCGTGGTGAACATCGTTTGCCGGCGGCCGTTAGAGGCCGGCGTGATCCTCAAGCCGGCCAGCCTGAGCATCGGCCGGGCCAGGTCGGCGATCGACGGCATGGGAAGATACTCGGCCAGGAGCATCATGTCGCCGGCGGGGCCGAGCGAGACGCGCGGCAGGGGAGGTGTGTCCAGGATGTCGATGACTTCTTTGGGCGGCAGCTTGTAAGGCTGCTCAGCGAAAATGGACGCGCTCAAGAAAAACACCGCGATGAGGGCGATAACGAAGAACGCTTTTTTCATGAGGTCTCCTCCAAGCGCATGATGGCAGGAAGACCCTTTATATCCCAAATCGCGAAACAATTTCAAATCGCGGCCGCGGCTCCGCTCCTCAGATCTTGACGGCCTTGATCCGGCCGGAGATCGCCAGGGTGATCCGATAAGCCCCGCGGGAGTTGGAGACCAGGATCGTGGCCAGGCCGGTTACGGTTCCCGTTGGATGGAAAATGGGGCTGTTGTTGGCCTCGATCCGGACCCCTTCCAGAAATTCCGTCTGCAAGGTCCTCCAGGTTTTTCCCTTTTCATCGTATTGCTCCAGCGCGATGGCGCCGGAGCTGAGCCTGACGCGGACGGAAACCCCCTCCCAGATGGAACGGATGCGGGCCTGGTTCAGCCTCGACCGGACCTCCCAGACCGCGCGCTGCAATTGGTATCGCGACGCGAGTCCGGATACCGACCCCGACCCGGCAAGGATGAGGAGCGAAACGAGAGCCAGGACGATGACCGCCTCGACGAGCGTGAACCCTTTTTTGTCCATTCAATATTCCTTCCATTCGCGGACCTTGAAGGAGGAAACGTAAAGCATCGGTCCGGTCGAAAGCGGCGCGTTCCCGGGAAGGGACCGGCCTTCGGCGAGTCCTCCGTCCGGCGAGATCTTGAGCGTGTTCCCCTCCGAGGTGTAATCGACGGCCTGGATGCCGCCCAGCACCTCGATCGCTTTCCCTTTCCCTTGAACGGAGAAGCCCGTCCCGCCGGCTATGAGCGAGGCTTGGATGGTCAGGTTCGCCGGGGCCCCGTCGGCGATGGAAATCCCGCCTTTCCCGGTCGAATAGATGATGACCTGGGAACTGCCGTCCTTGACGTAAGGGACCCCATCCTGCCAGCGGACCCCTTGGGATATAAGGTGAGTTGATATCGTGACTCCTTCCGAGGAGAGGATCGTCAGGCTGACCCCGGCGAGGATGGATGGCGTCGCCTCGTCATTGGCCAAGACGACCCGGCCGGATGCGTCCATCGTGCCGCCTCCGAGGGCGCCGATCTTTCCGTTGACGGCGATGATCCCCTCCGGGACGAGATCGTAGGACCGTGACGCGTCGGGCGCGGCAAAAAACGTTTGGCTGAGGTCCGGGCTGAACCGGAGGACCCATTCGCCGGCCGCCGAACGGAAGCAGATCACCTGGAACGGCCCGTCTATGGCCGTGACGAGCTCTTCGAGATCCCCCTGAACGAAGACGCCGCCAAGTCCGAGATCGTCCTGGATGAGATAGACACCGTCGGGCACGGGATCGTTCGATGGTTCGAGCCCCACGGCCCGCCGCACGGCGGCGGCGTCGAGGTCCTCCGGGCGGAAGAGGCGGAGCCGGAGCGCTTTACCCAGGAGGGATGTCGCGTCGGTCGGGATGACCGGCGTCTCTACGATCTCAAGGCGGGCGGCCTGGCCGCCGCCGGGCGCGGTTCGGAAAGATATCCCTTTCGAGCTCAGAAAATCGTTCTCCGTCCCGGCATCCATCTTCTTATTCAATAGAAGGGGAACGCAGGGGAGGGGCAGCCTGCCGGCCAGAACGTTCAGGGAAGCGTCGCACTGGGAGGCCCGTTTCGGCTTGAAATTCGCGAGCTTGCCTTCGGAATCGATCCGGAACCGGTAGCTGATCGATAGGAAATCCTCCCGGTCCTCGGTCCTTTCCGGAGCGCAGGCCGTGACGCTTTCCCAGCTCATGTTCTCCCAAGTCTCCCGGATCAGGCGGGGAAGGGCCCAGCCGAACAGTTCCTCCACGATCTTTGTTCCCCCCAAAAGAGCGTCCGACCGGAGCTCGGACATCCGACCGGGCGGAACCTCGACGAGCGTTGCCCTCGACGCCAGGGCGCCGTCGATGTCTTCCAGAGCGCGTTTGATGCCGTTCTCCGCCGCGTAGTCCAGGAGGGCGGAGTTTTTCCTTGCGGCGCCGGCCTTGAGGTGGACCTGGGACAGGAGGAGCATGCCCATTCCGAGGACCGTGAAGACGAGGAACATGAGGGTCACGGTCACACCGATCGATCCTTTCCGGCCTCCCCGCGCTCCATCAGCGGACAGGGGAAAGGCCGACGTTCTTTGGGAAGATGCAAAGCTCATAGGTTTTCTCCTTGTGAGAAGCGAGGGTGAAGGCGATCCCGGCGAGGTTCCTGGGCCGGTCGTAAGAGCAAAAGAAAGTCCCGGCGTCTTCGAGCAGGGGTTGGGCGGGGCTGGAATTGACCTGGCGCCGGATGACCGCGTCCTCTCGGTCGAGGAAGAACGATATTTTCTCAACGGCGACGAGGCCGGCCGTTTCTCTCGAGTAGGAATGCTCGAGCGGTGTCGAGAGGGTCAGGCACTCACCTTCGACCGATAGGACGCGCCGGACCTCGCCCTTGTCCGGGTCGAAGATGCAGATCTCCGACCCTTTTTTCAGGCCGTCCGCGGATTCCAGGGGTACCCGCGTTCCGCCCTGGACAGAATCCTCCCTGAGTCCGTAGGAGCCCTCAGAACTCAGGACGGTCAGCCTCTCCGGGTCGGCTCGGACCACTTCGAGGAGTCCCATACCGATCGGGATGGACAGGCCCCGGCCGCTGCGGGTCAAGTCGATCCTTATCTTGTCCAGGGCGGCCAAAGCCGCCTCTTCGCTCTCCTCGGCCTCCTTGAGCTTGAAAAAGAGGGCCCGGGCTTGACCGAAGAACTCGAAGCCGGCCAGGACGATGATGAGGAGGAGCGATGAACTGATCAGGAACTCGATGAGCGTGAATCCCCTTCGTTTCATGGCCGGAATCCCAGCTTTTCCGAGACCAGGAGGACGGCCTTCGCGGTCGCGGGCGCCCGGCCGCGGGAGGAAACGCATATCCCGATCCGCTTCGTGCCGCCGGACAGGTCTTCGATATTCCATTCCATAAAGAAGGCCGGGTCCGCTCCCCGCGCCGCGATCTCCTCTTCGTATCGGCCCGCGCTGAGTTCCGGGTCATCGAAGGAAAGGGACCGCAGGCCTTCGAGCTTATCGGTGAGATGATGGATGACCCCGGCGTGGGCTTCGGCCTTCCTTTTGGCGAGCAGGGAAAGGCTGATGAGCTCCCCGGTCCCCGCGATAAGAAAGGTGACCAGGGACAGGGTCACCAGGAGTTCGATCAGGGTGAATCCGCGCTTGTTCATGGCCGCCTCATCCGATATAACTAAGCCGGATACGTGCCAGCCCGGGCCGAAAAAAACCAGGGAAGGCCCGCCCGGCGCGCCCCGCGGCCGTCAACGGGAGTTCATCATCCTGTTGAAATGAAAGGGGATAGGGCCAACTTCCGTTGACGTCTTTTCCTCCCTGAAAAAATATTCAAGAACATCTTGACAAGCATGGGGAAAACTCCTATAGTTATGGGGCCTTCAATCTGACAACCTTAAATGGTTGACAATTTGGAATGAGTGTTTTTGAAAGGCATTTCTTTCTCGTGACAGAAAGAAAACAGATCTTTGAAAATAGAGCGGAGCGACCAGATCGATCTTAATTGCCACTTACAAACTCGTCGAGAACCCGCAAGGGTTCTTATAATTGAAGAGTTTGATCCTGGCTCAGAGCGAACGCTGGCGGCGTGCCTAACACATGCAAGTCGAGCGATTTTCGGGTAGCAATACCTGGGAATAGCGGCGAACGGGTGAGTAACACGTGGGTAATCTCCCCTCGAGTGAGGAATAAGCCCTCGAAAGGGGGTCTAATACCGCATGAAACTTCGGGACTTATGCCTTCAGAGTTAAAGCCGTAAGGCGCTTGAGGATGAGCCTGCGTCCTATTAGCTAGTTGGTAGGGTAATGGCCTACCAAGGTTATGATGGGTAGCCGGCCTGAGAGGGTGTACGGCCACACTGGGACTGAGACACGGCCCAGACTCCTACGGGAGGCAGCAGTGAGGAATTTTGCGCAATGGGGGAAACCCTGACGCAGCGACGCCGCGTGGAGGATGACGGCCTTCGGGTTGTAAACTCCTGTCAGAGGTGAAGAATGCCCGCAAGGGTTTGACGGTAACTTCAGAGGAAGCCCCGGCTAACTACGTGCCAGCAGCCGCGGTAAGACGTAGGGGGCGAGCGTTGCTCGGAATTACTGGGCGTAAAGGGTGTGTAGGTGGCTGAATAAGTCAAAGATGAAATCCCGAGGCTCAACTTCGGAATTGTCTTTGATACTGTTCAGCTTGAGGTTAGTTGAGGAGAGCGGAATTCCCGGTGGAGCGGTGAAATGCGTAGATATCGGGAGGAACACCTGAGGCGTAGGCGGTTCTCTATACTAATTCTGACACTGAGACACGAAAGCTAGGGGAGCAAACGGGATTAGATACCCCGGTAGTCCTAGCTGTAAACGATGGACGCTAGATGTTCCTGCGTTTATGTGGGAGTGTCGTAGCTAACGCGTTAAGCGTCCCGCCTGGGGAGTACGGTCGCAAGATTGAAACTCAAAGGAATTGACGGGGGCCCGCACAAGCGGTGGAGCATGTGGTTTAATTCGACGCAACGCGAAGAACCTTACCTGGGCTTGAACTGCTGGTGGTAAAACCCCGAAAAGGGAATGATCCTGGTTTCCAGGAAGCCAGTAGAGGTGCTGCATGGCTGTCGTCAGCTCGTGTCGTGAGATGTTGGGTTAAGTCCCGCAACGAGCGCAACCCTTGCATTTAGTTGCCAGCGAGTCATGTCGGGCACTCTAAGTGGACTGCCTCGGATAACGGGGAGGAAGGTGGGGATGACGTCAAGTCAGCACGGCCTTTATGTCCAGGGCTACACACGTGCTACAATGGGCGGTACAGAGGGAAGCAAGACCGCGAGGTGGAGCCAATCCCTAAAACCGTTCTCAGTTCGGATCGCAGGCTGCAACTCGCCTGCGTGAAGCCGGAATCGCTAGTAATCGCGGATCAGCTACGCCGCGGTGAATACGTTCTCGGGCCTTGTACACACCGCCCGTCACATCACGAAAGTTGGTCGTACCCGAAGTCACTGAGCTAACCCGCAAGGGGGGCAGGCGCCTAAGGTATGGTCGATGATTGGGGTGAAGTCGTAACAAGGTAGCCGTACGGGAACGTGCGGCTGGATCACCTCCTTTCAAGAGATCGCAATGAGGAAAGATTTGTGTTGCTCCGCTTTTTTTATTATGATGAGTCGAATTTTGGCTGAATTTCAGGGCCTATAGCTCAGTTGGTTAGAGCGCTCGCCTGATAAGCGTGAGGTCAGTGGTTCAAGTCCACTTAGGCCCACCACACTTTTTTGTTTTTGGCGAGCGGAGGGAGCCAGGGGCTCTCCGGCGAATCGCTTTTCCGTGACGATTGGGGCTGTAGCTCAATTGGGAGAGCGCCGGTTTTGCAAGCCGGAGGTAGCCGGTTCGATCCCGGTCAGCTCCACCAACTTTCTCAGTCCATCGAAACGCAATCCTCCCCCAGGTCGTGGGGGAAGATGATAGATCAGTTCTTTGACAATTGAATAGCGGCATTTTTTGTCTTGACTAAACTTTATGGTCAAGCTACTAAGAGCATACAGGGGATGCCTAGGCGCGGAAAGGCGATGAAGGACGCGGCCAGCTGCGATAAGCCCCGGGGAGTCGTTCAACAGACTTTGATCCGGGGATTTCCGAATGGGGAAACCCAACCTGATGAACTCAGGTTATCCTCATCTGAATCCATAGGGTGAGGAAGCGAACCCAGGGAAGTGAACCATCTCAGTACCTGGAGGAAAAGAAAACAACCGTGATTCCCTCAGTAGCGGCGAGCGAACGGGGAACAGCCCAAACCGTGTACATGTAAGCTTGTGCGCGTTGTGTACGCGGGGTCGTGGGGCCTGGCGTGGCTCCTGCACAAAGGAGCCGGAGAGTCAAAAAGAACGATCTTAGCCGAATACCTTGGGAAGGGTAACCAAAGAAGGTGACAGTCCTGTAGGCGAAAAGTTCGTTCCTCTCAGCCAGGTCCCCAAGTACCACGGGACACGAGGAATCCTGTGGGAATTCGGGAGGACCATCTTCCAAGGCTAAAGACTCATCTGCGACCGATAGTGAACTAGTACCGTGAGGGAAAGGTGAAAAGAACCCCTGTTAGGGGAGTGAAATAGTACCTGAAACTGTATGCTTACAAGCACTCGGAGCTCCGCGCAAGCGGGGTGACGGGGTGCCTTTTGCATAATGAGCCGGCTAGTCATTTTGTGCGGCAAGGTTAATCTTGGGAACAAGAGGAGCCGTAGCGAAAGCGAGTCTGAATAGGGCGTTTAGTCGCGCGAAATGGACGCGAAGCTGAGTGATCTACCCTTGGCCAGGATGAACTTCGGGTAACACCGGAGGGAGGTCCGAACCAGTGTCGGTTGAAAACGGCTTGGATGAGCTGAGGGTAGGGGTGAAAGGCTAATCAAACTCAGGGATAGCTCGTTCTCTCCGAAATAGCTTTAGGGCTAGCCTCGCATGAATGGTAAAGGCGGTAGAGCACTGGATGGCCTAGGGGTTCGAAAGTTCTACCAAATCCAACCAAACTCCGAATTCCTTTAACCAATGTGCGGGAGTCAGACTGTGGGCACTAAGGTTCATAGTCAAAAGGGAAACAGCCCAGATCGTCAGCTAAGGTCCCTAAATGCAAGCTAAGTGGGCAAGGATGTGAGGATACTATGACAACCAGGATGTTGGCTTAGAAGCAGCCATCATTTAAAGAAAGCGTAACAGCTCACTGGTCAAGCGTCTTTGCGCCGACAATGTAACGGGGCTTAAGCTTGCTACCGAAGCTGCGAACTGAGGACGCCTTCGGGCGTTCTCTTTGGTAGGAGAGCATTCTCAGGCGAGTGAAGCGGCAATGCGAGTTGTCGTGGACGGCTGAGAAGAGACCCTGCCGGCATGAGTAGCGATAACTGCTGTATAAACCAGCAGCGCCGAAAATCTAAGGTTTCCTGGGGAAGGTCAGTCCGCCCAGGGTTAGTCGGTCCCTAAGGCGAGGCCGAAGGGCGTAGCCGATGGACAGCAGGTCAACATTCCTGCACCACCTGAGAGACGTTATCACGACGGGGGGACGCAGACGGATAGGCATACACACGATTGGAAATGTGTGGCCGCCTAGTAGAGGGAGCTTCCAGGCAAATCCGGAGGCTCTTAACCTCGAGTACGGCGGGGAAGTTCGGCTTCGGCCTTACCAACTTGCTGAATCCACGCTGCCAAGAAAATCCTCTAAGGAGTGTCTCAGGTGACCGTACCGCAAACCGACACAGGTAGATGAGGAGAGAATCCTAAGGCGCACGTGTGAGCCCTCTTTTAGGAACTAGGCAATTTAGCCCCGTAACTTAGGGAAAAGGGGCGCCTCGGTAGCGTCAGCCTGTATCCACAGGCAAAGCGTGAAGAGGCCGCAGAGAAATGGCTCTTGCGACTGTTTAATAAAAACACAGGACTCTGCAAAGACATAAAATCGATGTATAGGGTCTGACGCCTGCCCGGTGCTGGAAGGTTAAGGAGAGAGGTCAGCGCAAGCGAAGCTTTGAACCGAAGCCCCAGTAAACGGCGGCCGTAACTATAACGGTCCTAAGGTAGCGA
>Ga0315281_10003742_pt1 | contig 22236 bp, 19 predicted proteins | sample YL17G07_0_MG_FD_204540 | JGI IMG/M metagenome (GOLD analysis project Ga0315281, IMG submission 204540) | Sediment microbial communities from Yellowstone Lake, YNP, Wyoming, USA - YL17G07_0 | ecosystem: Environmental > Aquatic > Freshwater > Lake > Sediment | place: USA: Wyoming | collected... | reverse complement strand
ACCGGATCGCGCCTTTCCCCCATCTCCATGCGGGTGACGGCCTGGGTCACACCTCTGCGGTGTATTCGCTCACGGGCACCGGCGGGATGCATCTTTCGGCGTGGCAATCGATCGGAAAGGGCGTTCACGATTTCTTCGTCGGCGAATACGGGGTCATCACGATGGCCCTCACCTATTCAATCGCCATCGTCCTTCCGGTCGTCGGAACGTTTTTTCTGTTTTTCGGAATCCTCGAAGACTCGGGTTACCTTCCGCGGTTGACGGTGATGGTCGACCGCCCTTTTCGGATCATCGGGCTGAACGGAAAGGCCGTGCTGCCGATGGTTCTCGGTCTCGGATGCGACACGATGGCGACGTTGACCACGCGGATTCTCGAAACGAAAAAAGAGCGCGTGGTCGTCACGCTTCTTCTCGCGCTGTCGATTCCCTGTTCGGCGCAGCTGGGCGTCATCATCGCCATGCTGGCGGGGATTTCGCTCTGGGGAACGGCCATATGGTGCGGAGTGGTGCTGGGTTCGATCCTGGTCGTAGGGCTTCTCGCCCGCATGGTGATTCCGGGGCGGGCGTCCGATTTCGTGATGGAGCTCCCGCCGATCCGGACGCCGAAGCTCTCGAACATCGCCGTCAAGACGATGGCGCGGGTCGAGTGGTACCTGCGGGAAGCGGTGCCGCTGTTCATCCTCGGAACGGTTCTCCTCTTCGTCATGGACCGCACCGGCCTTCTCGAGATGGTCATCCGGGTGAGCCGCCCCCTGGTGACCGGCCTCCTCGGCCTCCCCCCCAAGACGACGCAGGCGTTTCTGATCGGATTTCTCCGCCGGGATTACGGTGCGGCCGGTCTTCTCGCGATGCAGAGCGCGCACCCGCCGGAGCTCAACGCGGCGCAGGTGGTGATCTCTCTTTCGGTGATCACGCTCTTCGTTCCCTGCGTGGCGAACTTTTTCATGATGTGGAAGGAGCGTGGTTGGAAAAGCTCCCTCGGCATGGTGGCGTTCATCGTCCCGTTCGCGTTTCTGGTCGGCGCGTCGATCCGCTGGTTCATCGCTTTTGCGGGGATTCCTCTGTGAGCGCCGATCACGAATCGCAGCTATGTCCGCTCTGCGGTTTCGAATTCGACGGGGAGCAGGGGTGTCCCCCTGCCTGCCCGATGGCGGGAGGGTGCGGAATGGTGAAATGTCCGAATTGCCGATATGAGTACGTCGTCAGATCCCGCACGATTGACCTCATCAAGTCCGTTCTCTCACGTTGGGCGCCCAAAGGGAAAGCGACCGGAGCGGAATCAAAGGGAAAGGCATGAAAGAAGAGCACCGCAAGGCAGGATGCGTTCCCGCCGCGCCGAGCGGCGGGATTGACCGGTTTCGAATCGACGAGCTGCTCGAAGAGGTTTTTTACATCATCGAGGAGGGGGAGCTGGCAACGGAGGCGGCGTTGCTCGCCCGGCTCGACGACCCCGAGCCGGGGACCGTGCTCGCCCAGGCCATGAAAGACGGACTTGTCAGGCAGGAGAATGATCGGCTCGAATGGCTGCCGGCCGGGGAGACGCGGGCGCGCGGAGTGATTCGACGGCATCGTCTCGCCGAGATCCTTTTCTCGCAGGTTCTCGAAGTACCCGATCACGAGATCGAACCCAACGCCTGCGAGATGGAGCACATCCTTTCGACCGGCGTGACCGATTCGGTTTGCGCGTTTCTCGGTCACCCGCCGAGGTGCCCGCATGGCCGCGCGATTCCGCCGGGGGACTGCTGCAAGACGTTTACGAAGACCATCGCGCCGATCGTGATTCCCCTCGCCGATCTCGACATCGGCCGCACCGGGTTGGTGGTCTTCATTTCCCCGCGCGGGCCGGGGCGATTGACCCGCCTCGCCGATCTGGGCGTTCTCCCCGGCGCAAAAGCGAGATTGATGCAGAGGCATCCGTCGTTCGTCGTTGAAATCGGCGAGACGACGCTGGCGCTCGAGAAAGACATCGTCAAAGAAATTTACGTGCGACGCGAGGAGTGAGGAAAACCACTTTCTGTCGTGGCCGAAGCGGCCGACCGTCCGCGACATTGAGGACGATGAGGATTGACGCGGCCGCGCTCTCCGCTTATCCTGCCGCTCGGTCGCTCCTTCGGGGCGGCACGATTTCTCTGGAGAGGCCTCTGAACACCATTGGTTCCTGACGTCCGCCGGTCGCCCTAACGACTGCGCGGGCCATTTCACGATCGCCCTGCTCCCTCGCGTTTTCGAGGTGAGCGGACAGCTGTTTCCTTTCTCGATCGTCAGGAGGCTTCCCTTGCGTCATCTTTCCATCTACGGCCCTCGGCCGGAGATTCAGGATTTTTCCGTATTTTCGTCCTTTGCCCGCAATCATCCGCTTTATTCAGCTCGCGTGATTTTCCAATCGGGCGAGCGGGTCCGCGTTTCGATGGACGGGGCAGAGGTTCTGGCCGTCCCGTCGGGGCGGCTTCTCGCGACCGATGGACCACCCGTCGTGGGTGACTGGGTTCTCGTTTCCCGGGGTTTTGCAGACGAGCTGGTTGTCGTACATGGAATCCATCCCCGGCGCGGGGTGCTCGTTCGCCTCGCGCCAGGCCGCCGCACCGAGAGTCAGCTGATCGCGGCGAACGTCGATCGAGTTCTGCTATTGGCGCCCGCGGATCCGGATTGGAATCCCCGGCGGGTCGAACGAGCGGTCGCGTGGGCGGCCGGATGCGGTATTCCTCCGATCGTCGTATTGACCAAGATCGACGGCAATATCGAGTGGCGGCGAATCGCGGAGGACGCACGGCGATCCTCGCCGGGAATCCCGGTCGTTCCCATCTCGGCGCGAAGCGGAGAGGGGCTCGATGAGCTTCTTCTGCATCTTCACAATCTCGAAACGGTGGCCCTCGTGGGAGCTTCGGGTGCCGGGAAATCGACGCTCGTCAATCGTCTTTCGGGATTCGAGGTCGAAAGAACAGGAGGGGTTCGGGAATCCGACGGAAAGGGTTGTCATACGACCACGCATCGCCGGTTGATTCGTCTTCCCTCCGGAGCGCTTCTCGTCGACACTCCGGGTTATCGCGAGCTCGGCCTCTGGGAATCCGGAGAGGGAATTTCGGCGGCGTTTCCGGAAATCGAGGAAGCCGCCCGGGCCTGCCGCTTTCGGGATTGCCGTCATGCGGAAGAGCCCGGATGCGCCGTTCGCGCGGCGGTCGACGACGGCTCGATCGACGCGGGACGCTTGTTGGGCCGTCACAAACTCGAACGTGAGGCGCTCGCCCTCGAACGGCGCCGCAATGTCTTCGCGGCCCAGGAAGACAAGCGGCGCGTTCGAAGGATGGAACGGGAGATTCGAAGGAGGAGGAAAGGGAGGTGATCGACTGGACGAATCAGCCGTCAGATCCGTAGACTCCGCAACGCGATGTGAGCGGTGGGAACGGGGGATCGGTGTCGCAGAAATCTGAGAGCTGGGAAGACCTTCTCCGGGAGCGCGTTCGGGCGCTTTCGGAGGAGCGCGCCGGTTTTCCGGAAGGCCGTGATTCGCCGGACCTCGCCGAGGGGAATGCCGGTGAAACGTCGGCAGCCATCGTCGAAGCCCGGAGGTTTCTCGACTTCGCGCTCAAGCGAAAAGAGCCCTCGATTCCCTCCGGCGCAAGGTTCGATCGGATCAAGCGGGCGATCCTTCGGGCCGCGAGGATCTTCACGAGGCCGCAAGCGGAATTCAACGCGGCGGTCGTGGAGGTGCTCGAGAGAAATCTTCGCGAGCTCGCCGCCCTTCGAGATGAAGCCGCCGGCGGACTGCGGAAAGTGAACCAGCTGGAGAGAAATGAAGCGGCATCCGCTGCCGGTCTTCAGGCTCTGGCCGAGTCGATCGGTTTGCTCGGCGGCGAGTTCCGGGAGAACCTTCAGCGGGTCGAATCGGCTCTCGAGCAGGAACAGCGGGCTCGCGACGAGGTCTCCCGGGCGCTTCGTTCGCTGGCCGCCCGATTCGAAAAGGCCGGGCGGGATCCCGAAGATCTTCACCGTGAGATCGAGCGGCTCCGGTCTCTTCAGGCCCTCGACCGGAATCGAATCGAGGAAATTTCCCGCACCCTCGAATCGGGAATCTCCCGCGCTCCGAGGGAACCGATTCTTTCCGGCGCTGGTCAGCCGCGCTCCCCCGTGTCTCTTCCCGACACGGCTTATTTCGATTTCGAAAATCGATTTCGAGGATCCGAAGCGGAAATCCGAACGAGGCAGGAGATTTACATTCCTTTCTTTCGCGATCTTGCCGCAGTTCGGGAAAAACGGGGGCCCGTTCTCGACGCAGGATGCGGCCGGGGGGAATTTCTGGAACTTCTGAAACGTGAAGGGATCGACGCGCTCGGTGTCGATTCGAATCGTGCGATGGTGGCGCGGGCGGTCGAAAAGGGGCTGCGGGTCGAGGCTGGCGATCTCTTCGAGAATCTTCGAGCACGGGCCGACCGGTCGCTGGGTGGATTTTTTGCCGCGCAGGTCGTCGAGCATCTTCCGGTCGATTCGCTCGCCGAGCTCTTGAATCTCGTCCGAAAGAAGACCCGGAACGGGGGCGGCATCGTCCTCGAGACCATCAACCCCGAGTCGGTTTACGCGATGAAGTTTTTCTGGAACGATCCGACTCACGTGCGGCCCGTTCCGGCTTCGACTCTCGAAATGCTCGCGCGGGCCGCGGGGTTTTCAGAGACCGAGATCCGGTTTCTTTCTCCGGTCGATCCTGCGATTCGCCTGGCGCCGGGCGCGGACGAAAATCTGCTGCGCCTCGACCGGACGATTTTCGGCGAACAGGATTACGCGCTGTTCGCCCGGGTGATGGTGGACGAGTGACGCGGGCCGCGGTACTGCTCCCCCAGGTTCCGTTCTCGATCGGGGGCGCCGAGGCCCATGCGCGGGGGCTCGTCGAGGCACTGCGGGCGGCCGGTTGCGAAGCCGACCTGGTGACTCTTCCTTACAAGTGGTATCCGCGCGAGGAGCTGCTCAAGCAGCCGCTCCTCTGGCGATTGATCGATCTCACCGAATCGGATGGCGCGAAAATCGACCTCGTCATCGGGACGAAGTTCCCTTCGTACTGCGTCCTTCATCCCAACAAGGTCGTCTGGCTGATCCACCAGTTCCGGCAGATTTACGATCTCTGGGGGACTCCGTTTTCGGATTTTGCTCCGACGCCCGGCGACGAGGCGGTGCGCGAGTCGATCAGGAAAGCGGATCAGGTGGCGCTTCGAGAAGCGAAGAAAATTTTCACCAACGCCCGAAATACCGCGGCCCGATTGAAGAAATTCAGCGGGCTCGACGGCGAGGCGCTCTATCACCCTCCGCCGCTTGCGCCGCTTCTGCGCGGAAATCGGTCGGCTCCCGGTTCGTTCGTCTTGTCCGCCGGACGGCTCGACGACCTGAAGCGAATCGATCTGCTGCTGGCGGCGGCGGCGCGCGTTCCGGCGCTCGAAGTTGCGATCGCCGGGAGCGGGCCGGCCGGGGAGAAGTTGCGCGCAAAGGCCGGTTCCCTCGGGGTCGGCGGGCGGGTGAAATTTCTGGGGCGAGTGTCCGACGAGGAGCTCGCAAAACTCTACCGCGATTGCAGGGCCGTCTGGTTCGCTCCGTTCGACGAAGATTACGGATACGTGACACTCGAAGCGATGCTCGCCGGGCGTCCGGTGATCACCGCTTCCGATTCGGGCGGGGTGCTCGAGTTCGTCGTCGATGGCGAGACGGGCTTCGTGGCCGATCCCTCGGTCGAGTCGCTCACCCTCGCGCTTTCGAAGGCGGCGAGTGACGCAGAGACCTGCCGCCGCCTCGGCGCGGCCGGAGCCGAGCGGGTTTCCGGGATCACCTGGCAGAATGCGGTGAACGCGATTCTCGCCGCAGGGGGCGCGAGGTGAAACTGGTTCTTGCCGGCCCCGTTCCGCCGGTTCGATCCGGAATCGCCGATTTCGTCACCGAGCTTCTCCCCCACCTCGCGTCCCGATCCGAGGTGACGCTCCTGGTCGACGGAATCGAGCCCGACCTGAGGACAAAGCGCAGCGGCGCGACGATCCTGGATGGGCGGGACCGCAGGGCAGGGGCGGTGATCGACGAAGCCGACGTCGTTCTCGTCCAGATGGGAAACGATCCCCTTCATGAATGGGCGTACGAGCTCATCCTCGCGCGAGCCTCCGCGGGCCGCCCGGTCGTCGGGGAGCTTCACGACGTCGTCCTCGCCCATTTCGCTGCGGCCCTGTGGCTCGAGAAGGGGAAAAGCGACCGATTTCTCGAAGAAGCACGGATCGGCCACGGAGAACCTGGCCTGCGAATTGCCCGGGAGGAGATTCTCGGGCGGGGACTTCCCCTCTGGGATCTCGATCCCTGGCGTCTTCCCATGTCGGGCCGTCTCATTCGTTCCGTCGCGGGGCTCGTCGTTCATTCCCGGTTCGCGCGAAGAAAAGTCTGGGCGAATCGCCCGGAGCTCCCGGTCGCCGTCATTCCGCACTTCGCGCTTCCGCCGTCGATGTTTCCGGACCGTGAGGCCGCACGCCGCCGGATCGGAATTCCCTCCGGACGTTTCGTCGTGACATCGACCGGCTTCGCCGTTCCTTCGAAACGGATCGACGCCTCACTCGAGGCCCTCGCCGCCTGGCGCGACGATTCGGAATGGGAGTTTCGAATCGCCGGGGAAGCCGTCGCGGGGGAACCGTTGCGCCGCCTCTCGGAAGCCCTGCGAATCGCGGATCGATGTGTCTTCACGGGTTACCTGCCGGCTGCGGCTCTTCTCGACGAGATGGCCGCCACCGATCTTCTCGTCAATCTGCGCGAGCCAACATTCGGAGAATCGTCGGGCAGCGTGGCGAGAATTCTGTCGAGCGGCGTCGCCGTGGCCGTCTCGGACGTGGGTTGGTATTCCGAAATCCCGGACAACGCCGTTTACAAAGTGCCGACGGGAAGCGGCACGGTACCGGCGCTCCGAAGGCTCTTCGGCGAGGTTCGCGCCCATCCGGACCAGAGGCGGAAAACCGGTGAGACCGCAGCGGCGTTTTCGAACCTGGAGTGGGGAATCGAAAAGGTCGCTGCCGAATACCTGTCGGAATTGCCGCGGCTTGCCGCCGGCCCGGCCCCGGTGGATCGGCTGCAATCTCAGGTGGCTCTCGCGTTCTCTTCTCTCGGAACCTGTGAGATCGACCCCCGAGTTGGAAAAGAATTCGCGCGTGCTCTTCGATTTGCTTCCGGTGACGATCCTCGGGGCGAAAGGTGAGCGATCTCGACCGGATCGTCAGAGAGGGGAGTCGACTCGCAGCCAGTAGGAGACGGGCGCCCTTAAATCCGGCGCCGGAGCTCGTCTGGCCTCAGCGGCTTCCGGGCGCGGTCATTCTTCTGATCGCGATCGGCGCGGCGAACCTGAATCTTCAGAGCTCACCCGTCCGGGCCGCTCTTCCGCTGGCGATTCTTTTCGTTTCCGTTTTTCTCTGGACGGGCCGAAGCCTGGCGTTCGTGGCGGCGACCCTTCCACTTCTGCCGATTCTCGCCAACTGCGCGAGCGGCCCCTGGCTGGCGCCGGCCGAGCTCGTGATTCTCGTTTCGGCTGCGGCCTACCTCCTTCGCGGTCATTCCACCCTTCGTCCGGGCCGGCTGTCCCGCTCGATCGCCATCGCTGTGGGAGCGTCCGCTGTCGGAAGTGTTGCGGCGATTCTGGCGGCCCTCCCTTTCTACGCGATCCCCTCGGCAATCGCCGACCTGGTCCGGAACGTTTTTGCGCCGGACGTTCAGCATGCCGCGCTGCCCGTTCGCTCACTTCTGATCGTTGCCTCCGCGCTCTTCGGTTATGCCGCTCTGAGGCGTTCGGCGGCCGATCATTCGGCGAAGCGGGTGCTGCTCCTTCTGATCGGATCCGCCTCCGCCGTCGCGCTCTATGGAATTCTGGAAGCGATCTTCGATTGGAAACTCTGGCCAGTCGAGCGGTACGAGATTGCGTCGGGATTTCACCGGGTCATATCGACGCTCTCGGATTACAACTCGGCAGGTTCCTTTCTCGCGCTGTTTCTTTTTCCCGCGGCGGCGCTGGCGGCGAGCGGCCGGCGGTGGGGCCGGGTCCTCGGGATCGCGGCGACTCTGCTGCTGTCGATCTGTCTCCTCCTGACGGGCTCCAGATCCGCCTGGGTCGCTGTCGCGCTCGTCGGCGGAATCGTGTTCGTGATCACTCTTCGCCGCACAGGATCGGAAGGGGCGCCTCGCCCTCGCGCCGGGGCGCTCGGTCTCGGAGCGGCGATCGTGATTTCTTCACTCGCTCTCGGCGTCATGTACTGGCCCGGCGAGACCGGGCGCGTGGTTCAGGAGCGGGCTCGTTCACTCGGCTCGCCGGTCCTGGCGGCTGAGTCGATCCTCCAGGGGAGGGTCGGCTTCTGGAAAGCCGGTTTGCGGATGCTTCGTGCTCATCCTCTCGCCGGCGTCGGACCGGGCCGCGTTCCCTCGCGATTCGCAGAGTTCAAGGACCGCGGATTTCCGATTGCGGCGGAAAATATCCACAGCTATCCGCTGCAATGTCTCGACGAAAACGGTCTCGTCGGAGGTCTGTTGCTGTTATGGCCTTTCGCGTCGCTCCTTCCTCTTCTCTGGTGGGGTTTTCGCGGCCGAACCACCGATCCCGTGGTTCTTGCGCTCGCGCCCGGCATCACGGCGTTTGCAATCTCGGGTTTGTCGGCCCATCCGTGGCTTCTTCCCGAGATGCAGATTGCATTCTGGGGAGCGGCCGCCGTTCTGGAAGCCGGACTGGAACAGGGAGGCGAGCCGCTCCTTCCTGGCCGCAAGGCTTTCACGGTTCTCGCGCTTTTTCTGCTGACGGTGTGGGGAGGCGCGCGACTTCTGGCTGCACCCGGAAGTGAAAGCGGCCGGTTCGGGTACGGCTCCTGGGGATGGGGTGAGGGGAAGTCGCAGCGCCAGTGGATCGGCCCCGCCTCGCTTCTTTCGTTTCCAAGGGCGCCCGGGGTCACGGCCGGCGTAATCCCGGTCCGTCGAACCGCCGCGCCGGGGGCCACGATTCCGATCGAGCTCCGGGCTCGTTTCGACGGCGGCCGGTGGGTCGTTGTCACGCTCGGCGACCGCGATTGGCACTCATTGGTTGTTCCACTCGAGCCTCTTCGTGCGGGCGCCGAGCTGCCGTCGCGAGTGCTGTGTGAAATCCGCGCTTCCCACCCGTTCTGTCCGGCGACCTCGGGAGGGAATGATCGCAGGATTCTAGGCGTCGAGCTTGGGAGGCCACGGGCGTTGTGGCCGGAGGAAACTCTGGCGCCTCAATGAGTCGTTTCCACGGCTCGCGCCGGATCGGCCGAAGGCGGTCTATAGAAAGGTTTGCCCGAAGCTTGGCCCGCCCGAAGGCGACGCAACGCCGGAGGCCCGAAGCGGGCGCGCGGCGGCAAACGACCCCGCCGCGCCCGGCAATCAGCGGCAGCCGTCTTTGTATCCCTTGACGTTCGGGCAGAGATCCTGAAGATCGGCGAATCCATCGTGATCGCTGTCGAGCAGGCCTGGCAGCCTGAGGCCGTAGGCGTCTTCGATGTTCACAAGGGCGTCGGACGAAACGGATTTCCCTTCGGCGCTCCGGACGGTTCCTTCGATTTTTCCGGGAATCCGGAAAAGCCACTCGGGATTGAATCGCTCGATTCCAGTGTCTTTTCCCTGAACCTTGAAGTGCTCGGAGATCCGGCCGTCTCCGTCGATATCGGTCGGAACCTGGTCTGTCGAATAGAGAGTCAGGCTGTCGATCCAGGCGACGACGGCTTCACGGTCTTCAGCGCCGAGCGCGGCGTAAGCGTCCTTTGCAGTCGCGGCTTCGCCGCCGTGCCGCCGGATGACGGCGTCGAGCGTCATCGATTTCCCGTCATGCCCCCACGGAAACCCCGTGGCGCCGTTTCCCCAGAGCGGGGCGGTTCGGAAATTCGTGACGAGCCCTCCGTCGAATTGCACGTCGACGAAATTGGCGCCCATCTCGTGGTGCTTGAAGTCGGTGCCGATCCCCTTCACGTCGAACGATCCGCGCCGTCTCCTGAATTCCCCGGTTTTGGCGTCGACGTCGTAGAGTCGAACGAGTTTCCCTTCGAGCCGTTCGTGCTTGTCGTTGAAATTCACATCGAGATCGAAAAACCTGAGATCTCCGTTGTAACGCTTGTGGACGTCGGGATTGTTCAGATCCGAGGCCTCGATTTTCCAGTCGAGCACATGACAGCCCGCGCAGCCGCTCTGCACGAACAGATTCTGGCCGTTGCGAGTCTGGCTGGACTGCTTTCCGACGGCGGGGCGGGGACTGTTCGTCATGTACCACTCGGCCATGTCGAGGTCTCCTTCGGTGATCTCGCTGATGTAGCCGTCGCCGTCGGGATCGTCAATCGAAAGGCCGACGCTGTTCCGTTTCCGGCCGCGGTCGGGAGGGATGTGACTGATCCAGCTCTGCTGGAAGCCGGCGTTCGAGACCTGGCTGAACCCGTCGCGATCGGGGTCGTCGTCCGTCGTCGGATCGAAAGCCTCGAGCCCGCCGTGCGTTTCGAATGGATCCCAGGCGAACACTCGATTGGTGTTGTTGAGTTGGGCGCTTCGACCCCGGACGAGCTGGAGTTTGGCGATTTTTTCGCCCCAGCCGAAGACCTCCATCATGAAGTTGTAACCGGCGACCCCGGGGGACTTCAGCCCCGTGGCGTCCTCGAGAACCCGCCCGTTTGAGTCGACGTACCAGATTCGAAACATGAGGTCGAGGTTGGGCACACCGTCGCCATCGGGGTCTCCACTGACGCCATAGTTGATCGGCTCGGCGCCTGGAGCCGGGCGAACGAGGATGGGATTCGCATTCATCTCCTCGAAGCTGATCCAGTTGTCATGGTTCGTGTCGATCTGCTGCATGACTTTCTGGCGAACCTGCCAGGCGATCATTTCCTGGATTCCAGATCCGAAAAAGTGCGTCGCGTTCCGTCCCAATCCGGATTTTTTCGAAAAATTCGTGCCGGCCCCGGCGTCCCGGTACGGCATGTTGTGGCAGCCGCCGCAGGAGACCTGGTCGTTGTTGACGATGGCAGGGGAGAAGCGGTCAGTGAGAATTCCCTGAAAGCCGGCGACGTCATTGAGTGTTCCGAAAGCGTAAACCCCGTCCTTCCGTTTGAATTCGCGCTGGGTGAAGTCTTTTCCCCACTTCCAGGCGAGGAACGGATCCATCGTCTGAAGCCAGTACGAACCTCCCGCGAGACCTGTGTCCTTCGTGTGAATCGCCCGGATGCGCGGCGTCTTGATCGAAAGACCGGACAGATCGCGCGGACCACGGGATGTGTCGATCGAAGTCCCGGGGCGCTCGGCAAGCTGCGCTTCGAGGCGAGGCGCAAAGAGAATCGCTGCGAGCACGATGGAGAGCGCGACGAGCCCCGCATTCGTTGTCGTTGTTTTGGTAGTCATGTTCGGTTCCCTCTCGTGTCGTCTCGCCGGGAAATGGGGCTGTGATTCGAACGCGCGTCGATCATTGGCAGCCATCGAGGACCCCCGGGATCTCGGGGCATTCGTCGAGGAGATCGGGGAAGCCGTCCCGATCGGTGTCGATCATTCCCGCGAGATTCGTTCCGTACGATTCCGGTACGTTCACGAGGGCGTCGGAACGAACCGGTTTCCCGTTGGGATTGTTCACGGCGCCTTCGATCTCGCCCGGAGTCTTGAACAGCCATTCGGGATTGAATCTTTCGATCCCGGTGTCCTTTCCGGCGACGGTGAAGTGGTCGGAGATCGCGCCGTCGCCATTGACGTCCATCGGAGTCTGATCGGTCGGATAGAGAACGTGACTCGCGATCCAGGCGAGCAACGCCTCACGGTCGGGCGCACTGGCGTTGAGGTATCGATCCTGACTGTCCTGGGCCTCCCCGCCGTGCCGCCGGATCACGTCGTCGATGGTCATCGATTTCCCGTCGTGTCCCCAGGGAAATCCGGTGACACCGTTTCCCCAGAGGGGACCCGTTCGAAAGGATGTGACGAAGCAGCCGTCGAACTGGAACTCGGCGAAGTTGTCCCCCATGTCGTGGTGCCGCAGATCGGTGCCGATGCCGGGAATCGTGGCGGAGCCGCGATTTCTGACCGCCTCGCCCGTCGCCGGGTCGGTCGAATACAGGCGAACGAGCTTTCCTTCCAGGCGATTGGTCGGGTCGCTGAAGTTCACATCGAGGTCGAAGAAACGAAGATCTCCGAGATATCTCTTGTGCAGGTCGGTATTGTTCGGATCTGCGGCTTCGATTCTCCAGTCCTGTACGTGACAGGAATCGCAGCCCATTTTCGAGAAGACCAGCGCTCCTCGGGCCGTCTTGTCCGTCTGGCGATCGAGTCCGGGGCGGGGGCTGTTCAGCAGATACCACTCGGCGACGTCGAGATCCCCCTCGGTGATTTCGCTGATGACGCCATCTCCGTCCGGGTCGTCCGTCGAAAGGCCGACGCTGTTTCGGTTTTTTCCGAGATCGTCCGGAATGTGTCCGGGCCATGGCTGTGCGAAACCCGAATTCGAGATTTGACCGAAACCGTCACGTTCGGGATCCTCGAAGGTCGTCGGATCGAAAGCCTGGAGCCCGCCGTGAGCCCCGAAAGGATCCCAGACGAAAATCCGGAGCGTCGGATTGAGGCCGTATTGTTTTTCACCCCAGCCGAATGCGTCGAGAACGAAGTTGTAGCCGGCGACACCAGGGGAGCTGAGGCTCGTGGCGTTCTCGAGGATTTTTCCGTTCTTGTCGAGAAACCAGACGCGGAAGATCCCGTTGAGATCCGGTTGGCCGTCGCCGTTGCGATCGCCGGCCGATCCATAATTGATCGCGGAGGCGCCGGGCGTCGGGCGAATCAGAATCGAGTGGTCGTTCATCTCGGACCGGTCGACCCATCCGTTTCGATTCGTGTCGATCTGCTGCATCATTTTTTGGCGAATCTGCCAGCCGAGCATCTGAAGAACGCCCGCGCCGAAAAAATGGGGAGTGTTGCGGCCGAGCCCCGACACTTTCGCGAAATTCACTCCGGCTCCGGCGTCGCGGTAGGGGCTCGCGTGGCATCCGCCGCAGGAAACCTGGTTGTTTCCGGTGATCGCGGGGGTGACGCCATCGGTGAGTTTCGCCTTGAAGAAGGCAATGTCCTCCTGGCCGTTGCTCGCGAAAACGCCGTCCTTGACCTGCATTTCGCGTTGCGTCAGATCCTTCCCCAGTTTGAAGGCGAGGAACGGATCCATCGACTGCAACCACATCGACCCGCCGGGGAGCGCCGTGTCCCGGGTGTGAATGAGCCGGGTTCTCGGGGTCTTGATGGACAGGCCGGAGAGATCCTTCGCGCCCTGATACGAATTCGATCCGCCAGGCCGGAAAGCGAGCTGAGCCGAAAGGCTCGTGCAGCACACAACCAGGACCGCGGAAAGAGTCACGGGAGTCGCACGTTTCATGTTCACGTCCTCATTCGATTAAAATGAACGGTCGAGATCGGTTGTCGCAAGCCCGGGTGAAGCCTGCGGCAAAGATTAGCGCAAATTCGTTTCGCGAGGGATCATTCGGAAAGGACATAAGGGTTATGAACTTGCCGTCAGACCCCGAGGTAAATTCGATCAGGTCGAGGAGGGTTCGAATCGAACGGTGATCCAGCGAAGCTTGCCGATTTTGTAGGTGGCCTGATCGCCAGGACGGCGGAGCCGAGGTCGATCGTCGGTTATGTCGACGAGCTCCGAGCTCATCGGGTCGAGCTCCTTGATCGCTTTCTGGTCGATCAATCGCCGGGTTTCGGCGACCGAGAGTCCCGTGGTTCGGGCAATGACCTGAGAAATCTTGACCGGCGTGTCGCCAACTTCGAACGAGGCGCTCGGGATGCCGTCGGGAATCTGTTTTTGAGTGAAGCGGCGTTCGAATTCGAGGGCGGCTTCGTCGGCCGCCGCCTCGCCGTGAAAATCGGCGACGATCCTTTTCGCCAACTCGGTTTTTGCCGTTTTGGGATGGAGCCCGCCACCGACGACGTCCCGCTTCATGGCCTCGATGTCGGGGACGGATCGATCCGTCAGCAGCTCCCAGTAGCGCCACATCAACTGATCCGAAATCGACATGATTTTGCCGAGAATCTCAGCCGGGCTGTCGGTGACTCCGATGGCGTTGCCGAGCGACTTCGACATTTTTTCGACCCCGTCGGTTCCCTCCAGAAGCGGCATCGTCAGGACCACCTGCGGTTCCTGTCCCCACTCTCGCTGAAGATCCCGGCCGACGAGGAGGTTGAAGAGTTGGTCGGTTCCTCCCAGCTCCACGTCGGCTTTCATGGCGACCGAGTCGTAACCCTGGACCAGGGGATAGAGAAGCTCGTGCATGAAGATCGGCTGATTGGCGGCGAGCCGTTTTTTGAAGTCGTCCCGTTCGAGGATTCGTGCCACTGTGTATTTCCCTGCCAATCGAATGAATCCGTCCGCCCCGAGCGCGTCGAGCCAGGTTCCGTTGTATTCGATGACCGTTTTTTCGCGGTCGAGCACTTTGAAGGCCTGGTCGGCGAAAGTCTTCGCGTTTTCGAGAACCTGTTCCCGGGAGAGCTGCGGGCGGGTGGCTTTTTTCCCGGAAGGGTCGCCGATCCGGGCAGTGAAATCTCCGATGAGGAAAACCGCGCGATGCCCGGCGTCCTGGAAATGTTTCAGTTTTCTGAGAAGGACGGTGTGTCCGATGTGGATGTCGGGCGCTGAAGGATCGAATCCGGCTTTCACGGTCAGTGGCTGGCCGGTTTTCGCAGCACGATCCAGTTTGGCCTCGAGCTCTTTTCGCTCGATGAGATCGACGGCTCCTTTGAGGAGGAGAGGAAGGGCTTCGGATCCTTGAGGCACGGCGGCTCCCGGGTTCTGTTCTCGGAAAACTCGCGGCGGCAGCCGCAATGGCCTGGAATTATAGGTGAGACGGCGTCTGCAATACCGTTGAATGCACGTGTTACGCTCCGATCGGGCCATCTGATTTCAGGGAGAACGAGAGTCTCATGTCACGAAACCTGCTTCCGCGCCCGACGGCGGTTCCGATCGCTCTTCACGCGGCGCTTTTCGCTCCGAGCTTCGTGCTCTTCGTTCTCCTGACGCGACTGGTTCACGCCGGAGGGCATCTGGCGCTGGCCGCGACCGCCGGCGCCCATCCCCTCGGATTCTTTTCTCCGCTCGTAGGTTCCGATCTGGCCTACCTGGAGTATCCGGATCTGGCCTGGTCCGGAAAAATGGCTTCGCTGCCGTTTTTCGTGGGTGGCATTGGCGTTTGCTTCCTCGCTGCGCTGTTCGTGGCTTACCTCTGGCCTCCTTCGTTTTCAGTTCCTTCCCGGCTTCTCCCGCTTCAACTCGCAGCGGTCCTCCTGGTTCACGGGGCTGCGGAGCCGCTCGCGGATTTCAATGCCTGGGGAGAATCGAGAATGATGACCGACCTGCTCGGCTGGCCGATCTGGATTCCGGTGGCGGCCGTCACCGCCGGGGCCGCGCTCCTGGTGGCTCATCTGTCTCTCAAAGCGGTGAACCTCGGGTCGGTTGTTTCTCATCTTCCGGATCCGCGCCGCCGCCTGTTGTTTGCCGCCGTCTTTTTCTCGTTGCCGGAGGCGGTGTTTCAGATCGCGACGTTTTTTCTGGGTTCCTTCGATCCTCTGCGATTCATCGTCGGAGGATTTTTGGTGGCGGTGCCTCTGGTCGCCGTCTCGATGATTCCGGCCCGCCCCTTTCACCAGCGGATCGACGAGGAGGGAACCGGGCGCTTTGCCGTCATCGGCTGGCTCCTGGCGCCGGCGAGTCTGGTTCTCTGGTTCATCGTGTTTGGCGGATTTTCTCAGCCGCGCGCTCGCGGAATCGTGTGGGGAAGCCCGGGTCCAACGAACAACATTCGTCCCGAAACTCCCTATCGCCGGCTTTCGCAGATGCTGCGCCGCTAGGCAGGTGTGTGCCGGCGCGACGCGATCAGAACGGCGGCCGACCAGGTCGGCACCAGATCGAAGAACGGGACCAGCTCGGCGAAGAATCCTGGAAGAAATGCCCAATGCCATCCGAGAAGTGACACCAGGACGATTCCTGTGACGACATCGACGGCGTCGTTGAGAGGCGAAGCGAATCCTTCGACGAACAGCGGGAAAAAACCGATCTGAAGCCCGTCCGCAATCGCTGCGATGATCCAGGCGATTCGGATCCGGGCGCGGGACACCGTTGGCGGGCTGGCCGGTGCGATTTCGACCGGCTCGTTCATGAGCCAGCTGGTGATAGGAGCGCGGCGGCGACCCGTTCGGCGAGGGACTCGGGGGAATCGCCGTCTCGCGCTGCCTCTCCCGCCCTGCGGTTCGTGTTCGATCCCGGCGAGCGAAAGAACGCGTCCAGGCGGGCTGTTCCGCGGTCGCGGGTGGCGAAGGCGCCGAGCGGAGTCCGGCAGTCGCCGCCGACCAGGGCCAGCACCGTTCGCTCGGCCCGAGCGGACCATTCGGATTCGGGGCTGCCGATCGATCCGAGGACCTGTTGAACATCGCGTCGCTCGATCGGGCATTCGAATCCGAGGATCCCCTGGCCGGGCGCAGGAAGAAACGCCGAAGAATCGAGGAGCTCCGTCGCCTCGTCGAGCCGGCCGAGGCGCTGGAGCCCGGCCGAAGCCAGCACAATGGCATCGAGCTCTCCGTTGACGACTTTTCGCAAACGGGTATCGACGTTCCCCCTTATCGGAATGATGGAGAGATCGGGGCGGGCCTCGGCGAGAAGGGCTGAGCGGCGCAGCGACCCGGTTCCCACGCGTGCTCCAGGCGGAATGTTCTTCAGCGTTTTCCGGTCGCGCGAAATCCAGGCGTCGCGCGGATCTTCACGGGCGGAATAGGCCGCGAGGGTGAGGCCGGAAGGAAGGGCGGTCGGGACGTCCTTGAGGCTGTGCACCGCGAAGTCGATCTTTTCGTCGAGAAGCGCTTCTTCGAGCTCCTTGAGGAACAACCCCTTTCCGCCGATGTCGGCGAGAGGCTCGTTCGTCCGGCGGTCTCCCTCGGTCGAAATGAAAACCATCTCGATCTCATGACCCAGTGCGCGAAGCGAATCCGCCACCTGGCCCGATTGAGTTCTGGCCAGAAGGGACGCGCGAGTGCCAAGCCGGAGTTTCATCGGTGCGGGATTACTTGAGCCCGAAGATCTTGCGAATGGCGTCCCGCAGATCTGCATTCTCGGGCGCTGAAGTCTTGAGGTGGGCGATCGGGTAATGGAGGATCTTGTTGACGATGGAGGCTGTCAGGTCGTCGAGGGCGCTTTCCTGGTCGGAGGTGAGTCCTCCGAGGCGGCGCCGGGTTTTCTCAAGCTCCACTTTTCGAAGTTCATCCATGGCGGTTCGAAGGCTCTGGATGGTGGGAATGACTTCGAGACTCCGGACTTTCTCCAGAAAGGCGGCGATCTCCCGGGCGGAAAGCGCCTCGGCCCTTTCCAGCTTGGTTTCCCGGCTCCGCCGGTTCGAATCGACCACGTCCCGAAGGTCGTCGATGTCGTAGAGGTAGACGTTCGGGAGAGTCGCCGTGTCGGGGCTGATATCCCGTGGGACGGCGATGTCGATCAGAAACATCGGGCGGCGCTTCCGGTCCCTCATCGCTTCGGCGACGGTTTCGCGGGAAAGGATTGTGTCGGGAGACCCGGTCGAAGAAATGACGATGTCGGTGTCGGGGAGATGGCGCGGAATGTCTTCGAGTCGAATGGCGGCTCCGCCGAAACGATCTGCGAGCGTGACCGCCCTCTCGAGGGTTCGGTTTGCGCAGAAAATCCGGCTCGTGCCCAGGCTCTTGAGCTGTTTCGTGGCCAGCTCGCCCATTTTTCCGGATCCGATGATCATGATCTGGCAGCGCGAGAAGTCGTCGAATATTTTCTTGGCGAGCTCGACGGCCGCAAACGGAACGGAAACCGCCAGTTCGCCGATGCCGCTCTGGGCGCGAACCTTTTTCGAAGCGGCGAGTGCGTGCTGGAAGAGAAGGTGGAGCCCGGCCGAAACCGACGAGTTCTCCTGGGCCTTCGAGTAAGCCTCCTTGACCTGATTGACGATTTGACCTTCGCCGATCATCAGAGAATCGAGGGAGGCGGCAACGTGAAAGAGATGCTCGACGGCAGCCTCTTTTTCGAAAACGTAAAGGTAGTTTTCGAGAAACGCCGGCTCGAGACCGTGTATCGAGGCCAGAACGAGGACGATCTCCTTGGCGCCCGCGCCGTCGGCCATCTCGCAGACGGCTTCGGTTCGATTGCAGGTCGAGAGGAGGACGGCTCCGATGACTCCGGGAATCTGCCGGAGCCGGCTGAGCGCTTCGGGGACTCGCTCGGCGGGCACGGCAAGCCGCTCCCGAACTTCGACGGGCGCGGTCCGGTGCGAGAGTCCCACGAGGGTGAAGCGGGATCCGCTCATCGAATTCCCGCGAGCGTGACGATGATGGCCGCCACGCCGGCGGCTCCGAGAATCGCCTGGCTCCGGCCGTGCGGTCCCCAGGTCATCCTGGCTTGAAGGAGAATCGCGAAGATCACCCAGACCAGGACGGAACCGAGCTCTTTCGCAGACAGGTCGAGGTACGTCCCCTTGGATCGATGGGACCAGAGTGCGGCGTGAAGGATCCCGAATGTGTAAAGGACGAAACCGGCAGAAACCGAAAGCCGTCCCCACCGGTCGCAGGTCTGGAGGGACGGCATCAGGCGGGACAGTCGCCCGCTGCTCTTGTTTCTCAGTGATTTTTCCTGGATTTCGTACATCCATGAAAAGGCCACGCCGATCACCAGACCGGCCAGACCGAGAAGAGAAAACAGGATGTGGAACCAGAAGAGGGATGTCGCGGCCCCTTGCGGCGGCGCCACCGGTTGCTTGCTCAGCAGGAAAGACCAGGCTGAAAGCAGAAGCACGAAAGGCGTGACGAAAAACGAGAGGACGGCGATTCGCGTCACGAGGAGAGCGGTGAAAAAAAACAGAACCAGGAACCACGCGAGGATCTGGAGCGACTCGAAGAGGTTCGTCAAAGGGATGTGGCCGGCCTGGCGCGAATAGAAAATGATCGATCCCGTGTGAAGCACAAACGCGGCGGCCATCGTAACGTTGAACGCGCGATCGAGCGTCGTCCTGGTTCGCTGAAACAGCCGGGCGAGCGCCAGAGCGGTCGAAATGGAATAGAGCAGAAGGGAAGCGAAGTGGAGGTTGGTGGGGGACATGGGCTTTTCGTCGACGATTTCCTCAGCTCGGGTGTTTGCTGGGTGCCAGCGGGCGCTCCGCGCCCTGCAGAAAGTCTAGCACGCGAAGTTTCGAGCCATTTTCGTCCCGAATGATGCAAAAGGAGGGTGCGGCCGGCAGATGTGCTGCCGACCGCTGCGGGCGGAAAAGGACTGCGGATTTGGAGGAGGGTGACTGCGCTGGAGTGACGCAGCGGGCGGGAAGGGCGTTTGCGATGCCTGCGCGGCCCGAACCTACAGCCCCTCGAACCATCGACGCGTCGATGGTTCGTAGCGCAGCAGGTGGGGGCGTGCCGTTCCACCGAAGAGCCGGACGCAGACCGTCCGTCCGGACGGCTCGGTGAGAAAGATCGATCCGGGGGTCGATCCGCCGATCGGAGAAAACGAGATGAAACTGGAGGTTCCGAAACGAATCGGTTTGGTTCCCGGTCTCAGAATTTTCGAAGAATCGGACGGATCTGGAACGCCCTCGAGCGGGAAGCCCAGAGTGCAGCCGTCGCGAACGGGAAGGAAGAGCCGTTCATCCCCGAGGAAATGGTCGGTTCCCGACGAGAGCTCCGAGGCTCGAAGTCCGTTCCCATTTCCATCAGCGACGAGCCGGACGGTCCACTCGCTGTTCGGAAGGCGGCGAAGGCGCCAACCGACCTCCCGTCCTTCGGAGATGGAGCGGCTCCGGAGGGCGCGTAGATCGGAAACCGCCTTGTCACAAGCGATTCTGAGCGCCGTTCGAGATCGGAGGTTCGACCAGGCTGGCATGGCCACTGCGCAGATGATGCCGATGATCGCGATCACGGCGAGGACCTCGAGGAGGCTGGCGCCCATTTTTGAATTCTTGAGGAGCGGATGTCGATGACTCGGGCGACGCATTTCGTTCTCCTTTTCTCGTGCAGGCAGGCCGGTTGATTGATGGCGAGCGCCGCAGCGCCACGACTCCGGCGGAGTCGGGCGCTGCGGAACCCGAGGGGTGACCTCAGCCCCGACGCGGAATTTCCGACTTCTTCGAGCGGGAGCTCGTCCGCGCCTTCTTCGCGTGAGCGACTTTCTCTGAGAGAGTCGTCGAACCGGCGGTGGCCACGAAAGGACGAAGAACGGCGAAGAACTTCTCGCCAATTCCCTTGACGCCCATCAGGTCTTCGGCTTTCTGGAATCCGCCGTTGGTTTTTCGGTAATCGACGATCCGCTGAGCGAGCTTCATGCCGACCCGGGGAAGCTTCGTGAGCTGTTCGACCGTCGCCGTGTTCACGTTGACGGTCCCTTTCGCGGTCGAGGGGGATTGCGGCTCGGCGGCGACGGCGGCAGAAGCGAGCGAGCCCAGGGCGAGAGCGCAGCCCAGGGCGAGAAGTCCGGAGCGAACCAGGTCGAAACGGCGGTAAGCGATTTGGGTATTCATTTCAGATTCCTTTTTTTGTTTTTCGACGGAAGGGTTTAGGTTTTCTCTTCGCGGCGGAATTGCCTGGTGAAGAGATGAATCGTTGGGGATTCCGGGAGGTCGGGCTCGTGGCCGGCCCCGCGCCGACCTCGAGCCCGCTTGAAACGTGCCGGGGAGCCCACCCCGGCGGTCTTTCCTCGGTTTTCAATGGTTGGTCTCGGGTCTCACCTCCTTTCCTGGCTGCGGCGTTCGAAATTCGCCGTGCGGTCTCCAGAAAAGCAAGGGCGGGGCCATGTCGCAGAAATCTCCGCAACCGATTGGATATAAGCAGGTTATCGTGTATTTAGATGGGTTCGAGGAGAGAGGTGTCGGTCAAGATATTTTGACAACTGACAGGAATCGTCAGGATGAGAACGATGCCGTCTCCCGGTTGCTCCTTCGAGAACGCCGCAATTCCCGTTCGGCGTTGACAACCCTTTGTAAGTGCGGTAGGTTTCGCAGCCCCGCACCTAGCGGCTGCGGTGGGTTTCTGCTCGCAAGTTCCCTCCGGATCTCTCGAAGTCGAAACCGGAATCGCGCAAGAAACGTGGATGACTCGGGGATTTGTCGTTTTCCGGTTCTCGGAACGGCAGATTCGGCAGTGAAAACGTCTTTCTTTGGACGAGGTGCTTTGGTGAAACGGACCCCTTTTCCCAGTATCAATGACATCAAAAGAGATTGGTTCATCGTCGATGCCTCCGACGTTGTTCTCGGACGAATCGCGACGGAAGTGGCCCACCGGCTCTGCGGAAAGCACAAGCCGACCTATGCGCCCTTTCTCGACACCGGTGATCACGTCATTGTGATCAACGCCGGAAAGGTTCGCCTGACGGGCGGAAAAGAAACGAAGAAAATGTATCGGCGTCACACGGGTTACCCGGGTGGACTTCGCGAGAAGCCTGCCGGGAAAATGAAAGTCGATCGTCCGGAGAAAATGATCGAGGAAGCGGTTTGGGGAATGCTTCCAAAGGGATCCCTGGGGCGAAAAATGTTCAAGAAACTGAAGGTTTATCGGGGAAACGAGCATCCCCATTCGGCTCAAGCGCCGAAGATTCTGGCGCTCGGGGCGTAAAGCCCGATCAGTAAGGAGAAAGCCTTGGCCACGAGCACAATGATCGAGTTTTACGGAACCGGACGCCGAAAGAAATCGACGGCCCGCGTCCACCTTCGCCCCGGAACCGGCACGATACGTGTCAATGGGCGAACTTTCGAGGATTTCTTCCCGAACGACGTGTTGAAAATGGTCATTCGGGCGCCGATGGTGATCACCGAGACCGACGGGAAGTTCGACATCGTCGCGACGGTGGAAGGTGGAGGCGCCAGCGGACAGGCCGGAGCCGTTCGCCACGGAATCGCACGGGCGTTGCTCATCTATAACGGCGAGCTCCGCAAGAAACTCAAGAAGGCGACATTCCTGACGCGCGATCCGCGTGCCAAGGAACGCAAGAAATACGGGCAGCGCGGAGCGCGGGCCCGGTTCCAGTTCAGCAAACGCTAGATCGAGAAAGCGCTTGCGAGGGGCGACCGCGCCGCGAAAGCGGCGCGGAAGAGCCCGAAAGGGGTCGCCGAATTCCCGGCGCCCCTGCCCATGCGGCCGGCGAAAGCCGGGCGCGTTTTGAAAAGGAGTCGTTGTCTTGGCCGAAATCACGATGAAAGAGCTGCTCGAAGCCGGGGTTCACTTCGGGCATCAGACCAAACGCTGGAA